>ERZ773359.309-NODE-309-length-68277-cov-12.990897_pt1 | contig 68277 bp, 66 predicted proteins | sample MGYA00374955_ERZ773359 | MGnify/ENA primary metagenome ERZ773359 (study PRJEB29098, sample SAMN04486028) | biogas fermenter metagenome | study: EMG produced TPA metagenomics assembly of the Biogas fermentation microbial communities from Germany - Plant 4 DNA1... | reverse complement strand
AACCGGAGTAATTTTACATGATACTGCTTTAAAGACGCTTTTGCGTCATTTTTTATTTGTTCCTGTTTTTACAACTTAAATTTTTTGGAGACATTTGACGAAAAAGAATGTATAATTAGATTAAAGTTAATTACAGTTCGGTTTATTAATTTGGAAGTTTTGGCATATCTTTTACTAAGGCTTGTATCCGGAGGGTCAAAATGAAAAAGGATATAATTATATTTTTAATAATATTAATATTTGTAACGGGATGCGCATCTGGTGCCGCATTGATTTACAATAGATATTTTAAGCCGAATGAGGCCTTTGTAAGCTGTTATGACAGTAATGATACGATACTTGTTATTGAAGGTAACGAAATTTTAGATGATAACCCACCCAAAGTCCAGGATGGGCAGATTCTTCTACCCTTTGATACAATAAAAGCACATCTTGACCCCTATATCTGGTGGGATGAAACCCTTCAGAAAGTTACTGTAACCACAAATGATAAAGTTATAAAAATGGAAACAGATAAACTTGATGCCTTTATCAACGATGAGCCTATGGAGCTGAAGTTTCCCGCCACAAAAATTGATGGTGTTCTGTACCTTCCTGTTGAGTTTTTATCATCCTTTTACAAAATAAATATAAGATATAACAGCAATTCTAATGTAGTAATAATTGACAGGCAGGATGTAATACACAGGATTGGGTACCCGGCAAGTTCAAATGCTGTTGTAAGAAAGGGAAGGCATATCAGTTACCCCATTATTAAAAAATTTGACGATCCCGATTTAAATTCAGAAAATTCAAAGGTTTATATTTTTGAAGAATATGACAAATGGTATAAAGTAAGAACACATGAAGGATTTTTAGGATATATTAAAAAAGAAGATATCGTAATAAAATCCTATGAAATAGGAATAATGCCTGATCAAATCAGCAAAAGGCCCAACCTCCCCAGGGGAAAGATTAGTCTGGTCTGGGATCAAATGTACAGCCCTACAAAGTCATATCTTGAAAGAAAGAAGGAAGAGGGCATAGATGTTATGTCACCAACATGGTTCCAGGTTGCGAACAGAGACGGCGAACTGATTAACCGGGTTGATCCCCAATATGTGGAATGGGCTCATAAAAACGGATACCAGGTTTGGGCATTGGTAGCTAACGACTTTTCGAATATTGATGATACCAGTGAAATATTGAACAATGGATTAAAAAGGGAATATATCATAAAACAGCTTCTTGCTTTTGCTGCATTGTATGAGCTTGACGGAATTAATATTGATTTTGAGAATATTTATAAAAGCGACAAAGATGCCTTTACGCAGTTTGTTCGTGAAATTACGCCTTTGTTAAGAGAACAGGGGCTTGTTGTGTCTGTTGATGTCACCATTCCGGACGGAAGTGATACCTGGTCAAAGTGCTATGACAGGAAAGCTCTTGCCGAGACAGTGGATTATGTCTGTCTTATGACTTACGATCAGACATGGGCAGGGAGCAGGGTTGCAGGTTCCACAGCTCAGATTGTTTGGGTTGAGGAGAACCTGAAAAAGACATTAAGGGAAGTTCCGGCTGAAAAGTTATTACTGGGTATCCCGTTATATACACGGCTTTGGGAGGAGACCATTGATGAAAAGGGCAAAATAACTGCGAAAACCGGTAAGGCATTGTCAATTAATGCTGCAGAACTCCTGATTCAGGAAAATCAGGCCACACCTGTCTGGGATGCTGAAAGTGGCCAATATGTAGTTTCTTTTGAAAAAGACAATGTAACATATAAAATGTGGCTTGAGAATGAATATTCGGTGAACCTGAAATCTGCTTTGGTTCATAAATATAATCTTGCAGGTACGGCAACATGGAGCCATAATTTCGCAAATGATATGGTCTGGGCTGTTTTTGCTCAGAATTTAAAAAATACTAATCATTATGAGGAGTGGAAAAATCAGTTTGCTTCTCTTGCTGAATCGGGGATGGCTGAATTTGTACCTGTTCAATGATAAGTTTTAATTTCTTGCAGACAAGTATTTGCATATGCTATAATATGGGAAACTCTAATAGGTTTAAAACTGGAGAGTATAAATGGAACAGTTAAAAAGCGGATGGGATTTGTTTCTTTTACCCAGAGCATGGCACAAACGCCTGAATGCATCGTTAATATCCCTTGTGCCTGGGTTTGTATTGGTGGGCTTTTTTAATGTACTTTCCCATTCGAGATCCATACTTAATGATTTTATATTAGGCACTGCTTCAGGAGTTGTCCAAAAGACACTTTTATTTGTTATTACCTTTATAATAATTGGCTTTTTGGATGTTTTTTGCTTTGCGTGGCCAATTGCAGATTTATGTAAGTATATTGCTAAACGAAGCAATAAATTTATTAAGCAGGGCTTCAATGTTATTTTTATGAAGTCTTATGCCTATTCGCACTTATTATTTTATCCTGTTCTATTGATAGTGAATCCTACCGGGCTTGAATTGGAGAAATTAGGTCAGGAGACTAACTCAATAACCCAGATTGTTATTATTGCACTATATGTGTGGGCGTTATTACAGATTTTAATACAACCGGGTATTTTGCTTAGAACAATCAGTATAAAAAGCAAACTCAATTTTTCCGAAAAGCTTCTGGTGGCTTTAGCCATATTTATTTGGATGAATCTTGAAGGCCAGGTAATCAGATATGTTATAGACCTGGCATATAAAATGTTCGGTTCGATGTACGATTTTATCTGAAAAATAATTTGAAAAATCAGCTCAATCGGGGTATAATATATATTCAAAGATATTCTGTCCCGATGGTCCAATGGATAAGACAGTAGATTCCGGTTCTACTAATGTGGGTTCGATTCCTACTCGGGACACCAAAACACAAGCACAGGCGTGACAAACAGCCTGTGTTTTAATTTATTTTAATTCATTTTGGGGATGATCTCAATGCATGTTTTTTGCGGTGTGGATATGATAGAAATAAAGCGCATTAAAGATTCCATAGATAAGTTCGGAAAACCTTTTTTAGAAAAGATATTTACCCCGGAAGAGATTAATTATTGTGAAAGCAGGAAAGAACAAAAATTTCAAAGCTATGCAGCAAGGTTTTCTGCAAAAGAAGCTGTGTCGAAGGCATTGGGGACGGGTTTTTCCAAAGGGGTTACGCTAAAGGGCATAGAGGTTAAGGTATCTGAAACCGGAAAGCCCCATATAGTACTCCATGGCGAAACCAGGGAGTTTTTTGACAAAATGGGAGGAGTTTCACTGGATATAAGTTTAACTCATACGAAAGATTACGCAACCGCTTTTGCAGTACTGCTTTGCAGGTAATAAGCCTGGTTTGTTTTAATCAATGAAGACTTTAAAGGGGTAATAAGTTATGAAAAAACGGGTTTCATTTATTCACTGCGCCGATATTCATCTTGACGCTCCCTTTACCATTTTCGGGAAGGGGAACTTATCGGATGAACGGCGAAAAGATTTGAAAAAGACTTTTGAAAAAATTATAGATTTGGCACTGGAGGAAAATGTTGATTTTCTTTTAATAGCCGGTGACCTCTATGAGCATGAATATGTTGCAAGAGGCACAATAAGATGGCTTAATGATCAGTTTAAAAGACTTGGCAACACTTCAGTAATAATAGTACCGGGAAATCATGATCCATATGTGAAAAACTCCTGGTACAGAAGCTACAGGTGGAATGATAACGTACATATTCTTACAACTGAAAACCCGGAATACTTAGATGAAAATTTAGATGTGTATTTCTACGGTATTGGTTTTGACTCATTTCATCAGGACAGCCTTCCTGTACAAAAGCCCCCGCAAATATTACCCCAAAGATTTAACATATGCCTTTTCCATGGCACTCTGGACATGCAGTTTACACAAAGCCCATATAACCCTGTAACTTTAAACTATCTGACAGGTTTAGGCTTTGATTATTATGCCCTCGGACATTTCCATTCAAGAAATGAAGAGCTTTTCGAAAAAGGCATAATAAACCCTGGAAGTCCGGAACCCTTCGGGTTTGATGAACAGGGTGAACATGGTGTATACCTGGTGGAATTGGCTAAGGATGAAGGCTTAAAAAGAGAATGTACCTTTATTAAAACCCAATATAGAGCTTATTACGAGATAGACTTTAATATTGACAATATTGAAGATTATCATGAGTTATCAGAAAAACTTACCGAAACTTTAAGCTTATATGATTGTCAAAGAGACATTTTCAAAATTAACTTAACAGGATGGCTTAATTCTGACCTTCATATTGACGTGAAAACCTTGACACAGCAATTTGAGAATACTTGTTTTTCAATACAGTTTAATGATTATACCAGGCCAATGTATGATCTGGAAGAGTTGGCGAAAGAAAAAACACTAACAGGCGTCTTTGTACGAAAAATGAAAGAAAGAATGGAAAATGCAGAGGGGGAAGAAAAACAGATACTTGAGAAAGCTCTTTACCTCGGACTTGAAGCATTGTTTGAGGGCACTGTTCATATCTCTGAATAAAGGCGGTAGAAGTTTATGAAAATAAAAAAAATAAATATAAATGGATTCGGTAAATTTGAAGATCGCCTGTTTATGCTAAAGCCAGGTATGAATGTATTTTATGGCTGTAATGAATCGGGTAAATCCACTCTTCAGTCTTTTATTAAGGGGATGCTTTTTGGGCTTAAAGGAGGCAGAAAAGCAAAAGACGGCACTCTTCCACCCGTAAAGCAATATAAACCCTGGTCTGCGAAAGCATATGGAGGTACCCTTGAGTATGAGCTGGATAACGGCGAGAGATATACAATTGCAAGAAATTTTGATAAAAATACCATAACAGTTTACGATGAGTATTCAAATAATATTACTGGCAATTTTCCGGCAGGCAAGGAAGAAGGCGTAAAATTTGCAGAACAACACCTGGGCTTGTCTGAAAGCTGTTTTGAGCGTACTGTTTTTATTGGCCAGTTGCAGAGCGTAATAAACAATGAAGGTAAAAAGGTTATAGCCGAAAGACTCACAAATATAAAGCAAACCGGGGATGAAGAAGTGTCGTTCAGAAAAGCAATAAATGCTTTGAAAGAAGCACAGCTATCATATGTAGGAAGTGAAAGAACAACAACCAGGCCTTTGAATATAATCAACTCGCGTTTGCAGGAAGCCATCGAGGAAGAAAAAGAATATATTTTGCTGCATGAAAGCTGTATGGATATGTTTCTCGAATTGGATCAATTACAGAAGAGGGAAGAGAATCTAAGAAACCAACTCAATGAATTGAACCGGTTAAAGGCTGAACTTGTTCAGAAACTGAAAAAAGAAGAGTTGGAAGACATTTGTAGCTCCTTGAAAAGATGCTATAAGGAACTTTCAGATATTGAAAAGGAAATTAATGATAAAAGGGAAGAATTGAACGATACCTTAGTTAAACTAAAAGAATATGAAGCTTTTAAAAACTGTTCCCGAAACGACTCGGATGAGATGGTTTCGGATTATACAAATTATAAGCTTTTGTGCAAAGATTTGCATGAATATGAGTTAGAGTACCAGGAAAATGATGAGAAAATTGAGAAATTACAGAATGAACTTAAGCTATACGACCTTTTTGAAGATGATACATTAAGGATGGATGAAGTAATTCAGGATGTACTGCAATATAATCGCGGGCAAAATGGCAGTTTCGATAAAAGGGATATCCCGCATTCGGGATTGAAAAAACATGTGTCATTGGCAGGACTTTTAACGGGGATAATAGTTTTGTTATTGTCCTTGCTGGTAAAACCACCTAATACCATTGTTTCTGTTGCTGGATTAATAATCTCAGTTCTGTCGGGAGCCTTTTTCATATTATCAATCAGGCAACAAAGCCCCAAAAAAGCACAAAGAAACATTCAGAAGCAGAAATATGAGGAAAACGCACGTCTGTTAAGCTGCTGGATGGAACAGGTAAAGGTTGATAATATTCATGATTTTATAAGGTTTAAGAGTATGTTTGAGGATAAAACCAGGCTGCTTAATGACTTAACGGTTAGAAGGCAAAAGCTTACCAACAGCAGGAATGATAAATTAGCCGGTATTAAGGAATTTGAAGAAAGGATTCTAAATAAACTTGCCTCTGCGAATATAGTTATAGGCCGGGGCTTTAAGGATGAAGATATTCAAAAGTGGCGAACGGGTTTAGAAACCTATAACACTCTCTCACAAACGGTGAAAGATATAGAGACGGCAATATTTTCATTGGATCAGAAAAAGGAAAGCCTGTACAGGGAAGCTACGGTTATAGCGGGCAGGGACGTTAATTTGTTAACCGAACTGGAAAGAGAAATACAAAGCAGAACCACCGAACTTGAAAGTCTTAAAGAAGAATCGGGTGATACGGTACTTGTTTCAAGTAATTTGACACTTAAAGAAACAGACTTAAAATTAAAGGAACTTAACGAAGAATTAGCCCGGATTACATTAAAAATTAATACCCTTACAACCCGTCTTGAAAATACCCCTGACGGTGAAATGATACAAAAGGCCCATGAGAGAGTTCAGATTTTAACCCGTGAGAAGGAAGAGAAGCTCTTTCTTGGAAAGGCGCTGGAGACTGCTATGGAAGTGCTTACTGAGGCCAGTGTGGATATACAACGGAATTATTCACCTTATCTTAACGAGGCTATCGGAAACTTTGTAGGTGCAATCACCGGAGGTAAATATAATGATGTAATGGCCGACGATAACCTGCGGCTTAATATACAGCCACCGGATATGGCAGAGAAGGTAATTCCCGAACAGTTGTCTTCGGGTACGGCAGATCAGGTATATTTTGCTCTTCGTCTAGCCACTGTAACGCTTGTAGAAAAAGACGGTGAAACAATGCCGCTCTTTTTGGACGAGCCCTTTGTGCAGTACGATGAGGAAAGGACAAAAAACGCACTGTTCCTGTTAAATAAAGAAAGTGATAAAAGACAAATAATTCTTTTCACATGCAAGAAACGGGAAGTGGAACTTGTCAGGCAAATATTTGATGGCAAGGATGTTAATATAGTAAACCTGTAAGGAACATTATACAGCTTTAATTATCCCCTCTCTTACTTCAACTTAAGAGAGGGGTTTTTTTATCGTGACCGGACGTAAGTATAATTATGCTGCTGATTTGAAAAACTAAAACCGGGTTAAAGGTGCAATATCTAAATTTTTTCTAAAAAAGGAGGATTAAATACCTGAAACATGAAAAAGCAAAAAATTGTTCTATTTATATCCATTCTATCCATTATAACGAGTTTGTTAATACCCAATGTTTATTACACAATTTCATATGCCCAGGCAACAAGGGTGTCGGATGAACAACTTATTGCACGGGCTATAAATGGTGAAGCAAGGGGTGAGCCATACGAGGGCCAGGTGGCAGTTGGTGCGGTAATATTAAACCGGGTTGCATCTCCTGATTTTCCGAATACAGTTGCAGGTGTTATTTATCAGCCCGGGGCTTTCACTGCTGTGAGCGATGGACAAATCAACGTACCGATTGATCCCGACTCTACCGTTGTAAAGGCTGCCCGGGATGCCATTAACGGATGGGATCCTACCGGTGGCTCACTTTACTACTGGAACCCTCAAACAGCTACAAGTAAATGGATATGGAGCAGGCAGATAATTAAGGTAATAGGCAAGCATAACTTTGGAAAGTAGTAATAATCAAAAATTATGTAGAAGGAGGTGTTTCTATTGGGAAAATTCCGTGAGAAGCTTTTGGACTGGAAAAAAAGACTTTCAGACAGACACATGTATAGTGTTTTTATTGTAATAGTTGCTGTTGTCGCAGCTTGGGGTATATATCAGTATAAAAGAGCTGCCGACTTGAGACAGGAATTGGATAACCAGTATAACCGTGCTTTTTACGAAATGGTTGGATATGTACAGAATATTGAGGTACTGTTGATGAAAAGCATGATTTCGTCAACACCGCAAATGGCAGCTGAAACTTTGCAGGAGGCCTGGCATCAGGCAAATCTTGCCCAGACCAACCTGGGTCAGTTGCCTGTTACTCAGGAAGTGCTTGCAAACACCTCAAAATTCCTTTCTCAGGTTGGAGATTATGCATATGCACTGGACAGGCAAAATATTAACGGAAAGGAGATCACGGGAGAGCAATATAAACAACTGGAGCAGCTTCATCAATATTCGGTATCCCTCCAGGAGGCTTTGAATAACCTTCAGGCATCCATTTCGGAAGGTAGAATAAACTGGAATGAGCTGGCGAATAAAGGTACAGAATTGTTTAAAAAACAAAGCCAAAGTATGACCGGCCAATTATTTAGCGATATTGACAACACATTTCAGGAGTTTCCGACATTGATTTATGACGGCCCCTTTTCGGATCACATGACAAGTTTAAAGCCAAAAGGGCTGACAGGTAAAGAAGTTAGTGTTGAAGAAGCAAAAAAAAGAGTGGCAAAATTCTTTGGAGAGGATAAGGTTGCTTCGGTTGAACATACCGGCGATATCCAGGCAGATACTTTGCCTGCATATAATTTTAAGATTACGTTTAAGGACAGGCCTGAAGAAGAATTTGCAACGGCTGACGTAACAAAAACAGGCGGACATGTAATCTGGATGTTATATAACAGGGATGTGGGACAGGAAACACTTGGTGTTGATAAGGTAAAAGAAATTGGAAGAGAGTTTCTTGCCAGTCGTGGCTATAAAAATATGAAGGACACGTATTATATTAAAGAAGACAGCACTGCCACAGTAAACTATGCATACGAACAGGACGGTGTTGTTGTATATTCAGATTTGATTAAGGTGAAAATCGCATTAGATAACGGAGAAGTAGTGGGCTTCGAGTCCAAGGGGTATATAATGAACCACACCGAGAGGGATATACCCGAACCCAAATTCACCGAAGCACAGATAAAAGAAAATTTTATGGGGAAAAGAGACTTAAGCACCATAGGACTTGCCATAATACCCACCAATTTTGGCACCGAGATATTCTGCTATGAATTAAAGGGAAAACTTAACGACAGGGATTTCCTTGTCTATATCAATGCTGAAACGGGGGCTGAAGAACAGGTTCTTATTATAATTGACACACCTAATGGTATTCTTACATTATAGTTGAAAAAATAATCAGCAGCTCATTGAGCTGCTTTTTTTATGTCAAATTATTTACCGTAATGGTAGATATCTATATAGTAATTTTTTTATGCAAAAAATTGACGCTTTTAAATTAAGGCTTGCCTTGTAGAATACAAAATTTTACTATATAATGAAAAAAGACTGCTAAGGCGGAATAGGGCCTGTTGTTTTTATAACTCAACAGCTGGGAGTAATAAAATGGAAATATATGATCTGAAATATAGTGAAAATGGTTTAATCCCTGCAATTGTGCAGGATATGGAAACAAAAGAAGTGTTAATGATGGCCTATATGAACAGGGAAGCCCTTCTGAAGACTTTAAAAACCAGAAAGGCTACATATTGGAGCAGAAGCAGGCAAAAATTATGGGTTAAGGGTGAGACGTCGGGTAACTTTCAGTATGTTGATAAGATATACTACGATTGCGATGCCGATACCCTTCTTTTACTGGTCAGGCAGGAAGGTACAGCTTGTCATACGGGTTCAAAATCATGTTTTTACAGGGAATTAATTATGGAGGAGGAAAATGGTGAACAGTAAGTTCTATATTCTACAGGAAGTTTACGATGTTGTTATGGACAGAAAAAATAATCCGAAAGAGGGATCTTATACCAATTATTTATTCGACAAGGGACTGGACAAGATTTTGAAAAAAGTTGGTGAAGAAGCCTCAGAAGTTATAATCGGAGCCAAAAACGAGAATAAAGATGAAATAAGGTATGAAATAGCCGATTTGATATACCACCTGACAGTATTAATGATACATCAGGGCTTAACCTGGGAAGATATATGTGAGGAATTACAAAGCAGAAGATAAATATTTACGGTAACATAAACAACACAGCGCATAAAGGAGGGGTTACAATGCAGTGTCCTAAATGCGGAAATGATATACCCGTAACGGCAGAGCCTTGTGAAGTGCAGCAGGGAAAGGTTTACAGCGTATTACACTGGTTTGGCACATTGCTTTTGATGTTTATTCCTGTTGTAAATATTGTTCTTTTATTTGTTTGGGCTTTCAGCAACAAAGTAAGTAAAAATAAAAAAAATTGGGCAATAGCTTCACTTTTTATTGCCGTTATAATAATTATAATACTAATTATTTTATACGCTATGCTTGTAGCTATGTTTAACAGAATTTTCGGCGGTTAATATATAAGGGGTTGACAGGAGGGAAGGATTGCCTGTCAACCTTTAATTTATATCCTTAAGAACCTCTACCAAAACATTAATTAACCCGTCCATATCGTTTCTGGTAACAATAAGGGGTGGTAGGATTCTTAAGATATTTTCACCCGATGTTCCCAAAAGGTACTTCTTTTCAAATAACTTCTCATTTACTGATTTTGCGATTGGCCTGTTAAACTCTACTCCTATCATCAGGCCTTTACCGCGAACTTCCTTTATTATCGGGAAATCTTTCTTTACACTTTCCATTCTTTCAAAGAAGTAATTACCCATTTCAGCTGCATTATCACTTAAGTTTTCATTGATAATAGTGGATAAAACTGCAAGACCGGCACTGCAGGCCAAAGGATTACCACCGAAAGTGGAACCATGATCACCGGGTTCAAAAGCATTTGCAACATGTTCCTTCGCACAGAGTGCTCCAATTGGAAAGCCACCGGCAAGTGCCTTTGCAAGTGTAAATATATCCGGTTCAACGCCATAATGCTGGTAACCAAAAAGTTTACCCGTTCTTCCCAAACCACATTGAACTTCATCAAATATTAAAAGAATTTCCTTTTTATCACATAATTCCCGAACAGCCTGCATGTATTCGGCAGTAGTGGGATTAACACCGCTTTCACCCTGAATTGGTTCAAGCATTACCGCACAGGTATTTTCGTTTATTGCTTTTTCCAAAGCCGACACATCATTTATAGGAACTTTTGAGAATTTAGGGGTTAACGGGCTGTATGGTTTTTGGTATTTTTCCTGTCCGGTTGCAGCAATAGTGGCAAGGGTTCTTCCATGAAAGGAATTATCCAGCGTAATAATTTCATATTTTTCAGACAGCCCTTTTTTCTTGAAGTAAAGGCGTGCAAGTTTAATGGCACCTTCATTGGCTTCGGCACCACTGTTAGCAAAAAAAATGCGGTCTGCGCATGAATTATTAACAATTAATTCTGCAAGGTTGGCCTGCTGCTCAATATAATACAGGCTTGAACAGTGTATCAGTTTTTTGGCCTGCTCGCAGATTGAATTAACCAGCACCGGATGTGAGTGCCCTAAAGCACTGACTGCAATACCTGCGAAAAAGTCATAGTACTCGTTACCTTCGGTATCATAGAGCAGTATGCCCTTCCCATGGGTAAAGCAAACCCGAACTCTATCCCCGAAAGTATTCATATAATACTTTTTATCTTTTTTGATAATCTCTTCTAATTTCATTGTGCACCTCCGGTGAAGCTAAATATTTACAATTCTGAACAACAATTCATAATGCTGTCTTAAAGGTGTGAAATTCAGACAAATAACTTTTGGGTATAATTATACGAAACATTGTATAAAAATACAAGTATTATTTTAAAAATTTATAAAAAATAACACGGGCAAGTGTATTATTCCGCTTAATACGCCTTTGCAGTGGAACCGACAGGGTGTAAAACTTGTTTTTACATATGCTTTTAAACAGGGGATGTACACACCCTGACAGTAAGTTTTGAAGTGATGGAATATCAGTAACAGGTGAATCAATGTAGAATAATTAATTAAAATTGATAACAGCACAAAGAGCTGTACAGTAAAAATAAAAAGACATTGTTGATCAAAACAGAAAGAGCAAGGAGAATATCCTTGCCCTTAAATTTTTAGTTTTGAACGTCATCATTTTTATCAATTAATTTTTTGTCAATCCATTTAACACTGTTACGAGCAGTTTGAACGAGTACTTCATGATTTCTTTCCACTAGAACTATAGCATCGCGCCCAAGAAACTTAATTTTTTGACCAAGTTTCATACATCACATCTCTCCTGTATAAAAGGTCAGTTTCCAGATTTTTATATTAATAAAAATATATCATAAATGGTGAACAATAATATTACAACAATACTACAATCATGTTGCAAATTAGTTACTAATCATCCTGGTAATCGTTTTGCTATGGAACGTGCTACATGAACACCACTTGCTGCAGCTTGTGAAAGACCGCGTGTAATACCGGCACCGTCTCCAATTGCAAAAAAGCCTTCCAGCCGGGTTTCGAATTCATTGCTCAGCTGAAGCCTCGAGCTGTAGAATTTAACCTCGACTCCGTAAAGAAGGGTATCGTAATTTGCCGTACCTGGAGCGATATTATCAAGAACATGAATCATCTCGATGATATTATCCAGGTGCCGTTTTGTAAGAACAAGGCTCAAATCGCCCGGGGTTGCTTTTAATGTTGGTTTTGTAAAACTTTGACCAAGCCTGTGTTCATTTGTCCTTTTCCCCTGAATTAAGTCACCAAAACGTTGCACCAGAACACCACCGCCCAGCATATTTGACAGTGATGCAATGGATTTGCCATACTGGTAGGGTTCTTTAAAAGGCTCTGTAAAACGGTTACTAACCAGTAATGCAAAATTCGTGTTTTCACTTCTGAGTGCCTTGTCTGTATAACTGTGACCGTTTACAGTTATAATACCTTCAACATTTTCGCTTACAACATAACCGTACGGGTTCATACAGAATGTTCTTACAACATCCCCATATTGCTTTGTTCTATAGAGAAATTTGGATTCATAAACCACATTGGTAATATGTTCAAACACTTTAGCCGGAAGTTCAACCCTGACACCGATATCCACCTGATTGTTAATAAGTGACAGGCCTAATTTTCTGCACTGAGCCGAAAACCACTCTGCTCCTGTACGGCCTGGCGCTGCAATCAGATATTTACAGGTGATCATCTGACCATTCTTCATTTTCAGAGAATATCCGGAGTCAATACTTTCAATGGAATCAACAGGGGCATTGCAGACTATTTCAACCTTTTCGGTCAGGTAATCATACATTCTGTATAAAATCTGTCTGTTGTTTTCGGTACCTAAATGCTTAACCGATGCAGACAAAAGATGAAGATCATAGCCAAGGGCCAATTTGGATATTTTTTTTGCCTCTTCGCTTTCGGTTGAGTACCTTTCCATAGTGGCTCCAAAGTTTACATTTATAGAATCCACGTACTCAATAAGGTCCATTATATATTCCTGCTCAAGGTAATCGGTGAGCCAGCCTCCGAAATTAGTTGTGAAATTATATTTTCCGTCCGAAAATGCTCCAGCTCCGCCAAATCCGCTCATAATATCGCAACTCTTGCATTGAATGCAAGAAGGTACTTTTTTACTTACTATTGGACAATTTCTATGGTAGATGTCATTCCCCTGCTCCAGCATCAGGATATCTGCACCGGGAATAAGTTTATTCAGCTCGTACCCGGCAAAAATACCAGCTGTACCGCAGCCTATAATTACAATATCATACGAAGTTTTCTTCATTCAATTCATCCTCTCTGAGTACCACCATATTAACTTCGTTCTTCGCTAAATTGCCCGCTTTACAAATAGGCAATTAATTATAACATAGTAAGTTTGAAAACCGCAACAAAAGTCTTTTTGTGGTTTATTATTCTAACATTTTATATAGATTTTATGAATATAAATCATGTAGAAAAAACATTGAAATATTAACAGAAATAGTATAAACTGAATGAGTAATTATTGGTATATTTTATAGGAGGTTAGAATCATGACTGATTTGGGCGGTTTTGGAGTCGTTGCGGCTGCGGCAATACTTGGCATAGTGATTGGGGTGATTATTGGTATTGCATTCTATGTTTTCTTTGCTTTTTCGCTATACCGGTTGGCACAAAGCAGGAACGTAGATATGCCCTGGTTAGCCTGGATACCAATCGCACAAATGTACATTATCGGCAAACTGGTGAAATCAGTTAAGGTAAGTAATTTCGAAATTCCCAGCCTTGAAATTGTTTTGCCTGCTGCAATGCTGGTATTTGTTCTGCTTAGAGGTATTACTGTACTTGGTTTTCTTATTACAATAGCTTTCTATGCCTTATTGCTGTTATCTCTGTATAACCTTTACAAGCAGTATTTGCCTGAAAATGCAGTTGCATATACAATATTAAGCATTTTCGGCATTCCGGTTCCATTTTTCTTCTTAAAAATATCTAAGCTGAATCCGATAGAAAATGCTTAAACTGTACATATAATGGGATAAAGTATTTTTAACAAAGCACCCGCCGGTTATCAGATGATAATCCTGCGGGTGTTTGTATGTAAAATGGTGATTTTCCTTCTGCAGAGCTATGCGCTGGTTGAACATAGGGCTTGTTTCGGATAGCTGACTTAAAAGGTTTGATTTGCAGGTATAAAAATGATAATATAAAGCAGAAATTACATTCAATTTTTGTAAACATAAGGTTGGATAGTATGAAAAAAGTTTTGATGATAGCTCACCAGTTTCCGCCAATAGGCGGTTCAGGCGTTCAGCGTACTGTTAAATTTGTTAAATACCTGCCCGAATATGGTTGGGAAGGAATTGTACTGACACGTGATGCGAAAAGGGCTCAGCTTACCGATAATACAATGATGAAGGAAATCCCTGAGAATACAAAAATATACCGTACCCCAGCATGGGATTTTTCAGAATGGCCCTTTCCTTTCAACCTTGCAGGTAAATATGTAAGGCGGAGGGTACTGATTCCTGACGGTGAAAGACTGTGGGAAATATTCTCGTATAGAAAAGCATTGGATATAGTAAAAGAAGAGAACGTTGACTTAATATATTCCACCTCCCAGCCTTTTAGCACTCATCTGCTTGCTATGAAGGTTAAAAAAGCCTTTCCCGATATTCCATGGGTTTCGGATTTCCGGGATGAATGGACCAATAATGCTTTTGTTAAGGCATATAATTACAGGCCTTTCAGGGTAAAAAAGGAAAAGGCCCTTGAGAGGGAAGTATTTGAAATGTCGGACGCGATTGTAATCAATACACCGGTTATGCGGGATAACTCTGTAAAGGACAACCCCGATCTGAAACACAAATTCCATGTAATACCTAACGGGTTTGATCGCGAGGATTTCGAAGGAATAGAGCCGGGGGGAAGAAATGATAAGTTTACTTTAACATATACCGGACTTATTTATGGAAATACCAGCCCGGAAACGGTTTTTTCAGCGATTGAAAAACTTAACGGTGAAGGCCTTATAAACTTGTCGGATATCAGACTTCGTTTTATAGGGCGCTTTAAAGTGGAAGAACTGAATAAAATGGCTAAAGCCCACAACATTCACGACACGGTTCAGATACTTCCGTACATGCCTCACAGGGAAAGTGTTGCCAATCTTATGCAGTCAGATGCTCTGTTGTTATTGTTAGGGAAGGGCACCGATGCAATATACACCGGGAAACTTATGGAGTATATAAACACCGGAAAACCAATTCTTGCTACAATACCCGTGAATGGTGCGGCAGCAAAACTAATTGCTGAAACAAGAACGGGTTTTGTTTCTGATTGTGACGATGTTGAAACCACTGCAAGAAACTTTAAAGTCCTGTACGACTATTGGAAACAGGGGACAGAGTTTTTCAACCCGGACAGGCAAAAAATTGCTCAATACGAAAGAAGGGAACTTACAAAAAAACTTGCAGACATATTTAACGAATTATGTTAAAATTTAAATATCTTATTTTAGGGATAAAATACTGTTCATATTAATAGCATTATGTTTTACCACAGGTGCAAGATATTAAAAAAGGAGCGGGGAGCTGAAATGAAAATTTTGGATGATAAAGGAAGACTGTTTGGCATTATCAATATTATTGACCTTCTTGTTCTATTGTTGGTGCTAGTCGTTATTGCAGGTGGTATATGGTTTTTTTCAAGGAAGGATACCACCGAAACAGGACCCACCGAAGTATACTATGTTACAATAAAATGTGCAGAGCTTGACGAAGAAGTTGCTGATTATCTCCATATAGGCGACAGACTATACTATGCCAACGGTTTTACAGATGTAGTAGTTACCGAGGTAAGTGTTGAACCTGCAAAGATTGATGTTGTGCGTGACGATGGTACAATTATCGTTGCTACTCATCCCGAATTAAAGGACATATATGTTACCGTCAAGGTTAATAGCATACCCGGCGATCCCATGCTGTGGATTGGGCAGTTACATGCAACTGTTGGAAAGGAACTTGTATTAAAAACACAATATGTTGAAGTGCCGGGCGTTATTACCGGGATTACGAAATAGAGGTACGAAAAATGCAGGTTTTAGAAGGAAGCGTTTTATACCGTTTGCTAAAAAAACTGTTCTGGTATTACCAGCAAAGCATGATGAAAAAATTTATCTCTGTGCTTGTAATGTGCTGGAAACATAGTTTTACTGCAAGAAGTTTTCGTGCTGTTGCCGGGTGTAAGGGTTTTACTCAGCACTCACTGGTTTTGCGTGCAGTAAAATGTCCTGTTGGATATTTGAAAGAGTTTTTGATACGGGTAGGTAAATGGCTTGACAAGCTGGTTTTGCGCTTGTCAGCTTCATTACAGAAATGGTCTGGTGCAAGTTTACTGTGTAATTTATTCAGGTTTATTTTCAGGGCTTCGGAAGAAAGGATTTTCGTACTTGCAGCGCCTATATTTGGTGTAGGGTATATTGTTGGCCGGTTAATACTTAACAGGCTGATGATACGGGATATCCTTTTCTTATCTGTTACATTTTTTGCTGCGGCAGTTTTATTAATAAAGCCCGAAAAACTAAGGGCATATTTCAGGGGTAGTTTAGTCTACAAATTATATTTATTGGTATTGGGATAAGGTGTAGTAAATGAACAAGTTGTATTTGATAGCTCTTTTTGCAGGAATATTTATATTAGGTATTTTATCATCATATTTGGGTATGCTGCCCGTTGCAGCAGTTATTGCCTGCATAGTTGCAGTAATAATGCTTTTGGCAGATTATCAAAAAGCAACAATAATTGTAGCGTTATTTACAGTGTTTGAATTTGTGCTCAGAACTCTTATTGGTCATCCTTTAATTTCAAGTATATGGGATGAGGTTGCTCTCCTGTTCTGTTTCGGAATCTGGATTTACAAATGGTTACGTTACAGAAACCAAACACCTTACCGTGTAAGTCCCCTGGATATATCACTAATCTCTTTTATGGCTGTTTGTGTTTTGCTGCTTTTCATTGCTGCTCCTGATTTCTCCATCGGGGTTGAAGGACTCAGGGTTGTAATTCAATACATGTTCTGGTTTTTTGTTGTAACACAGCTTTTGAAAACTCCTGATGGTGTAAAAAGAATTATAAACATTGTTTTATTAACAGCTTTGTTAGTGTCTTTATACGGAATATACCAATTTATTGTCGGGGTAGAAATTCCCGCCAATTGGGTGGATCAGGCCGAGGGAGCAGTGCGTACCCGTTCATTTTCAATATTTACATCGCCAAATATGCTCGCCGGCTACCTTTCATTGCTTATACCCGTCTCGGTAGGAATGTTTTTTGCAGAAAGAAACAGGGCAAGGAAAACATATTATGGTGCTGTAACTCTTTGTATGGGTCTGTCACTGCTTTTTACGCTGTCCAGAAGTGGTTGGATTTTCTGCTTTTGTGCAATGTTGTTCTATGTATGGATGAAGAACAGAAAACTTATTGTTCCAATGTTGCTATGCATGGGGGCACTGTTTATTTTATCGGTCATATTCATGCCTTCGGTCGCTAACAGAATACTGTATCTTTTCTCGCCGGCTTACTATGCAAGCAGTAGCGCTGGTGGAAGGATTTACCGGGCCGTCAAAGGTTTCGAATTGTTCTCCCAGTACCCGTTGTTTGGAATGGGCCTTGGTCAGTTTGGAGGCTCGGTGGCCTTAAGTCATAAACTTAACAATACTTTTTCAATGGACAATTACTACATTAAAACCGCTGTAGAAATGGGTCTGGTTGGACTGGTTGCCCTTCTTGTTCTTTTATATAATACCTTTATACATTGCTACAGGGCTTTATCAAAAATTACAGATCCTGAACAGAAGAATTGGGCGACAGGTATTCTTTCGGGCCTTGTTTGCGTTATTCTGTATAACCTTACCGAAAACATGCTGGAAATACCTCTGTTATCGTCATATTTCTGGATGTTTGCAGGAATAATAATGTTTCTGGCGCATGGCCAAAACAATGTAAACAGGGAACCTGCCGATTCAATTACTTCTGTTTCCCGGGCAGAAAAGACAGAGTAAGCTCTACCGAATCTTTCACCATTTTTTCAAGCCGCGGCTTGAATCTCTCTAATTCCCTTTTTATCATGCCAGAGTTTTCCCATACCTCATTCAGGTTTTTCAGCAATTCATCCATATTGAAATTTTCGTTCCAGTCCACATAAGGCTGATTTATTGACTGCATGAAAAAGCCAACTTTTTGTTCATAAGCAAGCCCCACCATGGGGATATTAAGATTGGCAGCGTATATCAGTGAATGCAGCCGCATACCGATAACCATGCTTGTGTTTCCAATAACCGAAAGAGTTTCATCCACCGTATATCTTCTGGACAGAATATAGCCTTTTTGATTCATATTATGAAGTACCTTTTTCGCAAAGCGTAAATCATTTGGATGCTGCATTGCTATAAATACCGGAGTGGCATTGAAATCTGTTACTATTCTGTCTGCCAGAGAGGCCAGAATTTGTACCGCATTTTTCACCTTTTTCCACTTTCTCAAGCACAGGGCTACCAACTTTTTATCGGTAGGAATACCTTCTTTTCTTAAAATCTCGAAACCCGTCGATAAGTCGCAGGAGGTAAGGGTTAAAGCAGGATCCGCCGTAATTTTTATAACAGGTTTTTTTACATTAAGAGACGATAGCTCCTTGTAAGCATAAGAATCTCTTAAGGTAATTGCATCCATTCTGTTAAGTATTCTTGATGATGCCCTGCGGTTCCATTTACCTGTAAGCGGGCCCAAGCCGTTCGCAAAAAGTACGGTACGGGCTCCCTTCCTCTTTGCAAGATAAAGAATGAAAAGATAATACCACAGCGATCTGCTGCTTGTACCATCCTGAATCAGTGTTCCTCCTCCGGCAATAAAAAGCCGGGTTTTTGAAAGAATAGCCAGAACCTTGAACGGATGAAAACGGTGCACTGACTGAACCCTGTAAAGAGTACGGGTTTCATAGGGGTTATTCGATAAAACCACAATGGATAACTCCTCGTTATTTTGCTTAAGCTGTTCTATTATGGATTTTAATATCGCATCGTCACCACTGTTACGGTAACCATAATAGCCCAATATTGCAATATCGTATTTTTTTCCGTCTTTTTTCGATTGCCTTACCCGTGCCAGTATTCTGTTATATATATTTAATTGTGTTTCTGTCATAGCTTTTAGCGAAAACTTTTCTCTGGCTGTTTTATAAAGCCTTTCTCCAAATATGCGTCTTTTTTCTTCGTCACCTATAAGCTCAGTCAGATGACTGGCTAGGGCATCGCTGTCGCCGGGAGTAAACAGATACCCGTTTTGCCCCTGAACAAACAAATCCTCAAGGCCGCCCACCCGGCTTGATACCGTAGCCTTTCCAAGTCGTGCTCCCTCAAGTATGGCATAGGGAAAACTCTCACTGTAGGATGCAAGAACATTTATATCAATTAAGTTTAGGAACGAGAAAGGCTCGGTTACCATGCCAAGGAAAAACACATTATCAGATATGCCAAGCCTGTTTGCTCTTTTTTCAAGGGATACCCTTAGTTCATCGCCCCATCCGGCGATTAGGAACTTTGCCTTGGGGTATTTTTCTAATACCTTAGCCGCTGCATCAAGAAAAACCGTATGACCTTTAACCGGATCAAGCCTGGCAAGAATACCAATGAAAATGTCTCCGGGTTCAATGGGAACCCCGTATTTTTTTGCAAAATCTTCACGGGGCATTATATCTATAGTGTTCTCAAAGGATATACCGTTATATACGGTATAGATCCGCTGTGGCGGGAAATTCCTTTTAATAAGCATCTCTTTAAAATTATGGGAAACAGCAATGTAATAATCCAAAAATCTAAGAGATACTGTATTAATAAGACCAAAAGTATACATTTTTAAAATGCTATTCAGGTAATCCAGCCGGTAATCGCTATGTATTGTGGAAACCACCGGGATTTTTGTCTGTTTCTTGATAAAAACGCCGATCATGTTGGCTTTTGCACCATGAGTGTGAAGAATATCATATTTCCCTTTAACAACAATTCTTCTTACCCTGTTAATGTCCTTAAAAATATTACCTGTACGTATTACTTCCACATCAATGCCCATTTTTTTTGCATCATCAGCAAAAGGCCCTGGACGCAGGCTTATCAGTTTTACACTTATATAGTTTCCAAGCTGTTGTACCAGCGACAATACGTGGCTTTTTGCGCCACCTTCGTCGCCACCGCCTATTAAATGCAATACTCTCATAAATAAACTCCTTACACTGTGCTTTGATATTTTTGCAGTGTTACTGTTTTTTTGTACGATTAATCCAGTTTATTAAATAGTTTATCTCGGTTTTTAACTCTCCTGTTAGAATCAAGCTTCCAAAATATACAACGCATCCTGTAATTACAATCAGAATAAGGCTTATTACCGAAAGTCTCATATAATGGACTCCAGTCCAAACCACCAGACCCATTATAAAGCAAGCCAGCACAATCCGGGCTATACTTAGCCGATTAAATGCAATTTTCATTATTTTTCTGCTTCTGGAAAGAGAAAGGCTTAAATACACAAGGTATGCCAGTGCAGTATTGACTGCTGCTGCCCTGTACCCGTAAACTTTTACAAAAATAATGTTTAGCCCCAGGTTTAACGAGGCGCTTATAACTGTGTTGTAAAAAAGCGGTTTGGTGTTTGATGTCAGTTCCCAGGCTTTATTGCTGTATTCAGCAAGGCCATACAGAAACATTCCGATAGCAACCCATATTATTACAAACCCATTCTCAAAGTAAGCGGCATCAAGGAAGAGTTTCGAAATTACGGCTGATAAAATACACAGTCCTGTAAGGGCGGGTAATGATACCAACAGATAATATCTTACAGCCTGCGACAGGAAATATTCGGTCTGGGATTTATTGTTCTGACGCCATGTTTTCAGGATCATAGGGTAAACACCGCGCATTACCGCAACAAGAATCAGGTTAAAAACCGTTGATGATATGGTATAGTTAGCATGATATATTCCCATTTGTTCTGCGCCGAGTATGGGTGTTATTACGTACCTGTCCGAAAGGTTAAGAATGCTCATTGTAATGTTCACACCAACAAGGGGAAGGCTGTATATCATAAACTTTCTTAAAACAATTTTTGAGAAATATTTAAAAGTAAAATACCTGTGTATTTTTGTTCTGAGAACAATTGTTATTATAACAACGGTGTCTACAACTATATTACTTAATACAGCAGTTGCCGGGGTATAGTGATTGGTTTGATATTTATTAACCAGCAAGATTGTAAGCAAAAGTTTCATCGACACCGAGAAAATGGAAAGGAACAGGTAGAGCTTTGTTTTCCTTGTTGCAGCAAGAATGCTTGTCAGAACCTGGTTTGTATTGAATGTAACAAACATAATAAGGCTAAGAATAAGTAATTGGGTAAGATAAGCTTCTCTTCCCCGGTTAATAAGAAATATGCCTGCAAGGCCTAAAACCACAACAATTACATTTGTGCACAGCCAAAGGGTAAAAGATGTTGAATAAAAAAGAGTGCGCCTTTTATCACTGTCAAAGGCATTTACGTAGCGATAAACCGACTGAATCAACCAGCCCACCAACAAAAACGAAGAAATGTTTATTGTGGTAGTAATAAGACCATAGTAGCCATATACCTCGGGTGCAAAAAAGCCGGTATATAAGGTTATTGTAATAAGTCCGATTAGGCCTTCAATTATTCTAGCCGGAAGATACAACATTGTATCTTTTACCATAATTTTTTTTACTTCATGTGTATTCAATAGCTTCACCTGTATCTTTCTGTTACTGCAGCTTTACCTGTGAGTGATCTGGTCTTTTGGTTATTTTGAGCAAGAGCCATCTAATCCCCTTCAGGATTAAGAAACTCACGTTTTAATATTATAGCAAGCAATGAATTTTCGCAAGCAAATCCTGAATGCAAAAAGGGACTGCTTAGTTTAAGCAGTCCCCGGAGAGACGAATACAGGAATTTGGAAACCTATTGATTTATCAACTCATCAATCCTGCTCCTGTCGAAACCAATGATTATATTTCCATCGATATCGATAACCGGAACGCCTCTTTGACCCGATTTCTGAATCATTTCCCTCGCCCTCGCAGGATCGGCTGACACATCAACATCCTCAAAAGGTATATTTTTTTCTGAAAGATAATCTTTTGCCATAACGCAATAGGGGCAAGTTGGTGTGGAATAAACCGTAACTTTCATTCTATACACTCCTTTCAACTAATTATAACCTAAATCTTTATTAAAAACAGGTTTTCATAAAGTCATACCCCGTATGCAGCAAGGAAACGCCCTGCCATAATTGCAGCTACAGAACCATCTCCTACTGCGGTTGTAATCTGCCGTACCTCTTTTCTTCTCACATCACCGGCGGCAAACACTCCTTTTACCGAGGTCTGTAAATTTTCGTCTGTTATTATATAGCCATAATCGTCAATTTCAATCTGTCCTTTAAAAAGGTTGCTTTGTGGCTGCATACCGATATATATAAAAATTCCGTCGGTATCCATTTCGTATGCCTCATTGGTTTTATTATCCATTAATGTAACACCCGTAACAAAATCCTTCCCATTAATAGCCTTTACTTCAGTATTAAACAATATTTCAATTGAGGGATTTTTCAAAAGCTCTTCCTGGGATGATTTTGTGGCAGTAAAATGATCCCTGCGGTGTACAACGGTAACCTTCTTAGCAAAGCGAGTAAGGAAAATGGCCTCTTCAACCGCTGCATCACCACCACCTACAACAATGACATTCGCATCATAATAAAATGCACCGTCACAGGTTGCGCAGTAATGGACACCTTTTCCAGCAAAAGTTTCTTCACCTTCAATGTTTAATTTGCGAGGGGTTGCACCTGTTGCAATTATTACAGAGCGGGCATAATAATCGGTTTTGTTTGTTTGAAGTTTTTTTATTTCTCCCGAAAAGTCTACTTGTATAACATCCTGCATGTCATCTATTTGAGCACCGAAATCCATTGCCTGTTTTTTCATGTTATTAACCAGGTCAATTCCCCTGATGACACCGTTTGTTCCTGGGTAGTTTGCCACCTGGTATGTGCTGGCAACCTGCCCACCCACCATACTGTCATCAACTACTACCGTAAAAAGCTTTGAACGTGCTGCGTATATTGCCGAAGTCAAACCTGCAGGACCTCCGCCCAGTATTAAAACATCGCATTCGGTTTTGTTTCTTTCAAGGCATTCACATTTATTACCAATCACATCTTCAATAACGCATTTTAATTCGGGTCTGCGGGTGTATCCTGAAAGGGTTTTGCAGAACTCCTTTCCATTTCTGAAAAACACTATTGTGGAACTTGCCTTTATATGATACTTTTTGCTCAGCTCATGGTTCTGGTCTTTGTTCACCCTGACAAATAACATTTTCTCGCAGAACTCGGAAGCCAGACGTTCAAAAACCGGCATAACAGAACTACATATAGGGCAATCATTACTGTAAAAAATAACTGCAACGGGCAAACCACTGTTAAGCACCGTGCTCTCAAACTCTTTTCCCGAAATTTCAATAACCTTACTCATAATGATACCCCCTCTCACTAAGGGAATTGCTATTATTTATATACCCACTTAAAGAAAAATAAACCTGTAAATTTTTTATTCATCTATTGCAAAAGATTGATCATAAACTGCATAACTGAAGGCCTTTTCTGCATCTTTTATGCTCAGCCCTGATATTTGAATTTCTTCAAGCTTTCCTTTTCCAACACCGGCAAGTATTGACTGATACAGATAATTAATGGCTTGAGGTTTATAACCAAGTAATCTTGCACCAATTGTATCCACAGATACAGGATCGGTTCCGGCAATGACTATTCCTGCATTCCTGGCAACTCCCTTTATTGGCCCGGTACCTACCATAGCGGGCATGGTACTTAAGATTGAAAGATCAATTGGAATAATTTGAACCATTGAACGTATAAAACCATGAAGGTCTTTATGAATACCACAATTCTTCTTGGGATGACCGTGTTCTTCCGCAGGTGGCCAGGACAAGGCAACGTTTTTTATGCAGGCGGACATTACCGCTTCTTCGTGTTGTTTTAGTTGGGTAAAGGAGACATGGAAGGTCATTTCATATAATAGGGTATTTATTTTAGTTTTCTCCGGATAATCGTGATTCAGTGATATTTCAGTGAACGGACCATGGTTAAGATCTATAAACTCAATGGATTCCTGCCGCAAAAGCTGGGTAATACCCAGCTCATCAAGAACAATTCGGGTCTCTTTGGAACCTGAACCACAGGCCATAACTATTCTTTTAGGGTTTAGTTCTTTTATAAAGCGTATAAGTGTTCTTAATGTATTATTTCCAGTTACCACGCCATACTCGGGGGGAATATTTTTAACAAAGTTTGGTGTTATTACAACAACATCATCACTTTTTATCATATTTTTGGCCTGAATTAAAGAAAGGGCATGTAAAAGGCAATCGCTTTCATTTTCACGGTTTTGGGAAGTTCCAACATTAGAGAGTGGAACTCTGCGTTCACGCATATTAATCTCCTCCTTGTAATTGTTAGTATTTCATTAAGCCTGTAAAATATAAATGAAGTATTGAAATTACTGCCAGATAAATTGACAAAAAGAATAAAGAAGAGCAAAAAAAAATCGGAGCCTTAAGCTCCGCGCATTAGAAAATCTTTTATATATAGTCATAAAAGAAAGGAGGTAAAAGTATGTTAAAAAGTATCAGTGTACATTAATTATTATAGATATTTTAACCCTCATAGAACAAGAGACAAAATAAACTAATTTGATTGGATTATAGACAAAATGTTTGTTCAATTTTGTATATACTGATTGTGATTTCCCATTGCCTAATCCTGTATTGATTGATAACCAGTATTACTGTAAAATTGTGTATATAACCTATAATTAATTACTTACCGTTATAAAATACCGGTTAGTTTTGGGAATACATCTGAAAAACAGGTAGGGTGTATTTTTATTTATAGGGATATAATAAATAAGGGTTGATTTTATGAAAACAGAAAAACCGGATAGGCAGTTTGTTAACCAGCTATCACCTTTAGTTCTGGCTTTTGTGGGAGATTCGGTATTTGATTTGTTTATCAGAAGCCGCCTCGTTATGAAAAAGAAAGAATCTGCACATAGAATGCATGTTAAAGCAATAAACTATGTTAAAGCTTCGGCCCAGAGTAAAATTGTAAGTATATTACATGACAAGCTTAATGAAGATGAGAAAATTATTTTTAGAAGAGGAAGAAATTCCAAATCTGCAACAGTCCCCAAAAATGCCGATGTTTTAGATTACCGGAGGGCAACTGCCTTTGAAGCGGTTCTTGGATATTTATATCTTCTTGGAATGTATGGGCGACTGGAAGAAATTTTGAATATGGCTGCTGAAATTATTGAACAGGAAGGAGAAGAATTGGATGGGAAGAAAGAATAATGAGAACAGGAAACACAGGGAAAACAGGAATGAAACAGGAGAGACAACAGGCAGACTGGAAGGAAAAAATCCAATTCTTGAAGCGCTTAAGGCAGAGCATACAATAAACAGGGTTTATCTTGAAAAAAGTTCAAAAGACCCTGTAATAGGGAAGATTTATGCCATTGCAAGAAGCAAAGGTATTGTTGTCTCATATTTAGATAAAGATAAGATGAATCAAATGTCTGAAACCAGGAATCATCAGGGAGTTATTGCTGATGTTACACCCTACTCGTACGCTGAGGTTGATGATATACTGAAAAAAGCTGATGATTTAGGTCAGATGCCGTTTATCTTCATTCTTGATGGCATAACAGATCCCAATAACCTTGGTTCAATAATCAGAACGGCCGAATGTGCAGGAGTGCATGGTATTATACTTCCGAAAAGGCGCTCTGCAGCTCTTACGCCTGTAGTTGCGAAGGTTGCAGCCGGAGCTGCCGAACACATTCCTGTTGCAAGAGTCACAAATCTTACAAGAACAATACAGGATTTAAAAGAGAAAGGGTTGTGGATTGCCGGTGCGGACGTTTCAGGCGAGACTTGCTATTACGAATATGACTACCAAAGCCCTCTGGCAGTTGTAATCGGAAGTGAAGGGGAAGGGATCAGCCATTTGGTTCGGGAGAATTGTGATGTGCTGTTAAGAATCCCGATGTATGGAAGAATTAATTCTCTTAATGCTGCTGTTGCCGCTGCATTAATTGCTTTTCGAGCTGCAGAAAAGAGGGAGGAAGCAGCTCTTTAGCCAACTGGGCAAAAAGTCCTTGTAGAATATTACAAAAACGAATATACTAGTTAATGATACACATTATGCTGGGGGACAGGCTTATGGATTTAATGGTGCTTAGTCTGGTGCTCGTACCGCTTATTTTATTATTTATTGTAATGCTGTCTAAGGGAAAAGGAGCACAGTTCATAATAATAGGATCAGGTAGTATATTCCTTATATGCGCTCTTGTTATGTGTATAAGTCCCAATACAACAAGTCTTTCCATACCCGCGCTTGTGTGGAAAATTATTTCGCTTCTGACCGTCGCTTTAATTTTTTTGCGTTCAATAAGGGACAAGCAGTATTTAATATCGATATTTACCTTTGTTCAGGCGCTTATTCTTACTTCTTTTGAAATATTTATCTCGCCCATGGAACCTGAAAGATTTTTACATTTCGATTTTAAGGATAGGTTGCTGTTAGTGTCGGGCGCTGTTATAGTTTTATTATTTACCCCCTTTATAATTTATTGCCTTAAAAAATACAGTAATAATTCATCGGGTGAATTTAAGCAGTTTAGTATGGGATTTGCTCTTTTACTTTCATCCTTTGCCGGGTTGGTATCGTCGAAAAGCATGACCGGGCTGTTTTTATTTTGGCAATGGCAGTACATATCAGGTTGTTTATTTTTGAAAGCATTTGGGAATGAGGAAGGCAAAAATGCTTTCCCCCGAATCATCCCTTTAATACAGCAGGCAGCGCTTACATTGTTTTTATTGGTAAGCGTTTTTGCATACAGGTTAACAGGGTCTTTAGCAATGCAGGATTTTACATATGGTTTTGGGAAAATATCAGAGTTTACAGCTTTAATCATATTTACGTCTGCTATTTTAATGGGTTTATTAATCCCCGAAAATTATATACCATGGTTTGATTCTTCCAGAGCAGCGCCAATAGCAGGCCTATATTTAATTATTTTTTCCCTGATTGTGCCCTATGGGGTTCTGCTTAAATTCCGTCCCTTTTTTCATGTTTTATCCAATGGTGTAATTTCACTTATGATTGTTTATGGAAGCCTTTTGGTTTTCTCAGGTGCATACTTTGCGCTGTTATATTATAAAAACAGACACAGTATTTTAAGCATAATAATGTGCATATCGGGTTTAGCTGTAGCTACAGTTTTCAACGAAATGCAGCCAGGCAAGGATTTTTTATCGGGAAGTCCGTTACCCGTCTTATTGGTTATTGCAGGAATGGTTTTAACTGTGGCATTTATTATTATGTGGATTTCCTCTATATTCACACATACAAGCCAAACATCCGAGGATGCTGATGATCATATGATTAATTCTATTATTCCATTTAAAATAAATTTCAGGTTAATAATTAAAATCAGTTGGGTTACAACAGCTGCACTTACTTTAGGGGTGAGTTTACTATGCTTAAAATAATATGGTTTTTTGCAATAATTTTATCAGTTCCGGTTTTATATATTGCATATAACTTAATAATGGCTATAATGCCAGGACAAAGTAAGACATACATACTCCAGCCTGTTTTCAGGCTAATAAAACTTTTTGAAAAGAAAGATGAGGGCACTAATTTTTTTGCTTATTTTTTTTCTGTAGGTTCGTGTTTATTTTCCCTGATAGCACTTTATATGGCTGTGGCAGGATTTAATTTTCTTTTTGTGATTTCAGTATTGTCGATGATGGATTTACTGGTTATAACAGGGGCTTTCAGTAGCGGTGAGTTTTCAGGGAAAATGTCGGCAAAGAGAGGGATTTCAAGGTTTATAATATGGCTGTTTACTTCCATTGTTTCTGCAGCAGCCATTTATAAAGCCACAGGTACACTTAAACTTAATGAAATTGCTTACCTTTCAGAAAATAATGGTCTTATTATCAGCCTGCCGTTTACCTTTATTTCGCTGTTTATAATTCTTTTAATGAAGGGTAACCTTTTATATTTTAATTTCGGTATATCAGGAGAAGAATTAACTATTCTGGGTGAAGCCTTATATACACCTTATAGCGGATGGAGTCTTGCAGTAGTCCAAATTGCACAGTGGATAGAAATTGGTGTATGGCTGAAAATTCTGTCCAGTTTTCTACCATTACCAAATCCGGTATCATTTATAATTGTTTCACTTTTATTCCTGTCCTCTTTGTTTCTGGACTTATTTGTTTCAAAAGTGGAATGGAAAAAAGCTGCAAGGTTCTCCTGGGGATGGGCTGGCGGTATGTCCATAATAAATTTTATATATTTATTTTACTATTAATTTTTAAATGATTATAAACAACATTGCATAAAGCAAATGAACTGGCAGAAGGAGTGTTTGCAGTGAACTGGTTAAATAGAATTAGAATGCGATCTATATCGGTTTTTATTGTACAGGCCGGTGGATGCAGGGATTGCGCCCTTCAATTCTTAATGGCTCTGTCTGAGAATAATGAAATAAAAGGTATAACAGTGACCGGGAATCCCAAACATGCTGATTGCCTGCTTGTTTGTGGTTGCATTAACGAGAAGTCAAAGGAAAAGATTACGGAAATATATGAAAAAATGCCTGCTCCGAAAGCTGTTATTGCTGTAGGAGCCTGTGCGTGTTCAGGTAGTTTGTTCCGCAGGGAAAACAGTGGGCTTTATACCGTAGAGGAGATACTGCCCGTTAATTCATGGATACGTGGTTGCGCACCTGGAACCACAGAGATTCTTGAAGCTATTGTAAGAGCTATGGAGAATGTAAAAGAAAACCATTATCGAAATGATGAAGGCAGGAATGATTTATGAGCAGAACTTGGAGTGAAAAGCAAAGCAGAACATTAATGGGCAAATTGTATGGATATAAATCCATGGATTATAAGCTATTACTGATAAAAGCAGCCTATGTAGAAGATTTTGTAAGATTGAAATATATACTTGAAAAAGATGGTTTTATTGAATCTGTAGATGCAGACATACCGGAAAACAGTACAATCCCGTCAGTTACCGAAGTTTTTCCTGAAGGTGCACAAATGCAGAAGGAGATTACCGGTTTGTACCCTGTAAAGTTTACCTCGCCTGATACCCGGGTAAATTTTGAACAAGAACAGAACGATAATTTGCTCGTTGAATGGGGCCCCTTTCATCCACTGCTTCAGGAACCGGTCTTTTTCAGTTTTTTAACTAAGGGCGATGTTATAAAGAAAGTGTATGCAGAAACCGGTTACAATTACAGTGGAGTGGAAGCATTATGCACCGGCGGAAAGATACCCCATGTGTTGGACATGCTGGAGAGAATTTCTTCTGTGAATGGCTTTTCGGTCGGGTTGGCTTTTTTGCAGGCGGTTGAAAAAATACACGATATTATTGTTCCCGATAAAGCAAATTATCTTAGGCTTATTTTAAATGAAATGAGTTTTTTACGCGCTAATCTGTACAGCTTAAGTCATATTACAAAATGTCTTGGTCTTTTATCAGACAATTCAGCCATTTTTAAACTAATTTCTTTGTTTAACGAAGCAACATCATTAATAACCGATGATCCTCAGCTAAAAGGTATTCTGACACCTGGTGGTATAAACCGTGACATAGAAAATGAAACATTGCTTCAGTTAAATGTTATTCTTCAGGAAATGGTTCATGGATTATCAGCTATCCGGCAGAGGTGGAATGATACACAGTCCATTATTGAAAGAATGAGCGGTATTGGTAAAATAGATAAAAGTATTGCCAGGGCTATGACAGGCCGTGCTGCCCGTTCAGCAGGCTTTGCTGAAGATATACGTAAACTGTCCAGCCTGCCCTACCACGTGCTGTCATATAAAATACCCATGGCTTACGAGAGCAACTGTTTTACGCGTGCAATGCTTATGTTTGACGATTCGTTATTGTCGTTGTCCTTAATTGATCAGGCAATTGAAATCCTGCCAAAAGGAGATGTAAAAGGGTTTAATGGTATAATGAGTAAAGGCGAGGTACTTATCCGCGAACCTGAAGCTTTTGGCGAATTAGTTGTCTATGTAAGTCTTGATGAAGGTATTGTTACAGATATAAAAATAAGGAATTCCTCTTCAATAAATTTTTCATTCATAAGTCATTTCCTGAAAGAGGCTGATTTAAATGAAGTGCCACTGGTTATTTCAAGTTTGGATCTTGATTTTTCAGGCATGGAAAAATAGGTCAAACTAGCATTATATAAGGATTTTACCGTATTTTGCATTGTATACAAAAAACATTTTTTTATTCACAATTTATAAGTCTTATGTTATTATTATTCTGTATATTATTATTTCAATATCTAAATGAAACGAGGTGATATTATGGCGTTGAAATGGGTATTTCGCGGTGGCGTACCTGCACCACACCGCAAAAATACTGTTGAGTCGGAAACTTCTGTTATCAACACTCCCGAAAAGGTGATAATCCCAATGGTTCAGCATATAGGAGCACCCTGTACACCCCTTGTTAAGCAGGGTGATACAGTGAAGGTTGGGCAAAAAATAGGTGACAGTGAAGCATATGTATCTTCGCCGGTTCACTCCAGCGTTTCGGGAACTGTGACACGGGTTGAACCCATGTTGTATGCTAGCGGTAAGATGGTTATGTCTGTAGAAATAAAAACAGACGGTAAGCAGGAAGTATATGACGATATTTCACCCCCCGAAATAAGAAACAGGGATGATTTCCTGAAAGCTATAAGGGATTCGGGTCTTGTTGGTCTGGGCGGCGCAGGTTTCCCAACTCATGTTAAGCTAAATCCTCCAAAGGACAAGGTAATTGATCATCTGATTATTAATGGTGCAGAATGTGAGCCTTATATTACATCTGACTACAGGGAAATGGTTGAGAACCCTTCGGGTATAATTAATGGTGTTAAGCTTGTATTAGACTATCTTAACATCCCTAAGGCCATTATAGGTATTGAGGATAATAAGCCGAGGGCCATTCAACTGCTGACCGGACTGGCAGAAAGCGATAAAAGGATTTCGGTTCAAAGTCTTCGTTCCAGGTACCCTCAGGGTGCAGAGAAAACACTGGTTTATACTGTAACGGGAAGAAAAGTCCCTTCGGGTAAATTGCCTGCAGACGTGGGATGTATTGTTCTGAACGTTAATACCGTTTCATTTATAGCATCTTACGTTGAAACGGGCATGCCTCTCATACAAAAACGTGTAACTGTAGATGGCCCGGTAGTAAACCAGCCGAAAAACGTTAATGTGCCTATTGGAACGTCTTTACAGGAACTGTTTGATTTCTGCGGAGGCTTTAAGTCAACCCCATACAAAGTATTAATGGGTGGGCCTATGATGGGTATTGCCCAATACTCGCTTGAAACATCTGTTATCAAGAACACCAATGCAATATTGGCTTTTGATGAAAAAGAAGGTGACCTTCCTGCTGAATGGGCATGCATTAGATGTGGCAAATGTATTAATGCCTGTCCGATGAAATTAATGCCTTTAGAATTAAATAGGCTTGTAATGGCCAATAAAATTTATGAACTGGACAGGTACCATATTCTTGATTGTATTGAGTGTGGAAGTTGTTCCTATTCATGCCCCTCAAAAAGACATCTTGTGCAATCTATTCGTATGGGTAAAGAGGCTGTCAGAAGAGTGAAGAAGACCTGAAAGTTATTCAGACACTAAGCCAAAGAACAGAAATTGAGGTGAAAACATTGGAAAACAGGTTATTTGTATGTTCATCTCCCCATTTAAGAGATAGTGTAACTACACAAAGAATAATGCTGGATGTAATAATTGCGTTACTTCCTGCAACAGCAGCGGGAATTTTATTTTTCGGGTTGCGTTCTGCATTAGTCATTATTGTAACAGTTGCAGCATCAGTTCTGACCGAATACCTTATGCGAAAGGGATTAAAAAGGGAGCAGACCATTTCAGATTTAAGTGCGGTTGTAACAGGTCTTCTATTAGCCCTTAATCTTCCTCCGTCTATACCTGTATGGGTAGCAATAGTTGGAGCAGTGATTGCAACAGGTCTTATAAAGCAATTATTTGGTGGGCTGGGTCAGAATTTTATGAATCCGGCTTTAGGGGCAAGAGTTATTCTTGTTGTTGCATGGGCAAGACAGATGACCACATGGACAGAACCCTTTATTGATGCCGTTGCTTCGGCAACACCTCTTAGTTTATTAGACGCTTCTGCTACTGCTACTCCATTGGGTGCAAACTACTGGTATTCCTATCTGGATTTGTTTTTGGGCAAAATACCCGGCTGCATTGGGGAAACCTCAGCCTTAGCCATTTTGCTGGGTTTTGTATATTTGTTGTTCAGGAGGGTTATCACATGGCATATACCGGTAATATATACAGGTACCGTTGCTGTTTTAACATGGATATTAGGGCCTGAAGGCCTGTTTACAGGTGATCCGTTATACCATGTGCTTGCAGGTGGACTGTTAATGGGAGCTGTGTTTATGGCGACAGATTATGTAACCTGTCCCATGACCCGGAAAGGAATTGTTATATATGCAATAGGCTGCGGGCTTCTTACCGTTTTGTTCAGGCTGTACGGGAATATGCCCGAAGGAGTTTCCTTTGCAATAATTCTGATGAATATTGTAACACCGCTAATTGACAGATACACAATACCCGTTGCTTTTGGAGGTGAGAAAGGTGTGGGATAGTATAATTAAGCCTACATTGATTCTTTTTATTGTTTGTGCAGTAATAACAGGGGCTTTGGCCTATGTCAACGGCATAACTGAAAATATTATTTTAGTAAGAGCAGAAGAAACACAGAAACAATACAGAAAAGAAGTAATGAGTGAGGCTGACAGCTTCGTTAAAATAAATCCCGAGGGAATACCTGAAAAAATAGCAGGTATCTACGAAGCCTACAGTAACGACACCCTGGCGGGTTATGTAATTGATGTTGTAACAAAGGGTTATGGCGGATCCATGAACCTGACGGTGGGTATAAATACCGACGGTAAGGTAACAGGGGTTATTATCGGCGACAATAATGAAACACCCGGGCTGGGTTCAAAAGCAGAAGAAACCGATTTTATAGACCAGTTCAAAGAAGTTTCTGTAAACGATACATTGACCGTTGTAAAACAGAATAAAAAATCAGCGAACGAAATCCAGGCCATCAGCGGGGCAACAATTACATCCCGCGCTGTTGCCGAAGGGGTTCAGGTTGCTTTGGATTCAGTAAAGTTAATAACAGAGGGGGGAAATTAAAAAATGGCTAAGTCTTCAAAAAAAGCCCTTTCAGTTCTTACCAATGGTTTTATAAAGGAAAACCCGGTTCTGAAACTGGTACTTGGTACTTGCCCGTCTCTTGCCGTTACAACTATGGCCAGAAACGGAATTGGCATGGGAATTGCCACCACTTTTGTTCTGTTGGGCTCTAATATTGTTATATCATTGATACGGAAAATAGTTCCGGATAGAGTAAGAATTCCGGTATTCATTACAGTAATAGCGGGTTTTACAACCATTGTGGGAATGCTTCTTCATGCATATCTTCCGGATATATATAAGGAACTTGGAATATACATTCCACTTATTGTTGTAAACTGTATCATCTTCGCAAGGGCAGAAATGTTTGCCTGTAAAAACAGTGTTGGTATGTCAATCCTCGATGCTATTGGAATGGGAGGCGGCTTTACATTAGCCCTTCTAATAATCGGTTCTGTCCGGGAAATACTTGGGGCAGGTACATGGATGGGTATTCCACTTACAAAGGATTTATTTGATCCGGCAATTATTATGATTCTGCCTCCGGGAGGGTTTCTGGCCTTTGGTTTTGTGGTTGCAGCCATTCAGAAATTCTCTGTGCTTAAAATTAAAAACAAGGAAATTGCCACCGGATGTGGTATGAATTGTGCCGGTTGTGCTGCAGGCAACAACGGAGGTGACAGGTAATGAAAGAAATAATACTGATTGCTATTGCTGCAGTTTTTGTAGAGAATTTTGTTTTATCGAAGTTTTTGGGCATTTGTCCTTTTCTGGGTGTATCCAAAAAAACATCAACTGCTGTTGGCATGGGCGGAGCAATAGTTTTTGTTATAACCATATCATCAGTTGTAACATGGTCTGTAAATGAGTATTTGCTTAAGCCTTATGAACTTATCTACCTTCAGACCATAGTGTTTATTCTTGTTATAGCAGCACTTGTACAGCTGGTAGAAACGGTTTTAAAGAAATTCATGCCAGCACTGTATAGAGCGTTGGGGATTTATTTGCCTCTGATTACAACAAATTGTGCTGTTTTAGGTTCTGCTCTGCTGATAGCCGAAAGAGAGTACACCTTATTAAACGCTGTAGTTTTTGGTTTCTCGTCAGCAGTTGGATTTACACTGGCTCTCCTATTGTTCTCAGGTGTAAGGGAGAGAATTGAGACAAATGATGTGCCGATGGCGTTCCGGGGTCTTCCCATAACACTGATTGCAGCAGCATTGGTATCGGTGGCATTTATAGGTTTTCAGGGGTTGTTCGGTATATAATGATTTAAAATGCCGTTTGGCAAAAACAAGGTATCTATATTAGTTTTTAGTAAAAGCAGGAATTTTTAATTTCATTGAAAGTGAGGTGGCATCATGGAAATGGTTTTAATTCCCGTTGCAATAGTATCTGGTATGGGGCTCATATTTGGTCTGATTCTGTCATATGTTTCAACGAAATTTGAAGTAAAGGTTGATGATAGAATAGAAAAAGTACGGGAAGCTCTCCCAGGCGCAAATTGTGGGGCTTGCGGTTTTACAGGCTGTGATAATTATGCCGAGGCTATTGTAAATGGATCTGAAATAAATCTGTGTCCTGTTGGCGGGCCTGATCTTGTGACAAGACTAAGTGATATTATGGGTGTTGAGGCTAAGACCGGTGAAAAGATGGTAGCCCGGGTTATGTGCAACGGTTCATGGGATAAAGTTACTATTAAATTTGATTATGATGGTATTATAGATTGCCGTTCTGCTTCGACAATGGCAGGTGGTCCTTCATCCTGCGTTTATGGATGCGTTGGCATGGGAAGCTGCAAAAAAGTGTGCGCTTTTGATGCAATTATTGTAGAAGATGGTCTTGCAAGGATAGACGAGAAAAAATGCAGCGGATGTGGAAAATGTGTAGCAGAATGTCCTAAAATGATTATTAAGATGATCCCTTCAAAATCTGAATATTCGGTTGCGTGCAGCAATCAGGAAAAAGGAGCTGTGTCACGTAAAAATTGTAAGGTTGCCTGTATTGCTTGCAAAAAATGCGTTAAGGAATGCCCGAAAGAAGCTATTTCAATTATTGATATGCACGCAGTGATAGACACTTCCAAATGTGATAATTGCGGTGCATGTATTAAGGTTTGCCCAACAAGTGCAATAATGAAATATACAGGTCATATATAGATTCAGGACAAAGATTATTTGCCAAATAACAGAGTCAGGTAGGGATAGATATCCTACCTGATTTTTTATGATGAAAAACGTTGAATATACCACATACAGCTTGTTTAAATAAAAAACAGCCGATTTCTCGGCTGTCGGGTACTTTAGGATTCTAACCAATCTTAAACATGGACACTGTATTTTGAAGCTCTTTAGCCATATTATCCATTTCTTTGGCAAGGTTGGCCAGAACTTCAGCACTTGCCATCTGTTCCTCGGTGCTTGCCGATACTTCTTCAGAGGTAGCTGCTGCTTCCTGTGATACTGCTGAGATGTTTTCAATTGAAGAAAGGGTTTTTTGTCTTAGTGCAAGTATGGCGCTCACAGATTTTTCTATTTCACTCATGTGTTCTGTAATTTCCTCCATTGAAGAAGAAATTGTATTAAATGCGTTATTGGTCTGTTCAACTGCAGCCATTTGCTCCTGGACCACATTACTGGTATTGCTTGCTTCAAGCACAGCCTGCTGTGTTTTGTTATTTATTTCGTTAATAATATTGTTTATCATAATTGAAGCTTCCTTTGTTTGATCTGCAAGTTTTTTAACCTCATCTGCAACAACAGCAAAACCACGGCCTGCTTCTCCGGCACGCGCAGCCTCTATCGCAGCATTAAGTGACAGCAGATTTGTCTGTTCTGAAATCCCCACAATAAGTTTGGTTATTTTACTGATCTGCTTCATATCATTGTTCAGGCTGTTTATTTCATCCACTATTTTCTGCGAAGCCTCTTTGGTTTGGTTGGCCCTGTCGTTGAGTACTTCAACCTTAGATATTGCGTCAGTGCTTATTTCTTCAGTGTGAGATATTAAGTCAGACATATTCGAAAGTTTTTGGGTCATTTTATTGATATCGTCGGAGAGATCGTTCATGTATTCTACAGTCTGGGACACTTCCTGAGCCTGTTCGGAAGAGCCTTTTGATACTTCCTGCAGAGTTATTGCTATCTGTTGTGATGAAGCAAGTGTCTGCTCCGATGATGTAGATATTCTTTCTGCACTGGTCAGCACATCATTGGCTGAAACCTGCACTTTTTCAATTAGTTTTTTGATATTTTGAATCATATCATCATAGTTTGAAATTACTTCACCAATTTCATCATTACTGCTGTCGGTTACTACTTCGGTGAAATCCCCAAGTCTGGCCTTTCTCATAAGCTCAACCAGTTTTGCAAGAGGATTTGAGATGCTGTTGGAAATAGAAAATGCCAGAATCAGTGACAGCACCACACCTATAATTACAGTGTAAATAATCGAAGTTCCAATTGCATTCGCAGCAGAGTTCAAAAAAGAATATGGTGTTATGGTAACAATATAAAAAGGTGTATTCTCTATACTATAGTAATTACAATATGAGTATTCTTTCAATTGGATATTAAACCCTGAAAAACTGCTGCTTTCATTATTCGAAACAATATTTTCTATCAGATTTGAATAGGGGTACGCAGTTCCGGCCGATTTTGAAGAGTCGCTGGAATATAAAATAGTTCCGTCTTCGGACAGGAGCAATAATTCAACCATATCCCCAAGTTTAAGAGAATTGAAAATCCGGCTCATATTGCCATTATCAATAACAGCGAAGAAATTACCAATCCATCTGCTTGTCGATACATTTACTACTTTTCTTGCATATATAATGTCATTACTTCCTGAAACATACCAGTCGTAAACCTTACCGCTATCTACAAAATTATTGCTTAACTCATCATAATTTGTATCCCTGTTTGTAGAACCAACATATATTACAGAATTTGACGGAGAATGAATCCTCATTTCCAAAAGAGTTCTGTTCTGGGAGATTATAATATTCATTTCCTTTGATATCTCGTTGTATGCTACTCCCCTGTCATAAATCTCCATTTGATCGTAATCGGAGAACCCGTCCTGAACAACTGTTGAAAAAAGGAATGAATTTGCAGTCTCTGTTACTTTATTTAACTCGGTTGTTACATTATTCCCAAACTGTAAAACGGCCTGCTCGGTATATTGTTTAATAATATCAGATACCAGCGTTCTTGCACTGGTAAAAGACGTTATTCCTAAAACCATCAGTGGCAGTATTGATATAATTAAAAAAGATATAATTAAACGCTGCCTTATTTTAATTCTTCGTAAGATGTTTACCCTTTTGTTAATTATTTGCTTTTTGATGTCTGATTTTTTAAGATTTGATCGTTTGGATAAATTTTCACGGATTGAAAGAACCTTTTGTTTCAAATTTTTAAGCATATTGAACCCCCACAATTCTTATTTAATCAAGGAAATTTTTGGAAAACCCTAACTATATCATAATCCATTTATAATGATATCGGCAAGTAACCCTTTATTATTTATAATTTTAAGGCCCAGGCGAATTTACAAACAAATTTACATAAGCGCTCATTGAATTATAGGTTAAATAGTGCCATAATAAACTTGTTACTGTTATATCAGACTTTAACCCATTATATTCGTAGATAATTGATTGAGATATTGTTATCCTTTAATATAGGTGATAAATGAGGGAATTTTCTGCAATGCAATCAATTAATGAAGGGAAAATGCATGGAAGATAAAATAATCGTTGAAAAGTGTCTAAAAGGTGATACCGATGCTTTTGAGCATCTTGTCACTAAGTACAAGAAACTTGTATATTCCATAGCTTTTCGCTTCCTTAAAGACCCTTACTTGGCTGAGGACATTACACAGGAAGTGTTTTTTAAGGCATACAGAAAACTTGAAATGTATGATACCAATATGAAATTCTCAGCATGGATCGGCAGAATAACTCATAATACATGCATTGATACTATCCGTAAGAACAAAAACTATTCTGTAGCTGCAAGTGAGGATCCAATTATAGAAGATACGGGTGAGTCAGCTGATGAGATACTGGTTAAAAAAGAGAAAAAACAATGGCTGGAAGAACAGATAAGTTTACTTAAACCAGGGTATAAAACCCCGCTGCTCCTTTTTCATCAGGCTGGGCTAAGTTATGAGGAAATTGCAAAAAGTATGAATGTACCTTTAAGTATAGTGAAAAATAGAATTTACAGGGCCAGAAAAATGTTAAAGGAAAAGATGGCTGAATACTATAAGGAGGCATAAGTATGCATGTTCATGAAAAAGATATTTCATTGTTCCTCGACAACTCGCTTAATCCAAAAAAGCACAAAAAACTACAAGAGCATTTTACTGTGTGTAAAAAATGCAAAGACAAGTTAATTAAGTGGCAGAATTTTTACTCTTCCCTCGAACAGTTAGAATTTAATTTTGAACTTGACGGACTGGAAGATAAAATTATGCGGAAAATTAAAAGTCATCAGTTCAATAAACCAGTTCAGAATGAATTCCCCCGGATACCAATATCAGCACTTCTTTATATTTCATTTACCGTTTTTATACTCAATTTGATTTTTGAGCCGGTATTAAATGCGTTTGGTAACTTCTACAGGAATACAATGGCTTTTATGCTTGATGAGGGTCTTGAGTTTATCAATACAGCAAAATGGGAAGCAGTTGATATTATAGCAATGTTTAAATCTCTGGAATTAACAGGCTTGGCTGCATGTATTATTTTAATAGCAGGGGGTATTTATTTTACTGCAAACAGAAAATCGGTGCGCAAGGCTTAAGGGCTTGCAATCGGCGCACCGTTCCAATACCCCAGGGCCGGATGGAAGGCACAAACGGTTTGCAGCCCGACCTTTAATTGAGTCTGTGAATATCATATGTATTTCCGAATATAAATAATTTATTTGAAAACCCTGCACTATCATTGTATAATAGGTATGACAAAAAATAATGAATGGGCTATAATTGGCTTGGTAAAGAGAAATCAGGTAAGCAGGGGGAACTGGGATGATCAGTAAGGAAATTATAATTAAAAATGAATCCGGATTGGAATCAAAAGTTGCTGCGCGGTTAATACAAAAGGCTTCAGGTTATGAATCCAATATATGGATTCAGAAAAATGATCGTAAAGCAAACGCCAAAAGTCTGCTGGGTATTTTATCCCTTGGCATCAGCAAAGGTGAGAAAGTATTGCTGATTGCTGACGGAGCGGACGAACAGCTTGCTATAAGTGAGCTTGAATTGTTTGTAGAAAGGGGCATGACTGATCAAAGTAAATAGAAAGTGCTTAAATTATGGATAAAATAAAGGAGATTCTAGAGAATATTCCGGATTTACCCGGAGTTTATTTAATGAAAGATAAGTCGGGCAGGATTATTTATGTCGGCAAAGCAAAGGTTTTAAAGAATCGTGTCAGACAATATTTTCAAAATCCTGAAGAAAAAGATCCCAAAACAAGGACGCTTGTGTCAAAAATAAACCATATTGAAACAATAGTAACAAAAACCGAATCAGAAGCTCTTATACTGGAAAATACTCTTATTAAGCTGCATAAGCCAAGATACAATATACTTTTAAAAGACGACAAAACATATCCATATATACGTATAACAACTCAGGATTTATTTCCTAAAATCGAGTTGACAAGGACTGTAAAAAGGGACGGTTCAAAATATTTTGGTTCTTATACAAAAGTATCTGATGCAAAGAAATCTATAGAAGTATTAAGAAAAATATTTCCACTGAGGACGTGCAACCGGCAAATTGCCGAGGGCGATAGCCAGCGTCCCTGTTTATTTTATCATATTAAACTTTGCTCGGCTCCATGTGCAGGAGCAATAAACAGTAAGGATTACAATGAAATTGTAAAGGAAGCGTGCAGGTTCCTTGAAGGCAAGCAGGACGAAGTATTGAATGAGCTTCAAAACAGAATGCAGGAATATGCAGAAAAAATGGAGTTTGAAAAAGCTGCATCTGTCAGGGATAAAATAAAAAGTATAACCAAAATAACTGAAAAACAGCTGGTTCTTTCAACAAAATTCGAAGACAGGGATTTATGTGCATTGATCCGGGATGAAATCAACAGCCTTGTAATTGTGCTTTTCGTCCGTAATGGTAAACTGATGGGTAAGAATGTGAATTTTATGGAAAAGACCTACAATATGTCTGACGAAGAGATAATGGAGACTTTCCTGGTCCAGTTTTACGGAAATGGCAGAGAAATTCCACCTGAAATACTGTTAACGCATCGTCCGGCCGATGCTGAAATTTTGGAGCAATGGATGAAGGGCTTACGCGGTAAGTCTGTGAAACTGCATTTGCCTGTCCGCGGAGACAAGAAGAATCAGATAGATCTGGCCGTTAAAAATGCCGAAGAAGAATTTCTAAAATATAAACTGCATTATTCGACTAAACGGGAGAATGTGGAGAAAGCCCTGAGCGAACTAAAAAAAATTTTGGAATTGCCTGATATTCCTCACAGAATTGAGGCTTATGATATTTCCAATACCGGAAAACAGGGGATGGTTGCAGGCATGGTGGTTTTTGTGGATGGAATTAAAAAAACATCCCACTATAGAAAATTTACCATAAGGAATGTAGAAGAGCAGAATGATTATGCCTGTATGCAGGAAGTATTGTACAGAAGACTTAAACGTCTTAAAGAATCCACCGAAGATGAAAGCTTCTCTGAATGTCCCGACCTGATACTGCTAGACGGTGGTATAGGTCACGTTCATGCCGTCCGGGAAGTTCTTTCAGAGCTTGAAATGAATCTGCCTGTTGTTGGCATGACGAAAGATGACAAACACAAAACAGAAAGACTGGTTAATGATGCATTCAATGTGAAAATTAAGGAAGAACCCGAGTTATATTCTCTTATTGCAACTATACAGGAAGAGGTACACCGGTTTTCATTAAGTTTTCACAGGCTGAAAAGGAAGAAAGCTCAAAGAAAATCTGCGCTTGATGAAATAAACGGTATAGGCCCTAAAAAGAAAAAAGCTCTTTTAAAAGAGTTCGGGTCTGTAAAAAGAATACTCGAGGCAACAGAGGAAGAGCTTTGCAGGGTAAAAGGTATAAGTACGAAACTGGCGAAGGAAATAAAGAAAGCTCTAAATTAGCTTTTCTTTTGGCCTTCGCTTTCCTTTTTATTATTCATACTGGTATATCCTAATATTTAATTATTGTAATATTCCATAATGGTAAGCCATAAAAATAAAATACGTAGTACGCTTACAAAACATTCAAAATACGCATTGAGGTTTATTATGGCTTATGCACTTGTATTAGCATCAAAAAAACCAATTAATAAGGACAGGGGGCGGTTGTTTCAAAAAATATGTGACTGGTTCCGGGGATTTATGGCCGTACCCGTTCATGTAAGTTATAAGGAAATTGATAAAAGCCTGTTTTTATACATTATTACAATGCCTCGGCCCGAGGTGTTTTATTCCAGAAACAGAATAGGAAAAAAACGAACCCTTAAAAAATGGGCATCTGCTATAGAGAATAATAATATTGAGCATTATTTGCTTGAAACACCATTAAGGGAATATATTAATGGTGGATGGACGATAGACAAATACGATTATCTTGCAGAAAGTTTAAAAAAGAATATGCATTTGCTTTTTACGATGAACCCGCTAAAAGGTTTAAAAGTGCAGAATATGACCGTTACACTGTCGGGAGTTAAAAAGGAATTTATCTGGCCCCAGTTAATGCCTGTGCTAAGAAAATTTAAACTTTTGAACGTAATAGACCCAGACAACAGTTTACAGGATATGTGGGATGAATTTATGGCAGAAACGGGTGTTCCTGTTTGTATAACAGAAGATTGTGGCGTGCTTTCCAGAAGCCATATTTGGATTTCATATGAAAATGCCAATAACGATTATCCTTTTAACGGGATAAAGGTGGCTGCTTGTACAAAAAGTATAATTTGCCCAAATGACAAAAGACAATTCCTGATAGGCTACACTTTTCAGAAGAAGCTGTTGAAAAAGCTTGGAATAGAATTAGTGCAGAGGTTTAATAATCATGAGTTGTCCGAATTTTTACTGCATATGCTGATAAATATAAAAGATGTTTCCATACCCGAAGCAGAAGAAATTTTAGGTGTAAAAATTTCCATCATAACAATTGAATCACTAATTCAATGTTCTTGACATTATAGAATGTGTGCTTTATAATGTTAGCATTGTAATGGGGGAAGTTTTTTTCTCCCATTATATAGCGTTTACGCATATTACTATTATTGGTGTATTTCAGGTATATCGAAGGGGAAGTTACAAGTATCAGTTACTCCCACCAAAAACTTAAAAACAGAAATGTCATTACAGGAATAAAAGTATTTTAATTGGATAAATTATTGTAACTCTTACTGTAAGTTTTTATGGGGGATACAGAGAGAAAATAAAAAAAGGAGTAGCATTGCATGAGTGGCAAAGAGATATTCTTAACTTATGAAGGACTTAGAAAGCTCGAAGACGAATTAGAACGCTTAAAAGGGGAAAAAAGACGGGAAATTGCAGAAAGAATAAGACAGGCATTAGCATTCGGGGATATTTCAGAAAATTCAGAGTATGATGAAGCTAAAAATGAACAGGCTAAGAATGAGCTCCGCATTGTACAGTTAGAAAATATGCTGAAAAATGCAACTTTGATCGATGAAGATGAAATAGATACTAATTCTGTCCGGTTAGGGACCCGCGTAAAAGTATACGACATGGAGTTTGATGAAGAGGTGGATTATTATATCGTGGGCTCAACCGAAGCCGATCCGCTGGAGCAAAGAATTTCGAATGATTCACCGGTCGGCCGTGCCCTGTTGGGAAAAAAACCCGGTGATATTGTAACCGTTCAGGTTCCTGATGGTACTGTACAGCTGAAAATACTTAAAATATACAAATAATTACACAAGTATTGTTAACAGCGGTTTCATGGGGTATAATATTTCTATAGTAAAACAGTTTACATTATAATGTAAGCTGTTTTTGCATATGTTTGCCAATATTTGGCTGTTTTTCCTGTCGTTATCCGGGAAAAATACAGTAATACAATTTCAGGAGGACTGTAAATGTCAGAAAATTTCAATGCTAGCACAGAGGAAGTTCAGGAGTTAAATGAAATTCTTCAAATAAGAAGGCAAAAGCTTAAGGATTTGCAGGATAAGGGTAAAGATCCTTTTTGCATTGTAAAATATAATGTAACTCACAAAACAAAAGAGGTAATTGATTCCTTTGACGAGCTTGAAGGAAAAACTGTCTCAATTGCAGGCAGAATAATGGCAAAACGGGGTATGGGAAAAACCAGTTTCTGCGATCTTCAAGACAGAGATGGGAAAATTCAGCTCTTTGTACGCGTAAATGAGCTTGGCGAAGATGCTTACGAAGAGTTTAAAAAATTGGATATCGGTGACATCATAGGTATTAACGGAACAGTTTTCCGAACACGCATGGGCGAAATCAGTGTAAGGGTACATGAATACACCCTTTTATCCAAGTCTTTAAGACCACTGCCCGAAAAGTTCCATGGGCTTAAAGATACCGACATTCGTTATCGTCAAAGATATCTGGATCTTATTGTTAATCCTGAAGTGAAGAAGACCTTTATCATGCGCAGCAGGATTATATCAGCCATAAGAAGCTTTTTAGACGGCAGAGGTTTTCTGGAAGTTGAGACCCCTATTTTAAACCTGATCCCGGGGGGCGCTAATGCAAGACCTTTTATTACACATCATAATACCCTGGATTTGGATATGTACCTGCGCATTGCTCCCGAATTATATTTAAAAAGATTAATTGTCGGTGGCATGGAAAAGGTTTATGAACTGGGGCGTATGTTTAGAAATGAAGGAATGTCGGTTAAACATAATCCTGAATTTACATTATTGGAAGTATATGAAGCTTATACCGACTACCATGGAATGATGAAATTAACCGAAGACATGTATATCCATATTGCTGACACGGTATTGGGCACAAGGAAATTCGAGTATCAGGGTCAGGAAATTGATCTGTCTTTGCCCTGGCCGCGTATGACCATGACAGAAGCTGTGAAAAAATATTCGGGTGTTGATTTTGACACCATTTCATCAGATGATGAAGCTGTTTCGGTGGCAAAAGAAAAAGGTCTTGATGTAGACGGAATAACCACTAAAGGTGAGATTCTTAACTTGTTTTTTGAGGAGTTTGTTGAAGAAAATCTTATACAGCCTACTTTTATAATAGATTATCCCGTTGAGGTTTCTCCGTTAACAAAGAGAAAACCTGATAAACCTGAATTGACCGAACGGTTTGAATTGTTTATAACAGGGCGTGAAATGGCTAATGCTTATTCCGAGCTGAATGATCCTGTTGATCAGAAGGAAAGGTTTTTAGATCAGGTTAGAAAACGGGAGCAGGGTGATGAAGAAGCCAATATGATGGATGAAGATTATGTATTGGCACTGGAACATGGTCTTCCTCCTACAGGTGGCCTCGGTGTTGGCATTGATCGGCTTGTTATGCTGTTCACAAATTCTTATTCCATACGTGATGTTTTATTGTTTCCAACAATGAAACCTAAGGAGTGATTTTTAAAGGGGGGCTTCTATGAATCAACTTGATAGGGAAAAGGCTCTGGAAATTTTGCAGTTGAATTCAGAGGCAACAAAGGACGATGTATCAAAAAGGTATAGCATTTTGACCAGAAAATTCAGAACCATGGAAAAAGATGAAAGAGGCTATACTATAGAAGATGTTACCCATGCCTATAATTTGCTGATGGGAATAACATATATTGACAAAAAGGAAGAAGAGAGGCAGAGGGCGTTAAGGGAAAATCCTCCTTTACTTGCAAGGCTTCTGAAAGTAGATCCTGTAAAACTGGAAAACTTTTTTCACTACTATAAGATACATATGATAATTTCAGTTGCAGTGATCGCTATTCTGTTCTTTTCAATACGAAGTTGTATAAATCAGGTTGAGCCTGATTTCACTCTTATTTGCTATGGCAAGATCTATTGTCAGGATCCGGAGTTAATTGAAAATGATGTGAAAGAACGACTTCCAGGGCTCGAAGCTCCTTCAGTTCAGTTTATAAGCAGTATGGCTGAAGACCCGCAATATCAGTATGCATCCCAGATGAAATTTGTTGCAATGATAGCAGCCAGAGAAGTTGATATTGTTATTATGGATAAGGAAACCTTTGAAATGCTTTTAACTCAGGGAATGTTCCTCTCTCTGGATGACCTGATTGGAGAGCTTGGTTTTCGGGAGGAAAGCTATGTCAGTGGCAAAGAAATAATTGATGAAACAGAAGATGGTGAGCTTGTAACAGGCCCTTTACATGTATATGGTGTTGATATATCTGAAAATGAATTTATAAAGGATAATAATATTTATGCAGACAGTGCAATAGTAGCTATAGTTCGGAATACAGAAAGAATGGACAGGGCTTTGGAGTTTATTAACAGTTTGAATGACTGAAGGCAAAAATTTCAGTTAAAGGAGGAGTAGCAGTTATGTTTGAAATGAAAGTGGACAACCCTTGTGAAAATGGAAAAGTACGAATTGTCTTAAGCGGAGAAATTGATATTTCAACAGCATCGGAGTTTAAAACCAGATTATACGAATTAATTGGTGACGGAACGAAAGATATTGAACTAATCTGTGACAGGTTATCGTATATAGACAGTACCGGGCTTGGCATTCTTGTTGGGGCACTGAAAAGGGTAAAAAACCATCAGAATAATGTGTATATATATCGGCTGCGGGATAATATAAGAAAGCTTTTTAGAATTACAGGGCTCGACAAAGTTTTTATTCTGGAGGAAGCAGTATGAACGGAAACTTTGATGAGATTATAATAAAATTACCAAAAAAAGCTGAATATGTGGGGTTTATCAGACTTACCGTATCAGGACTGGTATCAAAAATCGGGTTTGATATTGATACCGTTGAAGACATAAAGGTTGTTGTTTCAGAGATATGTACAAGAATTGTTTCATCGGACTGTGATTCCAACGAATACTACGATGTGAAGTTTAAGTTGTTTACCGATGGGTTCAGGGCTTTTTTCAAAGTGCCGAACTGTCTTGCAGATAATTTATTTGAAGGCGATTCGGGAGAGTTTGCAAAAGCAATTATATCCTCATTAACAGATGAGTTTAGCATTACATGTGATGATGACTGTATTATAACTATTGGGAAAAATTTGGGGGATTCCGTTAATGGATAAAAGTAAGGAAAACCAAAACGCAGTTTCCGATAAGCTTTTATTTACACAATACCGTGAAAATAACGATCTGAATATTCGTAATGAGATTGTTTCCCGGTACATATATCTGGCAGAGATTCTTGCAAAAAAGTTTATAAATCGTGGTGTGGAATATGATGATTTATACCAGGTTGCGTGTATGGCATTGATAAATGCAGTTGATCGCTTCGACGTTAATGCCAACGTTAAATTTGTAAGTTTTGCTACACCAACCATCATAGGTGAGATTAAGCGTTATTTTCGTGATAAGGCTTCTGTAATACGTGTTCCAAGAAGAATCTACGAAATATATCAGAAGGTTAACCAGGCCAGAGAAACGCTCATGCAGAAAAATGGCAGGGTACCAAGGGTTGATGAAATAGCCGAATATTTAAATCTTAGCGAAGAGACAATCCTTGAAACAATTGAATCCTGGAATGTTTATAAAATGCAATCCTTTGATCAGACAGTTTATGAAGATGACGATTTAGAGCTTCATGAGGCCATTGGAGAAGATGACGAGTCTTTTGAAAAAATTAACAACAGAGATTTTTTAGAAAAATCAATGCAACATTTTAACGATACAGAAAAAGAATTCATAAAACTCAGGTATTTTGAAAACAGAACGCAAAAAGAAATCGCAGAAAATTTTAACGTGTCCCAGATGTATATTTCAAGGCTTGAAAGAAAAACTCTTGAGAAATTTAGAAGAATTTTGAGAAAGTAGACAATATGGTGGTAAGTAATAGGCAGGATGATTATTGGCGTCTCACCGAATATAAAAGTGAGACTGATGGAGCTGGTCGGATGAAAGTAAAGAAAATATACAGAGGTTTTATTATAAATGATGTTAATGCTGTCTGTGAAACGGTTAGAGGTATTGTTTCGTATTTGGAGAATTCCATCGGGATTAACAGTGATCAGTCCTTTGATGTGAAAATAATATTAAATGAGCTGCTTCAAAATGCAATAGAACATGGAAATCTTTTAAATGGTAAAAAAAAGGTATTCATGGATGTCCGTATCAGAGAAAAGGATGTTCTGAACATTACAATAAAGGATCAGGGACAGGGTTTTGATGTAGGTAAGGTTTTAAGTATGAAAAATGATCATATAAATTGCGATATTCTTGAGCTTCCTGAATGTGGCAGGGGGATTCAGATAGTCAGAAGTTTATGCGATGATATAACTTTTAATCAAAGAGGCAACTGTATTACCGTAAAAAAGAGGTTGCTCTGAAAAATACTTTTTTTACCATTAAGGTTAGGGAAGGACAAACTTTTTATGGTCACAATACAGAAGATGTGATATAATTAGAGTATAAAGTTGATAATCAGGTTTTGTTATCATAGATTTGTAGAAAATGGGATAAAGATCCCTTTCGGAAATGGAGATGAGAAGATGATTAAGTGTTCCATTTGCAAAAAAAATATTGCAGTTATATTTATAACTAAGGTTGTGAACGGAAAGCAGGAACCTATTGGGTTATGCATGCAATGTGCGCAAAAGCAGGGAATTGCCCCGTTAAATCAAATTATTCAACAGACCGGGATGACCCAGCAGGATTTTGAAAACTTAAGCAATCAGATGATGAGTTTATTTGAAAATATGGACATAGACAGTATTGAAGAAGCTTTTTCCGAAAATGAGGAAGGTAAAAGCAACCAGATGCTACGTCCTTTCAGTAATCTGGTACCTGAGGATAAAACCACCGGCTCAGACGACAAAAAAACTGCAAATTATGACGGCGTAAGGGTTAAGACAAAGAAGCAGGCAAAACGAAAATATCTTGATATGTATGGCACGAATTTAACTGACAAGGCTGCAAAGGGAGAAATCGACAAAATTATTGGCCGTGAGCGTGAAATTGATCGTGTAATTCAGATTCTGAACAGAAGAGCAAAAAACAATCCTGTGCTGATAGGGGAGCCGGGTGTGGGTAAAACAGCAATAGCCGAGGGATTGGCTGTGCGTATTGTAAACAGACAGGTGCCTGCAAGGTTCTTTACAAGCGAAATTTATCTCCTTGATTTAGCTGCAGTTGTTGCTGGCACGCAATTCAGAGGCCAGTTTGAAGCAAGAATGAAATCCATTTTAAAGGAAGCAACAGAAAATGGTAATATTATACTGGTTATAGATGAAATACACAATATTGTTGGTGCAGGTGATGCGGAAGGTGGCGCCATGAATGCGGCTAACATATTAAAGCCGGCTCTTGCCCGTGGAGAAGTGCAGATAATAGGTGCCACAACGCTGGATGAATACAGAAAATATATTGAAAAGGACGCAGCTTTGGAGAGAAGGTTCCAGCCCGTTTTGGTGGATGAACCCACCGTTTCCGAGTCGATTGAAATTCTTAAGGGAATCAGAAACTACTATGAAGACTATCATCATGTAAGAATTCCCGATGATGTTATCGAATATGCAGTAATACTGTCAGACCGGTATATTCACGACAGGTTCCTTCCCGATAAGGCAATTGATGTTATTGACGAGGCGGGTTCACGAGTTAATCTTATGAACCAGGGTTTAGTTGAATTGGAAGCTCTGAAGCTTGAACTGCAAAAAGTGCAGGAAGCTAAAGAACAGGCTGCTTTACATGACGATTATAAAAAAGCGGCTGACTATAAAGTGGAAGAATGCAGGCTGCAGGAAAAGATTAATGAACTGACCGGAAAATATGGAACAATGGATGTTACCAGGGATGATATTGCACATGTAATCGAGTCCTGGACAAAAATACCAGTCAGCAGAATAACAGAAGCCGAAGCTCAAAAACTAATCTCGCTGGAAGAACGCCTTCATAAAAGGGTTGTCGGGCAGAACAGAGCAGTTGAGAGTGTTTCGAAAGCAATCAGACGAAACAGATCTGATTTTAGAAAGAAGCGTAAACCCAGTTCATTTATCTTTGTAGGACCCACAGGTGTTGGGAAAACAGAGCTTGCCCGTGCTGTTGCTGAAGAGTTGTTTGGCAGTGAAGATTCAATGATAAGACTTGATATGTCCGAATATATGGAAAAGCACACAGTATCTAAATTAATAGGCGCACCTCCGGGATACGTAGGCTTTGATCAGGGCGGACAATTAACTGAAAAAGTGCGCAGGAAGCCATATTCTGTAATTTTACTTGACGAAATTGAAAAAGCTCATCCCGATGTTTTTAATCTGCTTTTACAGATTATGGAGGATGGAAGGCTGACAGACAATCAGGGAAGAACGGTTGGGTTTGAAAATACAATTATAATCATGACATCCAATGCCGGAACCAGCAATCGGGCCTACAGTATAGGTTATAACAATGAAAGCAACACTGCTCTTGAAAAACAGGTAACCGATGCTGTGAGAAACACTTTCCGACCCGAGTTTTTAAACAGAGTGGATGAAGTTATTGTTTTTGAAGAATTAACAAAAGAACAGTTGAATAAGATTGTGGATATGATGATAGAAGAAGTAAGAAGAGATGCTCTGGAAAAAGGTATTGATATCAGAGTAAGTCAAAAGGCCAAAAATGCACTGGTTGAAAAAGGTTATAGCCCGAAATACGGAGCAAGACCTCTTCGCAGGAAGATTCAGCAGTATATAGAAGATGAACTTGCCGAAAGATACTTAAAAGGTGAGATAACTAATGGTTCTGTTGTTTCGGTTGATTTTGACGGTGACAAATTTGTTTTTGACATTCAAAAATTAACTTCCCAGACAGTTAATTAAAATTGCAATTTAAACTTACAGAGATCCGGTTAATAACCGGATCTTTTTTTGTTAACTAAAGATTCTTTTTATGCTTTTAGAATATTTTTAGAATAAGCATCAAAAAATAAACATGGTTTTCTTCAAAAAATGAAAAGGGAGGTCTTCAAATGTCGGTAAGAACTTTAAACAGGACACGAAACCTGTGGATAGTTATTGCTTTATCAGTTTTGCTGATTGGGGGAGCTGTTTTATTACTTATTCATTCAACACGGCAAAAGGAGCAAATACCTCAAAAAGGGGTCTTTGTTCTTAATGGAAATATTACTCGACAATGAGCAGTTTTAAACAAATTTCCACCTATATTTGGCGGAGGTATAGAAAATGGAACAGAAAAGAACTAAGGAAGAATATAAAAAATGGTCGCAACAGCAGGCTCCAAGAACTCCAAAGGCTAGAAATCTGATTATGGCCTTTTTTGTTGGTGGAATAATATGTACAATTGGTCAATTAATTTTAAGAGCCCTGCTGAATACCGGTATGCCAAAAGATGATGCCAGCTCTTTAACCACACTGTTCATGATATTTATTGGTGCATTTCTGACAGGCCTGAATGTATATGACGATATCGGGAGAGTAGGAGGCGCAGGCGCTGCAATACCCGTCACAGGATTTGCAAATTCCATTGTGTCTCCCGCAATGGAATATAAAAAAGAAGGATATGTTATGGGAGTGGGGGCAAGAATGTTCTTAATAGCAGGGCCTGTTCTTGTTTATGGGATTATTTCTTCCATTGTAGTGGGGATCATTTATTATCTTGTAACCCGATAAGATAAGTTTTCTATATGTTGTTCATCCAATAAGGGAACGGAGGAGATTATGGGTACGAGGTTGGGAAAGCAGACAATACGATTGGATAGCAAACCTGTAATACAATCATGGGCTTCAATTGTAGGGGCAAAAGAAGGTCATGGTCCTTTGGGCAGATATTTTGATGAAATAATTGAGGATGAATATTTCGGTGAAAAAAGCTTTGAAAGAGCCGAGAGCAAGTTTTTGCGGGAAACACTGGCAAAAACGTTAATGAAAGGCGGAGTTTCAGCCGGTGATATCCAGTATATATTTGCAGGTGATTTACTGAACCAGTGTGTTGCTGCAAACTTTGGTTTAAGAGAAAGTGAAATTCCTTTTTTCGGGCTATACGGTGCATGCTCTACAATGGCAGAATCCTTAACACTGGGAAGCCTAATGGTGGAGGGTGGTTTTGCCGAAAGATGTGTTTGCATCACATCAAGCCATTTTTGTTCGGCCGAAAAGCAATTCAGATTTCCTTTGGAATTTGGAAACCAAAGACCACCCACAGCACAATGGACAGTTACAGGGTCGGGCGGGGTTATGGTAGGTAAGGCCGGTGACGGGCCAAGGGTTGTTCATGTTACAACGGGCAAAATTGTAGATATGGGAATAACAGATTCAAATGATATGGGTTCTGCTATGGCACCTGCAGCCTGCGATACAATAACTGCTCATTTCAGGGAAACAAACCTTCCGCTGAATCATTATGAACTGATTGTAACAGGGGACCTGGGCATTCACGGTAAGAATCTTTGCCTTAAGTTACTTGAAGAAAACGGTATAACAATAGGAGACTTTTATGATGACTGTGGAGTTATGATTTATGATCAGAAGAAGCAGAAAACAGACTGTGGGGGAAGTGGGTGTGCCTGTTCGGCAGTTGTTTTAGCCGGATACATTCTTGAAAAATTATCAAAACGTGAGCTAAACAGAGTTCTTTTTGTAGCCACAGGTGCCCTTCACAGTCCTATAACTGTGCAGCAGGGAGAAAGCATACCTGCCATAGCCCACGCAGTTGGTATTGAAATGGTTTAATAGATTTATTTATTGAGGTGAAAAAATGGAGTTTGTAAGGGCTTTTATTGTTGGTGGCTTAATCTGTGTTGTCGGACAGTTACTTATTGACTTAACAAAACTGACGCCCGCAAGAATAATGGTTATTTTTGTTGTAGCCGGTGTTATACTTGGGGCATTGGGAATATATCCGCTTTTGGTTGAATGGGGCGGAGCCGGAGCAAGCATACCAATTATTGGATTTGGAAATGTTCTTGCAAAAGGTGTTATTGAGGACGTCGACAAAAAAGGTCTGCTTGGTGCGTTCAGTGGCGGGGTGAGATCAGGAGCAGTTGGGATAGCCGCAGCAGTATTCTTTGGGTATATTATGGCAGTTGTATCTAAACCAAAAACAAAGAACAAGACATAGAATTTGGTAGAAAATGTCAACAAGTGTATGTTGCACAGGGCAGACCTTTTCATTATAATCAATATATAACTTTGCTATAATAAACTATTAGCAGTTTTTTTGTTATCAAATATTAATTTTGCTGCTCAGGTGGAGTAAGTCTCCACCTGACTTGCTAAGCTAAAAAGAAATATGAGGTGCCCTGTTTATGAGAAAAAGACGGTTAAACCCAATAATCGGAATTATTATTATAATAGTTGCAGGATGCGGTATTGGTATACTTCTAAGCAAACTGATTAACAGCGGCAGTAATGACAATTTACATATTACACCCACACCAACCATGGCTGCCGGTGAAAATAATGCAACAGTTTCCCCCACTCCAACACTGGTACCTACCGCTACTCCCACTCCATCGCCAACACCAACCCCGTCGGCTGCTTCCTCCATTGAAGTTAAAGGTTTATATTTAACTGCCAACACAGTGGGTAATCCCTCAAGGCTTCAACATTATATTGATTTGGCCAACAAAACAGAAATAAATGCTTACGTAATAGACGTGAAGGATGATTATGGGAAAATATGCTACGAAACCCAGGTCTCTCTTGCACTGAAACACGGGGCGTGGGAGAAAAAATATGACGTAAAAGAGGTTATCAGGAAACTTCATGAAAGCAATATAAAGGTGATAGCCAGAGTTGTATGCTTCAGCGATCCCTTAATGCCATTGAAGGAACCCGATATGTCTCTTAAAAATAACAGTGGTGGGGTTTTCAAAGCCCCTGTAGGGAATTCCCATCTTGCCTGGCTTGACCCTTCAAAGGAAGAGGTATGGCAATATATTATCGATATTTCAAAAGAAGCAGTTGCTCTTGGTTTTGATGAAATCCAGTTTGACTATGTTCGTTTCCCCGAGACTACCAACTTTAAGTACGATATGAGTTATTTTGAAAAAGAAAAAAGCGAATATATCGATAGTTTTGTAAAGGCAGCAATTGAACAGATGCCAAATGTAACCATATCTGCCGATATTTTTGGAAGCGTCTGCCTGCAAAGCAGGGATGTTGGCGGGATAGGGCAAACCCTTGAATCAATTAGCGAACGAATACATTATATTTCGCCTATGATTTACCCGTCGCACTTTGCCAATAACAGTAATCATTATTCAGGTAACGGTGTTGGAACAAATATAAACGGCATTTTGTTTGAAAAACCCGATCTTGAGCCGTATAAGGTTATATACAATACTCTTCTTATTACAAAACAAAGGCTTGAAAATGCAGGTGTTGATGTGAAAGTGAGACCATACCTGCAAGGCTTTACCGCCACATACATTCCTGAAGGATACTATATCAATTACGGGGTAGAGCAGTATAGAGATCAGATTCAGGCTGTTTACGATGCGGGATATTCTGAATGGATATTCTGGAATTCAGGAAATAATTATGTAGAGGATGCATTTTTGCCTGAATAATATTTATAATGTATATAATAATTGTTTAAATAAAAAAACTATTAATTCTGATAAGATGTTAAATACAGGGGGAGCCCGTTAATGGAAAATGAAAAACGTACTGTAAGTGTGAAGACAGACAAACAAAAGAAAAACGCAATATCGATTATATTGTTGACTGTGGCAGTTTTAATATCATTATCGTTATTAGGCTTACATACACTAAAAAACACTGCACCACCTGAAACAGAAGATAATGGTAATATTAGCCCTACGATAGCAGCAAATACAATAACGCCATCTGTTACATATGCACCGACAGAGGCTCCAACTCCAGCTGCAGAACCCACCGAAGCACCAACTGCAACACCGGTACCAACACTGAAACCTACGGTAACGCCAATGCCCAGGCTTGAATTTGAGCCGGTTAAGGCTTTGTATTTAAAACCCAGATCCTTTCAGGAGGCAAGTCTCCTTGATCATTATATAGACCTTGCAAACAGAACAGAAATTAATTCTTATGTTATAGATATAAAAAGTGACTGGGGTATAATTACGTACAAATCTGAAATTGAGGATGTAGTTGCAGCAAAGGCATGCCGTGAGGATATTGATATTCGTAAAATTATTAAAAAATTCCACGCCAACAATATCAGAGTAATAGGCCGTGTAGTAACCTTTAAAGACAGCGTAATAACAAAATATAAGCCAGAGTTGGCAATACATCATAATGGGAGATTGTTCGATCAAAGCGGTAGTGGCGATGGTGTTTACTGGCTTGATGCTACAAACAAAGACAGCTGGGATTACATTTTGGCCATAGTACAGGAGGCAATAAACGTTGGCTTTGATGAGATACAATTTGACTATGTTCGTTTTCCTGAGACAACGCTGTATGAATATGAACTTTCAAACCTTGAAGAAGGCAAAGAGAGACATGAATATATAGAGGAATTCCTTGCATATATCAGAAAAAATATTCCCGAAGATATAATCCTGTCTGCAGATGTTTTTGGTATGCCATTAATTTCTTCAAGGGACTATGGAGAGATTGGTCAAACTCTTGAATCTATCGGATGGAACCTGGATTATATTTCACCGATGATTTACCCGTCCCACTTTGCCAACAGTGCTCCGAAAGGTTCAATGTCTAATGGAGTGGGACAGGTTATAAATGGCGTTAAATTTACTCACCCTGACCTTAATCCTTATGAGGTGGTTTACAATACACTGTTGGTAGGGAAGAAGAGGATTGAAGCCGTTGAGGGCTATAATCTGAAATGCAGGCCGTATATTCAGGGTTTTACAGCAGACTATCTTCCCACAGGTTACTGGAAAGAATACGGGGTGGAGGAGTATCGTGCCCAAATACAGGCGGTATATGATGCGGGATACGAGGAGTGGATTTTCTGGAATGCTCCAAATACATACGTAGAAGAAGCATTTCTTCCCGAAGAATAGAATATTAACTTTACATATGAAAGGGAGTATTGTGATGTCTATAATAAAAGCTATTATTCTTGGAATTGTGCAAGGGTTTACAGAGTTTTTGCCTGTCAGCAGTTCGGGTCATCTTGTTCTTTTGCAGAAAATTTTCAATATAGAAGAAGATGCACTGACTTTTGATATTGCTTTGCATCTGGCCACTCTGATTGCGGTATTGGTGGTATACAGAAAGAAAATTTTCGAGATGATAAAGAATCCCTTTTCGAAATTACCGGTATATATTGTTATTGGTACCGTTCCCATTGCAATTTTCGGGCTTTTGCTTAATGACCTGATTGAATCATTTTTTGAAACCGGGGCTACACTCGGAGCAGGCTTTATTTTTACCGGTTTGGTATTAATGTATGCCGACAGTACAGGTGAAAAGAAGAGAAAGCTTGAGCAGATGAATATAAAAGATCCGCTGCTCATTGGTACTTCACAGGCAGTTGCCATGATTCCTGCCGTTTCAAGATCGGGCATGACCATATCTACAGCTTTAGCTTTGGGTATTGAGCGTAAAACAGCCGCCGACTATTCATTCCTTTTGTCAATTCCTGCGATATTGGGAGCAGTTGTTGTTGACATATATAAAATGCTGAAAACAGGTGTAAACGAGATTTCAGCTATAGGGCCATCTCCTTTTGTCTTTGGAATGCTTTTTGCAGCGATATCAGGTTTTATTGCTGTAAGATTCATGATAAACCTGATACAAAAACAAAGACTGAAATATTTCTCCTATTATCTGTGGATAATAGGTGCATTTGTTTTATTAGACCAATTGTTTCTTCATTTCTTTTTCTAGTTGAACCGAAACAAGCTAGGACTAAAGTCCTATAGTATCGGCCGATGGGCCTATGTAATATTTTGTAGATATTTGTTAAAATAATATCGAACATTAGCATTTCTCCTGTTTTTTTTTAAGAGCTATATTGCTCTTTTTTTTTTTTATTCCCCTTGAATAATAAATATTTATAACATAGAATTTACTTTATAAGGCACAAGATAACGAGTGTATGCCTTTTAATTTTATGTATTCAGGTTATGGAGGTTTTCGTGAAGGATATAGTGATACTTGGAATAGAATCAAGCTGCGATGAAACATCAGCAGCTGTAGTTGTAAATGGAAGAAGAGTTTTGTCGAATATTATTGCAACACAGGTAAAATTACATGCCGAGTATGGCGGTGTGGTGCCCGAATTAGCATCAAGGAAGCATGTAGAATCTATTATTCCTGTGGTTGATAAAGCATGTAAAGATGCAAAGATAGAGCTAAAAGATGTGGATGCCATTAGTGTAACCTATGGTCCGGGATTGGTTGGAGCACTGCTTGTAGGTCTTTCGGCAGCAAAAGGGTTTGCCCTTGCCCTTGGAAAACCACTCATCGGTGTAAATCATATAGATGGGCATATTTGTGCTAATTATATTGCGCATAGAGAACTGGAACCTCCTTTCATTTGTCTTGTTGCCTCAGGTGGGCACAGCCATGTTGTAAATGTTATTGATTACCGGAAAACTGTTGTACTTGGGCGTACCAGGGATGATGCTGCAGGAGAGGCTTTTGATAAAATTGCAAGGGTTTTGGGTCTAGGCTACCCCGGAGGTCCCAGGGTTGAAAAGAAAGCAACAGAAGGGAATGCACAGGCTTTTAGTTTTCCCAGAGTAAAATTTAAGGATTCACCTTACGATTTCAGTTTTAGTGGTCTGAAGACTGCGGTTATCAATACTGTTAATCAATTCCGGCAAAAGAATGAACAGGTTCCTGTTGCCGATGTTTGCGCTTCATTCCAGAAAGCGGCGGTCGATGTGCTTGTTGACAATACCATGGAAGCGGCAATAAAAACAAAATCCAAAACAGTATGCCTGGCCGGTGGGGTTGCGGCAAATACTTTTTTACGTGAAAGTTTTGAAAAGGCTTGTTTAAATGCAGGTATAAAACTTCTTTATCCTCCGCTTGCATTATGCACCGATAATGCAGCTATGATTGCTTCTTCAGCATATTTTTCCTTTATTGAAGAGGATTTTGCACCAATAGATTTAAATGCAATACCCGGACTGAAACTGGGAGAAAAATATTCATAAAATTTTTGAGATGCTATTTGTTTTATGCAGTCTGAGGAAATCCAAAATGCAATTATTTTAATTATTTTAATGCGTTTAACTAAAAAAATACACTGTGAATTCTGTGGAAAAGTCATATTTTTCAGGCAATATTACCATGGTTACCTGTGGATAAAATTGTGGATAATGTGGATGGATTGTTGTTATAACTGTGACAAAATAACAGAAGGAACACAAAAAGTTGCAAATTAATTGTCGAAATAAAAAGCTTTATGAATTAATACGTTATGTTTCTTTGCTGAAATCCAATCTAAACAATTTCTTCAATAGTTTTAAGAAAAATATTTATGAATGTATTGTTCTTAGAATTTATGTCAATACTTATACTAAAGTGATAAATTCGTTAAATTTACTGCCAGGTTAAAGTATTAGAATCTGATTTTATTGTATTGCGAAAGAGGGGATAGTATGCAAGCTGTTATATATAAAAAGAAAAAAACAAAACAATGGACGAAACTAATCATTGCTTTAATTTATACTGCTATATTTTTGATTTTGTTATTGAATTATTTTGCAGAAAATGTAAACCAGGATTTATCTGACAGTATGATACGTCTTCATATAGTTGCAAACAGCGATAGTATACAGGACCAATCGCTGAAGTACCGTGTGAGGAATGCGGTAATTGATTACATGACTGAAAAAATGCATGGATTGATGGACAAAAGTGATGCAACAGCATTTATTAATAGTCATTTGCGCGAAATTGAACAGATAGCTAATAGTGTCATAATTCAGGAAGGGCTGAAGGAGCATGTAAAAGCATCATTTGGAAAGTATCCCTTCCCCTCAAAACAATATGCAAACATGGTATTGCCGGCAGGGTTTTATGATGCCCTCAAAATTGAAATAGGTGATGCAAAAGGCCAAAACTGGTGGTGTGTAATGTTTCCTCCATTATGCTTTACCGAAGACACAAAAGGTAAACTTGATGAGGAATACATTAGCCTTCTAAAAGAAGAATTATCTGAAGAAGGAATGGAAATCATTATAAATGATGGGGAAAATGAAATCCCTGTAGAGATTAAGTTTAAAATAGTTGAAATATTCCAGGAGTCTAAAATAAAACTTGCAGGTCTTTTTCAGAAGAATAATCAACATTAGAATAAAGAAGTGTTGTTTTAACGAAAAAAGCAAGAGAAAACTCTCTTGCTTTTTTTATTGCATCGGGTACATTTTTATAATATACTTTATTTATTACCAGATAATATGTGCAGATGATTAATGAATTTATAAAGGGGTGTTGAGAGTGAATTATTTTCTTACAGAAGAACAGGAAATGATAAAAGAATTGGCCTCAAGGATCGCAGATGAAAAAATTGCTCCGATAGCAGCTGAATATGATCGCGAAGGCAAGTTTCCCCACGAAATAGTCGAGTTTTTGGCTCAATCTGACTTATGTGGTGTTTATATTGAAGAAAAGTATGGCGGTTTAGGCGGCGGCGTATTTGAAATGGCGCTTGTGGTAGAGGAATTAAGCCGGGCATGCGGTGGTATTGCCCTTGCTTTTGCCGGAACAGGTCTTGGTACATACCCCATTATTTTATATGGTAATGAGGAGCAAAAACAGAAATATCTTCCCGATATTGCTGCGGGAAAAAAACTTGCTGCCTTTGCACTAACTGAGGCAGATGCAGGAAGTGATGCCGCCGGTATCCGTACAACAGCTGTTCTGGATGGCGATCACTATATTTTGAACGGAACGAAGCAATGGATTACAAACGGCGGCGAAGCCGAAGTTTATACAGTAATAGCCTGTACCGACAAAGAGAAAGGTGCAAGAGGGTTTTCAGCCTTTATAGTAGACAGGGACACCCCGGGTTTTACCTTTGGTAAGAAGGAAGACAAAATGGGTATCAGGGCTTCCAGCACCCGGGAATTGATTTTTAATGACTGCAGAATCCCAAGGGAGAATCTTTTGGGCAGAGAAGGGATGGGCTTTATAGTTGCAATGAAAACCCTTGACAGGACACGCCCAGGCGTTGCGGCACAGGCACTGGGTATAGCTACCGGTGCGTTTAATGCTGCTCTTAAGTATTCAAGGGAAAGATACCAGTTTGGTCAGCCAATATCATCCTTCCAGGCAGTTCAACACATGCTTGCAGATATGGCAATTCAAATTGAAGCTGCAAGGGCTCTTGTCTATCAAACATGCAGGTATATTGACAGCGGTGCCAAGAATTTCTCAAAAGAGTCGGCAATGGCAAAGGTCATGGCCTCAGATACGGCAATGAAAGTTACAATTGATGCCATTCAGATTATGGGAGGTTATGGGTATATGAGAGAATACCCGGTTGAAAAAATGATGCGTGATGCAAAAATCACCCAGATATATGAAGGAACAAATCAGATTCAGAGAAATGTTATTGCCCTTGAATTAGTAAAAGAGTTGTCATCAAAAAGAAAATAGCACAACCAAAAGAACCTTTTAAGGAGTGGAAACCGTTGAATATTATTGTTTGTGTTAAACAGGTTCCCGGAACCAATGAAGTTAAAATTAACAGGGAAACAAATACAATTGTAAGAGAAAGCGCAGAGGCCATAATAAATCCGTTCGATGAGCATGCAATTGAAGAAGGGGTCAGACTCAAGGAAAAGACAGGTGGAAAGGTAACAGTATTAAGTATGGGTATACCTAAGGTCGCAGACCTTCTTCGCGAGACAATAGCTGTAGGTGTGGACGATGCAGTGTTGTTGACCGACAGGGCTTTTGCCGGGGCAGATACTCTGGCCACATCATATGCGTTGGCTATGGGAATAAGAAAATTAGGAGAATTTGATCTGATAATATGTGGAAAGCAGGCAATTGATGGAGACACAGCCCAGGTTGGTCCCAGCCTTGCTGAAAAACTTGGCATTCCCCATGCAACTTATGTACGGAAAATTGAAGAAATACGGGATGGATACATGCGATGCCAGCGCATGACAGATGACGGGTATGAAGTAATTGAAATGCCACTTCCAGCACTTATTACCGTTGTTAAAGAGATAAACGAACCCAGGCTGCCGTCTATAAAAGGAAAGCTAAAAGCTAAAAAAACCGAGGTGAAAGTTTTATCAGCAGAGGATATTGGAGCCGATTTAAACTTATGCGGTTTGAAAGGCTCGGCAACTCAGGTTATAAAAACATTTACACCTGTGCATGAAGTAAAAGCAGAAATGATTGACGGCACGGCCAGGGAGCAGGCGAGAACTCTTGTCGATAAACTACTTTCAATGCAGTTCGTAAAAAGAACTTAGACTTGAAATCCGGAGGTTACCTGTATGATAAACATAATTTATGAAAAATGTATTGGCTGTGGTCTTTGTGTACGTGAATGTCCTTTTAATGCAATTAAATTAGAGGACAGGAAAGCAGTAATACTGGATAACTGCACTTTATGCGGTTCATGTGTTTCTTCCTGCAAACCGGGAGCTATAGATTTTCAAAAGGATAAAGCTGATGATTCTGAAGATTTTTCAAAATACCGAGGCGTATGGGTTTTTGGTGAACAAAAGGATAATTCGGTACTGCAGGTTGTATTTGAACTATTAGGTGAGGGCAGAAAACTGGCAGAAGCTTTATCTGTGCCATTGTCTGTTGTATTGTTGGGTTCTGAAATAGAAGAACAGGCAAAAACACTGATTGCTTATGGGGCTGACCATGTTTACCTGGTTGAAGACAAGTCTCTTGAAAATTACAATGATGAGTCGTATTCCGATATATTTACACAGCTTATAAATAAATTCAAACCCGAGATAGTGCTGATCGGGGCAACAGCTTACGGCCGTTCTCTGGCGCCAAGGGTTGCATCAGGGCTGAATACCGGTCTTACAGCAGATTGCACCGAGCTTGGCATAGATCCCGAAACAAAAAACTTATTACAGACAAGGCCTGCCTTTGGCGGGAACCTTATGGCTACAATCATCTGCCCAAACAGAAGACCTCAGATGGCAACAGTAAGGCCAAAAGTTATGAAACCCTTGGAAGCGGATTATTCCAGGAAGGGTGAAATTATACGCCCCGATGTAAAGATACCTGAAAATTTACAGGTCAAAATAACCGAGACGGTACATACGGTTTATGAAAAAGTGAGTCTGGCTGAGGCTGATATTATTGTATCTGGTGGCAGAGGTCTTGGAGATGCAAAGAATTTTGAACTGGTCAGGGAACTGGCAGAAGTTTTAGGCGGAGCTGTAGGTGCATCACGTGCCACAGTTGACGCAGGCTGGATTGATTACAGTCATCAAATAGGGCAAACCGGAAGGACTGTAGGACCCAAAGTATACTTTGCCTGTGGAATTTCAGGTGCGGTCCAGCACCTTGCCGGTATGTCATCCTCTGATATAATAATTGCAATCAATAAAGATGCAGATGCACCTATTTTTAAAATTGCAACCTTTGGTATAGTGGGCGATGTGCTCGAGGTTCTTCCCGAACTTATTAAAGAGTTTAAAGCAAGGCTAGGTTGAGAAGAGACATGGGGACAGGTACCTTGTCTGGCTATCCCAAAACTGAGGAAGAGACATGGGGACAGGTACCTTGTCTGGCTATCCCAAAACTGCATTACGCTAAAGGTTTCATTGCATTGCACAATATCTGCACAATAGGAGAGACATGGGGACAGGTACCTTGTCTGGCTATCCCAAAACTGCATTACGCTAAAGGTTTCATTGCATTGCACAATATCTGCACAATATTAGTCCGCGGGTCCTGCTTCGGGTGTTTTGTCTTCTTTAGCAACAAAGCACCTCTCAAAATCCCCGCTCTTCAGTATAAAAATAACTCGACAGCTACCGTGCAATTCCCGAAACAGCCTCTGAATTTGCTGGAGCTGTGCAGTTCAGCTCGGGCAAGCCGAAGCTCGCAAAAATGCTTTTGAATCCTGCAGGCAGCATTTTTGCTCAAAAAGTCGACTTTCTCATCCCGCCCTGGCTGCTCCTCTCTATGCCGCACTATGCTAAAAGTTTCGGTCACGGTAGCTGAGCATTCGGAACAGTTACCTGTTATCCTGTCCCGGGAATGCAGCAGGGCTTTGAAGTGTGCTGCTTCTTGCCGACAAAATTACCCGAATCACCCGCTTTTCCGAATTATTCCAAGGAAGCAAAAGAATCGTCCCTGCTCAGTAATTTTTCACTTGACGCTGTATAAAAATAACGCTATTATATTAAATGCATACAATATTTGGATATTTTGCACTTTACTGAATTATTGTGCATCATTTGAACGTATATTTGCAATTTTTAAACTGTTGGAGTTGACAATAAAATGGATACACATAATGATATCAGCATCATATATGAAGACAATCATCTGCTTGTAGTTGAAAAACCGGCTAATGTACCTGTACAGGCTGATATCAGCAGAGATCCTGATTTGTTGTCAATGCTGAAAGCATATTTAAAAGAAAAGTACAGTAAACCGGGAAATGTGTATTTAGGATTGGTGCATCGCCTGGACAGACCTGTTGGGGGTGTTATGGTATTTGCAAAGACCTCAAAGGCAGCATCCAGACTGTCTGAACAGGTTCGCAGCAGAAAAATGGAGAAAATATATCTTGCAGTAACCGAAGGTTCATTCGGGAATAAGAATGGTTCTTACTATAACTTTTTGATAAAAGACCGGGACAGGAACAAAGTAGCCGTTGTTCCCGAAGGTACGCCTAAGTCATATGAAGCTGTCATGCGATACGGCGTTATTGAAGAGCAGAACAATATGACTCTTGTAAAAATTAATCTTGAAACCGGAAGACCACACCAGATACGGGCACAGTTATCCCATAACGGCCATCCGATAGTTGGGGATGTAAAGTATGGAAAGGTTAAACAAACCGGTTTTACTGATAACCTGGCACTTTGGTCTTATCAATTATCCTTTAAACATCCTGTTAAAGATGAAATTATAAGTTTTACTTCATCGCCCCCCAATTGTTACCCGTGGATATTATTTAATTTAACATAAATTCGTCTTCTTTCGTTGCCATCCGGTGTTAATGCCTTAAAACAGACAATTGTGTGTAGTGGAGAGGTATTAAAAATGGTAGAAAACTTGCATACAGGTCACAGGGAGAAGCTTAAGCAGCGTTTTATTGAAGAGGGTTTGGGTTCTTTTGAAGAACATCAGATATTGGAAATGCTTTTGTTCTATACCATACCAAGACGGGATACAAATGAACTGGCACACCGCCTTATTAAAAAGTTCGGAACTCTTGAAGCAATCTTTGATTCTTCACCTGAACAACTGATGGAAATAGGCAAGGTTACAAAAAATACTGCTGTGTTACTAACGATGATACCTGAACTGTCAAAAAGATATATGTTAATGAAACAGGGCAAAAAACCGGAGCTTGATAGTTCTGTCAAGGCCGGCCGGTATGTGACCAAACTGTTTATAGGCAGAAATTACGAAGCCTTCTATGTATGTTGCCTTAATTCACAAAATCATTTGAATTATGCTGCGCTTGTCCATGAAGGTACCATAAATGAGGCGCCGGTCTATCCGAGAATAATTGTTGAAACTGCGCTCAGGTATCAGGCAAACAGTGTGATTCTGGCACACAATCATCCGGGAGGAAGCCTCAGGCCCTCCACCGCAGATATCGAAGTAACAAGAAAAATCTCGGAGGCTTTAAAAACCATATCTGTAAAAGTTGTAGATCATATTATTGTGTCGGGAAACGATTATTTCAGTTTTGCCGAGAATGGACTGATATAAAACCTGTATTTTACATGAAAGGAGGAAAATTACGATTTTTCGTAATGAAAAGTGTTATGAATCTGCCAAAATTCGGTGAAAATCCTTCCTATGACTGCTGGTTGTCATACCGCAGAATTGAAAACCAGGATATATTGAAGGAATATACCGGGACATTTACAGATATTTCAGTATTCGGAGAATCTCCGGTTCTTGTAACAGCAATGAAGGAACTTGAATTTGGCCTTGAAAGGATGCTGGGAAAAGTTCCTGAATATACCGGAAACGCAGACAAAGGAATTATCCTTGGACTTTGCGGGGAAATAAAAATTCTTTCTGAAGAGGAAATTTCCTGCATTGAAAATGAAGGATACATTGTCAGGTACAAAAATGGAAGGATAATAATATCCGGAAAGGACGACAGGGGCGTTTTATACGGAGTATTTGCGTTTCTCAGGCTTTTACAGCTCGAAACTCCTTTGAGTGAAATAAATGTTGTAAATAATCCTTCAAACAGGTACCGCATGATTAATCAATGGGATAACATGGATGGTTCCATTGAAAGGGGATATGCTGGAAAATCAATTTTTTACAGCGATAATGGTTTTATAAATGACAGGCGAAGGGTAAGGGATTATGCAAGGCTTCTTGCATCGGTGGGCATTAACGGTATCGTGCTGAACAATGTAAACGTCCATTACCATGAAACCCGTCTTATAACGAAGCAGTATCTTCCTGAGGTGGCCAAACTGGCTGATATATTCAGGGAATACGGAATTACCGTTTTTCTTTCGATAAATTTCGCCAGCCCGGTTGAGATTGGGGATTTGCCTACTGCAGACCCGCTGGACGAGCGAGTAAAGAAATGGTGGTATGACAGGGCCGGGGAAATATACAGCTACATACCGGATTTTGGAGGTTTCCTTGTAAAAGCCGATTCGGAATTCAGACCAGGTCCGTTTACATACGGCAGGGATCATGCCGAGGGTGCAAACATGCTGGCCGAAGCACTGAAGCCCTTTGGCGGAGTTGTTATATGGCGCTGTTTTGTATATAACTGCAAACAGGACTGGCGGGACAGGAAAACCGACAGAGCCAATGCGGCGTACGATAATTTTATGCCCCTTGACGGAAAATTCCTTGACAATGTTATTCTGCAGATTAAAAACGGGCCGATGGATTTTCAGGTAAGAGAACCTGTTTCACCCTTGTTCGGCGGACTTACCAGGACAAACCAGATGCTTGAGCTTCAGATTACACAGGAATATACGGGTCAGCAGAAACATATCTGCTATCTGGTGCCCCAGTGGAAGGAAGTTCTCGATTTTGACACGTATGCCGAAGGGGAAGGTTCAACGGTAAAGAAAATAATTGCAGGCAGGGTGTATCCGCAGAAACACGGCGGTATTGCAGCCGTATCCAACATCGGCAGTGACCTGAACTGGACAGGCCATGTACTCGCCCAGGCAAATTTATATGGCTACGGATGCCTTGCATTCAATCCTGACAGAAGTGCAGAGGAAATTACCGAGGAATGGGTCGGTCTGACTTTTTCATCCCATCCCTACGTGGTGAAAACAATAAGCAGTATACTTTTAAATTCATGGCGGGCTTATGAAAATTATACTTCACCGCTGGGAATAGGCTGGATGGTCAATCCCGGTCACCATTACGGCCCGAATGTGGACGGGTATGAATACTCCCCATGGGGCACATACCACCGTGCCGACTGCTTTGGAATAGGAGTGGACCGCACGGTGGAGAAAGGAACTGGTTATGCAGGAAGGTATCGCAGGGAAAACGCGGAGTTATACAATAACATTGAAACGTGCCCTGAAGAACTTCTGCTGTTTTTCCACTATGTACCGTACACTTACAGGCTGAAATCGGGCAAAACGCTTATACAGCATATCTATGATACCCATTTTGAAGGTGTAGAGCAGGTTATGAAGTTCAGGGAACAGTGGATTTCGCTGAAAAACCTGATTGATTCGGAAAGGTTTGAGCATGTGCTTGAAAGGCTGGATATTCAGATAAGGGATGCAATTGAATGGCGGGATGTTGTGAATTCGTATTTTTACAGGAAGAGCGGGATTCCTGATGAAAAAGGAAGGACTATATATTGAGCGGGTTCTGCTTCGGGTATTTTGTTTTCCCGGGAAACATAACACTTACCCAGGACAACGCCCTACAGTTTGTAACGGTTTCGGGCATGATTGCTTGACACGATGAAAGAGCTATACTATATTAAGAATATCTGAAGAAACTAAGGGTTTGGAAATGCTACAGTTTCATAGTGTTAATTTGATGAAGGGGCTGCGAAAAGTAAACTGTTCCCAGAGAATGAAGCCAGTTAGGTGGAAGGCTTCTGAACAAGAGACTTTTCTTCCCACCCTGGAGAAGCAATTGATGAAATTGCCGTATTCAGCCTGCGATAAAGGCTTTAGAGTGGGTAGCAATACCAATTTGGGTGGTACCGCGGTTTTTTCCGTCCCTGTCTTTAGGGACGTTTTTTTATATACAGGCCTGATCTGAGCTGTTATTATAAAAAACAGTAAATCATTGGGAGGAGTGCAGTTATGTCAAATGAAAAGAAATTCGTAGAGGAAATAACGCCAAGGAACGTAGATTTTGCTCAATGGTATACCGATATTGTCAAAAAAGCCGATTTGATAGATTACTCCAGTGTACGCGGCTGTATGATCATACGTCCGTACGGCTACGCAATATGGGAACTGATCCAGCAGAACCTGGACAGAAGGTTCAAGGAAACAGGGCATGAGAATGTCTATATGCCCCTGTTCATACCTGAAAGCCTTTTGCAGAAAGAAAAAGATCATGTTGAGGGATTTGCTCCTGAAGTGGCATGGGTAACACACGGCGGAAATGAAGAACTTACCGAACGGCTTTGCGTAAGGCCGACATCCGAAACATTGTTCTGTGAGCATTATGCTAACATTATACATTCCTACAGGGACCTTCCCAAGTTGTATAACCAGTGGTGTTCGGTTGTTCGCTGGGAAAAGACCACCCGCCCGTTCCTGAGAACTCTGGAATTCCTGTGGCAGGAAGGACATACCGCCCATGCAACCGCCGAGGAAGCAATGGAAGAAACTATCAGGATGCTGAATATATATGCCGAATTCTGTGAAAACGTGCTGGCAATTCCGGTTATCAAGGGACAGAAAACCGAAAAGGAGAAGTTTGCGGGAGCCATGGCAACCTTTACAATCGAAAGCCTTATGCACGACGGAAAGGCTCTTCAGACAGGAACATCCCACAATTTCGGCGACGGTTTTGCCAGGGCATTTAATATACGTTATACCGACAAAAACAATGAGTTAAAATATGTACATCAGACTTCCTGGGGTATGACTACAAGGCTTATCGGAGCGGTTATCATGGTTCATGGCGATGACGACGGCCTTGTTCTGCCGCCGGAAGTGGCACCAATCCAGGTAATAGTAATACCCGTTCAGCAGCATAGGGAAGGCGTGCTGGAAAAGGCCAGGGAAGTGAAGGACAGAATCAGCAAAGTAGCACGTGTAAAAATAGATGAAAGCGATAAAATGCCGGGATGGAAATTCAGTGAATATGAAATGAAGGGTGTTCCTTTGCGTCTTGAATTGGGTC
>ERZ773359.304-NODE-304-length-68472-cov-30.476636_pt1 | contig 68472 bp, 55 predicted proteins | sample MGYA00374955_ERZ773359 | MGnify/ENA primary metagenome ERZ773359 (study PRJEB29098, sample SAMN04486028) | biogas fermenter metagenome | study: EMG produced TPA metagenomics assembly of the Biogas fermentation microbial communities from Germany - Plant 4 DNA1... | reverse complement strand
TTGAATTAATGGCCTATATCCTACTTAAAGATGCCAGCAATAAATTAGAATCGGTTACTTACATAATGCAGCGCATAAAAAATAAAGATCTTAGCCATAACTTGGATATTGACCAGTTTGAAGGATTAGAGTCTGTATCCATATCCTTTAATAATATGATATATGAACTTCGCTCTATAATGGAATCCCTAAAAACCATATCCCTAGAATTGGTTCAAGCCTCAGATTTGCTAAACACCAACTCTGAAAGAATCAATGTTTCTATGGATGAAATGGCCACTGCTATGGATGACATAGCACATGGTGCTTCTGAACAAGCCAGTGAAGCTGAAAGAGGAGTTAACCTTATTACCAATCTATCAAATCAAATCGACCTTCTATCAAGGAATGCCACTGGAGTAGCAAAGGATTCAGAACATATGAGAGAGCTAAATACCCAAGGTTTAAAGACTGTTGAAACCTTAAGATCAGCTAATGAGCAAAGTGCCAATACCGCCGAGGAAGTTTTTCAGTTTATCAATTCATTCGTAGAGAAATCCAAAAATATCGGAGAATTTGTTACAACTATAAATAACATTGCAGAACAAACCAACCTTTTAGCCTTAAACGCAGCTATAGAAGCAGCAAGGGCAGGCGAGGCAGGCAGAGGATTTGCTATAGTAGCTGATGAGATAAGAAAGCTTGCAGATAATAGTAAGCAAGCTACTGAGCAAGTAGAAGAAATAATGGAAGGTATTCTCAGGGAAGCTGACAATGCATCTTCTATGATAAATACTATGGGCGAAGTTGTAGAACGTCAAACTGAAGCAGTAGACAATACTACAAATATATTTAATGTTATAGCTAACAGTATAGAAAATATTATAAATAGCATTAAAGAGGTAACTGAATCCATTGCAGTTATGGAAGAAGATAAAGATGAAGTGACAAAAGCTATACAAAATATATCAGCTGTATCAGAGGAAGCAGCAGCTGCTAGCCAGGAAATTGCAGCAAATGCCCAAGAACAGAAAGCATTAATGGACAAAATGGCCGCTTCTTCTAGAAACTTAAATCAACTGGCTCTTGAGCTTCGTCGATATGTTGAAGTATATAAGATATAAACCTTTAATTAATATACCGGGTGTAAAATTATACCCGGTATTTTTATACTTTTTTTAATTTGATGGTATTATATGCTCAAAACTGGATTCTAGAGTCCTTACAACATCTCCATCAATCTTATTATTCTTTACCTGATCCCATAGTATGTACATTGTTTGATCCTTGCTAAGACCACTTCTATAAGGCCTATCCTCCAATAAGGCGGCAGCAATATCTGCCACAGCTAGAATTCTAGATCCTTGATCCAGCTGATTTGCCTTTAATCGAAAAGGATAGCCACTACCGTCTAATTTTTCATGATGAAAGGCAGCCCAATTTCGAACATTGTTCATTGTATTCAATCGGTCAATCAAATAATATGTATAATAGGTATGCTGCCTGATAATTCTACTTTCCTCATCTGTTAAGTTACCTTCCTTATGCAAAATAGATGAAGGTATAGACAGTTTCCCTATATCATGAAGCTCTCCAGCTATCTCTAATAAAAATATATCTTTTTCTGTCATGTTTAGTGCTTTTCCTAACTTCTTAGCTATAAAGGCTACTCTTTTTGAATGAGTGGTAGTAAAAGGACTCTTCCTATCAACTATATCACCACATAAGTTGGCAAACTGGCGGATATCATTTTCATAAGCAATACTCTTTCTGCCAAATTTCTGCTGCCATATCCTGTAATGTACATACTGGTTATCTATATCCAGCCAAAAAGCTTCCTTTTCCCCTAGCTTTATAAAACAATCCACGATTTCAGGGTGAAACATGGAGCCAGAATAATTTTTGACTTTATTTATGATGTCCTTTGTCTGTGGGAGAATATAATGCCTGGAATCAATTAAAACATCCACCCTATCGGCCAGATTAATAATTTGAGCTTCTATTGGAACTATCTCATCATCTATTTTTTGTATATCTTCATATGAAGTATGATGATGCTTTACAACAGGCCTAATACCCTTTAGTAAATCTACTTTGCCTAAAAGTCTCTCTCCGTCGTTAGTATGCTTGATTAAGATATGCTGATCTACTATAAATTTCCTAGTTTCCTTCTTTTTTTCATCAGAATCAATGCCTATATCGTGCAAGAAACTAGCCAATACCAGGTTAAAGGCATCCTGACCTGGATATAACTCTTCAAATATTCGAAAAGCTATATAGGCTACTCTCTGGCCGTGATGATAAACCCCGTCTTCCATTAAGTCAACAGATTCAGAAAGCATATGTGCTAAGTTCAATAAATTCACCGATATAATTTTCTCATCATTTTCAATGTCAGTCATTTCAAAGGGACTTTCTAACATAACTTAATCTTCCTCCACTTAATATAAAAACATCTATACCCTTACCATAGAATACCATAAACATACATGAATATCTATACATTATTACAATAGGCTGTAATTTCATTCATATCTTTCCATTATTTTTGGTGATTTTCACAATAAAACCAATAAATTTTTATTAATTCTTGAGCTTTTAAAAAATGTTATTAAGTGTATAATATTAAATGTATATCTTTTTATTCAATGTTTACTCAATATAATAACCTAGTTATATGATATTGCCAACAGAGTTGGGTAATACTTTATGATACTGCTAGTGTAGTTGGATAGTGAAAGGAGAAACTTGTTTGAACAATTTTTCAGTTTATGAGGACAAAATATATGATGATATAGATGAAGTAATAGAAATATTATCTAGAAAGGATGGTTCTTCAAGACCACCTGCTTTTTTATGGAGCAAGGTGAGCTATAAGGTACACCGTCAATTACTAGAGAAAATAGCTGAAGAGTTAAATTTGCCTAATCCTAGATTTATCGCATCTAAAGATCTGGAAAAACATCGCTATAAATTCTTAAACAATACCCCCTTAAATGGGCTTTATTCCTATTACAAAAATGGTTTTCCTAGGAAAAAGGGAGTTCATATAATAACCAATGTCTGCAACCAACTTGGTATACCTCAAGTTAGTGTTGATGAATGGATAGAATTCATTGGGAAAAATAATATTTTTTCATGGAAAAACGTCCCTAAGGCTGCAAGACGCGAAATACTCCTCAAAGCATGTGATGAGCTACATTATTCTCACCCAATTTTCTTCAAAAATGAGGACTTCTCCGTTAAGTTTGAGTTTTTAAATGGGCGAACCCTAACAGGGTTTTATAATTATTATAAGAATAAATACGATGATATTCGTGGTAGCGTTATCATAAATATGTGTCATGACTTAGATATTGAAATAACGCAGGATGATTGGATCTCATATATTACCGATTCATCAATCAGTATATTCTGGGATGTTATTCCCCATGATATAATCCGGGATATACTATTTAAGGCTGCTAAATATCTGGGTTATGATAACCCAAGGATGATGTCAACTGATGATTTAAAAGTGGGTATTCCTTTCCTAAAGGGAATGAGCCTTTATAGCTTTGCTTCCCGATTTTTTGGTTTAAATCGTGGAGGGGTACGCAGTATTGACTATATATGTGATGTATATGGCGTTCCTCAGCTCAGTTATGAGGAATGGCTAAATGTTATTTCTTATCAAAAAAATTTTAAATGGGAAGCAATCCCTGTAGCCTATATTGGTCGTATTTTGCAGGAAAAAGCTAGGGAAATGGATAAGAGCAATCCCCGCTTGCTGAAGCATGAAGATTTAAATACACCCACTAGCTTTATTAATAATAAGACTTTAAGTGGTTTGCATGCTGCCTACTCCCAGAAGGCTGCAAAGGCAGGTATGGACACTATAACCTACCTATGTGGTATTTGCGGTATAGCGCCTTTGTCTGTAAAAGAATGGTATGGTTTGTTAAGGGAGCCTGATACGAAAATCCCTTGGGAATCTATACCCAAAGATATTAAAAAAAGCGTAGTTTTAGCCGCTGCTAGGGAATTAGGTTTATCTAGCCCAAGATTGATGGGGTATAAGGACTTTTGTAATACTAGGTTCAACTTTCTAAACAATAAAACTTTAGGGGGACTATATTACAACTATAGCTCAAAACTTGAAGATGAAGATACGCCTGTGGTGCAATTTATTTGTGATGATCTAGATATTGATAAGTTGACTATAAACCAATGGATAGATATGATAGCAAATTCTAATATTTGTCATTGGGAAAGCGTTCCTATTAAAGTTCAGCGAGAAATAGTGATAAGAGCAGCTGTTGAGATAGGCGTATTTCATCCTCGCTTGATGGGAGCAAAGGAGTTTGATTCTGAAAAACTAAAATTTTTAAATGGCAAAACCTTAGCAGGGCTGTACTACCATTATAGTGCCAAAATAAAAGATGATAATACAAAAATCACTGACCTTATCTTTGACACCTTAAATATACCCCAAATTGATATTAATCCTAAGACCGGTCGCCTAACCACCATTGATAGCGTCGAGCATAGAAAATACTTCGATAGCAGGGCCAATATAAAGGAGTTTTTTAATACCTACTTGAAGCATTTTGACTTAAAAAGCCTTTGCAGAAAGCATGTAATGCTTAAAAACGCAAGGCAAGCGGGTATTTATCGTAAAGGCCTGGTTACAGTGCTGGCTCCTTTAAATCGAAAAGAATACGTAGATTTTGTCTTTGATATATTGAAAAATACTCCTAGAGATAGATTTGGACTTCGAAAACCTAGAGGATGGGGAGACTATCGTCTGATGAAATCCGATCTATATAGGCTGGCAGAGCTAGAAGAGCCAGAAGAGCAGGAGGAAGAATGGAAAATTGAGCTGGCCAATCTTGATTTGCTGGATATCAAAGATAAAGAGGAGGTCCTCAATGATCTAAAGATATATATGGATATCCTTGATATCAAGATTAAGAAGTTCCATGAAATCCAATGTGAATATCTGGTATTCTACAAAAATTCATATATCTTTAGTATACCTATATCCTTCTTCCCTGGTGAAATACTAACCTCCAACAATGGTTGGGAGTTTGAAGTTGTGGAATGTCGTGAAAAAAAGGCTAATGATGGCTATATAGTAGAGTTGAAAGCTCTAAATGATCTTTCTGAAGATCAAGTTGCTAAAATATCCACTCTGGCGCGCGACTCAAACAGCACTATACTCTTATCCTATTTGGAAAGAATAGTCAATGATATAAAAAATGATAGTCTTTCTCCATTGCTTGCTATAGCCTTAGGTCTAAAAAAAGAAAAACAGTTACAGCCAGAAGATATAAAGATGTTGCCTAATAATGCTTACTACAATAAAGATCTGGTACACAATGTAGCCCAAAAACAAGCTGTAGCTTTGGTTCGAAATATGGATGGAGTCAATAATGCCTTGACCATTGTTCAAGGGCCTCCAGGTACGGGAAAAACTACCCTAATTAAAGAGATAGCTCTACAATACTATCATGAAGGTAAGGATGTTTTGATTCTTGCTAAAACTAATATAGCTGTAGATAATATTTTGGAAAAGCTAATAGAAGATAATGTAAGGGCATTGAGGACTGGAAACAACATTGAGGCAAAATCAGATTTGCCCTATGCCTATACTGTTTCTACTTCTAACCCAGCTTATACTTCCTTATTGTCTGGTAAAAATAGTATTGTTCTAGGGACTCCCTTTGGTTTTTATCTTGATAGAAATTATTCAAAGAATCACTTTGATATCCTTATCATTGATGAGGCTTCACAAATGGATGTACCAGAAACCCTGTTTAGCTTGCAGTTTTCCGACAAGTGTGTGATAATCGGGGATCATATGCAAATCCCTCCTTTTCCAATACAAAATGAGATACTCTTAGAATATGATCCTTATATCGATCTAAATACTAGGGATAAGTTGCAAAGAAGTATGTTTGAAAATTTAATAACTGACACAAATAGATATAATAGCGTTTTCCTAGATATAAACTACCGTACACGGGATCCTCATATGGTTTCCTTTATATCTGATTTGATATACGATGGAAGGTTATCCACTAATTTGGATTCGGAATACTATAAACTTGCCCCTGCCCAGCGCAAGAAGAAATTTCCTTCCAATCCTATTGAAATTATCGATACTTCCAGGTTTTTAGATCCTAAAGAAAGAATGGAAACCGAAGTTAACTCTACCTACTATAATATGGCTGAGGCCATGCTATCTGTTAAAAAAGTAATGGATCTAATTAAAGAAGGAGAAAAATTAAGCGATGTCTGCATAATAACCCCCTATAAGGCTCATGCAGAAAAACTTAAAGAGATATTCGAGGAGCAAGCCCATTATTTTTATAATATGAATCAGGATATTAAAAGCTTTATAGAACAAAATATATATACCATAGACTCCTTCCAAGGTAGAGAACAAGAAAATGTAATAATAAATTGGGTGCGCAGCAACTATACCTCTCCTGGAGCCACTACTAGAACAGGATTTTTAAAGGATTATCGCCGTACCAATGTAGCCCTGTCCCGTGGTAGAAAAAGATTAATATTAATAGGAGATTTTGAAACCTTAACAAAGTCCGAAAACATGAAAGTACAGTATATATTCAGTAAAATAAAAAACACCGAAACGGAAGAAAAAATCGTTATATAGAATCAATCCTTTTATTGTGGATATACTATAGGTATAAACAATAAATAGGAGTTGGTGTGATGGATCGATTATCCCTAATTCTTGTAATAATTGGTGCACTAAATTGGGGGCTAATCGGATTGTTTCAATTTGACCTAGTAGCCTCCTTATTTGGTGGACAAGACGCCATACTTAGCAGAATAATCTATTCCCTTGTAGGCTTGGCAGGCTTATATGCTATCACCCTATTATTTAGGGATAGGGAAAGAGTTACTTAAACTACCTTGATCAAAAAGCTGCTAGATCTTTTTATCTAGCAGCTTTTTGTTATTATGTTATATATAAAGTTTTGATTTTAGATTCTAGCTAAAGGCAGACCAGGCACTGCGTTTAAGGCTAAATCGGAAATATCCCCTTTCATAAGCCTGTAATATCCTGCACAGGCGATCATGGCTCCATTATCAGTACAAAGGAGTGGACTGGGATAAAATAATTCTATCCCTCTCTCTTGGCAGCTTTGCCCTAGCTGCGCTCTCAAGGCTGAATTAGCAGCCACCCCTCCTGCCAATACCACCTTTTTAGCCTTAATATCCTCAGCAGCTTTTATGGTCTTATTCACTAATACTTCTACAACCGCCTGTTGGAAACTAGCCGCTATATCCTCCACTCGATATTCTTGTCCCCGCTGATCCAAATTATGAAGATAGTTTATTACAGCAGTCTTTAGACCACTAAAACTAAAATTGTAATGAGGCTCTTTAATATTAGGTCTAGGAAACTCTACAAAGTTTGCATCGCCCTCTTTGGCCAGCTTATCTATTATAGGGCCTCCTGGATAACCTAAGCCTAAGGTTCTAGCAATCTTATCATATGCCTCCCCTGCAGCGTCGTCTAAGGTTTGGCCTAATATCTCATACTGGCCATAATCCTTAACCCAAATCAGATGGCTATGACCTCCAGATACCACCAAGCTTATAAAAGGAGGCGCCAATTCCTGATGGGCTATGTAATTAGCACTTATATGCCCTTCAATATGATGCACCCCTATCAAGGGAATATTTAGGCCATAGGCAAGAGCCTTGGCAGTAGCCACACCCACCAATAGGGCTCCCACTAACCCCGGACCATTTGTTACTGCCACAGCATCCAGATCCTTTAAAGTAATTCCCCCTTGATCTAAAGTTTCATCAATTAAGGGATTAATGACTTCGATGTGTTTACGGGAAGCTATTTCAGGCACTACTCCCCCATACTTTTTGTGTAGTTCAATCTGGGAAGCTATCTTATGCCCTAATACTTCCCTCCCATTTCTTACAACAGCAGCTGATGTCTCATCACAGGAGGTCTCAATACCCAGTATTATTACTTCATCTTTACCCTTTATGTGCTCAACTTTCTTCTTCATATCACTAAAGTATGTCATATTTTCACCTTTTCATATATAGCTTTTTACCTATTTTATCTATTACCTTTTCTAAATTTGGCTGATTTAAATAGGACTATCCCTGAACATATAGCTAAAAAAGCTAAAACTAAGCCAAAAATACTTAGAATCCTAATAACTGTATCATAAAAGAATGGTTCCGGTACCATCTGAATTAAAATGTCAGTTTCTGGATTGAGAATCCATAAATCATTGCTAAAAGCAATATAATGAAAACCATTCCATGCTGCAGTAAAATCTATAGATATTAGAATGAGTAATACTATAACCAATATTCCAAGTATAGCTAGCATGGTTAAGTATGAAATACTTAAAACTCTTAAAGTTTCTTTACCCTTGTACCATACTAAAAAAGCTACAAGAAGGCCAAAGCCTCCAAAGGAAATCCATCTAAGCCTAAAGCCCAAGGTAAACAAGTTTTTTACATCTATCATATGGTCTATCTCTCTTTGGTTAAATACCTGTCGCTCTTGTCCATGAACTACAGCTGATATATTTAAATCCTCTCGCCTATCCTTTATATAATTAAGTAGCTCCTTGGTGGTATTTAAAAGCTCTTGATGACTCATTCCCGTAGATTGGGAAATATTAAGTTTCTTATATTCCCTATCATAGAAATCCATATCAAATGCTACCCACATAATTGAGCTAATAAAAAGCCCGATTATTATTAGAAAAACAGCCATGATACCCAAAAAGAATGATATAATACCTGAGCGGTTCCTAGTCAAGTCTATACCCCCACTATTCTTAAGTATATTTGCCCCTCCACATAATAAGAGCATCTTCCCCATTATCTCCATAATATCCTTTTCGAACTCCAACACTTACAAAACCTAGCTTTTTATACAGGTTTTGGGCAATTACATTAGATACCCTCACCTCCAAGGTCATACCATCCACCCTAAGGCGGGAAGCAGTCCCAATTAGAGCCTTCATTAAGGCTTCCCCAACTCCCTTACCCCTATAGTCGGGATGTACCGCTATGTTGGTTATATGGGCTTCATCCAATATAATCCACATGCCACCGTAGCCTATTACCTTACCTTCTAATTCTGCCACCACATATCGGGCACAATGATTTCTCTCTATTTCAGCTCTAAAGGCTTCACGTGACCAAGGAGTTGAAAAACAAAGCTTTTCAATGCTAAGCACTTCATCAATATCTTCCACTTTCATAGGGCGAATCCAAAGACCATCCATAGTTAGCCTCTCCCTAACCCTTCTTAGAAAATTTCTGTTCAGCTTGTGATTTTCTTAAATAAAAGGGTACTACTTCTGTATACTTTTGTGCCCCTTCTGCCTTATATTTATCCAGTGCTAGGCAAGCTATGGAAGAGGCCCTTTGAGTAAGGAGATTTACAGGAGCCATTATGCCCTTGTCTCCCATTTCATTTTTTATCAAATCCCAGTATGCTGGTACTCCATCTCCATTGAACATAACTGGTTCATCAAAAGTGTTTAGTTTTTGTACCAACTCAATGACAGGAATAGCCATATATTCATCTAAGCGCTGTAGCTTGCCATTTGATCGATATATGGAGGTATATACCTGTTCTCTTCTAGCATTCATAATAGGACAAATTAGGCCTTGTCTAGACAGTAGATTATATGCTAGTCCATCAAGGGTGGGCACTCCAATGACAGGCTTATCTATGGCCTGGGCCAAGCCCTTGACTGTAGCCAATCCTATCCTAAGGCCAGTAAAGGAACCAGGCCCCTTTGAAGCTGCAAAAATATCTATATCGGAAATTTTCATATCAAGGCCGTATAACAACTGCTCTACTAGGGGCATTAAATGCTGAGAATGAGTTTTTTCGTGATCTAAGAAATACTCACCTATAAGCCTACCCTCTCTAACTACGGCTACTGCTGCTACCATTCCAGAAGATTCAACTGCTAATATATTCATAAGTCCATCAAATCCTTTGCTAATTTCTTATAATCTTCACCTACAGGAAAGATTCGAATAATTCGCTCATCTCCCTCATGTTCAGGATTTTTTTCTATCTTAATCTCTAAATATTCATCAGGCCCCAGATCCTCCATCCTCTCAGGCCATTCCACCACTGACACTCCTTGACCATAAAAAAACTCTTCATAACCCAGGTCATACATCTCTTCGGCGTCTGTTAGGCGGTATATATCAAAATGGCATAAAGGCAATCTGCCATGATATTGATGAAGCAAGGTGTATGTAGGGCTAGTAATAGGCTCCTCTATGCCCAGGCCTCGGGCTATGCCCCGGGTTAGAACAGTCTTGCCTGTTCCCAAATCCCCTTTTAATAGAATAATCATGCCCGGCCAAGCAAGCCTGCCTATTTTTTTGCCAAGGCTTTCGGTTTCCTTTTCATTATAAGTTCTAATTTCCATCATACCACTATCTCCGTAAAATAAAATTATATCTATATTCATTATACATTATAAAACAAAATCGTACTTATTATATCCTTATTTTCTAAGTATAACAAGATATTTACCCCAAAAACAACAGAGCCGAAAATTTCGGCTCATTTTATTTTTTACAGATATCTAATTGACACTTTGGTTAAAGTCCTTTTTGTAAGTTTTTTTACTATATCCCACTATGATTTATTATTTGCCATTCACAATGGCTATTCATTAGTACTGAAGGGAACGGTAAATATAACTTCATATATTAATAGCTACTGAACCAACACAGAAAATTACTTTAATAATGGAGATACCTTCTTATAAAGCAAAAGTGTTATGCCTGATGTAATAATTGCTTTGATTAAGTTAAAAGGAATAACTGCAAATATTATATAGGTTTTTACATCCACAATATATTTGTTAGCCTTGGTCATTAAATCCATTACCAATTCCATTGAAAAAAGTTTGGAGTATAGGGGAATCATGACATAATAGTTTGCAAGTGAAGACATTATAAGTAAAGAAATAGTTCCCACTATCATTCCTATTACAGCACTCTTTCTGCTTTTGTTTCTTACATATACTATTGCTGCAGGTGCTGTAAAGCTAATACCAACTATAAAATTAGCCAAGTTGCCAACGCCCCCTGTGGTGCTTTTAAAAATAAAGTGCAATAAATTTTTGACTAGCTCTATTAAAATAGCTGCTACAGGACCTAGGGCAAAACCACCTATCAATGCCGGTAGATCGCTAATATCCATTTTTAAGAAGGCTGGAAATAGGGGCAATGGAAACTCCAACAGCATCAATACAAAAGCAATGGCAGATAATAAACCAATTTTAACTATGCCATTTAAGGTATATACCTTAGCAGATAAGGGTTTTTTTCTAATAATTTTTTGACTTATCATCTATTATCATCCTCCAGATAATCTAATAATACTCATACATTCATTTAATTATTGATATAAAATAAAAACCCCCGAAACTTCTTCGGGGGAATCTATCCATTACGACATATAACAATCATTACATCACCACCTTCTCCCATCCAGACTTTAACTGTCGGCCCCAGAATTTCACTAGGTCAGTCCTTCTTTATCGAAGGAGTCGCGGGCTATACCGCCGGTAGGGAATTTCACCCTGCCCCGAAGGTTAATTTATTTATATTCACTTTTCTCCTATATAATACGTTAATTATTATAAAAAATCAAGCAATTTTTATACTATTCAGGTTTTTTCACTGCATGACCTTCTATAAACACCCAGACTGTCTTGGAACGGAAATCCAAAGGATGACCATCATAGATTACAACATCTGCGTCTTTGCCTGGTTCCAAGCTTCCTACCCTGTCGGCTATGCCTGTAATCTCAGCTGCATTTATGGTAATAGCCTTTAGGGCCTCCATCTCATCCATACCCTCTCGAACGGCAATAGCAGCACATACGGGCAGATATTTTATAGGAATAACAGGATGATCTGTCATGATGGCTACTTTAATCCCAGCCTTAGAAAGAATGCCAGGAGCTTTAAAGGACATATTCTTAAGTTCCACTTTACTGCGATCGCTTAGCAAAGGCCCTAATATTACCTTGGCATTTTCCTCTAATAGATAGTCAGTAATCCTGTGTCCTTCTGTACAGTGATCTATAGTAATATCTATATCAAATTCCTTAGCGATTCTAATAGCTGTTAAAATATCATCTGCTCTATGGGCATGAGCCTTTATAGGTATTTCCCGGTTTAATACCTTAACCATAATCTCCATCTGTAAATCCCGCTCTGGCAACTTATCTGGGTCTGACTTGCCCTTTTCTAATTTTTTCTTGTACTCCTGGGCTTTTATTAGATTCTGCCTTAGAATAGCAGCTGTAGCCATGCGAGTACTAGGAGATTTATGCTGCCCATTATATACCCGCTTGGGATTTTCACCAAAAGCAACTTTAAGGGCCAAAGGCTCCCTAAATACCATATCATCCACACGTCTTCCATAGGTCTTTAGTGCAGCAAATTGGCCTCCAATTACGTTAGCACTACCGGGACCAGTTACTACAGAGGTGATACCATTTTCTCTGGCTTCACGGAAGCAGTTGTCATCAGGATTAATGCCATCGATTGCCCTTAGTTCTGGCGTCACAGGATTGGTGGCCTCGTTTCCATCAGCTCCTTCAAAGCCTATTCCATCCTCCCACATTCCTATATGGCAATGAGCATCTACTATCCCCGGCATGACCCACATGCCCTGTGCATCAATAACCTGAGCATCTGCCGGCGCCTCAAGATTTTCGCCTACTTCTATAATCTTTTTACCTTCAATAAGTACATCGCCTTTTTCGTATACCTTGTTACTCATGGTAAGAACCTTACCATTCTTAATTAAAATCATCTTATAACCCCCAATTTTTGTTGTTTATCTATAAAAACTAGACATCCTTCATAGTTAAGGATATTCTGTTTCTTTCCACATCTACGCTAAGTACCCTAACCTTGACTATATCTCCAACCTGAACTACATCCATGGGATGTTTTACATAGCTATCTGATAGCTGGGAGATATGTACTAAACCATCCTGATGTACTCCTATGTCCACAAATGCCCCAAAATCTACCACATTTCGGACAGTTCCTGTAAGCACCATATCAGGTTTTAAATCCTTGATATCCATAACGTCTATTCGTAAAATGGGTTGGGGCAGTTCTTCTCTAGGATCCCTTCCAGGCTTTTTTAGTTCCTCAATAATATCCTTTAGGGTTGGAATTCCTATACCCAAAGTTGCAGATAATTCTTCCAGATTCCATCCATCTACTGCCCTTTGTAACTCTTTTATATTGTTAGAAGATATATCCTCCAAAGAATAGCCATTAATCTCCAAAAGTTTAATAGTAGCGTCATAGGACTCTGGATGGACTGCAGTATTGTCCAGTATATTATGTGCTCCCGGTATTCTTAAAAATCCGGCACACTGCTCAAAAGTCTTTGGTCCTAATTTACTGACCTCCAATAGCTGTTTTCGGGAGGTAAACTTCCCTATCTTTTCTCTATAAGCTGTAATATTGCGTGCTACTGTTTTGCTTATCCCTGCTACATATTGAAGCAGGGATGGGGATGCAGTGTTTAAATCTACTCCCACAGTATTGACACAGCTTTCCACCACACCCTGGAGGGTCTCAGCCAATCTCTTTTGATTTACATCGTGCTGGTATTGACCTACCCCAATGGCTTTAGGATCAATTTTCACCAGCTCTGCCAGAGGATCCTGAAGCCTCCGTGCTATAGATACTGCGCTTCTTAGAGCTACATCAAAATCAGGAAACTCTTCACTGCCTAAAGGTGAAGCAGAGTATACAGAAGCTCCCGCTTCGCTGACTATTATATAATAAGTCTCACTATCTATCTCCTTAAGAAGCTCCGCCACTATAATCTCAGTTTCCCTAGAGCCTGTCCCGTTGCCTATTGCTATTATGTCTACATTATATTCGATAACTAAAGCCTTTAAATAATCCTTGGCCTTATCCTTATCATGATCAGGAAGCGTCATATAGACTACTCCAGTATCCAACACCTTACCAGTTTCATCTACCACTGCCACCTTATTTCCAGTTCGATAGCCAGGATCTATTCCCATTACTATCTTTCCTTTTATAGGTGGCTGAAGTAAAAGATTATTAAGGTTTTCTCCAAAAACCTTAATGGCCTGTTCTTCAGCTGTCTCTGTAAGCTGGTTACGAATTTCCCTCTCAATAGATGGGGCAATAAGGCGTTTGTAGGAATCTAAAATTGCCTCCTGCATATAGGGGTATACTATGCTCCCTTTATTGGTTATTACCATGCTTTCAATAAGGTTTACAATTTCCTGTTCATCAACATCAATCTTTACACTAAGAAAGCCTTCCCGCTCTCCCCTGTTGATAGCCAGAATCCTATGAGGCACAATTTTCTTTACAGCCTCACTGTATTCATAATACATTTCATAAACAGACTGCTGCTCTGGGTCCCCTGTCGTTATCAACACTCCCCGTTCAAAGGTATGCTCCCTTATAGCCTTCCTTAAATCGGCATTATCCGATATTGCTTCAGCCACAATATCCATTGCACCCTGGAGGGCCTCCTGGGGGGTATTAACTTCCTTGTCTGGATTTATATATGAAGCAGCTACATCAAGGAAATCTCCATCCATAAGAGTTTGGGCTAGTATTATGTCTGCCAAGGGTTCTAGGCCCTTTTCTTTTGCAATGGTGGCACGGGTTCGTCTTTTTGGCCTAAAAGGCCTATATATATCATCAAGCTCAGTCATGGTGCTGGCCTTTTGTATTTTTTCCACCAATTCATCACTTAGCTTGCCCTGTTCATCTATAAGCCTGATAATTTCCTCTCGTCTAGCCTTTATATTACGTAGATATACCAGGCGATCATAAAGTTTGCGCAGAACTGTGTCATCTAGTCCGCCTGTAACTTCTTTCCTGTATCTGGCAATAAAGGGAATTGTATTACCTCCATCTATAAGAGCAACGGTATTTTCCACCTGTTTTTCCCTTATCTCTAGCTCTTTTGCTAACTCTGCTATAATATCCTTCACTAATCCATTCCTCCAAAATTAATAGTTAAACCAACTTCTATATATGGTTAGCATTATTTTCAAAACATCAGCCTCATGGCTGAGTTGACTCTTCATAATCCTTGGCCAATTTATCCTTCTTAATTGTAAAAAAGCCTATAACAGAAATAATAAGGGCACTAAGAGCGTCCACAATTATATCCTTCATAGTATCTGCCAAAGCTGCTCTTCCCTCCAATAGGGTGCCGTCTTCCAATGCAAACTTTTGCATATTTAGAGATAAAAGTCCGTCAAAGGTATATTCATATATCTCCCACAATGCTCCAGCCGCCAGTGCAAAACAAAATGCAAATAAGGATACAAAGAAAGGACTTAAGTTTAATTTCAAACGCTTTGAACCGTTTAGAGTGCTTACTAAACTAAAACCCAATGCCCCCAGCATAGCACCGCTAAAAGCATGTAATATGGTATCCCAGTGAGGAATAACAAAATAAAAATTTCTTACTTCTCCCAGATATATGGCACAATATAAAAACACAAAATATAATATATACATATAGTTAGGTATACTAATCATCCATTTCCTCTCGATAAAAGAAGGAATCGCCATAACTATAAGCCCTAATATGCACTGAACTAGCATTAACACATAATCGCTTTTTGCCCTTGTGGACTCATCCACAACCATATCCTCAGAAGGAGCATTAATTATTTTAACAATTGAATATATTACTGATAGTATAAGAGTAATAAGTAAAAAAGCTCCCACAATTTTCTTCCAGTCAAGTTTATTCCTAATAAAATTTTTAAATCCCATGCCCCACCCCAAAGATTATATTTTACTACACTTGACTTGTAAACATCTTAATACTTGTTTACTATAAAAATATATGTCCATTTAATTGTACCTATGATTTATACTTTTTACAAGGAAAAGTAAATAATATGTTTATTCAACTAGGAAAGGAAGATAGCCTTGCTAAATGTTACCCTTCTGGGAAGCGGCGGCAGTCTGCCCATGCCCAATAGATTTCTTTCTTCTCTCCTTATTAATTATGAATCACGAAAAATCCTTATAGATTCTGGTGAAGGAACTCAAGTAGCCATGCGAAATTCTAATTCCGGCTTTAAATCCCTGGACATAATCTGTTTAACCCACGCTCATGGGGATCATATCTTTGGTTTGCCTGGATTATTATCCACCATTGGCAACAGTGACCGTACTGATGCTATAACTATTATAGGTCCTAAAGGCATAAGGAAAATAATAGAAGGGATGATAATACAAGGTTGCTCCTGTCTATTTTAGAGCTGGATCATTCATCTCCTTGTCTAGGCTACAGTTTCTATCTTCCCAGAAAACCTAAATTCTACCCGGAGAAAGCACAGGCAGCAAAAATTCCCCTAAAATACTGGAGCAGACTTCAAAATGGTGAGATTATAGTAGATGGTAAAAACACCTACTATCCCAGCATGGTACTGGGTAGAGAACGAAAAGGCATAAAGCTAAGCTATATAGTTGACACACGGCCTATCAATGATATACCAGCCTTCATCTATGAAAGTGATCTTTTTATATGTGAAGGTACCTACTACGATGGCCTTTCAAAGTCTATAAAATATCCAAATTCCTGATTTGTATTTTTTCATACTACACTTTGATATATCTGTGGAATCCTACTTTCTGATTATCTTTCATTTTTCCACGCTTTAGGTGAAATAAGTGCAACAATAGTAAATAATTCTAACCTACCCATTAGCATTAGAAAGGATAAAAAAATCTTACTAAATGCACTTAAACTACTAAAGTTTCGGGTAGGTCCAACAAAACCAAAACCAGGCCCTACATTTGCGATACTAGTTGCCACCACACTGATTGTACTTTCAAAATCAAGGCCTTCTAAAGAAATAACTAGTATTCCTATCACAAATATAATAATAAAAAGTATAAAAAAACTTGAGATACTAGTTACTATGTCATCACTGATTACTTTACCATCAATCTTAATTGGTATATATGCATTTGGGTGGAAAATCTTGGCTACCTGTCTTTTTACCAGCTTGATCAGCACGAGTATACGAATGACCTTGACAGAGCCACTAGTAGAACCAGCACATCCTCCTATAAACATAAGCAATAATAAGATCGTCTTACTAAAAACTGGCCAAAGGTCAAAATCTGTAGTAGCATAACCAGTGGTGGTTACTATTGATGATACTTGAAAAAAGGAGTCCCTAAATGCTAGACCTATATTTTTGTATCCATCAGTACGCGTATATATATTTAATCCAATTAATAAGCCAGCGCACAAGACTATTCCTAAGTAGAAACTTAATTCGTTATTTCTTATAACTTCTTTCCACTTACCCTTAACCAAGCCATAATATAAAGAAAAGTTGATACCAGACAATATCATAAACACTGTAATAACTATATGAATATAGGTGCTATTATAGGCACCTATACTGGCATTTCGAGTAGAATAGCCACCAGTACCTACAGTACCAAAAGTATGGATCACTGATTCATATAAACTCATTCCTCCTATAACAAGAAGTATGGTCTGAATAATGGTAATAACTATATAGGTTGTATATAAAATCCTAGCCGTATCTTTGATTCTAGGAACTATCTTGTCTGCAGTGGGTCCTGGACTTTCTGCTTTAAATATCTGAAAACCACTAATGCCCATTGTAGGTATGACGGCCAATGTAAATACTATTATTCCCATTCCTCCTATCCAATGAGTAAAAGAACGCCAAAATAGTATACCCTTGGGTAAGATTTCAACATCCTTTATAACCGTAGATCCAGTAGTAGTAAAACCCGATATGGTCTCAAAAAAAGCATCTACAAAAGAGGGAAGACTCCCAGAAATAGCAAAGGGAAGGGATCCAAAAAAAGAAGCCAGCAACCAGCCAATAGCCACTATAGCTAAAGCATCTTTAGCTTTCATCTTTTTATAAGAGCCCTTCACCCTTGACATAATAAAGCCAACTATAGCTGTCAATAATATAGATATTAAGAATGCATAAAAGTCATTTTGCCTGTAAATAAGAGAAATTAATGATGCAGGTATCATCAGTAGCGCTTCAAAAACCAATAAATTTCCTAATACCTTGATTATAATTCCGTAGTTCATCCATTACACCTCCTCTTGTTGACTTGAAAAATGCCTTTAAATGAGGCGCATTCGATTCCAAGCAAAATATAACTAACCTATCCTTAGGATAAATAATGGTCCTGCCATTAGGAATAATAACCTCCCTATCTCTTACTATAGCGCCAATGATGATTCCTTTGGGCAGTCCCAGCTTTGATATAGGCTTTCCTAACACGGATAAATTCTCATCCATAATTACCTCAGTTACTTCCGCTTGTTCTCCTAAAAGCAAAGATACAGAAACTACTTTACCACCACGGATAAATTTCAATATATCCCCTGCTATTATATTAGTAGGATCTAAAGCAAAATCTATATCCAGTTTTTCAATCAAATTAACATAGCTAGACCTGCTTATTTTTGCTATAACCTTTCTGACCCCAGATTGCTTAGCCATAAGGGACATTAACAAGTTTTGTTCATCATATCCAGTAGCTCCAACAAAAGCATCCATAGATGATAAATCTTCTTGTTCCAAAAGGTTTATATCAGTTCCGTCGCCGTTTATTATCAAAGCATTATTTAATTTTTCTGATAGGTATTTACATCTATCCTTATCCTGCTCAAATATAGTTACACCTATATTGGCTTGAATTAATTGCTCCGCTAAATAATGGGTTATTTTTCCTCCACCTAATATCATAACCCTTTTGATGCGATTATTATCCATATTTAACCTAAACCTAGCAGCAAAATTATTTATATTTTTACTTTCTCCTATTATATAAATAATATCATCTTCTTCTAGCATAGTACCCCCATGGGGTATAATAATATTCCCATCCCTAGATATAGCAACTACTAATAGGTTTTCAAAGTCATTGAGTTCAGCTAGACTTTTGCCAATAAGATCTTTCATATGATTCACATGAAAATCCATCATGGATACTCTTCCCTTAGCAAATTCCCCATTATTGAAACTATAACTTTTTAAAAGATAATGGGCTATTTCATTAGCTGTAGCTAAATCAGGATTTACAATATGATCTATTCCCATTTTATCTTTTATAAAATCAAATTGGTAAATGTATTCCGGGTTCCTTACCCTTGCTATAGTCTTCTTACACCCTAATTTCTTAGCAACACTACATATTATAACATTAGCCTCATCGCTCCCTGTGCTTGCTAAGAGAAGATCATAGGTTTTTATATCCAATTTTTTTAACGTTTCCAATTCCAAACCATTGGCGTTTACTGTAAGCACATCCAAATGATCATTAATTCTCTCTATAGTTTTTATATTTTTATCAATCAAGGTAACTTCGATGTCTTCATTATTCATTAATTCTGCTAATTTATAACCTAGTTTACCCGCTCCAACAATCATAACTTTCATTTATCTATTCTCCTTTTTATAAAAACAAAATATTTATACACATTCTATTCATTTCAATACAATACTTATATGTTACAGCCAATATATTAAATAATAGTACCAGTTGTACTAATTCATCTTATAATCATAATGTGCTATTGCTTCATCACTGGCCTAGAGAAAACCAAGGACCAAGTTTTCTTTACCAAATCAGTGGAAGATTCACTTATCAATAGCACATCAAATAATCTATAAATCTAAAATTATTAACCTCACAATAGGTTATATTTGTATTCTAATACTATATATTAAATTGTCAATACAGTATAAATAGTATAATAACCAGTTTTAGCCTTTTTACCCATAGGCATGAGAAAAACCTTATAATGACTATGGACAAGCCTTAGTGATTTGGTATAAAATTTGGTTTAGTATAGTTTTTATCATATTTATATATGTAAAGGAAGGATTTAATTGAAGTATATAGTAGTTCTTGGAGATGGAATGGCAGATATTCCTGTACCTGAGCTGGGTAATAAAACCCCTCTTCAGTGCGCCAATAAACCTAATATGGATAGCCTGGCCAGAAAGGGAGAGATGGGGTTGGTTAAAACCATCCCTGATGGTATGCATCCAGGTAGTGATATAGCTAACCTCTCTACCATGGGATTCGATCCAATCCGTTATTATACTGGTCGCTCTCCCCTGGAGGCTGTAAGCATGGGAATACAGCTTAAGGACACCGATGTTACCTTACGCTGTAATCTAGTTACTCTGTCGGAAGATAAAGATTTTTACAATAAGGTAATTATAGATCATAGTGCAGATGAAATAACCACAGAAGAGGCCAAAGAGCTAATAGGCACTATACAAAAGCACTTTAATGGACCTAATATCTCATTCTATCCAGGAGTTAGCTACCGTCACTGCATGGTATGGTCCAATGGCCAGTTAGACCTTGATCTTGTTCCTCCCCATGATATATTGGGCAAGATTGCAGGAGAGTTTCTGTGTAAAAATCCTAAAAATGCTATATTGCTGGATATGATGGAAAAAAGTTTTGAAATATTAAAAGATCGTCCCATCAATCAAGCTAGAATTGCCAAAGGCTTAAATCCTGCCAATTCTATTTGGCTATGGGGAGAAGGAAAAAAGCCCTCTCTACCTAAGTTTGAAGAAGTTTATGGTATAAAAGGCTCAGTAATATCAGCTGTAGATTTAATCAAGGGCATTGGTATATGCGCAGGCTTAAAACCTGTCCATGTAAAAGGAGCCACAGGGAATATTAATACCAACTTTAAAGGCAAGGCTGAAGCTGCTTTAGAGGAGTTAAAATCAGGCCAGGATTTTGTATATATTCACATAGAAGCTCCAGATGAATGTGGGCATCGGCAAGAGATTCATAATAAAGTAAAATCCATAGAGCTAATTGATGAATTGGTGCTTGGAACGCTTTTAGAAGGGTTAGAGATGTATGAGGATTACAGAATAATGATTCTGCCAGACCACCCTACTCCTCTAGCTTTAAGAACACATACATCAGATCCAGTACCATATCTTATTTATGATAGAAATAAAGATATAAATAACATAAAAGATAAGAGCATTAGCTATGATGAATTTTATGCTAAAGAAACAGGAATATTTATAGAGCAAGGCCATGAAATAATGAAGAAGTTTTTACTTGTCTAAAGGCTATATTCTTCCTGGCTCGAAAAACAAAGATATTTGGATATATATGCCGATGTAGGTGATTTTTTCGGGCGTATACTACATATTGTATTTTTTATGGCATTTGCACCTATAAGTAGTGTGTGATAGAATCCTATAAAGGAGGATAATGTTCTAAGGGGGAAGAAAATTGATTACTAAGATTAGAAAGAGGGATGGTCGAGAAGTTCCTTTTAATTTGGAAAAAATCGCCAATGCTATTTTTAAAGCTGCCATGGCATGTGGAGGTAACGATTATAATACAGCCATGGAGCTAGCAAACCAAGTTGCCAGAGTTTTAAACCAAGAAATGGATGGTCAAGTTCCTACAGTAGAGTACATACAAGATGTGGTTGAAAAAGTTTTAATAGAGAATGGACATGCTGCAACTGCAAAAGCTTATATCCTTTATCGCGCTGAAAGAACTAGAGTGCGCGAGATGAACACCCGTCTCATGAAGGTGTTAGAAGACCTCACCTTTAAGGATGCAAAGGATAATGATCTAAAACGGGAAAACGCCAATATCAACGGAGATACTGCCATGGGAACTATGTTAAAATATGGTTCCGAAAGTGCCAAGCAATTTTATGATATGTATGTGCTAAATCCCGAGCATTCTGAAGCCCATAAGTCAGGTGATATACATATTCATGATCTGGATTTTTTAACACTAACTACTACTTGCTGTCAAATTGATATTGAAAAGCTTTTTAAAGGGGGATTTAGTACAGGCCACGGCTATCTTAGAGAACCAAATAGCATCCAAAGCTATTCTGCCCTTGCCTGTATCGCTATACAATCTAACCAAAATGATCAGCACGGCGGTCAAAGCATACCCAACTTTGATTATGGCATGGCACCTGGTGTAATAAAATCCTATAGGAAATTATATACTCAAAATCTTATGAAGTATCTTGAACTATTACTAGACCAAGATTATCAGGAGGATAAAATTTTATCCGTTTTTGATAAAATAGAAAAGGATTATGGCTTAATACCCAGAATGGAAGATGATGATGAATACCTAGATAGGGAAGCACAGCTCTTATATGAAATATTTGGAAATAAAGAGTTTATAGAAAAATCTCAGAGATTTGCAAAGGATAAAGCTCTTAAAGAAATTGATAGAGAAACCTATCAAGCTATGGAGGCTTTGGTTCATAATCTGAATACCATGCATAGTCGTGCAGGAGCACAGATACCCTTTAGCTCCCTAAACTATGGAACCGATACCTCTCCTGAAGGCAGGCTTGTAATTAAAAACCTGCTATTGGCTACAGAGGCTGGGCTTGGAAATGGAGAAACTCCTATATTCCCTATACATATATTCAAGATTAAAGAAGGAATTAACTATAACCCTGGTGATCCCAACTATGACCTGTTCCGCTTAGCTTGTAGGGTTAGCGCAAAAAGGCTTTTCCCCAATTTCTCCTTTTTGGATGCTCCCTTTAACTTAAAATACTATAAACCAGGTAATCCAGAAACTGAAATTGCATATATGGGATGTAGAACAAGGGTTATTGGAAATGTACATGATCCTTCCAAAGAGATTGTAACTGGTAGAGGTAATCTAAGCTTTACCACCATAAATCTTCCCAGATTAGGCTTAAGACACAAGGGGGACATTGATGGTTTCTTTGAGGAGCTGGATGAAAGAATAGCTTTGGTTGTAGAGCAACTACTGGAGCGATTTGAAATTCAAGCTAAGAAAAAGGTAAAAAATTTCCCTTTCCTTATGGGACAGCATATATGGCTGGATTCAGAGAAGCTAGGCTATGAGGATGAAATAAGAGAAGTTATTAAGCACGGTACTATGTCCGTAGGCTTTATTGGTCTAGCTGAATGTCTAAAGGCTCTTATTGGCAAACATCATGGAGAGTCAGAAGAAGCACAAGAATTAGGATTAAAAATTGTAACCCATATGCGTAAGCGGTTAGACGAGGTCAGCCAATCCTTGAAACTAAACTTTACCCTATTGGCTACTCCTGCAGAAGGTACCGCTGGCAGATTTGTTAAGATAGATAGAGAGATTTTTGGCAATATACCAGGTATAACGGATCGGGAATACTACACTAATAGCTTCCATATTCCTGTATATTATAAAATCAATGCTTTTGATAAAATTAGGTTGGAGGCACCCTATCATGAACTAACCAATGCAGGACATATTACCTATATTGAGCTGGACGGAGATCCAACACAAAACCTGGCAGCTTTTGAAAAAATAGTAAGAGCTATGAAAGAAGCAGGAGTGGGATACGGTTCCATAAATCATCCAGTAGATAGAGACCCAGTTTGCGGATATACCGGTATTATTGGCAACACCTGTCCTTCCTGTGGTAGAGAAGAAGGAGATGTAAAGTTCGAAAGAATTCGCAGAATTACGGGCTATCTTGTAGGAACCCTAGACCGCTTTAACAATGCAAAAAGAGCTGAAGTGCGAGATCGTATAAAACATTTTAACATGAGCCCAAATTTATAGGATATATATGGAGGAAGGATATTGAATACTACTATTAGAATAGCCGGAATTGTAGATGAATCTATTGTAGACGGTCCAGGCATTAGGCTGGTGGTTTTTGCCCAGGGCTGTCCACATCGGTGCAAAGGCTGTCATAACCCCCAAACCCACCCCTTTGAAGGAGGGCGTTTGGTGACTCTAGATGATATATTAGATATAGTGAAGAAAAATCCTTTGTTAGACGGCGTTACCTTTAGCGGTGGGGAACCCTTTGCACAGGCAAAAGCCTTTGCTTTACTAGGACAAAGGCTTAAAGATTTGGGTATGAATATTATGACCTACACGGGATATACCTATGAATATCTATTAAAGGAAGGCAGTAGTACAAATGGTTGGAAAGAGTTGCTAGACGTTTCGGATATTCTAGTAGATGGTAAATTTGACATAGAAAAGAAAAATCTATTACTTCCCTTCCGGGGCTCCGAAAACCAGCGTATTATTGACATGAATAAAACTAGAGAGCAGCAAAAAATTGTATTGCTGCCCCTCTAGTTTTTTTCTTATCTGTGTTTATTTATATATTCCATCCCATAGCTGTCCTTATTAGCCAAAACCCTATAGGCATCTATTGTGGCCATCATACTATTATCTAAAGGATCTATAATGGCGGCATCCAAACCACTATTTAAAGCCATAGCCAAGAAAGTGCGATTCAGCAGGCTGCGCTTAGGTAATCCAAAGGAAATATTGCTAATACCCAGCATAGTATTAACTCCCAGCTCCGCCTTGACCATTTCTACTGCCTTAAGAGTCTCTATTATACTTTCTTGATTTGTCGCAGCTGATAGTACTAAGGTATCAATAATTATATTTTCTTTGGGGACCCCATATTCCAGGGCAGTATATACTATTTTCTTAGCTATCTCCAGCCTCTCCTGCGCTGTATTGGGCATGCCATTTTCATCCAAGGTAAGCCCCACTACACATGCACCGTATTTTCTTGCGATGGGAAATATAGCTTCCATGGATTTTTTCTCACCATTCACCGAATTTATAATAGGTTTTCCATTATAAATTCGTACTGCTGCTTCTATAACCTCAGGATTTGTGCTATCTATTTGCAAGGGTGTATTTACCATAGCCTGTAATTCAGTAATTAACTTTACCATTGTATCTTTTTGATCTATCTGAGGTAAACCTACATTTATATCCAATATGTGAGCCCCAGCCATTTTTTGTTCTATAGCCTGGGAAATAATCTCATCAAAGTCCTGTTCTACCAAGGCTTTTTCTATGGATTTTTTGCCACTGGGGTTTATCCTCTCTCCTACCACCTTTATATCTTGGCCTATTATTACGGTATTTGAGGATGAAGATACAGCAGTTATTCTCTTTGGTAGAGTTACTGGCGGTTTATGGATTATATCCTGAACTTGATCTCTTAAGGTCTTTATAAATTCAGGAGTTGTGCCACAACATCCGCCTATTATCCTAACACCCTTTTTTATCATCTCTCTGGCATAGGTAGCAAACTCCTCAGGGCTTGTAGTAAAGACCGTTTCTCCATTTTCAAGTCTTGGCAACCCTGCATTGGGTTGAATAATCACAGGTATATGGGCATATCTTACAATTTCCTCTACTATGGGTAATAGCTCCTTAGGACCTAGGGAACAGTTGGCACCTACAGCGTCTATTCCCAAGCCCTCCAATATATTAACGGCTGTTAAAGGATCGGTTCCCATCATGGTCCTGCCGCTTTCCCCATATGTAAGAGTACAGAACACTGGTAGGGATGAATTCTCTTTTACAGCCAATACAGCTGCCTTCATCTCATAGATATCCGTTAAGGTTTCGATTATTACTAAATCAGCTCCAGCCTTTGCTCCAGCCTTGACTTGTCTGGCCACAGTATTGTATACATGGTCAAAGGATAAGGTTCCATTAGGTTCCATAAGCTGACCAATAGGACCAATATCTAATGCAACCCATCTATCTCCTGCTGCTTGACGTGCCAGACTTACTCCCTGCTCAACAATTTCTTCCACAGTATATCCAGTGCCCTGGAGCTTGTAATCATTAGCTCCAAAAGTGTTTGTAGTTATAATATCAGCACCTGCATCCACATAAGCTTTATGTATAGAAGTAATGATTTCCGGATGGATCATGTTATAGACTTCAGGCTGCTGTCCTGCCTTTAGGCCTGCACGCTGTACCATAGTGCCCATAGCACCATCGAAAAAAAGTACTCTCTCCTCCATGGTTTTTCTTATATCCATGTGCATAACCTTCCTTTGCTTCTGTATTTTTATAAGTTATCTTGTTTATTATATCACAACAGCTAATATTTTGGCACTTTCCAATTTTATATTTCAGCCGCAATATTTGGAATATGTTGAAAATGGTAAGTTTTCATTTAGTTGCTTTTTAGATGAAATTTGCTTTTCATATTTTTTTCAAAACTTGTTGATTTTTCTCGAAGATTTGATAGAATGAAGTTGACAGGCTAATTTTTTACATAAAATAAGTTTGAGGAGTGATTATATATGCCTTTGGTAACAACCACAGAAATGTTCAAAAAAGCCTATGAAGGTGGGTATGCAATAGGTGCCTTCAACGTGAATAATATGGAAATCGTTCAAGGTATTACAGAAGCCGCTAAAGAAGAGAATGCCCCTCTAATTCTTCAGGTTTCTGCAGGAGCTAGAAAATATGCTAAACACACATATCTAATGAAGCTTGTGGAAGCAGCCATTAAAGAAACTGACCTTCCTATAGCTCTCCATCTAGACCACGGTGACAGCTTTGAAATTTGTAAAGCCTGTATTGATGGTGGATTTACCTCTGTTATGATTGACGGTTCCCATCTTCCATTCGAAGAAAATATCAAACTTACCAAACAAGTAGTTGATTATGCTCATGATCGTGGAGTAGTTGTTGAAGGTGAATTGGGCAGACTTGCAGGGGTTGAAGATGACGTAAATGTTTCAGAAGAAGATGCAGTATATACTAACCCCGATGAAGTAGAAGAATTTGTTGAAAGAACCGGTGTGGATTCCCTAGCCATTGCTATTGGTACCAGTCATGGTGCTTTCAAGTTTAAAGGAGAGCCAAAACTAAGATTTGATATTCTTGAAGAAATTCAAAGAAGACTCCCTGGATTCCCTATTGTTCTGCATGGTGCATCCTCAGTCCCTCAGCAATATGTAGAAATGATAAATAAATATGGCGGAAATATGCCTGGTGCTAAAGGTGTTCCAGAGGATATGCTGCGTAAGGCCGCTTCCATGGCAGTATGTAAGATCAATATAGACTCTGACCTTAGACTGGCCATGACTGCTACAGTTCGTAAATTTATGGCTGAAAATCCAGAGGCTTTCGATCCTAGACAATATCTAGGAGCAGCTAGAGAAGCTATTAAAGAAATTGTACGCCATAAGATTATAAATGTACTAGGATGCAATAACAAAGCATAATTGACCCTATATGGACAAGATATAATAAAGCTGCTAAGAACTACGAACTTAGCAGCTTTGTTTTTGTTAATTTGCCATACTCCAGGTCAAATATCCCCCACTTAAGTTGCGCACCTTATTAAAGCCCTTTTGCAACAGAATCCTTGTAGCAATATAGCTTCTCTGACCTGATCTACAGTATACTACAACTTCTTTATCCTTATAATCTGCTAATCTATCCAGATTTTGCCTAAGCTCATCTACTGGTATATTAATAGATCCCGGGATTGTACCCATGCTATATTCTTCTCTAGTTCTGGTATCCAGAAGTATGGTGTTTTCTTTGTCTAACTCTTGAATCTCATACCACTGTATAATGGGATGATGCCCCATTAAGGTGTTGGAGGCAACGTAGCCTGCCATATTAACTGGATCTTTGGCTGATGAATAGGGGGGTGCATAGGCTAGCTCCAGTTCCTGAAGATCATACACTGTCATCCTGCCTCTTATAGCAGTAGCTAAAACGTCAATTCTTTTGTCTACTCCTTTGTATCCCACTATCTGTGCACCCAAGAGTTGACCATCATCTGGGCTAAATAGCACCTTTATAGCCATTAAGGTAGCACCTGGATAGTAAGTCGCATGGGAAGGAGAGTGAACATGGACACACTGATAGGGAATATTAAACTTTTTCAAAGTTTTTTCATTGTTCCCTGTAACAGCTGCTGTAATATCAAAAAGTTTTACTATGGAAGTTCCTTGAGTTGCCTTGTAGGTATCCTCAATACCCCAAATATGATTTGCTGCAATTCTACCTTGCTTGTTGGCTGGACCAGCCAAAGGTATTAATGCTGGGCTTCCATTGATAAAGTCTACAATCTCCACAGCATCTCCAACAGCATATATATGGGGATTAGATGTCTGTAAGTGTTTATTAACCTTTATTCCCCCAGTATCACCTATCTCCAATCCTGCTTTCTGAGCCAGGGTAGTTTCCGGCCTAACACCTATGGCTAAAATCACTAGATCTGTTTCTAGTTTTGCACCGCTCTGTAGCTCAACAAGAGTCTTCCCACCCTTTTGGCAAAAGGCCTTAACTCCATCCTTTAATACAAGCTCAATATCCTTGGTCTTAAGATATTTATGTATAATGGCAGCCATCTCATAATCTAATGGAGCCATTACCTGATCTGCCATCTCTACTATGGTTACTTTTAAGCCACGATGACAAAGATTTTCCGCCATCTCCAGGCCTATAAAGCCACCTCCTACCACGACAGCATCCTTGCAATCATTATTGACTATATAATCCTCTATATCAAAGGTATCCCTTACATTGCGCAAGGTATAAATATTTTTTCCCTCAATTCCTGGTATAGGAGGCCTTACAGGTTCAGCTCCTGGAGATAGGATAAGTTTATCATAGCTTTCAAAGTAGCTCTCACCAGTAACCCTGTTTTTTACCTTTACCTGTTTTCTTTCTGCATCTATATCTAAAACTTCACTCATTACACGAATATCAATATTAAATCGCTGCCTCATCCCTTCTGGGGTCTGAACTAATAAGTCCTCTTTATCCTTGATTACTCCTCCAATGTAGTATGGAAGCCCGCAATTGGCGTAGGATATATGCTCCCCTCGCTCAAATAGGATTATCTTCATATCCTCATCCAATCTGCGAAGGCGAGCTGCGGCACTAGCACCCCCTGCTACTCCTCCTACTATAACCACTTTTCTGGGTTTCATATTTTTATCTCCCCTTTTTATGAAATTAAATCTATGAAACCGCTTCTAATCCCTTAACAAACTCATAAAAATCCTCATAAGTTCCCTTATAAGTGCTTCTAATCTCCTCATTGTCTCTATTGATCATATAATTGGTGATAAGATAGGTCTCTATACCAAGTTTTTCTGCTACCAAATCCTCCTGTACATCATTGCCTACCATATAGCATTCCTCTGGTTTTTTCCCAATTGCATCTAGAACTTCCTGATAAAACTCTATATGGGGTTTACAATAACAGTTTTTCTGGTAACAGGTTATATAGGAAAAGTCCTCAACATTAAGTCCTGCCCATTCAATCCGTTTATGTATAGCTTTTATGGGAAAGATGGGATTAGTGGCTACTACTAAGTTATAACCTTTGGATTTGAGTATCTCTATAGCGTCTTTTATCAATGATACCTCTTCTACACATTCCCTTACCCTATCAAACTTTTCATCATAAAATAGGTCAAACTTTTCCTTGTATGCCCCTAAGTCGTCAGTTTTTAATAATTTTGCAAAATGCTCCATAAACTTTTCTTCATTAGGCCGCGGTTCCAAATTTTTAACCATGGCCTCGGTGGAGGCCAAAATATATTTGGCCAACACCTTACCATCTATCATATCATGAAAATGCTTACCCATCTCACTGAAATAAATTTTCATAAAATCTTCTATCTCGAAAGGAAGCAAAGTTCCATCCAAGTCAAATAAAAAAGTATCTCTCATTTAAATCTCTCCTGCTAGCTTTGTATCCTTTGTTCAACTGCCTTTATTAATTTTTCCATTTTGTTTTTGGCATCTTCTACACTCTGTCCTATGACTGAGAAATATAGCTTTACCTTGGGCTCTGTTCCAGAAGGTCGAATGGCAAACCAAGATTCATCTTCCAGGGTATAACGTAAAACATCGGATACTGGCAATTCTATAGGAGATATGCTATTGTCCATTAGGTTATAGCTCTTGCTTTCTTTGTAATCTTCTATGACTACAACCTTAACGCCAGCCAGTTCTTTAGGAGGGGTTTGGCGAAGTCCCTCCATCAATTGGGCAATTTGCTCCATGCCCTCTTTTCCTTCTGCCTCAACAGACTTTAACTCTTCATGGAAATAGCCGTATTTCTCCCATAGTTCTTGTAATCCCTCATATAAGCTCATATCCTTAGACTTATAATAAGCCGCCATCTCGCAAATTAGCATGGATGAGGATACCCCGTCCTTATCACGCACAAAGTCCCCGGCCAAATATCCGTAGCTTTCTTCATAGCCAAATAGGTAGGTGTTGCTCTTGGTTTTCTCAAATTCACCCATTTTTTCCCCTATAAACTTAAATCCTGTCAGGGTATCCATAACATCTACGCCATAGGATTTGGCTATCTTTTCTCCCATTTTACTAGTTACAATGGTCTTTATTACAACACCATCTTCAGGTAAGCCATTCTTTTTCTTTAAGGTGCCTAAAACATAATCCGTCAATAAAGCTCCTACCTGATTACCGGTAAGTACAACATATTCCCCTTCTGCATTTTTTACCACTACACCTACCCTGTCACAGTCAGGATCAGTGCCTAAAATTATATCGGTATTATTGCCCTCTTTCCTAGCCATCTCTATGGCCAGCTCAAATACAGCCCGTTCTTCGGGGTTAGGATATTCTACCGTACTAAAATCCGGGTCAGGAAGTTCTTGCTCAGGCACCACTTTTACATTTTTAAAGCCTACCTTATCCAATACCCGACGCACCAGTTTGTTACCTGAGCCATGTAGGGGAGTATATATGATATTTACCCTATTTCCCATGTCTTTTACCAGCTCAGGATTAAGGGATAGGCCAACTACTCTGTCTACATATTTGGCTAAGACTTCTTCTCCAATGATATTTAGCAAGCCTTTTTCTAAAGCCTGCTTTCTAGGCATATCCTTTATTTCTCCGAAATCTTTTATAGCGTTAATCTCAGTTATTATCTCATTGGCCCTTTCTAGCCCGATTTGAGCCCCATCTTCCCAATAAACTTTATATCCATTGTATTGGGGAGGATTATGGCTGGCAGTTATTACAACACCTGCTATGGCGCCTAGTTCCCTTACAGTAAAGGATAGTACAGCAACGGGTTGAAGCTCGCTGTATAAAAAGGCTTTAATGCCATTTCCATTTAAAATCAGCGCCACTCTCTCAGCAAACTCCGATGACATTCTCCTGGAGTCATAGGCAATAACTACGCCTCTGTCCATGGCCTCTTTGCCATGCTTTTTAATATAGTTAGCTAGGCCTTGAGTAGCCTTCCCTACAGTATATATATTCATCCTATTGGATCCTGCACCAATTACTCCTCTAAGCCCTCCTGTACCAAATTCTAAATCCTTATAAAACCGATCTTCTATTTCCTTTTCATCATCAGCTATTGATTTTAATTCTTCTTTTGTTTTATGGTCAATTATTGGACTATTAAGCCATTGCTCATACTTTTTTCTGTACTCCATACGCATTCACCTTATTCTTTAGATTTTGCCTTCTTCCCCTGTTTTAAATAGGTCAGTTTCAATCAAGTTTTGTATATATTCTTTAAAGTCTTCCCTTAACTCTGGATTGCGAAGGGTAAATTCCATAGTGGCTTCAAGGTATCCTAATTTGTTTCCTACATCATATCTTTTACCTTGGAAATTAAAAGCATACATAGCTTCTTCCTTTGCCAAGGATCTTAAAGCATCAGTTAATTGGATTTCCCCTCCTGCCCCAGGCTTTGTATTCTCTAAATGTTCAAAAATTCTAGGAGTAATTATGTATCTGCCTAATATAGCCATATTGGAGGGAGCTTCTTCTATCTTTGGCTTTTCTACTAGATCCTTAACCTTGTACACATCATTTTCAATTAGCTTTCCGTCCACTATACCATATTTATTCACTTGACTTTGGTCAACAAATTGGCACCCTAGTATAGTGGTTTTATACTCCTCGTATACATCAATAAGCTGTTTTAAGCATGGAACTTTAGAATGGACTATATCGTCACCCAACAATACTGCAAAAGGTTCATTTCCAATAAAGGAATGAGCGCAGTATATGGCATGCCCTAATCCCTTGGGCTCTTTCTGCCTGATATAATGAATATCCACCATATTGGATATATCTTCAACCAATTTTAATAAATCTTCCCTTTTGCTCTTCTTTAGAGAGTATTCTAACTCCAAGGATCGATCAAAATGATCTTCAATGGATCTCTTATTACGGCCTGTAACTATAATTATACTTTCAATACCCGAAGCAATAGCTTCTTCTATAATATATTGAATAGTGGGCTTGTCCACTATAGGCAGCATTTCCTTGGGCTGCGCTTTGGTAGCCGGTAAAAACCGTGTGCCTAGACCTGCAGCAGGAATAATAGCTTTACGTACTTTCAATTGAAACACCCCATTCACATTTTTTAAATAATTATATCATATATTACCTCTAAACAACTTTAATAATTATATCATATATTTCCTTTAAACGACGGAAATTTCATGGTAAAATAATAAGGATGGTAAAAAAAGCAAAGGAGTAACAATATGATAGAGATTAAAAGTCTTTCAAAGAGCTATAATAAAGGCCGTGTTAAGGCTGTGGATGATTTAAACCTTCATGTTAAACCAGGTGAAATATTTGGCTTTTTAGGCCCAAATGGCGCTGGTAAAACCACAACCATAAAAATGATGGTTGGCCTATTAACTCCTGATAATGGCTCCATTAGTATCGCAGGAATTGATATGATGAAAAATCCCCTAGAGGCTAAACGAAACATAGGATATGTGCCTGATAATCCAGACGTTTACGATCGATTAACTGGTATGGAATATTTAAACTTTATGGCAGACGTCTATAAAGTACCAGCCAAGGAGCGAAAGGAAAGAATAAGCTATCTATTGGAGATGTTTAACTTAACTGATGCAGTAGGTGACCTAATCAAAAGTTACTCCCATGGAATGAAACAAAAGATAGTGCTAACGGGGGCTTTGCTCCACAATCCTGCTGTCTGGATTTTGGATGAACCCATGGTAGGCCTGGATCCAAAGTCATCCCATCTTTTGAAAGAATTTATGAGAAAACACTGTGATCAAGGCAATACAGTTTTTTTCTCTACCCACGTCTTAGAAGTAGCAGAAAAGCTGTGTGATCGGATAGGCATTATTAACAAAGGCAAGCTCATAGCCATAGGTACTTTGGATGGGCTAAGGCATGGAGAACAGGCTGATTCACTGGAAAATATTTTCTTGGAGTTGACTGAAATATGAAAACCTTTATGTCCCTATTAAAAACCAACCTAAATGTGTACTTTGGTATCTCCGCCCTAAAATACCGATTTACTAAAGAAAAAAAACGCCTATGGGAGCCTATCCTTGTGCTATTTGCTGTTGTCATAGGTGGCGGTAGTTTACTGGTGCTATACAGCTTTTTACTCCTAGGTGTTTTTATGGGAGGCCAGGGTATAGGTCATCCTGAAATAGTGCTTACCTTTGCCTTTATGGCAACTCAACTGCTTATATTAATCTTTGGCATATTCTATATAATGTCAGTCTTTTATTTTTCCAATGATATGAATATACTAATTCCCCTGCCTTTAAGACCTGCAGAGGTGCTTGGGGTTAAGTTTATAATAATACTAATAGGTGAATATCTTATAGCTCTTCCCATGTTACTTCCTGCCTTTATTATATACGGTTTAGGCACCTGGTCAAATATATTCTATTGGCTAAAAGGCCTTATATTGGTGCTAATGGCACCTATACTGCCTTTGGTTATTGCAGCTATATTCGTTATACTGCTTATGCGGTTTATCAATATCCGTAAAAGTAAAGATTTGATGGTGGTGCTAGGTAGTCTTCTTGGTCTTTTTCTAGGCATAGGCGTAAACTTTTTAACACAGAGTATACCTCAAGGAAATGAAAAAGAGTTTATCACCAGCCTAATAGAAAGCAACACTGGACTTATAGAAGCCATTGGAAATAAATTTCCTCCCAGCATCTGGGCTACTTTAGGCCTTACCAGCCCTGGTTGGCAAGGATTGGGGTATTTCCTTCTATTTATTGGTTTATCCTTGCTACTACTTGCCGTGCTTTTATGGCTGGGCAATGCCTTCTTCTATAAGGGATATCTTTCTGGTCAAGAGGTGCAGCGTAAGGCTAAAGCTATATCAGCTGGGGATATGGAAAAAAGAGCACTAAAGACTGCTTCTCCTGTTGTGGCTTTGTTTAAAAGAGAATGGAAACTATTTATACGAACACCCATATATTTCATGAATGGTATCGCAGGAATGATCATGGTTCCCTTTTTAATGTTAATGCCTTTAGCGACTCAGACAGAAAAAATGTCAGAAGTGGTAAGCCTGGCAAAAGATCCTAAATATGCTCCTATAGCTGCCCTTGTTTCCTTAGGGATTATGCTCTTTGCTTCTAGCATGAATTTAATTTCATCCACCTCTATATCTAGAGAAGGACGGACCTTTTGGATATCCAAGTTGATACCTGTATCTCCTAAAGATCAGGTTTTAGCAAAGCTCATTCACAGCAGCTGTCTATCTCTGATAGCACTAATTTTAATAGCCCTGCCCTTATATTTCCTATTAGACATGCTTTTATATAGGCTGATTATAATAATCTTTATAGGGTTGTTGGCAAATATACTTATAAATATTCTGGGGCTGATTATAGATCTACTACGCCCCAAATTAGAATGGAATGACCCACAGGAAGCCATAAAGCAAAACTTGAATGCTTTCTTGGCCATGCTTGCTGTTATGTTTATAATGTTTATACTAGGTGGAATCGCTGTTTTATTGGCTTTAAAAGGAATCTCCGAATTGTGGATATATGGAATTTTAGCCTTGATTATTGTGCTGCTATCAGTGCCCAGTATCTATGGATTGTTCGCCTTGGCTCATAGAAAGTATAACAGTTTAGAAATTTAGGAGGTACCAAATATATCTTCTAATATCTTGTCTAAGGCCTTTTGTGATAAGCCCTTTTTCTCTTTATTACACACACTACAGTTTCCGCATTTTTCAAACTGGGCTTTTTCATTGAAGTATTCTAATATAAAGCGCCTTAGACATTTCTTCCCCTTACTATATTCCTCCATGGCATCTAGCCTGTCAAGTTCTATCTCTTTATGCCAATCTATTTCCTGCTGGGTAAGTTCAAATTCCCTATCATATATTGAGTACACTATGCCCTCTTCTACTTTGACATAATCGTATTCGAATAGTTTTCTAAGGGCACTTTGAAGGACATGTTTATCTATTGTCCTACTCTTAATTAGAAGCTGTTGAGGAATTCCCTTGTCTCCCTTAGCCTTTATACGCTTATATAGGCTTTCCACTAAGGCAACAGAGGGATAATTCCCATCTATCATAAATCGATTAAGGTCGTAGTCCTTCTTTGAATGCAATAGTATGCAGCTAGATCTTTTACCATCCCTGCCTGCCCGCCCAGCCTCTTGGTAGTAATGCTCCATGCTTTTTGGCATGTGCCAATGGATTATATACCTAACATCGCTTTTATTTATGCCCATACCAAAGGCATTAGTAGCTACCATAACCTTTATTTCATCATTTAAAAAAGCCTCTTGGGTATTATTGCGTGAAACGCTATCCAATCCAGCATGGTACATGCCTGCTGCTATCCCCCTATTTTTTAAAAAGTACCAAAGTTCTTCTACACTTGCGCGGGTTGCAGTGTATATGATGCCTGAGCTATTCCTATGCTTTCGAATATATTTTAATGTAAATACCTTTTTATCTACACTCTCTTCTACTTTAAAATGCAAGTTTGGCCTATCAAAACTCTCAACAAAAACATTGCAGTTTTCTTCAATGCCCAGTAACATCATAATATCCTCTTGAACTCGCTTAGTAGCTGTTGCTGTAAAGGCAGCCAGGATTGGATTTCCCATATGCTCTATTAGTTCCCTTATCTTTAGATAGGCAGGTCGAAAATTATGACCCCATTGGGATATGCAATGAGCCTCGTCAACAGCCACAAAAGGTACGTGAACCTCTTTTATGGCTGTCAGAAACTCCTGAGAATAGAACCGCTCTGGGGCTATATAAACAATTTTATATTGCCCTCTTTTCATTTTGCGAATTATCTCTGTTATCTGTCTATCTGGCAGCACACTACTTATGTATGCAGCATTGATATTGCGCTGTATAAGCTCATCTACCTGATCTTTCATTAACGAGATAAGAGGAGAAATCACTATAGTAGTTCCAGGAAAAATAAGAGCAGGCAGCTGATAACAAAGGGATTTTCCACCACCAGTAGGAAATATTGCTAGTGTATTATTACCCTCCAAAATACTTTGAATCACTTCCTGTTGGGATAGAAGAAAATCATCGTAACCAAAATATTTTTTTAAATATCTGTTCATTTGTACTGTATAATCCATAACATTCCCTCTCTTATCTTACCTCTAGTCTATCCATATTCTAGTGCAAAATCAAGGGGATTTAGTAAATTTATGTAGATATATAGCGCCATTGGACAGACAAAAAAATTTACCCGTTTTATGTTTCATAAATAGAGAAAAATGGTATATAATAAGATGAGTCTAAAAAACAATATTAAATGGAGGAAGATAGATATGAAGAGTCTAAAAGGAACAAAAACTGCTCAAAACCTATTAAAAGCCTTTGCAGGAGAGTCTCAAGCACGCAATAGGTATTTCATGTATGCTAGCGTTGCTGGCAAGGAAGGATACAAGCAAATTGAGGAGATTTTCCTTGAGACTGCTGACAATGAAAGAATCCATGCTAACCGATTCTTTAAGTTCCTCGTAGAAGGTCTTGAAGGTGAACTTCCCACTTCCCTAGAGATTACCGCTGATTATCCTATCGCTCTAGGTAATACCTACGAAAATCTAAAAGCTGCTGCAGCTGGTGAGCACGAAGAATGGTCAGATCTATACCCTGCTTTTGCTGAAGTTGCAAAAGAAGAAGGCTTCCCTGAAATAGCTAACGCCTTTACTATGATTGCTAAAGCAGAGGTAAACCATGAGGTAAGATTCAACAAGCTTGCCGAAAATGTTCAAAATGGTAAAGTATTCCAAAAAGATGAAGAAGTACAGTGGATCTGCAGAAAATGCGGATATATACATAAAGGACCAAAAGCTCCCGAAGTTTGCCCCACCTGCCTACACAAACAGCCACACTTCCAGCTTTTCAAAGAAACCTATTAATTTACAAAAAGTCCTCCCTAAGTGGAGGACTTTTTGTATTAGAAGATTATACTTCAACAATAACACCACATGCCAAACGTTTACCGCTGTTGCCTGAAGGCTGAGTCCTGTAGTCATCAGGATTTTGATGAATTATTACGGATTTTCCTACAACATCCCTAGGTCTAAATTTATTGGTGTAAAAGCACATATGGGCATATCCGTTGTTTGAAAATAGAACTGGAAAATCCCCTGCATGATTACCGTGAGGCTGATTGGTAGGATTCCAGTGTCCGCCTGCATTTTGAAAAGGGTCCTGAACATCTCCTATCTGGCAGGTTCCATATTCATGGATATGAAATCCCAATGGTCCTATGGGGTTACTGCCATTCTCACCAGGTCTATAAGAAGGAAGCCCGGTCACCTCTACACATACCTGGGTTCCCATACCACAAACATCCCTAAACCATACTATACCATTGATGTTAGGTGCTAGGGGACCTCCTTGAATGTGGGCTACTACTCTACTAGGTAGATTAGAATTGTGCCTAGGATTTATCATAATATCTAACCTCCTCTTGAGTCTAAGGAACTGATATTATTTTATTCCTAGGCATAAAGATCTGTTCATATCCTAATTTATTTGTTTTTGGATATCCTCATATTCTTAACGCCCTCTACAGTATTTTTTGTAGCTGAGTATAAGCCTGATGCTGCAAGTCCCAATGATAAACCGGTAATTATTCCTTCTGGGATATTAGTGGGATATAAAAAGAAAACGCCTATTAATAAACCCATCAATACTGCTGCCAAAGCAGAAAATTTGTTAGGCACCCCCAGACTTTTTAATAACTCCACCACTCCAATAATAAGAGGAACAATGGGTACTTCATATATCTCCAAACCTTTCCACCCCACTTTTTTATAGTGCATTTCTAAAATGCCTTCAAAATACTATATGATTTTTTCCTTCTGTACATTACAAATTTAATGGAATTTGTGAGATTTTTAAGTTTTTTTCATAGAACCTGTCCAAAAATCTAAAGAGTGGTCCACTGACAATGAACCACTCCTTTGCTACTAATAATAATATTTTATAATATATATTTATCCTTTTTCTTGGGCCTTGCATCCAGTTCTGCCTTCTTTTCCTCATAACCTGGTCGGCCAAGTAAGGCGTAAGTAGCATTTTTACCTTCCTCTACTCCCGGCTGGTCAAAGGCATTGATATTTAGAAGTTCTCCTGCAAAAGCGGTCTCTACCTCCATAAAGTATAGAAGTTGACCTACAGTGAAAGCATTGACTTCAGGGAGAGTAATAGTTCTGTTAAGGCGATTTGCCTTTAAAAGGGCATATTCTGTTGCGGTTTGTTCAGCATGAATAAGCTCATTTAAGGTATGTCCCCCTAGGAAAGATACAGCAGGAATATCCTCATGTCCTTTTGGAATATCTACATTACTCCTATAATTTTTTACCCCAAGGAAGGTAACCACTTTATCAAAGGGGCCTTCTGTATATAGTTGTATTTGAGAATGCTGATCTGTTACACCTAAGGCTTTAACAGGGGTTTGACCTACAAACATCTCATTGCCCTCAAGGTCATATCTCTTACCCAGACTTTCCGCCCATAGCTGTGCATACCAATCAGCCATATATTTTAAGGAATCAGCATAGGGCATCATCACAGATATATTCTTGCCGGCCTTCATAGCCAAATATTGCAAGGTTGCTGCCATGTATGCAGGGTTTTTATATGGATCCGATTGGCTTACTATGTCATCCATGTAAGCAGCTCCAGCCAACAGTTCTTCTATATCAATACCACAAACTGCCGCAGCCAGAAGGCCCACAGGACTTAGCTCAGAAAATCTTCCCCCTACACCTGCTGGAATATAATAGGTCTTAAAGCCTTCCTGGCGAGCAATCTTTATAAGGTTGCCCTTTTCTCTATCGGTGGTAGCTATGATATGGTCCTTATATTTATCACCTAACTTGGCCTTTAATAAATCCGTTACTATAAGGAATTGGGCCATGGTCTCAGAGGTGCTTCCAGATTTTGTTATTACATTGAAGACCGTTTTTTCTAAATCAATAATATCAAATAGCCCTTCCATACGTTCGGGATCCACATTATCTACTACATATAATCTAGGACAGCCACCTCTTTTTTCTTTTGGTAGTTCATTGTAAAACATATGGTTAAGAGCTTGCTGTACTGCAATTGGTCCTAAAGCCGAACCACCAATTCCTAGAATGACGAAATTATCAAACTTTTCCTTAATTCTAGCTGCGGTTTCCAGAATATCCTTAACCACTTCCTGCTGATTATATGGGAGCTCTCTCCATTCCATCTGGCCTGCTGCTCTTTTTTCCGCCATAGCTGCAGCAGCTTTTTTAAGATTGGGCTCCAATGCCTCTATCTGTTCCCAATCAATACCTTCTTCTCCCACAAACTCAGACATCATGTTGTTAAAGTCAAAGGTAATACGCATGCTGTCTTGCCATTGTTTGTTCTCATACCTCTTCATTATCTAAACTCCTTCCTTTTACATATAGCATCGCAAAAGTTATTGTACCATAGCAACATAATATTTGCTACTACAGCCATCTACACCTTATTCCTTTTCCTTTATTACAGTATTTATACGCCATTTTCCCTTATCATAAACACATATAATAGCACCGTTCTTGTGATTCTTGTAAACTATGGCACCATGTTCTTCTAACTTCTCAATAACCTCAGGATTGGGATGTCCAAAATTATTTTTCCCTGACTGGATTACAGCAATGCGTGGTTTTATCACCTCCAGCCATTTATCTGTAGAAGAGGTATTGCTGCCATGATGGGCTACCTTTAAGATGGATACACTATCCTTCCAAAAGCTTGATAAATAGGATTCAACTCCTCCTTCTATATCTCCTGTTAACATTACACTGGTCCGCTGATATCGAACTCTCAATACCAAGGACAGATTATTCTCATTTTTATTATACAGACTTTCCACCACTTCATAATTTGAGGTAGGATAGACAACATCAATAAATACATATTTGCCTACTTTATAGGTTTGTCTCCCTATGGCATGAATGCATTTAATATCCTTATTATCTATCAAATCCTTTAATTCTTTGTATCTTTCAGAGGGCTGCCTTGGGGGAAATTCCATAAACGCATCTACCTTTATTTCCTTTATCACAGGTATAAGCCCGCCCATATGATCATCATGCCCATGGGACATGACCACCAGATCAAGCTTTTTGACTCCGTTTTTAAGTAAAAAGGGGACAACAACTTCAGCACCTACGTCAAAATCACCCACGCCCTCAGGCCTTCCTCCCCCATCCACTAATATATGTTTTTCATCTGGAGTTTTTATGTATATGCAATCTCCCTGTCCAACGTCAACAAAGATAACCTTAAACTGGTTATCAATAACAGGTTTTATCGCTAGTAACAAAAATACAATCAATGTCAGTATTAAACTTGTTCTCCAAGGCCTTTTTACCCACAAAGGCCGCTCCTGTGAAAGAATTAAAAGGATAGAGTAGTAAACTGTCATAAGCAAAATTCCTGGGGATACTACCCGTATGCTTGACCAGGTAAAGCTTGACAGCCATTTATTTACTTCTATTAAGAATTGGCAAAGCAGCCACAGCCACCAGCCTATAACTGCCCCTATCAGGGGAAAAATAGCTGCAGTTAATAGAAGTATTAGACCTAAAATTACAATAACCCCAGCAACAGGAACTAGAATTAGATTGGCTATAAAACTAATTATGGAAAAAGTATTGAAGTGATAGGCTATCAAAGGCCATACACCAAGCTGAGCACTCAGCATGATAGCAATAGCCTCCCCCACTTTTAAGGGAAGCTTGTCCAACTTAGACAGTTTAGCGGATAATAGCTCATTGAATAGAACAATTCCAGCCACCGCCGAAAAGGAAAGCTGAAATCCTACTTCAAACACTTCCAAAGGCCTAAAAAGCAAAATAATAAAAGCTGCTAGAGATAAGCTATTTAAAGGATCGGGTTTTCTGCCTACCACTTTGCCTCCAAGGAGGATAATGGTCATAATGGTGGCCCTTACAACCGATGAGCTTCCTCCTACCACTATACAATAAACACCAAGAGCTGCTCCTTGAATAAAAAAAGTGACTTTGGGTGAAAGCTTAAGCCTATTAGATATCCATGACAATAATAGCACCACAAATCCTACATGAAGTCCGGAAATGGCCAGGATATGGGCAATACCTGTATTGGTAAACTCTTCTCTTAGCTCTGAAGGCAGGCTCCATCTTTGTCCTATAATCATAGCCTTCATAAGCTTTGAACCCATACCTCCTATATATGTGTCAAAAACGCCCTCCATATATTTCCTTATGGATTCTATCCATGATTTTGGCCAGGGCAAATTTCCTGAATCAATTGATAGAATATTTCTACTTGCCGTCCCTATTATATAGTGAATACCACGCCGTGCCAAATAAGCCCTATAATCAAAGCCCCTAGGATTTCTCATCCCTTGAGGCTTTTCAATTGTCCCCCTTACCTCTATCCAATCTCCTGTCTTAAACGGCATAACACCATGATTTGGGGAATTGTGGTAAATAGTGATTCTAATCTTACCCTTATATACATAGTCTTTATCAATATGACTTATCCTATAGGCATCCAAAATAAAGGAAGTTTTTGAGTCACTACTGCTTACTATCTCTGCAACTTGGCCATAAGCATTGACAGCTTGTCCAACTAAATCCTCAAGGCCATTATCTGGCTTGTTATGTATATAGGCATTGGCAATACCTATTAAGATGAATATGGAGAAAAATAATACTAGATACAATCCTTTCCATTTTACTTTTAATCCTGCTCCACCAAGAACTAATAATGGAAGAAGGACTATATAAAAATATCTAAGCTCCCATTTCATATAAACAGCTATTAATATTCCGATTATATATGCAACTGTTACCCAAATAATTGGTCGCTTAATTCTAAGCTTCACCTTTCTCTCCCCACTTAACAGATATGACTACTAATATGACAACCTATTAGAAAAACTTAACACCTGGAAAAAAGATTAGAGTATATAAGCATAGCAAAAATAAGACAAATAAATGTGATTATAGATCAAATTTTACCATATTACTGTTGAAAATAACAGCTAATCTTCAGTAAAAGCATACTCTAAGCTACTACTATATTTCAAAATCCTATTCATTACTCTTTGAGCTTCTTCACCTTCTAACACTGTAGGCTGATAATCATTAACATGGGTAACCGATGATATACGACAGGGAATTATCTTGCATTGGCTGTCTTTCAACTGTCCATCCATAAAAACAAATTCATTCTGAAAGATAAAGGTGTCCTTGTCCTTAGGGTTTCGATTTCCTCCAAAACAAAAATTTCCTAGACTATAGACAATATATCTGCCCTTATATTTCTCAATCCCTTGAATAACATGAGGATGGTGTCCAGCCACCAGGTCAGCGCCGTGATCAATAGCAAATCTCCCTAGCTCTTTCTGTATATCGTTGGGATAATTACTCCTCTCCTTTCCCCAATGAAAGGAAACAATGACAAGATCCCCTTTACTTCGAACATCCTCTAAATCACTCTTTAGTTGGTCCTTTATACTAGTGCTCCAGCCACAGTAGCCTAAACTAGCAATAGTAAGGCCCTTGGTCTCAAAAAAAGCAATATGCCCCTCACCGGAATAAAGGATTCCAGCTTGTTCTAGGGTTTCCAGGGTATCATCAAAACCTTTTTGTAAGTAATCATAGATATGATTATTTGCTATGTTTACCATCTCAATGCTGCCTTCCTTTAAAATATTTACATAGGAAGGATCCCCCTTAAACCTAAATGTTTTCTTTGCCTTTTTCTTGGCAGTAGTAAAAGTGGTCTCTAAATTTACTAAGGTTAAATCATCATTTTCAAAAATATGTTTTACCCCAGCAAAAAAATAGCTCCAATCTTCATTCTGCTTTTTTACCTGATAGGGAAAAGAATTAGCATAGCTAAAGGATTCATCCGTACCTAAGGTACAATCCCCTGCAAGGGAGATGGTGATTTTCTGCTGTACTGGTAACTGTTGTACTGGTGGCTGCTGTGCTGGTGGTAGCTGTGCTGGTGGTAGCTGTGCTGGTGGCAGCTGCACTGATGGTTGCTTTATCTCCTCTTGTAGCTCTGTTTTTTTCTCTACTTGTTGTTCTACATCTTGTTTTGTATATAATGGTTCTTTAACCCCTGGTACATTTTCAGGATCTGAAATATTTTGCTCTTCTAGCTCCTTATATATGCCGGATGCAGACAAAATGAAACAAAAGCTAAGGATAATAACCAAACAAAGACTACGTCGAAACATTTTCATGCTCGCTCCTAATTATGTAATATTTGGTCCTCAAATTTTTATCCTTAGCTTCTTACTATTTAAAATTCATTTTCTTTTGCTAAATGCTTATCCAATTTTATTTCTCAAAATGCGTGAAAGATTTTCTATAGATAATATATTATTAAATTCTTTAACATATGCTGTTTCAAGCCAATAAAACCTCCTTTAGTAGAAAAGGATATTGTCGTGGCGAAAGATTGCGAATATTTTATCAATGGTGTATAATAAAAATTATTAGTTAAATTCTATTTTATTATCATTAGGAAGTGATTATTATTAGCACTAAATTGTTTCGTAACTCCTTGTACAAAGATTTACCCATAGATCAGGTTTATGAAATACTCCTAAACTTGATAAGACAAGCGCCCCACAGCGAATATCGCCTATCCATAGGAACAGATTCACAGGTTGGGAGAAAGGAAACAGTTTTTGTTACAGCTATTCATCTTCACAGGGTAGGCCGTGGAGCTATAGGCTTTTTTACCACTGAAATTCTACCAAGGCCTATACTAAGTCTTAGAGAAAAAATCTATTATGAAACTAGTAAAACCTTAGAATTAGCCTCTTGGTTTACTGAAGAAAAAATGGATCTAATGATGGAATGCATCCTTACCACAATGGGGAAACCAGGAGATATTCATTTTGAATTTCATTTGGATATAGGCACATCAGGTCCCACACGAGAATTGATTAGTGAGATGGTGGCTATGGCCAAGAGCACTGGCTTTGAGCCCAAAATTAAGCCGGAAAGCTATGCGGCTAGTTGTTATGCCAACAGATATACTAAAAAGGCCAACTAGCCGCACTGTTTTTTCTCTATTAAGAAACAACTTAACTTACTTTACAGGAATGGTGCTATTCCTTTAATGGCTTTAAAGCCATATTTTTTCACTAATTCATCGGCCACTTTATATAGGGTTTCTTGCCCTAAGAAAGGGTATAAACCGTTACACTCTTCTATCTGCCCTGAATCTATAGCTTTCATCACCAACTTGTCTAGTGTTTTTTTGCTAAGAAAAGGAGCAAGGCCGGTAATATCCTTCAAACTTCCCACCTTAGTCAGTTTTTCTACCAGTTTATCCAAGGTTTTTTTGCTAAGAAAAGGTGCCAGGCCAATTATACCATCTATATTCTCTACCCCGTCAACTTCATCCAGCCATTTTTCTAGAAATTCTTCTCTTACAAATGGCGCTATTCCTATTAAATCATGGGTAGTCAATCTATCCATATTTTCATTTATTACCATGTCCATTAGGCTTTCTGTCTGATTGGGTTTTAATACTGGCGCTGCCTCTGCTACAGTCTCTAATGTAACCTTTTGTTCCTTAACATATTCTTCTGTGTTACCTGAAATGATGTGACTGACTAATTCAGATTTTTTGCCATCACAAAGAAGTTCATCAATGCTGCATCCAAATATTACTGCCAATTCTGGTAACTTTGAAATATCTGGCATGGAATTGCCCCTCTCCCAATTGCTAACGGCTTGGTAGCTTACCCCCATAGCATCAGCTAACTCCATCTGTGTCATATTTTTGGCCTTTCGCAACTCTGCTATTTTCTTCCCCACTTTTCTAGTATCAAACATATTTATCCTTCCCCTCATCATATTTTGGCAGAGCTTTCCTCTCTGCAGCCTTATAATATCAAGCCCAGCTTTTGTTTTTGAAGCAAGTAATAGTTGAGTTGCCAATTCAACTATTACTTTAGTTCTTTGTCATGGCCAATGTTCATATTTACATCTACTTATATATAGGCATCACGTGAAATAAAACCCAATATAAACACAGAAAGCTAAGGTTTATTCCATTTTAATCGTTATTTTTTTATTCTACACTCAAATTCGATATCCTTTTATTCATTCACTTTAATAATGAATCATATTCTAAAGTTTTTGCTTTATTTAAAAATATCTATTGACAAATTAACCATGACTGTGTATATTGTATATATACAGTATAGACGGATGGGGGATTAAATGAGAATTATTATTTCACACTCATCAAGTGAACCTATCTATAAGCAAATTGTATATCAGCTAAAGGAGCTGATCTTAAAAGGTCAGCTTAAAGCAGGAGATGCTCTTCCCTCTATACGAAACCTTGCTAAAGAGCTGCAAATTAGCGTTATAACAACCAAAAGAGCATATGAAGAGCTGGAAAGAGAAGGCTTTATCCAAACTGTTCAGGGAAAAGGTTCATTTGTGGCTACTCATAATAAGGAAATGCTAAAGAAAAAAAAATACTCCATTGTAGAAGAAAAACTGATGGAAGCGGTTTTGGCTGCCAAGTCCCTGGAACTTACTTGGAATGAGTTGATTGAGATACTCCAACAGTTATATGATAAGGAGGCATAAATATGGGAAATATCTTAGAAGTAAAGGATTTAAGAAAAAACTTTAAGAGCTTTGCCCTAAAAGGCATAAGCTTCACACTTCCTAAAGGCTATGTTATGGGTTTTATTGGTCCTAATGGTGCTGGAAAAAGTACTACCATAAAACTTATTATGAACTTACTAAAAAAAGATGGAGGCCAGATCAAAGTTCTTGGTAAAGATCATATTAAGTATGAAAAGGAAATCAAAAACCATATAGGATTCGTATATGATGAAAATCATTTTTACGAAGAGTTAACCCTCCGTGAGATGAAGACTATTATAGCTCCTTTCTATAAAACATGGGATGAAAAAATATTTGATAAATACATGAAGATTTTTGAACTTCCTCTGGATAAAAAGATAAAAGAGCTGTCAAAGGGAATGAAGATGAAATTTTCCTTGGCTATTGCACTATCTCATGATGCAAAGCTTCTCATTATGGATGAACCAACTTCTGGGCTAGATCCCATCTTTCGTAGTGAGCTATTGGATATACTAAGGGAAATAATACAAGACGATGAAAAAAGCGTATTTTTCTCTACACACATAACCTCAGATCTGGAAAAGATAGCAGATTATATTACCTTTATTCATGATGGACAAATTATCCTGTCTAATACCAAAGATGATATTCTAGATAATTATTGTATTGTAAAAGGTGGGTTAGATTTATTGGATAAAGACGCCCAAAAAGCCTTTGTTGGTATCCGAAAAAACAATTACGGTTTTGAAGGTTTAGTTGAGAATAGAGGGAAAGTCCGAGAACTGTTCAAAGAAAATATTGTGATTGAAAAACCTAGCCTTGAAGACATAATGCTATATATAGTTAGGGGGAGCCAATATGCTTAATCTAATTCTAAAAGATCTGCTGGTACAGAAAAAATCCATGCTTTTTGCCTTTGGTTACTGCTTCTTCCTTGTCTTTGCCTTCCAAGGCTTAGATGGAACTGCGCCTGTTGGTGCTGCAACTGCTGTAGTATATCTTTTGATCCAATATTCTTTTGCCCACGAAGATAAAAATAAATCTGAAATTATGCTAAACAGTTTGCCTATATCAAGGAAAGATATTGTCATTGCCAAATACTTATCCATATTCCTATATATAGGTCTGGCTATGGTAGCCTATATGCTTGCCACCTTAATTGTAATGGCAATAAAGATCCCTGTAAAAGTCCATTTTTTGAGCATCGAGAATATTACTACAACTCTATTTATTGTGTCTCTAATGACATCTTCATATCTGCCCGTAGTCTTCAAACTTGGCTATCTTAAGGCCAAAATGTTCAATATAGTTATGTTCCTATTGTTCTTCTTTATCCCCATGGGCTTGCTCAGCTTGAGTCAAAATCCAGAATTTGCTTTGTCTATTAGTAAAACATTAGATGGTTTTGCAAACTGGTCTGATTGGCAAATAGCTACACTAATAGCTGGTATATCATTACTTATGATGTTTATATCCTGTTGCATTTCTATCAGAATATATAATAACCGTGAATTTTAATTTATAAAGGGCAAGTACCAATTATACTAGCTGATACTTGCCCTTTGTATTCATTTTTTCGCAACGATAATATCCCTATTAATTGCCTGGTCCACTCGATGTTCGAAGTCAGTATATGGGCTATCATTCAAAACCTTCAAATTATGCCTCGAGAAAATCTCTATCATCTGTTCACGGCTAAGGACAAACTTATTCCAGGCTAGTACGATTACCCCTCCTGATTTCAAACTCTCTATCCAGCTAGGCAGGCAATAATTAAGTAATTCCTTAGGACTTCGGGTGATAGATGATTGATTTTGGTTGCTAACATTTCTATGCTGAACCCCATAGGGTAAATCCCCAACTATAATGTGAAACATCTTTTTCTTAAAAAATCTATTAGAATATCTGGAATCGCCTGCAACCATACAAAGCTGCAAGGTTTTCCCAGCTTTAAAATCCTCTTTTGATTTTGCAAATTCAAATCTATAAAAGTTTGCAGTAAAGCTTTTAGCTTCGCCTCTCATTCTCTCTTTCTTTAGGCTATGCTTATACTTTTCATTCTCAAGATACTTTTTAAAGAATACTGCTGCTTCGTGAACCACATTTGGATTAATCTCTATACCATAGCTATTATATCCTGCAATCAAAGACTCAAAGAGAGTTGTCCCCTTGCCTGCAACAGGATCAAGTAGGTTAATATCCTTTGTATTATAAAAATCACTGGACAAAAGAGCCACATTTATCATTAATCTCGTAAATAGCTCATTGGTCTTTCCAGTGTATTTTAGTATGGTGTTTAAATCATCGTTGAAATAGTAAGAAGAAATCTTGCGTATGGGTATTAAAGCTACTTCTGATTCCTTTTTCCTAAGTTCAAATATAGCATAAGTAAAGGAAAGTCTAGATAGCCAAGCCAAATCATCATTACTTAGTGGTTCTTCAGCGTTAAAGGTTAAATATAATATACCTTCTATCTCTGCCAGAGCAAAATCTCTGCACTCAACAGAAAAACGTCTGCAAGCAATTTCAAGCTCTGCTAAAGAAAGCTTTTTTGAGGCTTCAAAATACACTCTATTATGACCGGGATTTGCTAATACTGCATAAGTTATCATGTATTTTTTCTCCTATCCACACCTTTATCAATTACGACTAACATAACCATTTATAATATAAGCAGTTTTGCTAGTTCAAAAATTATCATTCACGGTTCACAATTTATAATGGTTATTGGTCCATTGGCTTCATCACTGATTTGAATAAAACTAAAGCCAATACAATTACCAAAACACATTGTAGCATTTTTAACTTTAGGGCACAATCTTTTTATTCTATAATTTTTTTTGAATACTTGAGCTGTTTGGTGCCATACTAATTTAAAGACCTACATCTAAAGGAGATGATATTGATGAACGCAAATGCTGAACTTTTAAATTTTATATATCAAAACTCTGAAATGGGGGTAAATACAATCAGTCAATTAATGGATATTGTGAAAGATGAGGATTTTAAAAAGCATTTAGAATCCCAATACAATGAATATAAGGAAATCCATACTGCTGCCAGGGCATTGTTAAATGAAAATGGCTACGATGAAAAGGGGATTAGTGCCTTGGAAAGAATAAGAACATATCTGATGATAAATATGCAAACCTTAACTGACAAATCTCCTTCTCATGTTGCAGAAATGCTTATAATTGGCAGCAATATGGGTATAATAGACGCTATTAAAAATATCAGGAAATATGAGCAAGAAGCAGAACCCAATATTATAAAGCTTATGAAAAGATTGCTTCGGTTTGAGGAAAACAATATTAAGCAACTTAAGAAGTTTCTGTAGGTTTAATCTAGTATAAAATCCCCAAAACACTCTGGCTTATGAAAATTAGGCTCAGGGGCTTCTATCCTATTCCAACATCCATAATGGGGAAATTTGGTTTTATCCCCGCATTTTTGAAAATTACCTCTCATCTTTTTGCCTGAGGAGAAGTCTTGCTTCCCATAATATTTTTCTATAAAGGTATAAGGAATAGAAAACTCTAAAGTCCATGATTCATCCTGATATTGACAGACTTTATCTGTGTCAACAGAGGATCTTATATTAAAAATATTCGAAGATACATCCTCTATCAATGTTCTATTATCCCGATCCCTGCCTAGCCCTAATAAAAGAGTTCCAATGGCATTTATTTCGAAATTAAAGTATCTATCATCCTTGTCAGGATCAGGGTTGAAGAAAAACTCCACACAGCTATCGGTGTATACTGGCTCATTCATCTCTTTGTATTTAGCCCGAATCTCCTTCTCATAGGATGTAAAATGAAGGTAAAGTCTGGATTCGGTATAGAAAAATCTCACCTCTACTTTTGGCTTGTAGCCATTTTCATCCCAAGGATATTCCTGAATCAAGATTGGCTCTAACTCTTGCCAGATAGACTCATCCACCTCTTTATCCTTAAAATTTTTCCATCTACACACCTTGTTCATAGTTTCCACCTTTCTCTACTAAAGCTGCTACTCACTGAGCTAATAGCTTATCCAAATTTAAAAATTACTCCTACTACTCCTGCAGCAAGTAAATATACAATAGGATGCTTTTTATACTTGTTGGTTAAAAACAACAATATACCAAAAAGTATTATAGCTTTTAAATCAAATATATCCAAAATCTTTTTTGTATCTATATATTTTTGTAAATTAAATAATGAAACCTTAGCCACTTCAAATCCTGCTGCTGCTATAAGTCCAGTTACTGCAGGTCGTAACCCATAAAACCCTGCTTTTACAATGGGTTGTTCTGCAAATTGCATAAAGTAATGGGCGATTATAACAATTATAATCACTGATGGAGCTTCCAGACCCAAAGCTGCAATGATAGCTCCTGGTATCCTAGCAGCCTGGTAGCCTACATAGGTGGCCATATTTACCCCTATAGGTCCAGGAGTAGACTCTGATATAGCTATCATATTAATTAATTCTTGATGGGTAAACCAATCATATTTATCTGCAAGCTGTTGAAGAAAGGGTATGGTTGCCAAGCCTCCACCTATAGCAAATAATCCTATTTTAAAATATTCTATAAATAACTGTAGATAAATCATTTGTCAACCGCCTTTCTGTAGGTTAGAATAATCCCTGTAATTGCTGAAACAATGATAACGATAACCGGCGATATATTAGTAAAGGTTACAAGCAAGAAACTTAAGCCAAACAATATCACCCCAGCCAAATCCTTTACTGTAGTCTTCCACATCTTGATTACTGCATTCAAAACTAGTACAGTAACTCCTACCCTAATACCTGCAAAAGCATGCTGCACTATTTTATTGTTCTGAAACTGCATAAAGGAAGAGGCTATAATAATAATTGTAATCAAAGACGGAACTGTAATTCCCAAGGTAGCAACAATGGCTCCAATAAGTCCTTTTTGCTTATAACCAATAAAGGTTGCTGTATTTACAGCAATAATCCCTGGAGTACTCTGTCCTATTGCATAATAATCAATTACTTCCTCATCGGTAGCCCATTGCTTCTTTTCTACAACTTCCTTTTGGATTAGAGGAAGCATGGCATATCCGCCCCCAAAGGTAAAAGCACCTATACGAAAGAAAACACTAAATAATTCCCAAAGCTCTTTCACTAACAGTCACTCTCCTAACATATTGCTGTGTTAAAAATGAAAACAACACCTATATTCTAATAGTATTGCATATATAAAGTCAAACTAATTATATAAACCGATAGCGTCACTTTACTGTAGGAAAAAAATACATTTTACCCCCAGCTAAAGTCTCTTGTTATAGCTCTAAAAAAGAATGTATATTTATTTACATAAAAAATGCCACCCCTTTGTTACTTTGTTTTTGTCACATTTAATATATTAACAGGGTGACATCTTCTTTACAATTTGTATGGAAATTTATTACTGGAATTCCCTATGATAATTTATGCTAACAAATAGTTACAACTCAGGCTTATCCATTTGGACATGCCTGAGTTGTAGTATAGCAATGGCTATTTGTCTTTCATTATTTCTTTTACTGAAAAATACTTAAAATAAGCAGTTCCATTACTTGCAAAAACACCTAGATATGTGCCCGTAAAGGTCATAGTCATAGTTCCTTCCGTGCATAATCCAGCAGTTTTAGCTGTACCTAGCATTATCCAATCATCACTTAGACGGTAACTGAATTTATAATCATCTACGCCTGTTTCAATTTCAAATTCTATTTCACCCTGATAATCTACTTCTATCTGATGTGTTACACACTCTATATCGTGTATCCGTTTGGACAAAGCAACATAATATTTGTCCTGCTCCTTGGTTAAGTAAATTTCATAATGATAATCTTTATTATAAAAAGCCGTAAGCCCTGCTTTTTGATTCTCATTCATAGAATCTACAACAAGCTTTGTACGAGCTTTTACGTTAAATTCTTTTTGACGAATTCCTACAAAGGTGGGATGATAATCGCTTAAAGTTTCAGCTCCTGCCGAAAGCCTTAAATATCCTTTTCTGTCAGCTAAACTGTAGTTGTCCCTCCTAGGATTGCGCACAAAATTCCATTCTAATTTTAAAGTATCACTCTCGAAGTTATCCTCAAAATCTATAGATAGTACTGAGCCTGATAAAGGAGCAGGAAGCTTAGCCTCCATCTCTAATGCGATTCTCCCATTATTTCCAACCACAGGCCAATCATCTTCATTCCAGACCAACGGAGTCAAAAAAGTTTCCCTTCCTAAATTGTGTAACATTGTTGTAGGCAAAGGACGAATTCCCAAACATACCATCCACCAATTTCCGTTAGTATCTTCTACAATGTCTGCATGTCCAGTTGCTTGAATGGGGGACCCCATAAAGTCCTTGTGTGAGATAATTGGATTATGAGGACATGGTTCATAGGGACCATAGATTGATTTACTGCGGAAAATGGTTTCCATATGACCGTATTCAGTGCCCCCTTCTGCCATCATCAAATAGTAATAGCCATTAATCTTATAAATATGGGGTGCCTCAGGATATTTGCCGCCAGCTCCATAGCTAATAACTACAGTATCGCTAAGTTTTTCCCCTGTTAAGGGATTAATTTCAAAAAGAGCTATAGCTTGTCTCCCATTCTCATTGTGAGTTCCACAAAAATAAACCTTCCCGTCATCATCAAAAAATAAGGACGGATCAATTCCTTCATGATCTATCCAATGAGGTTCTGACCATTCTCCTCTAATATCCCTAGTATGTACTATAAAATTTCCTCCACCAGTTACATTAGTAGTAATCATATAGAAAACCCCATCGTGATAGCGAAGAGTTGGGGCATATATGCCGCCTGAGCAACGACAATTGTTTAGATCCAACTGACTATCCCTGATTAAACAATAATTGATTAATTCCCATTCCACTAAATTCTTACTATGATATATAGGTACACCCGGAAAAAACTCAAAAGTTGATGTGACTAAGTAATAATCATCTCCTACACGACAAATACTGGGATCCGGGTTAAAACCTTTAATAACAGGATTTTGATATAATGTCATTTTTAACACCCCTTTCAGCTGCCCATTATTATAATAATTTATAAAACCTTTCTTGGATAACCCCTTATATCATATTATAAATAGTTTTTCGTACTAGTAAACCTCTGTTTCAGCAAAAAATCCCCTGGTTTTTCCATCCACATATAAATCTGAAGTTATTTCGAAACTATCATGCAAACGAATATCATTTGATGAAGAACCAACCAAAACATCCATTGCTCCAGCTTCTACCTTCCATTTCATTTCGGCATCCAAAAATGCAAATTGGCTTAATTTTATTCTAAATGTTATGGTTCTTTTCTCATTTGGGTTTAGCCAGATACGTTTAAATCCTGCCAGTTCTTTTACTGGTCGAACCATGCTTGCATATGGATCCCTTATATAAAGTTGAACAACCTCATCACCAGCCATATGGCCTGTATTCTCAATATCCACTGAAACACAAAGCGTTTCATAAGGCTCATATTTTTTCTTATTCAGCCTCAGATCTGAATACTCAAATGTTGTATAGGATAAACCATGACCAAAATGATACCTAGGTGTATGGGGAATATCTACATAGCTATTAAAAGCGCTTATCGTCCCCACGTCATAGCTTGCCCCATTCTCATGGTTATAAAATACAGGGATTTGGCCTGCATTATACGCTACAGATACGGGAAGCTTTCCTCCTGGATTATAATCACCAAAGATTGCAGCTGTAATCGCTTGGGCTCCTTTTTCTCCTGGACTCCATGCTTCAATTATAGCATTAAGATAACGATCTGCGGCATCGCTAGAAATAGGTCTTCCGTCAAAATGAATCCCTACAGATTTTTTACCTAGCTTACCAAGTTTTTCGATAAATGATTCTTGACATTTTGGTAAGTTTATATTAGTTGAATCAATTCCCTCTCCTGTGGTACAGGATACGCCCCAACCAGCTTTACCTCCCAGGGTAAGTATGACCACATCTGCTTCTTTAGCTATCTCCAAGGCCTCTTCATGTCCCGATTCATCGTCTCCAGCATAAGGATATCCATATGAATACAAGATTTCAGCATTAGGACACTCTTCTTTCAATTGCTCTAATAAATTTTTGGATTTAGGATAATATTTTTTTGCCATGTCCTCCAATTTTGGATTCTCAACCTCTACATTACTACCGGAATAAGTGGTACGGCTCTCCCTTGCATTATGCTCCTCTTTTTCATCGTTAGAGAGTTTATCAGTCTGGACACCAGCCATTGTGTTTTTAACCCCCAACAAAGGCTCTGCCATGCTCATAAAAGAATATCCACCAAACAAAGCACGCAAAGAGGTAGCATGATGTCCTATTACTGCTATCTTGCTTATCTTTCTTTCCAAAGGTAATATGCCGTCATTTTTCAAAAGCACAAGAGACTCCTTAGCCATCTGAAGACTTAATGCTTCATTTTCCGGTTGGTTGAATACTACAGTAATCTTCTCTGAATCTGTAGGATATGGATTTTCAAAGAGTCCTAAAGCAAATTTTACCGTTAGTATACGCTTTACAGCACCATCTAGTAATTCTACATCTATCTCACCGGTCTTTATTAATTCAAGAAGTTCATAGTTATAACATTCCCCTGAAGGCAATTCAACATCTATTCCTGACTCTAAGGCTCGTTTTCCAGCCTCAACAGCGTTTTTACATACTTTTTGTCGTCTCCATAGTTCAGCTATAGAAGTATAATCTGATACAGTGATGCCATCAAAACCCATCTCATCTCTTAATAAATTGGTAAGTATTTTTTTTGATCCTGCAACAGGCTCTCCGTTTATGGCCCCATAGCTATTCATTACAGACTTGAGTCCGCCTTGAGTAATAGCTGCTTGAAATGGCTTTGCAAAAATTTCTACAAGCTGTCTTTCCGGAATATGACAAGTAGCGGCATGTATTCCGCCCTGAGAGTTCATATAACCTAAAAAATGCTTTGCAGTTGCCATAACACCATCTTTTAGATTCCCATCTTTCTGGATTCCTTGAACATAAGCGGTACCCATTGCCGATGCTAATGTTGGATCCTCGCCATAGCTTTCATTCTGACGACCCATCCTTGAGTCCCTGGATATATCCAATACTGGTGCAAAAGCCTGAGTTACTCCTATAGCTCTTGCTTGTCTACTAATGATTTCAGCCATTTTTTTCTGTAGATCAGGATTCCATGTGGAAGCTTGACCAATTCCTGATGGAAAGCTGGTGGCTTCGGGCATAAGTGCTCCACATAATGTCTCCATATGAAAAATAGCTGGTATACGGTGCTTGCTAAGGCTCATAACTTTTTCCTGTATTTCACGCAAAGCTTCAACAACTTGCTCCTTTGATTCCATCTCACTTGCAACAAGAAATGATACCTCACCTACGCCATATGGATAATCCTCTTCTAAGTTGTCATTGGACCAGGCTGCTGGGTTGTACCCCTGGAGCTGACCTAATTTTTCTTCCAAACTCATTCGAGAAAGAAGATCCTCCGCCCTCTCTTCCGGGGATAATGTTGGATCTTTGTATTTTAATATAGATTCTGACATATTCAAACCCCCATCATCCAATTAATTAGAAACAATTATTTCTCATCTAAACTAACCGTGAAATTATCCTTTTACTGCACCTAAAGCTATACCTCTTACAAAGTACTTCTGAACAAAAGGATACACGACTAAAATAGGCAGTATTCCTATAACCGCAATGGCCATACGTACTGTTGCCTGAGGTATTGCACTGGCTATATTGCTTAAGTTTATATTGGAATTTGCGTTCTTAGAGAGATATTCAATATTTTTCATCATATTATTTAATAACTGTTGAATACTATATAAATTATTATCTGTTACATAGTACAAACCGTTCATCCAGTCATTCCAATAAGCAAGACCAATAAAAAGTCCTATTACCGTAATAATTGGTTTTGCCATGGGAAACACTATCTTATGAACAATCTGATATTCATTGGCACCATCAATGAAAGCAGCTTCTATTAATGCCTGCGGAATGTTATTTTGCAAATAACTCCGAATCAAAATAACATTAAAAGCGTTCATCAATAAGTTTGGTATAATCAATGCCCATAGGGTATTTTTTATGTGAAAATATTGTGTATACATAATGTATGTGGGAACCAATCCACCATTAAATAGCATAGTAAAAAACAGAAAGATGGAGAAAAAACTCTTTCCAGGAAATCGCGGCTTTGATAATGCATATGCATAAAGAACTGATGTCAAAAGACCAATTGTGGTACCAATGGTAGTAACGATTATTGTAATGAAATATGCATTAAAAATCTGATCACGCTCGGTCCAAATGTAGGAATAAGCATCTAGACTCCAATTTTTTGGAAAAAATGAATACCCATATAAGGTAATATCTGTGTTTTTTGTAAATGAAGCAATAATGAGCAAAGCAAATGGCAAAATTGTCATTAATGATATGATAAACATAATCACGTTTGCAAAGATTTGAACTTTATAATTACTTTTTTTGGCCAATCCTATCATCCCCTTAAAACAACGCATTATCTTCGCTATATCGTTTCGTAATGTAGTTTGCAACCATGACAAGAATAAATCCCACGAAAGACTGATAAACACCCGCTGCTGAAGACATTCCAATATCTCCTAGATTCATTAAGCCTCTATATACATAAGTATCAATGGTGTTTGTAACATCGATCAAGGGACCTGAGTTCATGGGCACCTGGTAAAATAATCCAAAATCTGAGTAAAAAATTCTGCCTATGCTTAATAACACCATTGTGATAATGGTAGGTTTTATCAATGGTAAAGTAATATACCAGATTTCCTTTATTTTTGTAATTCCATCTATAGATGCAGCTTCGTACATTTCAGAATCAATGCCCAATATTGATGCAAGATATATAAGAGCCCCATATCCTGCTCCCTTCCAACAGTTGATAAATACTAGAATAAAGGGCCAGTATTTTGCCTCGCTATACCAGGATATCCTTTCTAAATTAAAAATATCTAACAATCTATTAATAAACCCAGTGTCGCCAGCAAGGAATGCATAGGCCAGATAACTAACAATAACCATGGAAATCATATGTGGAAGCATAATAACCGTTTGATATATTCTAACTAATAATTTACTAATTATTTCACTGAGCAGAATGGCAATGAACACTGAAACAACTAGGTTTACAATAATAAACGTAAAATTATATCCAAGGGTATTCCTTGTAATTCGAAAAGCATCCGGAGTTCTAAACAGATATTCAAAATTTGCAAAACCAGCCCAATCGCTTTTCAGAATCCCCTTGGCAAAGTTTAAGTCTTTAAATGCTATGATTATTCCAAACATAGGAATGTAGTTGTTTATCAATAGGTACAGAAACCCCGGTGCTAGCATGACATAGATCGGAATATGTTTCTTTATCGTTTTCATATAATAAAGCATCCTCCTATACTAAAATAAGGAATATTATTAAAATCGCACAATATATTAGCCACTGATATACACGATTAATAAATTTCATGGAAGATACCACAGTCCATTAAAGATATGTGGCATCTTCCATATACAACTTATATCTCTTTAATTGTTAATTTCTATTTACTCTAGGGTTAGTAATTTAGTTTTTATTAGCTAACCACTCATCTACCTGCCTCTGTGCCTCATCTATTATTTTCTGAATACCCGCAGATTCAAGTTCTTTATTTAAAGCTGTTACAGATTCGTTAGGATCTGCATATCCAGCCTCAATTACTGCACAATATTTAGTAATTACATTTGTAACTGCAGATATCTCATTTTTTACGTTCTCAATGTCAAAAACAAAACCAAACAGCGGAGATACAGTAGCACTTGCATTAAATTCAAGGTAATCTTCCCAAATGGTTGGAGGATCTGTTTCCCAGGCATAAGAAATAGAAGCATTACCACTGAGCCATGGTTCATTAGACCAACCCACTGAGGTTCCATCTTTTCCCTCTGGGTACCCAGCTACTCCCTTTTCCTCATCCTTTACAACATAGTCCTCGCCTTCAATACCATACATAAACAGATTCTGCATATCTTCATTGGTATAAAGTTCGTTAAGAAAAGCTAAAGCCTTTTCAGGATTTTTGCTGGCTATTGGGATCATATACTGGGCAAAGTTGACATTACCCGTTGTTAGTCCGCTGCCAGTAACTGGAATGGCCACCATCTCTTTACCCGAATTTCTTGTTTCCTGAGTTACGGTACCGGGATGTATCATTCCAATATATCCAAATGTATTACCAGCACGTATTAGATCCTGACGGGTTTCGGATATAGTGGTTGCATCAGGAATAAAATATCCCTTCTTGTTCCAATCATAAGCTTTATTTGCTAGCTCCATATATTCAGGCGTAGAATATATGCTAACGACCTCAATGCCATCATTGGGATCATCATCTAAATAGATTCCCATCCCTGAATCTGCCTGGATTATATCAAATATGCCCTGATTATAGTATTGTAAAGTACCGCGACTTTGTTCAGCATTGGTCAATAGGTTCATTTCAGGATAAATCTCTCTAACTTTCTTCAGAACATTTTCAATATCATCCCAGGTCTTTATAGTTGATACATCAATTCCTGTTTCATCCAAAATGTCTTTTCTACAAACTAAACCAGATTTTGAGGTATATTCATGAAATGTAGGTAATCCATATAGCTCCCCGTTTACCATGCAAGCATCTATGTATTGCTCAAACAATTTATAGGCTTCTGGTGCATAGTCTTGAACTAACTGGGTAATAGGCTGAATTTGACCATTATTTGCATAATTTATACTGCTGGTAAAAGTGAAAGCTATATCTGCATTTTCACCACTGGATAAAATTAGATTTAGTTGATCTGTATAAACACCCCATTCAAAGATCTTAAGCTTAATTGTTGCATCCACTTTATCTTTAATAATGCTATTCATGGAGTTTTCAATCTCTTCCAAACTAGCAGGATGTGAGCTGTTACCTGGATAAATCATGATCAATTCTGTTTGATTACCATCCTTTAAAACAGAATCTTCACCGTTGTCTACATCATTTGAAGATTCTCCATCAACATTAGAAGTATTATTATCTGCTGTTGTATCTGGCGCCTTCTCCGAGTCAGTAGTGTTTGCTCTGCCACATGCTGCAAAAAGCATGACAAAGATCAAAAGAACTGATAACACTCTCAGCTTCATATTCATAACTTTCCTCCTCAGAATTTTTAATTGTTGTAAGTAGCAATAGAAAAAGGCGCGCCTTCTGTTATTAATGTAACATTTTCTTATATTTACTCACAACAATACAAACGACTAATCTTATAACAAAACCGACTTATACCGTTTTTCTATTACTACGGTATTCTGTCGGTGTAAATCCGGTATACATTTTAAAGATTTTTGAAAAGTAGGCTGGGGAATTAAAACCTATATGGGTAGCAATTTCGCTAATATTAGTGTCCGAGTTGATTAACAATTCTTTCCCAATCATGATTCTATAAAACTGCACATATTCCATTAACGAATAACCTGTTGCCTTTTTAAAAATGCGATTAAGATAATCTGCATTTAGGTTAACAAGGGATTCTAAATCCTTCCTGCTAATTTTCTCATTATAATGTTTTTCTAAGTAGCTTTTTACAATATTGACAACAGACTGCTCTTTTTCAGTACTGGAAATCAGTTCATCAATCTTACTCGTTACTGTATTAAGCCGCTCTTCCATCAAGTTTGTGGAATCAAACCGGGAAGCTATATATTCTCCATATTTCATATACTTTTCCTTAATTTTATTGCTTTTTATTTTATGAACTGCTGACTCTACGGTTTTTTTTAAATCGCTAAACACAATAGGTTTCATTAAAAATCCATACACACCAATTGAAATTGCACTTTTGGCATAATGAAATTCAGGATAACCCGTTAAGATAATATTCAATATATGTGGATATTGTTCCTTAACCCACTCAAGTAGACTGAGCCCATTTTCTCTAGGCATTTCGATATCACAGATGATTATATCAATAGGGTTTTGTTCAATAATCCTTTTAGCTTCAAAAGCATTATAAGCTGAAAAAACTCGATTAATTCCTATTGACTCCCAATCAATATTGTTTTTCAAGATATTTATAACTACTATTTCATCATCAACAAGCAAAATATTCATATTCCTTATTCTCCTTTCGTTCTGGTCATAGGAATTTCAATAGTTACCACAGTCTTACTTTCATTACTAGAAATTAATACATGAGCTTTGGTTCCATATATCAATCTAAGCCTTTGCTTTACGTTAACAATACCTATGTGTTTCCCATCTTCTGCAATATTTTCATCTTCATTGAGACGTTTCATGAGATCTTTAGAAAAGCCCAGTCCATTATCACTAATATTTAATATTAGTTTTTCATTTTCTTCCCTTATGTCAACTGAAACATAAAGCATTGGTACGTAGGTTATATTATGTTTAATACTGTTTTCTACGAATGTTTGCAATATTAATGGAGGAACCATATAATCGGAAGCATTTACAGCTGATTCTATGCTGAATTTAAGGAATCCTGGATAACGCATACTTTGTATCTCAGTATAATTCCTAATACAATCAATTTCCTTATCCAGCGACACAAATGTATTATTACTATTTAAAATATATCTAAAATAATTGGAGGTAATTATACAAATTCGTTGTATGCTTTTAAAATCAGCAATCTCGGCCAATCCATAAATCAGATTTAAAAGATTAGTATAAAAATGTGGTTGTATCTGTATCCGCAGGAAATTACTTTTAATCTCCTGCTTTTCTAATTCTGACTCATATACATCTATTTTTAAATTGGTTATTTGCTCAGCCATGAAATTAAAAGTCCTATAAAGGGTTTTGATTTCATTACTTGAACTGTCTTCTTGAAGTCTTATATCTATATCACCGCTACTAAATTTTTCCATGGCCTCTTTTAGCTTGCCAAGAGGATTTAAGACAATTTTCATTTGAACACGCATATTAATCAAAACTATAATAATTCCTATAATAAAGAAACTAATGATTATTAAAGCAATCAGGATTCGGTCACTATATAATGTTTTTTCGGAGGGAATCATGCCTATTCTATAATTAGTTAACTCCAAATTCTCTGAAAAAGCAGAGGGTGATGTGTTGTCAAAATTTATACCTTTTGCTAATTGGTATACAACCTTGTCGTTTTCATCTATAATTGCTGCTGCCCCTACAAGAGAATCATCATCTAATAAATATTTCAAAATACTTTGGCATTCTATAATAGCTCCTACATAACCTTTTTGCATATGATAAACCTTAACAAAATAGCTTTTATTGTTTATTTCTATCCAATCCCATATTCTATCATTCTTTATATTAGTCTCTTCTATATATTTTTTAATTTCATTACTTATATTCTTTCCGTCTTCGTATCCACCAAGATTTTTATAGGATTCTAAGTAAATATCTCGTTGTGGTACATAAATAAATGCACCAAATTGCTTATTTACTCTAGCAAATTCAACCAGTCTTTTTACTAGCAAGACCTTGCTAGTTTCCAGTATTAACTGATCATCAGTGTGACAAATATTATTATAACTATTATCTGTCGTTGCACTAACTAATGTAATAAGTGAATTATTGATTACATCAAAGGTACCATTCCAGTGTTCACTATATAATTTTAGTGAATTTTGATATGTGGTTTCCGCTCGTCTCTGATAAATATCAATGATATATAAATTTGACATCTCCATAAAAAAAATGATTATTAATAGAGTGACCAACATAGATACTAAAACCTTAACGTTAAGTGAACTTTTATAATCAAATAGTTTTTTTAGAAATGACATATATTTTTATCCCCCTATGCAAATCAAGTCAGTTACTCCAGGGTTAATTATATTATTATAAACTGGATACATATCAAGCTTGATTTGTTATATTAACCACAATAAACCAATGTACTACATCCGTTTCTACAAGAATTGTCATCTGCATGTAAAATTCTATACTAAATCCATATCTGTATCAATACAAAAGAATTATTTACTGGTTTTATCATTGTAATTGCATTTATAGTTCTTTACCCCAAACTTTTAAAAATAGTGTCTATATTGTACATAAAAGGTGTCATCCCTTAACAAATAAACCTGAGGATTTTCCCCAGGTTTATTTAATATATTTATGCATTAATAGCGCTAATTTCTTGTTCTTCCTTAAATTGATTGGTATACAGCCTGTAGTAGTATCCCTTTTGCCTCATAAGCTCCCTATGGTTGCCCTGCTCTATCATGCGCCCATCCTTTATAACCAAAATTCTGTCCGCTGATCGGATGGTAGATAGACGGTGGGCTATTATAAAGCTGGTTCGTCCTTTTAATAGCTTACCTATGGCATCCTGTATTATCTGCTCCGTCTCTGTATCTATAGATGATGTAGCCTCGTCTAATACCAAGATTTTAGGATCTGCTATAATAGCCCGGGCAAAGGATATAAGCTGTTTTTCTCCAGTAGATAATCTGTTTCCTCCCTCACCTACCTCTGTATCATAGCCATGCTCCATCCTCATAATAAAATCGTGGGCGTTTACCATCTTTGCGGCCTCTATAATCTCTTCATCGGTAGCATCTAACCTGCCATAGCGTATGTTTTCCTTGACGGTTCCGCTAAATAGGTGAGGAGTCTGAAGTACATACCCTATATTAGACTGTAGCCATAATTGAGATCTCTTACGGTAATCTACCCCATCTATTAATATCTGGCCTTCAACTGGTTCATAGAATCGGCAAAGCAAGTTTACTATAGTACTCTTACCCGAACCTGTTTCACCAACTAGGGCAATATTCTCTCCTCTTTTAACCTCCAGATTGAAATCTTCCAGTACCTCTTCTTCCTCTTTGTAGTAAAAGCATACATTTTTGAAGGAAATATCACCCTTTATTTCCTCCCAGTTCTCACGCTTAGGTTCAAACTCAGTACCATACTTTTCTATTACCTCGGGAGTATCCTTTATATCTGGCTCAGTATTGATCATGGCCATTACACGTTCTGCAGAAGCCTGGGCGTTTTGAAACTCTGCTATGATCCTTGCCAACTCTCTTATAGGACCAAAAAATTGATTAGCGTAGGTAATAAATGCTGAAAGGGTACCAAATCCTATGATCTGAGCCAGTACAGCCTTACCTCCAAACCAAAGGGCCAAAGCTGTTCCTACACTTCCTAAGGTTATAACTACTGGAAAGTATATGGCTGAAAAGATGGCTGCTTTTACCGATGAGCTGTACATATCCTTAGTAAGAACTTTAAACTCCTTCAAGTTCTCCTCTTCTCTTACCAAAGTCTTGGTGGTCATAGCACCCATAATACCCTCGTTAAAGGCTCCTGTAATTTTAGAGTTGGTTCTTCTAACTATTCTGTAAGAGTTTAATATTTTCTTCTGAAAATAAACGCTGGCTACTGCCAAAAAGGGTACTACAATAAGGGTAATCAGAGCCAATCTCCAATTCATATACAGCATGGCTGCTAAACCACCTACCATAGCAGTAGCACCCCAGGTTAGGTCCACCAAACTCCAAGCAATGGTAGCTCCTAACCTTTCTACGTCAGATGTCATACGGGCCATTAGCCAACCTACAGAAGTTTTGTCATAGTAGGAAAAGGATAGCTCCTGAAGTCGTTTAAAGCCAACCTTTCTAATATCATAGCTAAGATCCAATTCAATCTCACTTGCAATCTTTATCAAATAATACACATTGATAGCCTGAAGAATTACTAGTCCGCCATAAACAGCAGCAAAGCCCCATAGGCCTTCAAGTATTCCTGTAACGATATAGTTATCTATAGCATACTTAGTCATCAAGGGGAAGATAACATCTATACCTCCCGAACCAATCATGACAACTATAAGGGCTATAACCTTCTTTTTATAGGGTTTTATATATTGAAATAAATTTTTCCATAGACCCAAATCAACGGATTTAGTATATTCCTGCTCTTTAAGTGCACTCATTTTTATCCCTTCCTTCTATGGATCTTATATTTAATGTGTTATGCCAAACTCTTCTCCATCTCTTCCTCTAAAGCGCTTTGTATAGACCAGATACGTTTATACATCCCTTCTTGAGCTAGTAGTTCTTCATGGGTTCCTGATTGCACTATTCTTCCATCTTCCATAACCAGTATTAAATCAGCTTGAGATATAGTGGTAATTCTATGAGATATAATGAATGTGGTCACATCCTTGCTTACTTCATTCAAAGCTGCTCTAATAGCATTGTCGGTTTCAGTATCTACTGCACTAAGAGAATCATCAAAGATAAGAATTGAGCTATTAAGAATTAGGGTTCTAGCGATAGCTACCCTTTGTTTTTGCCCTCCTGATAGGGTTACTCCCCTCTCACCTACTACAGCATCATAGCCATTTTCAAATTCTTGTATTACATCATGAAGGGCTGCTACCCGTGCAGCTTTATAGATCTCTGCCTCAGTTGCATCCATTCTGGCTAATGCAATGTTTTCCTTTATGGTTTTTGAGAATAAAAAGGGTTCTTGAAGTACAATTCCCACGTGTCGCCTTAGCCACTTTTTATTTATATCCTTTAACTCCACTCCCCCAATGGTTATAGAGCCTTTTTGATAGTCATATAACCCTTGCAGTAAATGAACCAAAGAAGATTTACCCGAGCCAGTGCTGCCTAAAATAGCCACTGTCTGGCCCGCTTTAACCTTGAAAGATACATCCTTTAGTACAGGGCGGTCCTTCTCATACTCAAAGTATACATTTTTAAATTCAATGTCACGATCCATAGGGGGAGTTAGGCCATCCTCATTCATATCTTCTAGGGGCTTGTCGATAATCTCTTTAATTCTGCTTAATGAAACCTGAGTTCTACCCATATCTGTTAGGATTCTTCCCAATTGGCGTACAGGCCATAAAAGCATTCCTTCATAGCTCATAAAGGCTAAAAGAGTACCTAAAGTTAGCTCACCTACAGCCGCCCAGTATACACCTAGAACTAGGACTGCTCCCATTTGAGCCATAACCAATAAATCAGAAGAAGACCAATATAATGCTAAAATCCAGCTGAGTCTGTACCAAAGGTTTGTATATTCCTTATTCTTTTCATCAAATTTTTCAACCTCAAATGCCTGGCGGCCAAAAGCTTTAACTACTCTAATCCCTGTTAGGTTTTCCTGTAATACAGTAGTTAATCTTCCCTCAGCTTCATCTGCTTCTTTAAAGGCATCCCTTATTTTGGTGAAAAATATAGCAGCAAAAAGGAATATAAATGGAACTGCGGCCATGGATACCCAGGTCAGCTTAACATTTAGAGAAAACATAAGTATCAAAGATACTATAAGGAGCACTATAGCCCTACCCACTTCTACCAACTGCATGGATAAAAACCTTCTAACTGTTTCCACATCTGATGTACAACGCTGGACAAGATCTCCTGTTTCAGTTTTGACATGATCATCATAGGCCCAATACTGCAGATGGTGAAATAGATTATCCCTAATATTTTTTGCAATAGCCTCCGAAGCCTGGGCTGATAATTTTCCTCTAGTATACTGAAAATAGCCATGGAACATATTAAGTATAACTAATGCTAGCCCGCATATCCAAAGGTTCTGTGCTAATACACTTTTACCTCCCAGCTTCTCTATCATGGATACCACAATAGGAGAGGCAGTTATGGGTTTGTCACCTATAATGGAATCCACTGTGATTGCGATAACTAGAGGAGGAAGCAAGGACAATACTGCAGACAACACCATGCTTATTATTGCTCCTAAATAACGCAACCGATTTCCCTTCATTACTTGCCAAAGATAACCCCATGTATCCTTGCTTTTCATATTTTTCGCTCCTTTCATACCAAAATTCAGCTAAAAAAAACGTAGACCTCTGGCCTACGGTTATATATTATTTTCATCCATTTGCATATTCCAATAAAAGACCACAGGCATTATTCTTATTACCCGTGGCCAAACTAACAAAACGGGAACTGTATAAAAATCATAAGACTGTCAACTTGAAAGGCACGGGTAATACATGATTATTTAATTTTCTATTGTTTTTATTTATGAGTTTTATTGAATTAATCATGCCTTACCCTCCTTTTCTTTATATTTTAATACCGCTATTTAAACACATTAACAATTATATACATTTTTTAATAATAATGCAATGCCTTTTATCACAATTTTTTAAACTGTAAAGAATATTTAGCCATCAAAAAGAGGCAAGTCTAAATGTGACTTGCCTCTTTTTGTTTATTTTACGTCCTGCACTACATCTTTAAGACCTTTCTCTAAAAGATAGGGATTAGTTAAGTATTTTTCTATCAACCTAATGGAGTTACCCAAGTATAATCCATCACATATCCTTTCATCAATTGCTATACCCATTTCACATACCCTCTTTACTACCACTTCATCTTTTTGAACAACAGGCATTTTCTTTTCTCTGCCTAGTGAAATAAAAATGCCAGTATTGCCAAAATCATAGATATGGTGATAAACATAATCCAATTTTATGGATTTTAAGTAGGTTAAAAACAAAGTTGTATGAAAGGGACTAGCCTCGATAAGAGCTCCGGGCAATAGGTTCCATTTGTCCATCTGCCTTATTATGCCCATTAGCAACTTGACCAGGATATTAGGTAAGGACATGATATAATGTGCTAGTTTGTCAGTAGAGTTGCCTGTCTCTATTGCTTTATTCTCCTTTATGACACTATCAATAATTTCAGCTATTTCAAATATATTCTCCCGTCCCGTAAAGCTAAATTTAACAGTTGTCTCTTCCCCTTCATCCTTAAGAGCCCTCTTTATTGCCATGGATATCCATATCCTATTCCTGGCGTAGTATCTATTGTTCATAACAAATCTATTGAGCTTGGGCCTTTGTGCTATAACACGAACAAATACGGCAATAAAAAGATGTAAATAGGTCAATCTGATTCCTTCTTGATATTTTTCCTTAATATAGGCATTGATGGTATCAGTTTCAACAATCTTTTTGCTAAAAACATGTGCATCTGATCTTTTAGGCATGATATAGGGTATGATCTTGACAAAAGGACTTATGGTTCGCAGCCTTCTACCATCATATCTGTTTACAAGTCCATTATAAAGTTTATTAAATATATTCACTTTGCACCGCCTTAACATAAATTATATATGCTCTAATATAATGATATGTTAGGAACTTAACCTTATGCTGAACTTTTATTTTTAGACATAAAGGCTGATAGGTGATAATATTTATTAAAATAATAGGTATAACTAAAAGAAGTATTTACTTAGTACTAATTCTAAATAAAGTGTCGCATGGTGTCAAGAAAAAGAATATTAAAAAGGTATCAGCCCTAATTGTACAACTGATACCTAAATTATATATTATTATAAATTATGATTACCACTTATTCCTATGTATTTTGGCGGCATCGAACCTATTAGCAGGGCCTTTGGTTTCTCCTGGATAGCCTAAAGATACTATACACAGTGGTATAATATTCTCCGGCAGTTCTAATAATTCTTTTACCGCCTTAACCCTGTCCTCATCTGGGTATACACCTAGCCATACAGTGCCTATGCCTAATTCTGTTGCCATTAATAGCAAATTTTGAGTTGCAGCTGAGCAATCCTGTACCCAATACCCCTCAAATCTTAGGTTGGAAACATTCCCACAGACTACAATAGCATGACTGGCCTCTTTTAACATCCTTGAATAGGGATGAAACTTAGGTATCTCATTAAGGATTTGCTTATCATCAATGACTACAAAATGCCATGGCTGCTGATTGCCTGCGGAAGGTGCTGCCATTGCGGCTTTTAGCATTTGTTCAATATGCTCCTCTGGTACTACCTTATGGGTGTACTTTCTAATGCTTCTTCTTTTGAAAATTGCATTCATTGTTTAACTCCTCCCCTACGATATATTATAAATATATTATATCAAATTTTTTTTGATATTCTAAAGCCTTGTTACAGCTTGGCTCCACTATAACAAGGCCCTCCGACAATTATGCCGAAAGGCCTTTGCATATTATTTTATCTTTCTTATCCTAATTGCCATATACTCCCTACCCGGTAGATTAATGGTGAATTTACCTTGATGAATTCCTGCATCAGTTATAGTCATATTCCATGTGTCTATTATATCCACCTGATATTTACTTGTATCATCAAAATAAAAGGTTCTAAAACTAGGCCGGCTAAAACCGTAATATTCTAAATAGTAATCTCCCTGATAGGCCAAGGACTCAGGTACACCAGTTACAGAATCCCATGAAAGGGGATATTCTTTTAATCCATGACCTGGAACATCACATAAGATCTTATAAAGAAATTTTAACCGCTCAGGGCTTTCTCCATGAAGCTCTCCACCATGGCTCCACCATAATATATCTTGGGGATGAAGGTATGTCTCTCCATGACTAGCATACCCGCCACGGCAAGTTGCTTCCCAGAAGCGCCTTACAAGTTCCTGTCCGCTAATATTCCCCCAACCATGTTCTATGTTGCCTTCATAACATATCTCATCTAGCACTACAGGCTTTTTGTATCTCTGTCTCCACTCAGACACTAATTCTCCAGTCTTATATAAATCTACTCTTTGGATACTACAGTGAG
>ERZ773359.296-NODE-296-length-68779-cov-18.239654_pt1 | contig 68779 bp, 66 predicted proteins | sample MGYA00374955_ERZ773359 | MGnify/ENA primary metagenome ERZ773359 (study PRJEB29098, sample SAMN04486028) | biogas fermenter metagenome | study: EMG produced TPA metagenomics assembly of the Biogas fermentation microbial communities from Germany - Plant 4 DNA1... | reverse complement strand
TCTCCAGAGAAAACCTCAAGATCCCGGTACCACGCCTCCCGCACACCTGGCGCTAGGTTGTAGCCCAGAACGTGATAGAGCCCCTCTGGGAGCTTTGCTTCGTAGTTGCCTGGAGATACTTCCTCAAGATCACAGACGTAATCCTCATCTTCTGTGTACACCATCAACCGGCCATCATCGGTGCGTAAGGGATCATCCCCAGACAAGAGCCTGATGCGCAGTCGCCCCATGCCGCCAACGTCGATAACCTTCTCTAAGGTCTCACCCGCGACGATCTCTACCGGGACCCTCCTATCCTTGATGCCCGCTCCCAAGTAGACGAGAGCGATCTCATAGGTTCCTTCCTTCAGCTTGCTCTCATAAACCCCCCGTTCAATCATCTCCAAGTCGCAAACGTACTCCTCATCTTCCCAACCATCCGGGTCTATGCTGTAGACCATCAACCGACCTTCGGTCTCGAAAGGTACTCCATCGGATAAGAGTTTAACCCGCAGCTTGCTTGGTTCCAACCTAACTTGCCGCTCGATGAGCTGCCCTTCCTTAACCCCTATGCCCTCGATCAATCTCTCCTTGAAGCCGGGGATCCTGGGAATAACCTGCAGCTCGTAGGTCCCTTCGAGGACCCCAATCTCAAAAAGACCCCGTTCCCCCTGCACTTGGCGGAAGGGACGGATAGGCTTTTTGTCTTGGCAGAGCATGATCTCGGCCTCATCGGTTTTCTTGCCGTCAACGAACAATTGGACTTGGATCCGACCAGGGTTCTGGAAGACTACCGGCACCTCAACCGTCTTGCCGCCTTTAACGGCAACACCTTCAATCACGAGAGTCTGTTCTGGGTCGCTCATGTAAGTGCACTCAACTGTATAGAGACCCGGACTGGCAGTCGCCTCGAGCCGTCCCAGGGAAACAGTAAACTCCTTCACGACCCTGTCTTCGCGGACAACCCTGGCAGAAACCCTGTCCGGCGATAGAGTCCTTCCCCCAGCCGACGGCGCAAGGACAATCTTTCCAGGGAGTTCAATGGTCAAGGTCACCTCGGCAGTGCCGCCGGCTTTGACCTCAACCTCCGCCAGCCTGCTGGGATAACCACGATAGGATCCACTCAGGCCATAAACGCCAGGCGGCATGAGGACCTCAAGCCAGTTCCCCCGCAAAGACGGCCTGAACTGTGCCCCGGACAGTTCCACCTCTGCCTCCCTGGTCACATCCTCATCGCCCGCTAGCACCCGGATGCGCAGGAGGCCCAGCACATCACCGAAGTCGATGGTCACTTGGGTAGTCTGACCGCCCTCCAAGGCTACGCCAGGGGCTCCCTTAACCACGCCTTGGTAGTTCGCTTTAATGTCGAGGACACCAGGCCTTGTCTCGTACCGGAAAAGGTCCTTCCCGCGAGGGAGAGTCTCCTGCGATCGTCCCTCCCGGTAGATCTCCAGCTGGCACTGGGAGGTAATATCCCGGTCCTGGTAAATCGCTCGGACCTCCAGGAAGGCCGGCAGCTCGCCAAAGTCTACCCAAACCTCAGTATTTTGCCTCGGCGACACCCAACCAGTTGCTCTCTTCACCAAAGGCTCTCGGCCTTTGACAGGCAAAGTGACAACGAAATCATAGGCGCCCGCCGCTAAGATAGTCTCCGGCGGGAAGCCGGACCAGGCTGCCCGAACAGGCCTGCCGTCTTGTTCAACTCGGATCTCAACCTGATCACTGACTTCTTGCTCCCCGGCAAAGGCCCTGAGAAAGACACCGCCCTTGAGACTGCCGAAGTCCAAAACGACCTTGGTCGTCTGCCCCTTCTCGACGAAGACGTTCGTCTTGCGGACAGTCAGCTCTTCGGGGCCCACCATCAAGGTGCCCTGAACCGTATAACTATCCTCATCAACCGTCAGTTTGACGAAGTGGGGGTCCTTCTCCACCTTGCCAATAGACACTGGGGCACCCGAGGCACCAAAGAGCTCAATCTTCGTGTCCCCGGTTACGTTGATTCCATCGGCCCACGCCTCAACCACCAGAGAAGGCGGAGATACCACCTCCACCATAATGGACTGGAGAGCAGTGAGCAGCGATTCCCTATCATGGGCAGGATAGTAATTCCCGATGCAGCGGACGCTAGCTTCCTCCAGAGCTGACAAGGCAAAGCCCACAACATAGGGCCTGAGAATCACACCCTCCTCCTGCAATTTCTTGGAGATGGCGCAGGGATCCGCATTACAGCTTTCTTCGCCGTCGGTAATGAGAACGATGACGTTGCGGTTGTTCCCTTCCTGGGGAAAGTCTTGGGCCGCCAGCTCCAACGAATAGCCGATGGGGGTCATGCCGGCAGGCTTGAGTCTTTTGATGGTCTTTAGAATCGACGGTCTTACCTCACCTACCGGACCGAAGGCCTGGAAGAGAATCGAGTCGCGACAGCCCACTACATCGGTGAGCTTCGAGCCATAGACCCGGAGTGCTATTTCCAGATCCGGTCGGTCCTCGAGGCCTTCGAGGAGCACCTCCATGACTTCTTTGGCCACGTCCATCCTCGTCCTGCGCCCGTCGACCCTCTGATCCATGCTGAAAGATGCATCAAAGATGAATTCGATGTAAGTTTTCCCCTCGGCCAAGGCAATCGTCGAAATGAGGAGCAAACATAGGACCAGCAAGGCTAATCTGCCTGTTTTACGGATCATTTATTGACCCTCCCTACTCCCTGATGATGGGTACTGCCGGAAAAACTGGCATCCCCCCTCGGCAAGAAATGCACCGCCAAACGCCATCCGTCTTCGACGATACGGAGATCATTTAATCACCAGAGGAGACTATTCCTGCCATTTTCTTTGTCATTTTTGTTTATCTTGGAAAGGATATGAGAGGTTGGTTGACAGGCATCACCATCCTGGGTTCAGCGTCGTTCCTTCGTTCCCAGTAGACGCTGCCAATAGGACCGCAGCCGCTTCTTAGCTTCGTCCCAGCTGCCGCTGTTGATGAGGACAAAGGCAAACCCGCCAAGGAGAAAGACAGCCACTATGGCAACGAGGGTGCGCAAGGCCGCCCGAATGCCTCCTCGCGGACCGCCAAAGGGGGAGGCGGTGCGGGGATCATCCCGGGGCCCGTAAAAATAGAAGTCGACTACATCGGCAAAATACCCGATGCCCCTTTCGGCCGCATCCCGACTGTTGGTGTGGGCCCCAACCTCCAACAAGACATTTAGGGGCGTCAGGTCTTGATTGTAGTTTCCCCGCCCGAAATAGATCCCTTTCACCAGCCCCGGGTAGACCATATCGGCGATCCTCTTCAGGCTTTGGGCGTACTGGCGGTTGACGGCAAAGTTTTGATTGGCCCGGCCGACGACTAATTGCACCCCCGTCACCCAAACACCCTCTTCTATTTCCACCGCATACTGATCGGGCGGAGCCGCATCCCGATGGACATCGAAAATCGCGTCGGGCTCCTTGCGGATCAGGCGGAGCACCGTCGCCCGGGAGCGGCGGTAAGCTCCGCGATTATGGGGCAGATGCAGACTCTCATCGTGAAAGACGGGGATGCCCCGTTCCCTCAAGGCAGCGGCCAGGGCCTTGCCCACCTGGTGGATGCCGCCCTTGCCATTGATGCTGTGGGTGCCATCGGTGGGCACATAAGATTCGGCATTATGGGTGTGATAAATCCCGATCCCCCGCGGCTCCCGCCTCTTGCCCACGGCCGCCTCCAGGAAGTCGGAAAGGTAGTACCTATCCGTTGGGAGCTCCACCTGTTCGACGAATTTCGCTCTAGCCACTTCCCCCTCCACCGCGATGACTTCAAATAGCCGGTTGTCCGCGGTCAAGTACTGATCGCCCGGTTCGATGCTCCGAGCACTGACGAGGAGGACGTTGCCCTCCTCATCGATCATCCGCATATAGGTTCCGTGGAAGAGGTGGTCATCCTCCGGGCTGCCAAAGACGGCCCCGGGAAGCAACAGAATCACGAGGAATGCCATAAGACCTAGCCTAAGGCTCCCTCTCGACATCGTCGTCCTCCTTATCCCCAAGCAAAGCCTCCCGGTGGATCCGCTCCCGCATCTCCCCCACCAGCTCCGCGATGATGACCGCGCCAATTCCAGAGATCATCAGCACATCGAAAAGACCTGCCCCACCCAGAACTAAACGGGTGTCTTGGCCAGTCCCCGCTCCCGAGACTGCGATCAGGTCAGCGAGGGCTAGGCCGCCCACCGCTGAGGCAAAGGCCAGCCTGCGGGACCGTCCAAGGAGATAGCCTAACAGAGCCGCAAACAATCCCGCCGTGTAGACCGGGTCCAGATCCCAGAGGGCAAAGCCAGGCTCCACAGGCAGGAGTCTGTCCGTCGAGAGGACGAGGAGCATCACCCCTAAGGTGGCAGCAATTCCTCTCGCTTTTTCTATGGAGCTGTCGCTGGTGGCAATCAAGTAGATGGCCACCCCTATAGGAACGATGCCGCCGACATTGATGCGAATGCCTCCTGGGAGGGGAACCTCAGGCAAGTAGTAGCCGCCGACCATGAAAAGGAGCAGAATTAATGCCGAGCGGTCGGTCAGCCTCATCCGATCCAAGACCCGCTCGGCAAGACCGAAGAAGATTAGAGCGCTGACGATGACCAGTAGGGAGATGCCAGGAGCAAGGCGAAGCATTTATGTTCCCCCTCCAAGTAGCTTCACCGCTATTTTTCCCCTCCCTACCGGACCATTATCCCCGACGCTAGGTGACCCCATTTCGTCGCCCACCCGGGAGTTGCGGGCATTGGCGGAAAAAGCTAAGCCCCCGTCGTTTGACGAGGGCTTCCCATTAGGCCAAGTACTTCGTCGGCTCCCGGAGGAACTTTTGCTTGCATTCCTCCGAGCAAAAGTAGTAGGTCTGGCGGTCGTACTCGGCTTTGAAGTCCACCTGTTCCTCTTCTAACCGGGCACCACAGACCGGATCGGTAGTCACGGTCTCACCCCCTGCTTCCCATTATTCCCCCTGAAGGAGGGAAATAACCTATGACAGGATGGGAAGGGTGAGGGGCCCGTCGGGGATGATGTAGACCTTTGCCCCTGGGTTTTCGGCCAGAGCCGCATCAAGGGCCTCTTGGACTGTGCCCATGGGGGTGATGAACAGATCTTGCAAGACTTTTGGCTCGATCAGGCAGTCGGTCACCACGAGCTGCGCCCACTGGACAATCTTGCCTAAGAGCATCGCTTTTTGCTCACCTGGCGCAAAACCTTCCCGCTGCAACTTGGCAAGGAGGGCCTCGACCGATGGTTCATTCTTCATCAGGTGGTAATAGCCTTCATGGCCCAAACCGTCTTCGCAAGGCGTAGGGATGATGATCTTGCCCCCCTGCTTGACGATGGGCTTGGGCCCAAACACCACCGTATTGGCCGCCCTGGTGGCCTGATACAAATCGCGGGATTTCGGGTAGCTCACGCAGCTGACCACAATGTCGGCCTGCTGGTCGATCTGGATCTCATACAACCTCCTCGCGGTCTTGACCGCTTCTTCGAAGGCCGCCACCGGATCCCCCGCCACCGCCTGCACCAACCGCTTATCCCCTGTCTGGACCACATTCACGATGAAGTCAAGGCCAACCGCCCTGGTAGCCTCGGTGAGGAACTCCCTGAAGATATTGCCCTCAACCACGCCAAGCCGCGTGCTTGGGTGCTGGAGCATCTCAGCATTGTGGGTGGCCGCGATGGTCTCTTCACCGGCAACCCCCACAGCGACGCTTTTCACCCCACCGCTGTAGCCGGCAAACAAATGGGTCTCCACAACACCGGTGGAAATGCGCAAGTCGGCCTCCGCCACGAATCTGTTGGTGACCAGGGGAATGCCGCGGGCGGACTTGCCCAGGTAAACCAGCTGTTCCTTGTCGTAGGCGTCATGGTTGATGAACTCGATCCGCTCATAAACATCCCGGCCAAACATTTCGATGATCTCATCTGGTGTGTTGGGGCGATGGGTGCCGGTGGCGATGACCCCCTTAACATCAGACATGGAGACCCCCGCGGCTTCCAGTTCATCGAGGAGGATGGGCAGGATGATCTCCTCGGGGAGCTTGCGCGTGATGTCGGTGACGATAATCGCTACCTTCTGACCGGGACGGGCTAAGTCCTTCAGCCGTGGACAGCCGATGGGGTTGAGGACGGCCGCTTTCACGGCCGCCTCCACATCACTGACAGTCTCCACGGGATTGGAAAGCAACACCTGCACGTCCACATCGTCGGGCACGCAAAGCTCAAGACTTTGCTTCCCGTATGGTATGGTAAATCGCTGCATCGCCTTCAACTCCTAAATCAGTCCCATTTCTTGGAGAACCTTGCGCAGCTGTTCCCGTTTTCCATCCTCCATGGGCCCAACAGGTCTGATGGCCGGTCCCGCATCGATGCCGATCATCTTTAGCGCTTCCTTGATGACGACCGGGAAGGTCCCCAGTCCAAAGGCCAGGCGCAAAGGCGCCAGGCGATACTGGGCTTCCAGGGCCCGTTTGTAGTCGCCGGCTACGAAGGCCTCGTAGATCTCCACCACCAAGGACGGGCAAACGTTGGCGGTAGCGGTGATGGATCCCTTGCCTCCGTAATGGAGGGTAGCCAAGATCATAGTGTCGCGACCTGCCAGCACGGCGAAATCATCCCCCGTTAGGCGGATGTACTCGCCCGTCAAGGTCATATCACCGCTTGAGTCTTTGATGCCAACGATGTTGTCGATCTCGGATAGGCGCTGACACAGCCTGGCCGAGATGTTGACCCCAGTGCGGCCGGGATTGTTGTAAAGCATCACCGGCAGGCTGGTATTCCGCGCGATTGCCGCATAGTGTTCATAAAGCTCATCTTCGTTGGGGCTCAGGAAGTAGGGAGTGATCACCGAGACGGCATCCACGCCCACCTCTTCCGCCAATTGGGTCGTCTCAATTGCTTCCCTGGTGGTCAAAGCGCCAGTGCCGGCATAGATAGGAACCCGGCCTTTGGTCTCGTCCTTGACGATCTCCATCACTTCCCGCTTCTGTTCGAAGGTCAGAGAGAAGAACTCACCCTGGGAGCCCACGGGGAACAGGCCATGGCTGCCCCCTTCGATCAGATGGCTGGTCAGCTTGCGCAGTTCCTTCTCGTTGACTCTTCCTTCCTCATCGATGGGGGTCACCATTGCCGGGATAATCCCTTTGATTTCTAACATACCTCGCACCTCCATCGCAAAGTCTTACTCAAACAGTCCCTTAATGTCGGCAACACACTGAGCTGCCGTATCCGCCAGCATGCTGATATCATTGCGATACGCGAACAATCTCATCCCTTTATCGTACCACTTCTTGAAGCTATCCATATCATAGACGTGAATGCCGGGAACTACTCCATGATCCAGGCACACTTTGATGAAACGGTCCAAATCCGCTAAGATCTTAGGATCGTTTGCCTGGCCTGGAAGCCCATAGGTCTGGGACAGGTCGGCAGGGCCGATGAAGGCGGCGTCCACACCTTCGACGGAGAGAAGCTGCTCCAGATCATCGATGGCCTTCTTGCTCTCGATCTGGATGACGACTACCGTCGATTCATTAGCCTCCGGGCAGTACTCTTGGGCCTTCACCTTGCCGTAGCGGCTGTGGGCCCTTCGCAGAGCCATTCCCCGCTGACCGATGGGGTAGTATTTGGTCCATTCGACGATCTTTTCCACTTCTTCCTTCGTTTCCGTCTGGGGAACGAGCACCCCATCGGCGCCGGCGTCCAAAGGCCGGGACAGGGCACACCGATCGAGCCCCGGGGTGCGGACGATGGTCGCAATTCCCGCGTAGCGGGCGCCAAGGATCATGTCGGCAACCGTCTCCATGTTCAACGGTGAATGCTCCATGTCGATGTACATAAAGTCAAAGCCTGCATTGGCCATCAGCTGGCCTACCTGGGGCGTGCGCAGCTCAGAAACCATCGTCCCCAGGACCAGTTCTCCCCTCTTCAGCTTCGCCTTTAGCTCTTTGCCTGTCACAAGGATCCCTCCCTTTACTTGTAGACTTCCGGATTCACCACAAACTCAGGCTTTCGACCTTCCAAAACGTCCCGGACGTTGCGGGCAACGGTCGTCGCCATCCTGATCACGCATTCGATGGTAAGCGCGGCGATATGAGGGGCGACGATAAGATTGTCCAACTCCCAGAACGGATGATCCTTGGGAGGAGGCTCCTGGGCAAATACGTCTAAGGCGGCCCCAGCTAGCTTCCCACTCTTGAGAGCCTCCACCAAAGCGTCCTCATCGACAATGCCGCCGCGGGCGGCATTGATCAGGAAGCTCGTGGGCTTGAGCAGCGCCAGCTCCTCCTTCCCAATCAATCCCCGGCTTTCTGGAGTAAGGGGCAAGTGCAAGCTGACGAAATCAGACTCCCGCAAAACCTCTTCCAGGGAGTCGCACAAGGAGACGCCCAACTCCTCCGCCCTCTCCGGATTGATGTAGGGGTCGTAGCCCAAGACCTTCATGTTGAAAGCTGCTTGGGCTTTCGTTGCCACCAGACTGCCGATGCGGCCGATACCCACCAGCCCTAAGGTTTTCTGGTCAAGGTCAACGATGGTGTACTCGTTCCGTCGCTCCCATTGGCCCGCCCGGGTGGCCTTATCATAGATCAACAGTCCTTTCGCCAAGGCGCTGATGGCCATCAAGGTCCACTCGGCAACGGACAAGGCGTTGGCGTTAGGCGTAAACACCACGGGGATGCCCCGGGCTGTGGCCGCGGCCACATCGATGTTATCCACACCAACACCGTGTCGACCGATTACCTGCAGATTGGGAGCAGCATCGATCACTTCCTTGGGTACAGGAGCTGTTCTGGCGATGATCCCGTGGGCATCTTTGACTTCTCGCTTCAGTCCCTCAACTGAACAATCGTCCGCCACCTTCACCTCATAGTCGTCCTCCAAGATCTTGACGCCGCTTTCATGGATGGCTTGGGTGATTAACACCTTCTTTTTCGGCACGGTAACCCTCCTCCCTTTGTTCTTCCATCTGCAACCGCCGAAGCAGCGGTTCGACAGCCTTTTCCGTATGCTCCCGCACTAGCTTCTCCACCCGATCTGTCGCCTTGTCCGCCAAGGCTTGGATAATCGCCCGATGTTCTTCGATGGCGATCCTTTCCCGCTTGCCAATTGCCGCCGAGAAATGACGATAAGGGTAACAACGGGACCAAAGGTTCCGCAGCATCTCACACAGCACGTCGGAGCCGCTAGCCTCAAAGAACAACTCGTGGAAACGCTCGTTGGCCTCCTGGAAACCCCAGTAGTCATCTTGCGCCAGGAGCTCCTCCATGTCATCCGTCAGCTCTTCCAACTTGGCGATCTCCTCCGGTGTAATCCGCCGGGCGGCAAGCCTCCCGCCGTAGCCTTCCAGTACTAGTCGCACCGAGTATATATCTTCCATTTCTTTGGCCGAAAGCCTGCGAACAACGGCTTCCTTGTGAGGTACGGTCGTAATTAATCCTTCAGTCTCTAAACGCCGCAGGGACTCCCGCACGGGCATCCGACTGACGCCCATTTCCTCAGCTATTTTCGCCGCCACCACCCGTTGGCCCGGTGCCAAGCGGCCGGTGAGGATGGCATCCCTTATGTGTTCATAGACTAGGGATTGGAGGGTCCTGTAGTTGTTCACCTTGCCTACCCCTTCAATCGACACCGAGCAGCCCTCCCGCGCAAATGTAATCCGAGATATTGGATCCAGTTACACCTTATCCGCCACCCCATCGATCTCCTGCCTGGAGCCAGGCCCCCTCACAACTATTTTTAAGGCCCGGGCCAACTTTGCCCGGGCCGATGAAAGCACTAATGGGAAGGTCGATTTCTAGCGATGAAGGCCGAAGGATGAAGCCAATACTGCTGCACCTTTTGGGCCGGCCAAGCCACTCCGTCGGTGCGCGGCCACGCATTGGCCGCCAGGTCATAACGACGAATCTCAAAATGCAGGTGGGCAGTAAACCGGTTGTTGGGCCCCCGCCCCACCGTTCCGATCTGCTGACGGCGAGTCACCTTTTCCCCAACGACCACCCACCGTTCCGCAAGGTGGGCATACTGGGACCACACCTTACTCCCATCGGGGAGCTGATGTTCAATGACAATCACATGCCCAAGGGCCGAGTTCCAGAGGGAATGGCGCACCCGCCCGTTGGCGATGGCATAGACCGGTTGGCCGTAGTCCCCATTGCCGGCACCCGGGATGTTCCAATCCTCGCCCGGGTGTAAAGAATTGCTCGAGGTGCTCCAATCGAGGAAGGCATAGCCGGTGACCGCCCAACCCCTTCCATCCCTGTCGCCAACGGGAAAGTCGAATCCGTCGGTTACGTCTAGATTCTTGTCCGGTTCTTTCGGACCAGGGGCCGGGTCAATGTCCCGGGGCGGCACATAGACCTTCCTTCCAGGACTGTCGAGGAACAGACAGCCCGTCAGCCCAATGAGCAGTAAACAGACTAATCCGATTCGAACTACCCTGCCGATTTCCCTTCCCCCCCAGTTTTGACCAGGCCGTCCAATGGATGGACGGCCTGGGTTAGGTTGCTAATTTCCTGTTCGACAAGGGGATAGGGCATCCTCCTGGCAGTTCCTGGGTTAACCCCGCCGGCGGGCCATCTCCTCCATCAGCGCCTTAAGTCTCTCCAGTTCGATGCCGCCATCGAAGTTCTCGCGGCAGTACTTGATGACTGGTTCTTCAGCAGCCACCACCCGCTCGGCGGCCGCTGCCACTTCCTTGGCAATCTCCTTGGGAATGAGGACGACTCCGTGCTTATCGGCGTGGAGCAAATCGCCGGGATGAACCACAAGTCCCCCCACTTCCACGGGACAGCCGATCTCCACCAGATGAATGTAGGCATGGGATACCAACACGCAGCTGGCGAAATAGCTAAAGCCAACTGCCCGCACCTCATCTAAGTCCCGTACCCCGCCATTAGTGATAGTGGCGATGCACCCCAAGGCCCGATGGATCGAGGCGTTTACCTCTCCCCAGAAAGAGCCGATGGGCTTTGGGTCCACATCTTGGAGGACGGCGATGGTGGGCTTGGGGCTGTCCAAGACGCCCTTCCAGTACTCAAACCGCAGTGCTTTCTGGGCGTCCGTCGGAGGGTCAAAAGCCGCAATTTTCGCGGTGTAAGCATAACCTACAACGGGCTCGTCGACAGCCTGGATGCATTTGATTTCGGGACCCATGAAGCCCTCATTGCGAGGCCTAACATTGAAACCCTCGATAGCATTGGAGATGGTCGGCGAGTCGAATTTCTTGAGAGCCGCCAGCTCAGCAGGTGTTAGTAGAGACACAACATTTCCTCCTTCCTAGAAGCGGAAATAGGAGAAAGACAGTTTCGGGTCCCGGTCTCGGCCTAGCATCTCATCGACTAGGGCAAAGCCTGCATTAGTTCCCAGACGGGTTGCCCCGGCCTCCAACAAGGCCAATGCGTCCTTCAACCGAAAGATCCCCTGGGATGCCTTCACCTGCGCCTTCCCTTCGACCGCTTCAACTAAGAGTTTAATATCTTCCACGGTGGCACCATAAACGCCGCGCCCTGTACACGTCTTAACGAAGTCCACACCGGCTTCCACGGCGATCTTAGCGGCGAGGATCTTCTCTTCCCGAGTCAACAGAGAAGTCTCTAAAATGACCTTGGTGACCCGACCCTGGGCAGCTTCGACGACCGCCCCCATATCCCGACGGGCCGTGTCCACATCGCCTGAACGGACCGCACCGATGTTCATCACAAAATCGATCTCATCGGCCCCCTTGGCAATGGCATCCTTCGTCTCGAACACCTTGACCTCAGTGGAGGAATATCCCATGGGGAAAGAAATGGCCGAGCCTAGTTTCATCCGATCTTGTAGGACGCCTTTGGCCACTTCCAAGAAAGCCGTCGGCACGACCACACTGGCGAAGTGGTAATCCAACGCCTTTGTACAAAACTCGCGGACATCCTCTGCAGTCATCCTAGGATCCAGCAGACTAATGTCGATCTTACCGGCAAACTCCTTCCACTTCTCCTCGGACAAACTAGCCGCCTCCTCTTATTGTTTTCCCAAATCTTGACTTCGTCGAAGCAGCCTAGTTCTCCTTTCCCGGGTAGTCTGCGCCCAGGTAGGATGGAAATAAAAAAAGCTCTGCCTTAGCAGAGCCAAAATGTCTGGGGTGAGCGATGGGACTTGAACCCACGACCTCCAGGGCCACAACCTGGCGCTCTGACCAACTGAGCTACGCCCACCATCATTCCATGAACTTGACTTTGTGTATTATACCCTATCTTGCCCCAGGATGCAATACCCTCGGGGACCAGCCGGTGGTTAACCCTAGCTGTATGTTTAGTCTTCGCCAACGACCGCCCAACTCCTGCAGGGTCTTGCCAAGACCCGTTGTGGCCGGAGCGATGGAATCAAAGGGACCCAATTGGCCATGCTAATTGTAGGAGGTGCATCGTTGGTGCCAAAACCTAGCAGCACCAGCTGGACCGTTGCCGGTCTTGGCGCGCTGACAACAGGCCTAGGTTGGCTGCTTCGGCGCGGCAACCTGAACCTGGGACAGGGACTCATGGGCTTTGGTCTCGCCCATGTAGTTCTCGGCCTGCTCGACATGACCAGACCAACTGTCCGACACAGATCGTACCTCTGAAGAGACGGGGTCACCACCGACCCCGTCATATCGTTTAGATTATGCCAAAGAGTGCCCGGGGGAGGAAAAGGACGAGCTCAGGGAAGAGAACAATAAGTATGAGTACAACTAGGTGGGGGACTATAAAAAGAGCTGTCACGCGAGCGATGCGCTCGAAGGGCATCCCCGATATCGTTGACAGGATATAAAGAACCTGGCCCACCGGGGGAGTAAGGAGCCCAATCATCAAGTTCAAGATCATCATTACCCCAAAATGGACTGGATGAACATTGATCATTTTGATGATTGGATTAAAGACGGGAATGAGGATGATCATCGCGGACACGGGTTCCATGAACATCCCCACAAACAGAAGGAACACGTTGATCAGGAACAAAACGCCGTAGCGGTTGTCGGTGATGCCGAGGATTATGCTGGCCAACTTGGGCGCGGCCTGCTCCCGGGCCAAGATGTAACCGAACAAAGCGGCGCCGGCCACGATGATGATGGCATTGGCCGTTATGCCGGCGCTTTCCACCAATAGATCCCACAAATCCCTGACGGTCAGTTCCCGATACACCAGCAAACCGAGGATGATGGCATAAAGGGCCGCAATCGCCGCCGACTCAGTCGGGGTAAATTTCCCCGTCCAGATGCCGCCGATGATGATAATGGGGGTCAACATGGGCAGCAGGGCATCGTTAAAGGCCTTGATCACCTGCCGCAGGGTCGGCCTCGGTGATGTTGCATAATCCCGCTGCAGCGCGTAGATATAGACCATCACCATCAGAGCAAGGCCCATGAGGAGCCCTGGTATGACGCCGCCAACAAAGAGGCCGCCGATGGACACTCCGGCCGTTGCCCCGTAGATAACCGCCGGAATGCTAGGAGGTATGATGGGACCGATGATCGATGATGAACCAGTTATCGCCAAGGTGAAATCATCATCATAGCCAGCATCCCGCATCGCTTTGATCTCAACTAGGCCCAATCCGCCGGCATCAGCTACCGCAGCCCCCGACATGCCGGAGAAGATAACGCTGGCCAACACGTTTACATGGCCGAGACCCCCAGGGATATGGCCAACCAGTACATTGGCAAAGTCAAAAATCCGGCGGGTGATCCCCGAGGTATTCATGACTTGTCCAGCAAAGATGAAGAAAGGTACTGCCAGGAGGGGGAAGGAATCCGGCCCGGCCGCGATCCGTTGGGTGAACAAAAGCAGCGGAATGCGGCCATGGAGCAAAATGTAAATCAGAGAAGTGAGCATCAGGCAGTAGGCAACGGGCATACCGATGAACATCAAACCCAGAAGAACTAACAGGATTTCAGCTATTCCCATCGATGGACCCTCCCCTAGTCTGTTTAGTCTCCTGCAGTATCAAGATCGAGTCCATGACTAGTCGAAACAGCATCAGCAGGATGCCCAGGATGACCGCTAGGTACAAAAAGGCCATGGGAATCTCCAAGGCTGGCGACAAGACACGGTACATACTGAGAGTAAACCTAAGGCCGCTGGGGAAAACGTAAACGAACATGGCAAAGACCAAGACATTGCTCAGTAGCCTCGCAACCTGCTGTCCAAAGGGAGGGAGCTTCTGGACGAAGTAAAGGAGACAGATGTGACTGCGGCGTTTAATGGCATAGGCGCCACCGATGAAGGTGAGCCAAACATAACTGTACCGCGACAGTTCCTCAGTCCACCGCAAGGGAGTGCCGAGCACGTAGCGAAAGAATACCTGACCGAGAACGGCCAGCAGCATAATGAGCAAGAGAAAGCCGATAATGCTTTCCTCGAAATTATCCTGGCGCAACCGTCTCACCTCCACAGATAAAGGGGCCCAAGGGCCCCCGTCTGCTATTTCACTTCCTGGATCTTAGCGAACAATCCCTTGCCCCACACCTCATCATACCGAGCCAGCAGGTTTGCTACCGTTTTCTCTCGAAACGCCTCAACGTCCGGTTCGATGATTTTCATACCATAGCTCGCGAATCTCTCTTGCAGCTCAGCTTCCTCGGCGAGGATCATCTCCGTTACCATATCGGTCACTTCGTAAACCACTTCTACTAGGAGCTCTTGCAGATCAGCGGGCAAAGCCTGAAACGCCTGATCGTTCACATGCAGGAGTCCCGGGTGGATGCAGTGGCCCGTCAAGATCAAGTATTCTTGGACCTCATAGAATTTCATCACATCAATGGAAGGCAGGGGATTTTCTTGTCCCTCGACCACCCCCGTCTGGAGGGCCATGTAAAGCTCCTGATAGGCAACAGGTGTTGCCGTGGGACCCATCGCTTCGATGTTATGAACATGGAAGGGAATATCCATGCTCCGGATCTTTCTGCCCACCAGGTCCTCCGGCTTGTAGACGGGGAAGTTCGAGGTGGTTAGGTGCCGGGTCCCGTAGTACCAAACATCAAGGGTGCGAACCCCCGTTGCCTCCAGGGCCGCCCGGTACAATTCATCACCAATAGGGCCCCTCATCACGGTGAACATATGGTCCAGGTCCCGGAAAACGTAATGGGCCTGGAGAATATTGATCGGTTCGTAGTACCTGCCTAAAGCAGCCGGCCCAACAATCATCAATTCGATGGCTCCCACCATCAGTTGGTCAAAAGTATCGAATTCGCCGCCCAAGATGCCCGCCGGATAGTGGTCGATGATGAATTGTCCCTGACTGCGTTCAGCCACTAGGTCGCAAATCATCTGCGCCCCTTTGCCCCATGGATGCTCTAGCGAGTGGTGATGCCCAAAGGACCAGACGATAGCCTCTGCGCCCGCTGCGGTTCCCGTCACTAGCGTTAACAGCAACAAACCGACCAACAAGGCAACCCCGCGCTTCATTAGCAAACCACTCCTTTCCGGGAACTAGACCGCCCCAGAGATAGTTGATCCCTTCGACTATTCGTGTTTTATTTCCTTCTTTGTCCTTTTTATGGTTCCTTATCACACTATCCGAATATTGCAACGCTTGTCTGCCGGCTAGAGGCTTGAGCTAGGGCCGTCTTTTTCGCAGTACTGCCACAATTCAGCCGCTAATTGCCCTCCAGGCCCTTCCACCGCTGACCACGGTCCTTTTCCTCCCTTTCCCGATGGGGTCCTTAGGGTTATGCTGAAAGAGAGATAGAAGGAGGTCGAAGCCTTGCAGCGAGAGGTAATTGTTCAAAGCCTACTGATTGTCCTTGCAGCCTGCCTAATCGGAGCTGTTACTCAACCAGACCTCATCTTGGACTCACTAACGGGCAAGTTGGCATTAGAGCATTCCGTAGCGGCGGCCCCTATTGCCCCTGTAATCAACTTGGCTAAGGCCAAGGAACTGTTCGATGAAGGCGAGGCCATTTTCTTGGATGCCCGCAGCCGATCGGCCTACGGCGAATCCCACATCGCCGGAGCCTTAAGCGTGCCTTTGTTGGATGTACTCAGGGAGAGGGTAGACCTGGCCGCAATCCTTCCCGACAAGGACGCGATCCTCGTCGCTTACTGCAGCGGCGACGGATGCGACATGGCGGGAGAGCTAGCCGAAGAACTGGCAAGGCAAGGATACCAGCGTTTATATGTTTTCCAAGCCGGTATGCCCGCATGGGAAGCTGCCGGCTATCCGACGGCAGGGACGAAATGAAGCGTATTACAGATAGATATCTATATCTCCTCATTCGTTTTTTCATCGGTGGACTCTTCATCTACGCGGGCTTAGGCAAGATCATGGCGCCCTTTGAGTTTGCCGTCACGATCGGCAGCTACAACCTGGTGCCCACCAGGCTTATTGGCCTCGTCGCGGCGACCTTGCCCTGGATCGAGGTCCTCGCGGGATTGGGAGTCATTCTGGGGGTGAGAACTAAGGCCTGCTCCCTGATTATTTCCTCTTTGCTTGCTGTCTTCATCCTAATACTCATCCTCACCTATCTGCGGGGGATGGACATTGACTGTGGCTGCTTCCGCGGCGTCGATCGAAAAATCGGACCTTTGGTCATCATCGAAGATCTGCTGATGTTCTTTGGCGCCCTCTTCATCTATTCCAAGGCGGAGCCCAGCTGACGCTCAAGTATCCTCCCTAAATCGCAAATCCTTGTCACACATTAGCAGGAATTTCGATACCAAATGGTGTAATATTGTATTTGCGTGCACCTTCACCTGTATTCTTCGGCCCGAAGTTGTTGCAATTGTCGTGAACATTGGCATCGAGCCGGGTAAGGTGAGGTGCCGGCAGGCCGCTGTATTGTTACAATGTCACACTAAACAGGAGGGAAAGCCATGAAGAGAATCCTGGTGTCCTTGCTTGCGGTGCTACTCATAGCCAGCATGGGAGTAGTTGGACAAGCGGCAGATGTGCCCCTGACCGCTGATGTCATCGTTGTCGGCGGCGGCGGAGCCGGTTTGGCAGCAGCAGTCGAAGCGGCACAGCATGGCGCGTCGGTAATCCTTCTTGAGAAGCTAGCTATGCTCGGTGGCAACACGATCCGCTCCGGTGGAGCCTACAACGCGGTCGACCCCGAAAGACAAGGCCCCCAGGGGATCGAAGACTCTATCGAATGGCACTACTACCAGACCCTCAAGGGCGGAGACTACAAGGGAGATCCGGCCCTAGTCGCCATCCTGGTCGAACGGGCCCTCGAGGGAATCCACTGGCTCGAGTCCTTGGGCATCGAATTCCGGCCCAACGTATTTACCGTCGTCGGGTCCCTCTGGCCCCGGGCCCACCTCATGAAGGAAGTGGCCGGTACAGGCTACATCATGGGTCTTGAGAAGGCCGGGTTAGAAAGAGGAGTCACCATCCTCAAGAACACCAGAGCTACCAATTTGATCACTAAGGGCCGCAGGGTCATCGGCGTTGAAGCCGTTGACAAGGATGGCAACGTGTTGGAGTTTAGGGCAAACAAGGGCGTCGTCCTAGCCAGTGGCGGCTTTAGTGCAAACGTCGGCCTGCGCATGGAGTACAACCCGAAGCTAGATGAGAAGATCGGCACTACCAACAGCCCTGGCGCAACTGGGGACGGCATCATCATGGCCCGGGACATTGGGGCCGCGTTGGTCGGTATGGAATACATTCAGCTCCTGCCCCTGGGCACGCCCGGCGATGGTGCCCTGCACAATTGGGTGGAGGCTGGCGCCGACGAGATGATCTTCGTCAACAAGTATGGCAAGCGCTTCGTGCGGGAGGATGCTCGCCGCGACGATCTGACCAACGCTTTGTTCGAGCAGCCGGACAGCTTGATGTACGTGATCGTCGACTCCAAGTGCCATACCTTGACCCAGGGCTATAACAACTGGGGTCAGACAGCCGATGAGCTGGTTGAGCAAGGCTATGCTTTCCAGGCGGACACCCTCGAGGAGCTGGCCGCGCAGATCGGCGTCCCTGCCGACGCTCTCGTCGAAACCGTCAACAACTACAACTCCTACTACGACGCGGGCGTAGACAAAGAGTTTGGCAAGGAGCTGATGAAGGCCCGGATCGACACGCCGCCCTTCTACGCCTCCCCCCGGGTGCCCACCGTGCACCACACCATGGGCGGAATCAAGATCAACACCGAAGCACAAGTTATTGGCATCGACGGTGAGGTCATCCCCGGCCTCTACGCAGCGGGCGAGGTAACGGGCGGCATCCACGGCACCAACCGCCTCGGCGGCAACGCCATTGCCGACATCATCATCTTCGGCCGCATCGCGGGAGCCAACGCTGCCCAAGGAAAGTAGTAATCGAGCAAGAGAACTTCTGCAAGGGAGCCCCACGGCTCCCTTTTTCTGTGCGATGCCCCCGTAAGTCGCCAGCCTCTACTATAGCCCTTTGAAACATTTGTCCATATGATACCCTAGGATCTTAATCAAGAAGGAGGTTGGCCGTATTGACCGGGCAAGAGGGCTTGATGGAGGAGTTCAAGGCGTCGGGGATCATCAGCACTGGGCTGGCGATACTGCTCATCGTAATCGCCATACTCTTGCTGATCGTAGCGCTCCTGTTCCTCATTTTCTAGACAGACAAAGACTCATTACGGGGCGAGTAGTCGCCCCGTCTCTGTTATGCTTCCATTCGTTTCTCCATCCGCTGCAAGATTTCAGCTAGAACTAGTCCGAAGATACCTGCTGTGACCAGGTCCGACAGAAGAGTGTCAGGCCCGACGGGAATCAACTCGGTCACCCGAAAGAGCTTTGCGATGACGTGGGCGGAAAACCAAACGGTAATGCCGTAAACCGCCCCTTTGAACCGATAGTCTTCTGTATCGATGGCCCGCAGAAGATAGGCAAATCCCACCCCCAAAAGACCCGAAAAAAACAGCTGGCCAAGCTGGGCAATGATGGCCTCGCCAATGTTCCTAAGTCGGTGACCGTACAACAAAACGGCTGCCCACTCGACATAAGGGAGCTCTACGATCCCGAGGAGATGGGAAAGATAATCGGCCAGACTGGAGACAGCTCCGGCGATTGTCCCCGCGACAAAGCCCCTGGTGAACCGTTCACGTATAACCATACCCACACCCCTCATCAAGTTTGACTAGAGCTATCATGCCCTAGCCTTCCCCGGAAGTATGCACCAACAAGAAGCTAGGATGAGGGAGGGGCTTGTGTCTACTCTTCCCCTTTACTACACAAAAAGCGGGTGCACCGGAGATTCATGCCCCTAATCTCGGCCCCGCAAAAAAATGGCACGCCTGGCAGGAATCGAACCTGCGACACCGGGATTAGAAGTCCCGTGCTCTATCCCCTGAGCTACAGGCGCGCAAAGTTGATGGAGCGGGTGAAGGGAATCGAACCCTCGTAGCTGGCTTGGAAGGCCAGTGCTCTACCATTGAGCTACACCCGCTTAGCAACCATATTATACATCACTTTTAAATCCCTATCAAGACCGACTGGTCGGGGCGGGCGGATTTGAACCGCCGACCTCCTGCTCCCAAGGCAGGCGCGCTGACCAAACTGCGCTACGCCCCGTCTTTTCAGCGGTACGATCTTATCACACGCCCGATCCTGGTGTCAAGGGCGCAAGCTCCTTTAGCAACTCAGCAGCCAACCTAAGGGCTCGACCCCGGTGACTCACTCTGTTTTTCTCCTCCGGAGAGAGTTCGGCAAAGGTTTTCCCCAACCCATCAACGATGAATAAGGGATCATAACCAAAGCCGCCTTCTCCCCTTAGCTCAAATCCGATCAGCCCTTCGCACTTCCCCTCAACCAAGTGGACGTTGCCATCGGGCTCGGCAACGGCGATCACACAGCGGAAGCGGGCAGTCCGCCCCTCTAGGGGTATGCCCTCGAGTAGACGAAGGAGCTTCCGGTTATTATCCCCGTAGGTAGCATCGGGCCCGGCAAAGCGGGCCGAATATACTCCAGGCCTTCCTCCCAAGGCATCAACCTCAAGGCCAGTATCGTCGGCCAGGGCCAGGCAGCCTGTGAACGCGGCTATCTCCTTTGCTTTCTTGATGGCATTGTCCTCTAAAGTCAAGCCGTCCTCAATCACTTCCGGAAAACCGGGAAAATCATGGGCAGTCAACACCTGCCAAGGCTGACCAGCCAGGATTGCCTGGATTTCCTTGATCTTATGCTCATTCCTCGAAGCGACTACCAGCCTTGCCAACCTTCCGTCCTCCAATACTAGCCACAACTTCCGGGGGCAAAACTTCACGCTGGATGGCCACCAAACGCCTAATCCCCTGTTGGGCCAACAGCAGCATCTCTTCCATCTCATCCCAGCCGAAGGGATACTCCTCGGCAGTGCCCTGAATCTCTACAAAACGACCGGCGGCGGTCATGACGACATTCATGTCTACCTGGGCCCGGCAATCTTCTTCATAGCACAGGTCCAACATCGGCACACCGTTAACGATCCCCACGCTAGTTGCGGCGACGAAATCGGTGACGGGCAACTTTGACCAGTTCTCCTGCTCTTTGATGACTGTCAAGGCATCGACGAGGGCGAGGAAGGCTCCTGTCACACCCGCGGTGCGCGTCCCACCATCGGCCTGGAGAACATCACAGTCGAGCCAAATTGTCCGTTCTCCCAATTGGGTCAGATCAACTACCGCTCGCAAGGAACGACCGATTAACCTTTGAATCTCGTAGGTGCGGCCGCTTACCCTGCCCCTTGTTGATTCCCGCACCGTCCGGGATTGGGTCGCGCGGGGGAGCATCGCGTATTCCGCAGTAATCCATCCCTGACCTGTCCCCCGCAAGAACGGCGGCACCTTATCCTCAATGCTGGCGGTGCAGATGACCCGAGTATCCCCCACCTCCATGAGGGCTGAGCCTTCCGGGTACTTAACGTAATTTCGGATAATCTTGATTGGACGCATATCCTCTGGACTACGCCCGTCCACACGTTGCAATGCAATTCCTCCCCACATGGACCATTGTGCCAACAAACTGCTTCCAAAACGGGAGCATCGGTCTCTCATCTAATGTGCCCCGCACGATGACAAGTAATCGGCGTTGCGTGGCAGGCAATGGAATCAGTCTGTGGGTCGACAAGGACCAAAAGCATCCCCAGCTAGGCCTGCCAATCCTCAGCGCCCGCTCTTGTAGGCAAGGAGGGCCAAAGTCCGGGCCATTTCATTGTACACTATGGACAGCCCCTCATCCACACCCATGCCAGGCTTGGCCATCACCAAGGCCGGTTGGGTGGCTAGGGCGATGTGAGCGCAGATCCGGGCGGATCGGTCCGTCTCGTTGCACGTCCCGCCAAGATAAGCATCCACCCCGTGCCGATGACAAGCTAGTACCGCCTCGATGCTCTTGTCCAAGGACCCGAGGTCAGGGGTCTTGATTTGGATCATGTCGACGGCGCCGGCGGCGGCAAAATCCTCGATATCCTCCAAAGTATTGCACCACTCATCGGCAACAATGCCTACGGGCACGTTTCTCTCCTTCAGTCTCCGCCGCAAACGCGCGAGGGTCTCAATTTGCTCATCCCTTCCCCCAACGTCAACGGGGCTTTCAACCCGCAGGCCGTAGGGCGATGCAGCCGCAGCTAGTTCGCCGAGATAGTCGACCAACTTCCCTTCGTCGCCATCGAATAAAGAACCTAAAAGCCCATAGACATCCACTTGGATTACAGGCCCATACCCCTGCGCCCCGATCTTTTGGATCCTGGCCGAGAGCCACTCGATATACTCCAACAGCCCTTCGCCGTCGGGACCAATCTTGTCGAGGCTGTTGAATAGGCCGTGGGGCAAGACGGCTACTTGCTTGAGGATCATCTTGTCAACCTGTAAGTATCGATCATCACCACTTTGGGTCAAGATGGGGATCATCTTCCACTGGGGACTTAAGCCCCATTCCTGGGCAACAACCTCGCACATCGCCAGACCCCGGCTGCGAGCCATGGCATCGAGGATCGCCTGGCTGACCCCATACTGGACAGCCAGGGGCAGTCCCTGCAGTCTTTGACACAAGTCCCGGAAGGAGTCGAGGGAGCTGCCCCTCAACCAGGGAACAACTTCCTCTTGAATCACTCGAGCTGCTCTATCGGCCTCCAAAGGTCCCTCCCGGCCGCCAACGCCCGCGTATTGGACCGTCGCACAGTCGCCGTAGGCAACCTGCCCATCGCTCAGGACCAGTTGGACGCTCAGGGATTGCCCCGGCTGCCGAATACTGGTAAAACCCGGCGTAACCGGAGAGCCGCTGTAGATAAAACCATCACGTTTCGCTCCAGCCTTAATGGCCCCTTGGTCGTCGGTGTAAAACCCCGTTAAACCGGGACTAGTGACAACGTCGACAATATGCAATTATTTCACCTCCGGGATCTTCCCATGATGATGCAAGCAAGACCCTCAGTGGGCGGGTTCACCTCCTCGAGCATGCAGTTCCCGTCTCGTCTGCTAGTTCTTTAACTAACCGGCGGAAAAGGTCGCCCCGCTCCTCGAAATTGCGAAACATATCATAGCTGGCACAAGCAGGGGACAACAGAACGACATCACCCGGCCTTGCCACTTCCGCCGCTAGTCTGACCGCTTGAGAGAACTCTTTAGCCCGGAGGATAGGAAAATCCTTCTTTTTTTGCCGAACAGCCCTTTCTATTTTTTCCGCGGTCAAGCCAACTAGGACCAGGTGCCTCACCTTAGAGATGATATGGTCGGCCAGTTCATCGAAGGGAAGATTCTTGTCGGAGCCGCCCGCGATCAGGACGATCGGGGACGTAAACGCGTTAAGACCAGCGATTGCCCGGGCGGGGGTGGTAGCTATGGAATCATTATAGTATTTCACCCCGCATACCTCTCCCACAAGCTCTAAGCGGTGGGCAACTCCGGTGAAGGTGCGACAAACCTCCGCCATATGGCCCAAAGGCGCCCCTAGGGCCGCCGCGGCTAGACAGGCCGCCAACACATTTTCCACGTTATGGCTCCCCAACAGGGCAAGGTCTCTGACCGAACATACTGCCCCCTCCAGCCCAGTCCCAGTCAGGACAATCTCCTCGCCATCGACCCAAGCTCCCCTGGCCACCGGACGGCGGCGGCTGAAGGTGAAGACCTGTCCCCGCGCCTCACGAATCATCTCCGGCGTGTAAGGATCATCTTCATTGAAAATGGCCACATCCCCCTCATGCTGCCATCGGTAGATGTTTTTCTTGGCATGGACGTAATCTTCCATGGTGGGATGGACATCCAGATGGTTTGGGGTGATGTTGGTGATCACCGCAACATGGGGGCTTTGCTCCATAAGCTCAAGCTGGAAGCTGCTAAGCTCCAGGACCACCCTGTCCTCGTTGGTGATGCTGTCAACCTGGTCAATGAGGGGGGTGCCGATGTTGCCGCCGACGAAAACCCGGCCGCCCCCGCCAGCAAGCAGCTTGCCAACTAGAGTTGTGGTTGTCGTCTTGCCGCTGCTGCCGGTGATGCCGACGATGGGGGCAGGACATAGGGCAAAGAATAAATCGGTCTCGCTGGATAGAACAACGCCAGCCTCTTTGGCCTTCTCAATCTGGGGCAGATTCTTCGGCATTCCCGGCGTTAGAAAGACAACGTCAAAACCCTCCAGATCCTCTAGGTAGCCGGGGCCAAGCCGGAAGGCTACCCCTTGAGCCGCCAGTTGATCATAAGTCTCGCCAAGCTCCTTTGGCCCCAATCGATCGCAAGCAGTAGGTACTACCCCCTTGGCCAAAAGGTAGCGAATCAAGGCCCGGTTGCTCATCCCCAGGCCCACCACAGCAACCTTCTTCTTTGTTAAGTCCAACCCTACAGCCCCCTCGCCATCAGACCCTCGTCAAGTCGACGTGCTCCACCAAATCTAGTTCCTGACCTAAAAGGCGAGCACCCCGCTTGGCAAACTCCTCCGGCTCCCCCGTCGTAAAGAAAAGGTCGCGGCCCCTCTTCCCGGGGGAGAGAAGATCCATCTCCGCAAGGGAGCGGCCAGCTTGCCGCACCGCCTCCACCGCCGGATCGACTGTCTTTATCTCACCCATGTAAGCGCGAATCTGGCTGTCGAGGAAGGGATAATGGGTGCAGCCATAGATCAGCGTATCTACACCAGCGGCCCGCAAGGGCCCCAAGTATTCATCGATAGCCTGGGCCATCTGGGAAGAGTTGAACTGTCCACTTTCAATGAGGGGAACGAACTTAGGACAGGCCTGGCTGTAGACCTGGGCCCCGTGCTTCCGCAGTATACGCCCGTAAGCATCGCTGTCGATCGTGCCTTGGGTGGCGATCACTCCGATCTTGCCCTCCCCGCTCATCTTGAGGGCGGTTTTCACTCCCGGCTCGATCATCCCGACGAGGGGCAGGGAAAACTCCTCCCTGACGACGGGCAAGGCCAGCGCGGATGACGTGTTGCAGGCCATCACCACCATCTTCACACCCCGGCTTCGCAAAAAAGTGATGATCTGGCGCGCAAACAGCTGGATTTCTTCGGGAGTTCGATCGCCGTAAGGCAGGCGGGCCGAGTCCGCCAAGTAGATGATCTGTTCGGCGGGCAATTGACGCCGGATCTCCCGGACAACAGTCAAGCCCCCTACGCCCGAATCATAAACCCCTAGGGGAGCACATCTATCCATACCTTCACCATCCGTCCCTTAATCGCCCTATCATTGTATGCAAGTGCAGTCAAATAGTCCTAAAGCTAGTGTGTCCGGCCCATCTTTTCCCAATACGCCTTTAATGTTCCTCTATTACCAAGGAAAAATCGGGCTCTAAAGGAGTGCGAAGGTCTAGGTGCCCCATCAGGGTTTCAAGCTCGCGACCGCCTACGAAAATCTGGACCAGCTCCACCTCCGGCAGCTGAGCCAGGGTGTTGACAACGGCGTAGACAGTCAGCAGTTCGCCGGTAGTTCCCCCTGGATGAAACTCGATCATTTCTTCGCTCAAATCCACATAGGCCACGCGGTCCACCACCGCGACGCTTTGCAGCCGGGTATTGGCCGGCAAAGGCAGTACCCAAGGTTCACCGGGCCGAGGCCCCTTGAGGAGTTCTTCGATCAAGCCTTGGGGAGAAACCTTTTCCACATCGACGATCCTCTTCACTGGCACGAGACTAGTTCCATCGCGGGTCGCTAGATAAATGAGCACCTCAGCCCCGGCAGGATCAGTCGCGACTGATGGCGGGCCGGAGCGTTGAACTAGCGCCCAAATGATAATTATCACTAACAGGACGACAAGTGCTATTAATGTCTTATGCGTACCCTTGCCCACCGCCCGTCACCCCTCACTGGCCGCTGCGGCCGGGTTCTCTCCAGCATCTGGAAGGATCTCAGGCACCGGACCCAAGGACCGACCCGCCCGCTCCCGGAAATAGTGGCTGAGACCTTCGAACAACGCCTGTGCGCAACGCTGCCGGAATTCTGGATCTAGAAGGAGTTTTTCTTCATCGGGATGATTGATAAAGGCGACTTCGACGAGGGCCGTTGGAATGCTCGATTCCCTCAGCACATACAGGTCGCGGCGGGTCTTGACTCCCCGGTCCGTCCGGCCCAATTCCTTCATCAACGACGTCTGCAGGGCCTCGGCCAACAGCCGACTGCTTTGCTTATCCGGATGGTAGAAGGTCTCGGTTCCACAGGCCTCTTGGAAGCGGAAAGCATTCGCGTGGATGCTCAAGAATACGTCTCCCTTGCCTTCTTTGGCTAAGCGAACACGTTCTGGAAACTCAACATAGCGGTCCTCATCCCGGGTCATGTAGACTTCACAGCCAACGGCCGCCAACAAGTCCCGCAGCCGCAAACTGATATCCAAAACCACATCCTTCTCTTTGCTCCCCGAGGGACCTAGGGCTCCCGGGTCCAGGCCGCCATGGCCAGGATCGAGAATAACGCGCAGGCCCTTGCCCGTCTTTTCCGCGACCTCCTTCACCCCAGGAAGGGACGGAAAATCAGGATCGGGCTCCTTGATGAGGGCAACTGGCTCGTCACCCGGTTCTATTTCCGCCAGCTCCAGGTCGATCGGCGGAGGCGGCCCCAGCTGGATGGCGACCCCCCCTTCCTGCCGAAAAGCCTTGGCTTCGACAGGACCATTGACATCGAGGACAACCCGGACCACGTTGGGGAGAAACTGGCTTGCCCGCACCTGCTTGACCAATTCACCCCCGAGGAGGATCGTCCGGTCTTTCGCATTGAGGGAAGCGTGGAAAACGTCGATAACAACCCTATCGGGCTCCACCAGCCGCCAGATCTCGTAAGGTGCCGTAGGCGGCACAACAATGAACAGTTCCCCTCCCTCGTCCGTATCCCGCCAGGATAGGGAATCTACCGCGTGGTTCAACAAGAGAGCTACACCTGGCTCTTCTTCCCGAGCAAAGGCCTCATAACCAACGGGCGCGTTCAGCTCCACCACCACCCGGACCACATCGGGGCCAAATTGGCCGACCCGTAGACATCGGGCCACCCCAGCCGCCACAGGCTGCTCTCCCGGAGGAACGCCTAACTTCGCGCCGTGGACGTCCACCACAATGCGATGGGGATCGGCCAGGAGAATCGTGTCGTAAGCAACGGGAGTATTGGTCAACACATCGAGCCTGGTGCGCCCCTCTTCTTCGCAAAGGAGAATCTCAGAAACGACGATGGTTGCGTCGGACAAGTGCAGGGCAGCTGTCTCCATGTCCCAGCGCATTGTCAGTTCCAGAGCCTCCGCCAGGAAAGTGAGCGGCGCCAGGATCCGATCATCTTTCAACTGGGGGGCAGCCCGCAACTGATGAGGTTCCCCGTTGAGCTGGGCCTCCCGGGAGTTGATGTGCATGACAATATGTTTGTCTTGTCTTTGGATCTCAATTCGGCCTGCTCCAGGCTCCCAGGTTAGGGACATTCCAATGGCACTAGCCAAAGACCTAACCGGCAACAGAACATGACCATCGACAACAACCGGCGCCACATCTGAGCTAAGGGCTCGCCCATTGAAGTAGACTTGGGTTGCCGATGCCGGCCCACCAGGTATAAAAAAAAGTAAGATGACTGCTAAAACCAAGGCCGCCCTACCGGTACGCATTAAGCTCCACCCTTCTGTTTCGATTAGGCCTTTGACCCTTCCTGAAAGGTTTTTCGACGAGAGGAAGGGATTTCCTCCTACATAGAAGTCGCAGTCTTCGTCCAGGACGGCATTATGGCCTCCTCCCACAAACGCTTCCTCCTCCGGACCGCTTGGCAAAACATCCGCCGCGACATGGACCGCTCCCGATGATCGCCGTGTTGGGTTCGATGGTTGCCGCCATTTGCGGGTCGAAGGCAAAATTGCCGTCAGTATACATATCGGCAAATGTCCAGTAATCATCCAGTTCAGCAAGGTCGAAAGACGCCTCCAGAGGTGCCGCCAATACTATCCCGGTGCTGATGAGACGGGCTTTCTCTCGACCCCTCTTGACAGTGCAATGCGGCCTAGCATCTTGCAACTTGCTGTGAGCACAACCCTAACCCCTCTACAGCCAAGCACCCTTAGACCTTGACATTAAGCCCTTTCCCCGGTATAATCAAATTGGTCAAATAGCCCACGCACAGAACCCCTCCTGCAAAGAAGGGGTTGTATTGTCGGGGTGAGGATGTGAAAAATGCGATCAAGGTGGTTACTGAGAATCGCAAGGCCCGCCACGACTACTTCATTGAGGAAGTAATCGAAGCGGGGATTGTCCTCCAAGGTACCGAAGTTAAGTCCCTGCGGGCGGGACGAGTGAACCTGAAGGACAGCTACGCCACCATTGACAATGGCGAGGTTTTCCTGCATAATGCCCATATTAGCGAATATGAATACGGCAATCGCAACAACCACGATCCGTTGCGCAGCCGCAAGCTTCTCCTCCATCGCGAGGAGATTCAAAAGCTAATCGGGCGTACTAGAGACAAAGGCTATACGTTGATCCCGTTGAAGATTTACTTTCGCAATGGCAAAGCGAAGGTTGAACTGGCCCTAGCGAAGGGAAAGAGACAGTACGACAAACGCCAGGCCATTGCGGAGCGGGATGCACGCAGAAAAATCGACCAGACCTTGAAAGAGCGTTATGTTAACACACGGGGGTGAATTAGATTCGACACAGGGATGAAGGCGCATCAATAGCGGGTCGAGGTCCTGCGCCTCGTTAAACTGCAGGAAAGCGATAAACGCCAACGATAATTACGCACTCGCTGCTGCGTAAGACAGCAGCCGCTCCCCAGCTTCTCGCTCGTGGAAGCTGGTGCGGGTGTCAACTTAGCGAGCTACCCGGCCGGCAACGCCCATAACCGTCTGGGGAAACTGATGGGCTAGTCCTGAGGAGATCCTGCCCTTGGGAGCCCCGAAGGACGAAGCACAATACAAGGGATACACCCGTAGAAGTTGGTGTGACTTTCCTTGTGGACAGCGGTGCAATTCCGCTCACCTCCACCAACACAAAAAGCAAGCGCTGCCGGCGGGGCAGCGCTTTTTGGATCTTGTCAGGAGCTTAGCGGACAGGCTGCATGACCATCTGCTCGTAGTGGCTGCGAATTCGCTGGATCTCCTGGGGTGAAGCGGGCGAGGGCGGGATGTAATAGCCCTTGCTGATGGCAAATTGGGCCAATTGCTGTTGGGTTTGCTCCGCACGGCCCCGCAGGTCGGAAAACAGCTGGCGCAGGGACTGATTCGACACTTCCTGCATCGCCTTCGTATAATCCTCGATTTCATGCTTAGTCAGATGCAATACGTCCAGCACCATGTCACGATCGCTGACCATCATCTTACCTCCTTAGGAGAGAAAGCCCATCAGATTCTGCACCTTCTGGGCGCATTCCTGGCTGGCATTTTGAAAGAAACTCTTCAGTTGCGGTTCCGTGGCCTGCTGTGCGTACATCCCCAGCTTATTGCTGCTTGCAACCGCATTGCCAATCATCTCCCGCAACAAGTTCAACTCCATCTGGGTCAAGGCCATTGGCAAGCTCCTTTCTATGGGGTGATCTCCCCCATAGTGTTGCGCTCATTGCCGCCGCCTATGCCAGCTTTGCTTCCCAATTTGTTCCCCGCAACACTGCCAGGACTGTTCCTAAGATCAGACAAAGGGGCCGCAATGGGCCCCTTAATCGGTCAGCTAATAAGGATTGCGAGTGACTCCGTCTTGCTTTTTCTTTGCCGAACCTTGTTCGACAAAGGTCTTGCAGCAAGTGCTCATACAACTGTCCACGGGGGTTGCCTGCAACATCTGGGCCTGGGGAGCATCCACCTCATCGGGCTCAGCCTCCCCTAGGGCATCGGAGGTAATCAAGACTTCCGATGCGTTGCAGATATTATTCTTTGCCCAGTAGTGGCAGTTGTTGACACTGCAGTGGATCCTCGCCATGCTCTTACCTCCCTTATGGCCAACCTGGACATAGTGTGACCTAGGCTGGGGGAGGTAATGCATTCCCTTAAATGACTGTTAAGATTATGGACAAAATGCCAAAGGCTATGGCAATGAACTTGGTGAGGGACTCGAGGGTGGCCTCAATCCCCTTCGTTCGACCGTGGAACATTTGGCTGCCCCCACCAATCGATCCCAAGCCTTCCCCTTTGCTTTGCTGCAGCAGGATGACGACGATCAACCCGATGGATACGATCAGCTGCACCACCATCAACGCCGATTTCACCCACAACACCTCCCCTTATCCAAGCCCTTTGATCTTACCACATAGGGCCTTAAGAGACAACAGATTACCTCTTCAGACCGTACAGAGCAAACTCCGCCAGCTCCTCTTCAATCCTGAGGAGCTGATTGTACTTGGCCACCCGATCAGTGCGGGAAGGCGCGCCAGTCTTGATCTGCCCGGCATTGGTTGCCACGGCGATATCGGCGATGGTCGTATCCTCCGTCTCGCCAGAGCGATGGGAGATAACCGACGTATAACCCGCCCTCTTGGCCATTTCAATGGCATCGAGGGTCTCCGTCAGCGTGCCGATCTGGTTGACTTTAATCAGGATCGAATTGGCAACGCCCATCTCGATTCCCCGGGAAAGGCGCTTGGTGTTGGTCACAAACAAGTCATCGCCCACCAACTGGACTTTGCCGCCCAAACGCTCAGTTAGCTTATGCCAACCCTCCCACTCATCTTCACTCAAGGGGTCTTCAATGGAGATGATCGGATACTTGCTCACCAGCTCATCGTAGAAGGCGATCATGGCATCGGTGTCCCGCTCGACCCCTTCGCCGGCAAAGACGTACTTCCCGTCTTGAAACAGCTCCGTCGATGCCACATCTAAAGCCAGGGCCACATCTTCTCCGGGCTGGTACCCGGCCTTTTCGATGGCCTCGAGAATGACTTCGATGGCTTGCTCATTGGACTTGAGATCGGGAGCGAAGCCGCCCTCATCCCCGACGGCGGTGTTCAGGCCCAGCCCCTGCAGAACCTTCCGCAAGCTGTGGAAAACCTCCGTTCCCATTTGCAGACACTGGCGGAAGGATTCTGCGCCAATGGGCATGACCATGAATTCCTGGATATCCACATTATTGTCCGCGTGCTTGCCGCCATTGAGGATGTTCATCATCGGCACAGGCAAGACCTTGGCATTAACGCCGCCAATGTACTGGTACAAAGGCAGTCCCACGCTCGCGGCCGCCGCCTTGGCCACAGCCAAAGACACCCCAAGAATAGCATTGGCTCCCAGATTTTTCTTGTTGTCCGTGCCATCGAGCTCCAGCATGCGGCGATCGATCCCCAGTTGATCGGTAGCATCCATGCCCACGATTTCCGGGGCAATGACCTCATTCACGTTAGTAACAGCCTTTAAGACACCTTTGCCGTTGTAGCGCGCACCATCGCCATCCCTGAGCTCCACCGCCTCAAACGCTCCCGTTGACGCTCCGGAGGGCACAGCCGCGCGGCCTACACTGCCATCAGCCAGTACTACTTCCACCTCTACCGTCGGGTTGCCCCGCGAGTCAAGTATCTCCCTACCATGGACATCCTCGATAACGGTCATTGTGTCTCCTCCTTTATTATCAAAGAAGATCCGGTCATTTCCACCGGCTTTTCCACTCCGTAAAGATCCAAGATGGTCGGGGCCACATCCCCTAGGATCCCATCCCGCAATGCAACCTTTCTATCCCCGACGAGGATGAAAGGCACCTGATTGAGAGTATGGGCCGTATGGGGCTGCTCTGTGTCCGGATCCGTCATCAACTCAGCATTGCCATGATCGGCGGTGATGATGACATAGGCGCCTTGCCGTCTCGCCGCGGCCACCACCCTGCCCACACATCGATCGACGGTTTCCACCGCTTTGATGGCCGCCTCCATGATCCCTGTATGACCCACCATGTCCAAGTTGGCATAGTTGAGCACAACTAGCCGATAGTCCGTCGCAGCCAGTTCTTCCTCCACCGCATCCGTTACCTCAAGGGCGCTCATTTCCGGTTTAAGATCGTAGGTTGCCACTTTAGGCGAAGGGATGAGTCTCCTGGTCTCCCCCGGAAAAGGATCTTCCTGGCCGCCGCTGAAGAAGTAGGTGACGTGGGCGTATTTCTCTGTCTCGGCAATGCGCAGCTGCTTCCAGCCGAGACGACTGACCACCTCGCCGAGGGTATTGCGCATATCCTGCGGCGGAAAGGCGAAAGGCACATCAAACTCCTCATCATAGCGGGTCATGGTCGCAAAATAGACCTTGGGGGCCCGGCGGGGGAAAGCAGTGAAATCCTCATCGATGAAGGCCCGGGTGAGCTGACGGGCGCGATCCGCACGAAAGTTGAAGAAAAGCACCCCATCCCCATCCTGAATGACGGCTACTGGTTCATCTCCCTCGCAGATGACGGTGGGCAAGACGAATTCGTCGGTCTCTCCCCGCTCGTAGGCATCTTTGATCGCTCCGACGGGGTCCCGGTTCTTCCTTCCCTCCCCCTGAACCATGGCCTGCCAAGCCTTCTCCACCCGATCCCACCGGTTGTCCCGATCCATCGCCCAATAGCGGCCTATCACCGTCGCCACCCGGCCGATGCCGATGGACTTTGCCTGTTCTAGCAGCTCTTCCATGTAAGGGATGGCGCTTGCCGGAGGGACATCCCGACCGTCGAGAAAACAGTGGATGAAGACCTTCTCCAGACCACTCGCTTTGGCAAGTCGAAGCAAAGCGTATAAATGCTCGCTATGGCTGTGGACGCCCCCAGGGGAGAGAAGTCCCATCAAATGAAGGGCCGACCCCCGCTCCCGGACATGGGCCATCACCCTCTGGAGCTCAAGGTTCGCCGCGAAGGACCCATCGGCGATGGCCCGGCTGATCAGCTGGACATACTGGTAGACGATGCGACCGGCGCCGAGGTTCAAATGGCCTACATTCGAGTCCCCCATTTGGCCGGGCATCAACCCTACGCTCTCGCCGGAAGCCGACAACCGACAGGTTGGATAATTCCGCATCAATTCATCGATATTGGGAGTCTGAGCCTGGGCCACCGCATTGCACTCACTCGTATTGCTGACCCCCCAACCATCGAGAATGATCAAGACTACTTTCCTCGCCTTATCTAAACAAGTCTTGTTCAACTTCGACCCCCTCGGGCAATGACAGCGAATCCTGCCGGATCCAAACTTGCCCCGCCTACTAGCGCCCCGTCGATCTCCGGCTGCTCCATGAATTGGGCGATGTTTTCTTTGTTAACGCTGCCGCCGTACTGGATGCGGATCTGCCCCGCCGTCTCCTCGTCGTAAATGTCGGCGATGGTTTGCCGGATGAGGCCGATGACCCGATTAGCTTCCTCAGGCGTGGCGTTGCGGCCTGTACCGATGGCCCAGATCGGCTCATAGGCGATCACTGTGCCCGCGGCCAAAGATGCATCGATCCCCTCATAGGCGGAGCGCACCTGCGCGGTGACCACCTTTTCCGTTTGGCCCGCCTCCCTTTGCTCGAGGGACTCCCCGAGGCAAATGATGGGCTTTAGGTCATGGGCTAGGGCCGCCCGCACCTTGCGGTTGACATCGGCATCGGTCTCGCCAAAGTATCCCCGGCGCTCAGAGTGACCGATGATAACATAGTGGCAGCCTACATCCACCAGCATCCCGGGGGCGATTTCACCGGTGTAGGCCCCTTTCTCCTCCCAAAAAAGGTCTTGTGCGCCCAGTTTTACCTCGGTGCCCTGGAGAAGCTCAGCTACTGCTCCCAGGGCAGTGAAGGGCGGACAAAGGACGACCTCCCCGCCGTCAGGTTCGTAGCTGGCCAAAAAAGCCCGGCAGAAATCCTTGGCCTCCGCCACCGTCTTATGCATCTTCCAGTTCGCAGCAATGATGGGTGTTCGCAATTTCCTTCCCCCTATAACTTATCTTGCAGAGCGGCGACCCCAGGGAGTTCCAGGCCCTCAAGGAACTCCAAGGACGCGCCTCCGCCAGTTGAGACGTGATCCATCGCCTCGGCAAGTCCCGCCTGCTCCACCGCGGCCGCCGAATCGCCGCCCCCCACCACCGTGAAGCCTTCCAGCCTTGCCATGGCCCGGGCAATCGCGAAGGTTCCTTCAGCAAAGGGGGCCAGCTCAAAGACGCCCATGGGTCCGTTCCAGACCACTGTCTTGGCTTTGGCGATGATGTCGGCAAAGCGCTGCCGAGTCTGCGGCCCGATATCTAACCCCATCCAGGTTGATGGGATCGCTGACACCGACACTACCTGGCGGGAAGCATCCTCGGCGAGGCGATCGGCTGCCACCACATCCTCCGGGAGTTCAAGGTCAACACCCTTGGCGGCCGCTTCAGCCAAAAGCTCCCCAGCCAACGCCACGTGTTCCGCATCGAGGAGGGACTGGCCAACGTCAAAACCCTTGGCCTTCAGGAAAGTATAGGCCATGCCGCCCCCGATGAGCAGGGTATCAACCCTCGTCAACAGATTTCGGATCACCCCTATTTTATCGGACACCTTCGCACCACCCAAGACGGCAACGAAGGGGCGCTCCGGCTCATCGAGGAGCCGGCCCAAGGATTTCAGCTCTTTCTCCAGTAAGAAGCCCGCAGCGGCCGGCAGGAGTCTTGCAACCCCGACAGTTGAAGCATGGGCCCGATGGGCAGCCCCAAAGGCATCGTTCACAAAAATGTCCCCGAGGCTCGCCAAAGCCGCCGCAAAGTCCGGGTCATTCTTCGTCTCGCCCGGATGAAAGCGCAGATTCTCCAGGAGGCAGACTCCCCCGGGGGCCAAAGCGTCGACTGCCATTTGGGCCTTAAGGCCAATGCAGTCGTCAGCCTTGATCACTTCTTGACCCAACAGCTCCCCTAGTCTCTTGGCAACCGGGTCTAGGCGGTACTCTTCGACCACCTGGCCCTTTGGCCGGCCCAAATGGCTCATCAAAACGACCCGGGCCCCTTGCTTGACCAAATGGGTGATGGTAGGCAAGGCAGCCTTGATCCTCTTATCATCGGTGATCTGGCCCTGCTCCATCGGTACGTTGAAATCCACCCGCACCAAGACCCGCCGCCCCTGGACATCCAGATCCCTCACGGAAAGCTTCTGCAAAGCCACCCACCTCACCTCTTGGAGGCCATGTATTTGATCAAATCCAACACCCGCAGGGAATAGGCCCATTCATTATCATACCAGGCTACTACCTTGACGAAGGTCCCATCGATGACCGTCGTCAGACTCCCATCGACGATGGATGAACGGGGATCGCCCTTGAAGTCCATGGAAACCAGAGGTTCCTCCGTGTAGCCGAGAATGCCCCTTAATGCGCCTTCGGAAGCCTTCCGCAAAGTCTCGTTGACCACCTGGGCCGTGACGGAGCGTTCTAGTTGACACACGAAATCGACGATGGACACATCGGGAGTAGGCACCCGCATGGCAAACCCATCCAGCTTCCCCTGTAGGTGGGGGAGGACCAAGCCAACGGCCGCGGCAGCGCCGGTGGTTGTGGGAATGATGTTCAACGCGGCGGCCCTGGCCCGTCTCAGGTCGGAATGGGGCAGATCGAGGATTTGCTGGTCATTGGTGTAGGAGTGGACGGTGGTCATCAGACCCCTGATGATGGTGAACTCCTGATCCAAGACCTTGGCCACCGGAGCGAGACAGTTGGTCGTACAAGATGCGTTGGAGACGACATGGTGCTTGTCTGGATCGTACTGATCTTCGTTTACGCCCATCACCACCGTTATGTCTTCCTTCTTGGCGGGAGCGGTGATGATCACCTTCTTGCACCCAGCATCGATGTGCAGCTGGGCCTTGTCCCGGCTGCGGAAAATGCCCGTCGACTCGACGACAAATTCAACCCCAAGCTTCCCCCAAGGCAATTCGGAGGGACTGCGCTCGGCCATGACCTTGATGGGACGGCCATCGACGACGATCTTGTCGCCTTCTGCTTTCACCTCGGCCTCAAGGGTCCCATGGACCGAATCGTATTTCAACAAATGGGCTAATGTCTTGGCATCGGTTAGATCGTTTACGGCAACGATCTCAATCTCCGGATCCCCAAGGGCTCCCCGAAACACATTACGTCCAATCCGCCCAAATCCATTGATTCCAACTCGAATGCTCATCATCTTCCCTCCGTGTATGGTATTCGCTTGTCCCCCTCGATCAGGGACCACATCACGCGAGCGGCCCCTTCATCGGTTATGCAGACATGCTGATACTTGCTCGAAAGCACAGCCAACGCGGCCTCCGCCTTGCTCTTTCCTCCGCCGACGGCGATGACTTCGCCAATGGCCTGGAGGTCTTCGAGCCGCAGCCCAGTGCTGCTCGTTGAGTAGACGATCCGCCCCTGGCGATCGAAGTAATAGCCGAAGGCCTCTCCCACCCCCTGGCGTTTGCGGATGAGATCCATCTGCCAAGGGCCAAGGCCCCGACGCCTGGCCATCTCCTCCGCGGTACCAATGCCGTGGAGAACGTAATCGGCTCGGCGCAAGAGGGCCATGATCTGCCGAACCTTAGGCTCGTTGCTGATGGTATTCATCGCCTCCTCCGACAGGTCATCGGGCAAATGGAACAAGCGATAACTTCCCCCCAGCTGGCGAGCGAAAACCGCGGCAATGGTGTTGGCCTGCAACTCCACCTCCTCGCCCAGCCCGCCCCGGGCAGGCACCACAATGACCCGGCGTTTGGAACTGAATAAGGGGAGACTCCGAGCCACTTCGGCCAAGGTGGTGCCACCGGTCACCGCGAGCACATCTCCGTCTTTAAGTACTTTATCCAAGTAAACGGATGTAGCCCGGGCCAAGTCCTTCTTGACCATGGGGTCTTCATCTAAGTCTCCCGGCACGATCGTCATCCGGCGCAGACCAAGCTCCCGCGCCAGGCCCTCTTCCAGGTGACGAAGCCCTCGCAGCTGATGGACGAGCTGACCCAGTTCAGCGACAATGGGGGTAGACCTTAGCCGAACTCCGTCGGGACCGATGTCAACGAGCCCCCCCTCCTTTAGTCTCTCCAACTCCCGCCGGATGATCCGCTCCCCCAACTGCAATTTTGCCGCTAGCGCCCGTCGGCCTAAGGGCTGATTGAAAAGCAGCTGGCGCAAGATCTTATAGCGGAGCTCTAAGATGGGCAAGAGCTCCGGGGCAATCCGTTGTATGATTGTTGTATCCTCCATCCTTTCTCCCTATCCACCGGGACGCCTTGCGTCCCGCATGCTCGAACTATGTCCCACTGCTGGCAAAAAAAACCACTACCTTGGTCCTTCTTCTAATTCTCCCTTCCCCCGGCGATTCCTGCTTGCATGATCACCCCTCTCCCAAATCTTCCGCGATCTTGGCGAGACGGCCCATCCGATAGCTTACCCCTGACTTGGTGACGCGCGGGGTCAAGAGCTCTCCGAGCTCAGCGAAGGTGGCATAAGGATGCTCGAGGCGAAGGAGAGCCAGGTCCCGCAGCTTCGGCGGGAGCTTGTCTAAACCGATCTTCTCTTGAATCTTGCGGATCTGAGCCACCTGCTTCATGGCCGCCTGGACCGTCTTGTCCATATTGGCCGTTTCACAGTTTACCAGCCGATTGACCTGCCCCCGCATCCCCTTCATGATCCGGACGTTTTCAAATCTGAGTAAAGCCCGATGGGCCCCCATCAAGCTCAACAGATGGGCGATCTTCTCCCCCTCTTTGAGATAGACGACTAAACCCCGCTTGCGGGTACTGATTCCAGCTGCAATGCCGAAGGACTCGAGGCACCCGACGATCCGCTCCGCTTCCCTCTTGCTGCTTGTCCAAAACTCAAGATGATAGCCCCGGTTAGGATTGGTCGCCGACCCTCGAGCCAAGAAAGCGCCCCGCAGGAAGGATCTGCGGCAGCAACGCTTGCTGGGCAGCGCGTCTGTGTCGGGTTGGGCTAGAGGATCATCGACCAGCTGCTGGACACCTTGGGCCGAAACGACGTAGAGGTTTTTCTTGTCCAGCCGCCTCTTTTTGCGGGCCGCGACCTGGTTTTCCGTTCGGTACAGTTTTTTCAGGAGGGTGTAGACCTTTCTAGCGGCGGCCGCGTTGCTGCTGGTGACTTCCAGTTTGCCGTCTTTCCCCCACTTCCCATCTAAGCTCGCGATGGCCGCCAGCTCCGCCCGCGCGCAGCAGGCGCCCTCCGGGAAGACCCGGGCCAGTTCGTTTTTCGTTGACAAGGAAAAGGGCATGCCGTTCTCCCTCCCCTATTCTTCCGGGACGCCGTCGATTTGAATGATGACTCGGCCCTTCGCGACCGCGCCGCGAATGACAATGGGAGTCGACCTGTCATTGCGAAACTTGAAATCGGTATGGGGCCAGGCTACGGTAGCATCCTTGCCCGGGGGCACATAAACGACCCGCCGGGAGTGGGGTACTCGCTCGGTGACGGTAAGCCGCGGCGATCGCAGCACCGCATTGTACAAAGTGCTGGACACCTGACAAATCCCGCCGCCCACCCCAGGGACCACCGCTTCGCCCACAAAGATGGGGGCTGGCCTGTAGCCCCGCTCCACCGTCCGCTCCCCCACCACCTGATTAAAGGAAAACTCTTCCCCTGGCCGCACAAGGGTATTGTTCAGTTCACGGACCGCGAGTTTAATGTTCTCCGTCCGCTGCCAGCTGCCGATCAGCCCCGTCTCATAACGGCCCAGGACAACCCTTATCTGTTGGAGCTCAGCAGAGGTCAACGAGGGTTTTACCACGTAGCGACGAAGGCGAATCTCCTTGCCCCTAGGTGCCGTGATGGTCTGATACAGACCTTCGTCCACATCGATCTCCAAGCCTTCCTGCTCCGGCATTACCTCCCCCGTGGCCTTGTGGATGTAAGCATCCTGGGCGGGAATATTCTCCGCCGCGGCGATGCCTTCAATCAGATCGCGGACCTCGTGGGCAAGGAGGCCTCCAACGGGCACGCCTTCCAAGGTCACGCCGGGCCGCACACCGAAGAGCATCCGTTCCACCCAGTCCACAACCCCAGTTACGGCTGCGCCGGCCACCACGATGGTGAGGAGTAGAGTTACCGCCTTTTCCAGATCAAGGACGACAAACCGCGGGCCTCTTCCCATCCCATCTCCCCCACTGCCCTTTTATTACTAATACATATGCAGAGGGAGGGGACCATAACCACCTAGCTACAGGCGGACCTCCAGTTCCCCGAGGGGGCCTTCTTGATCCCGGAAAAGGAACTGGACATCGCCCCCAGGCAGGGCGTCCTTTGATGCCTGGACCAGGTGTCCAGGGAAGGTCACCACCAAAGGCACGAAATCGTCCCTGGAGGGTTTCTTGACCAGGAGGTCGACTAGGACCTGCTGATCGTAAGCCTGTATCCGCTGAATGGTGATGCTGTAACCGCCCGTTGGCTGCTCCCCCATGAAGGCCGCCACCAAGCAGCTGCGGCTGAAGTCAATCCTCGGCAGAGCAGGAGGCTGCCAAAGACCCGCCCATAACTGGACCAACTCCCCTCGGCTCGCCACCACGGAAAAGCCAGGCTGCCTCCTTCCTACCCGATCGACCGTGGAAAAGGGAACCTCACAAAGGATGCCCACGACCCTCACCTCCCTGGAACCTATTCCATCCTTAGGTCCAGTTCCAGCTGATTAATGACCCGGCGAACCCCGAGGGTGGACTGGGCGACCTCCTCAACCAATCTTTTTTGCTGTTGATCGATTACCATCCCCTGCAAGATAACACTTCCCCGACGGACTGCCGTCCTGACGGGGAGGTGACTCGTACCGGGATGGGTGCGCAGGGCCCGTTCGATGCGGTTCTTTAAGGTAGCGTTGTCGCAGCTGCCGGGAAAGGTCAGACGGCTCACCACCTCCCGGACGCCCCTCGCCCTTTGGGCTGCGGCCACCGCCGCCCTTTCATGGGCCAGGCTCTTGGCCTGCCCGTGAAGATACACCACCCCGCCCTTCACCGCGGGGCTAATGCCCCGCAGCTCCCAATCCATGGCCAACTCTTCCTCCACTTCCCGCAGGACATCTTCATCGGTCAGTTTGCCATCGGTGCTGATGGTCAAGGAGTTGACCACCCTGCCCACCTCGGGGACCGACTTGACGATCCCTTCCACCAGCTCCTTATCCGCAAGGACATCGACGACTCCTTGGAGATGCACCACATCCCCCTTCACTTGGATGTGCAGATCGTAATCTCTCAAGCTCGGATGCCGATCTAATGCCGCAACGATTCGTTGGAAGGTCTCCTCTTCTTGATGATTGGCCACCAGATCACCTCCGCCCTTAGTATGCCCATCTCATTCGATGCCGGCAACTAGAGAGCGTTGACTATTCCCCCGATGCTGCAGCCAAATTTCAATGACAGCCTGGGCCAACTTTTGTGGATCATGGCGGGCTAAGTCACTCTCCTCCATCAGCGCCCGCTTGACCACTTGCACCCCCATCGACTGGAGGCGGTGTCCATCGATCTGGACTTGGTGAGCCCCCTCCTCACGATAGCGTTTGATGAGCCTGGCCGGAGCCCGCTGGGAATTGACCAGCACGTAGTCCACGATTTTCTCGCCTGCGTGATCCAGCACCGCCTGCAAATGATCGGCGGCGGTGTAACCATCGGTCTCCCCCGGCTGGGTCATCACATTACAAACGTAAATCCGCACCGCGGTCGATGCCCGCAAGGCATCGACAACTCCCGCCACCAGCAAGTTGGGCAGCACGCTGGTGTAGAGACTTCCCGGGCCGAGGACGATGATATCGGCTTCGGCGATGGCATCGAGGGTTTCTTTCACCGCTGGGGGTGAGGGGGGATCTAAGTAAAGGCGCTCGATCCGCTTCCCGGGACTTGGGATCTTGCTCTCCCCCGTCACCGTCGAGCCATCGTTGTAGCTGGCACGAAGGACGACAGAGGCCAAGGTGGAAGGCAGCACCTGCCCTCTGATAAACAGGACGCGGCTCGATTGCCGCACCGCCTCTTGGAAATCACCAAGGACGGCCGTCATCGCGGCGATGAAGAGGTTGCCGAAGCTGTGGCCTTTGAGTTCTTCGCCCTCGGCGAAACGATATTGGAAAAGCTTTTCCATCAAGGGTTCCGTGTCCGCGAGGGCCACCAGGGTGTTGCGGATATCGCCGGGAGCGGGGATGCCCAGTTGGCTGCGGAGCCTCCCTGAGCTGCCGCCGTCATCGGCCACGGTGACCACCGCCGTCAGATTGCCGGAGAACTCCTTCAAGCCGCGAAGCAAGGTAGAAAGCCCCGTACCGCCGCCAAAGGCTACGATTTTGGGACCGCGTCCGAGCTGTCTTTTGCTATAGACCAGATCCACCAAGGATGGGGTGGGTCGGGGCATCAAGACGGAAATGAGGGAGTTGATCGTCTGCCGGATGCCAAAGCAAATGAAGAAGCTGCCAAGGAGGATGCAGCCCATCGCCGCCCAATTGACCAGTTCTGATGGGATGAGTCCGGTGAGTCGATAAAACCATCCGGCAATGAGAATCCGGATTAAGGCCACCGAATGGACATCGGCCAGCAAGACGACCCCGCCGCTGAACAACAGTACGCCTAGGACCACCAACAAGAGCCATCTTTTTACTCCCATCCCGGGATAAAGCCACTTCCAACAGCCCATCGGGCCAACGCTCCCTCAATCTAGACTACCTGACATCCCGGTGGATGACTTTCACCTCATATTCCCGCTCCTCCAAGAACCGCGCCAGGGCCACGGCCACAGCGACGGAACGATGCCTCCCCCCGGTGCAGCCGATGCCTATAGAAAGGTGGGACTTACCTTCCCGTTCATACTGGGGAAGGAGAAAGGCCATAAAATCCTCCAGTTTTTGTTGGAACTGGCGGGTCAGGGGCCAGTTGAAAACATAATCCCGAACAGCCTCATCCTCACCCGTCAGGGGCCTGAGGGACTCCACATAATGGGGATTGGGCAGGAAACGGACGTCGAAGACTAGGTCCAGATCCAAGGGCAGGCCGTACTTGAAGCCAAAGGAGATGACCGTCACCCCCAGCCCCCCTTTGCCCAGGTCAGCACCATATTCGGCACTAATGATGGCATGGAGATGCTGAGGAGTCAAACTGGAGGTGTCGAGGATCTTGTCAGCCCTCCCGCGCACCGCCTCAAGGCGCCTGCGTTCAGCCTTGATGCCCTCCAGGACCGCGCCGCCCTCGGCCAAGGGATGGCGGCGCCGGGTCTCTTTGAACCGCCGAATCAGCACCTCGTCAGAAGCTTCTAAAAAAAGAATATTATAACTGAAGCCTTCCCGTTCCAAATCCTTCAGGGCCTCGAGCAAATGGTCGAAAAACCCGCCGCCTCGGACGTCGCTGACAACAGCTACCCGCTTAATCTTGCCTTCGGACTGGTAAATCAGCTCGGCGAACTTGGTAATCAGGCTGGGCGGCAGATTATCGACGCAGAAATAGCCTAGATCCTCGAAGCAGCGCATCGCCTCGGATTTGCCCGCCCCTGACATGCCCGTGATGATGACGAAACTGATGTTCTTCACCTTGCGCCCCCCTACACGGCATGACTTCTCCATCAGGGGCGTTTCCCCTCCCAGCTGGGCCTGGTGTTGAGGATTCGTTCGGGGCTCAGGCCTGCCCCCGCGGCAAGCTCAACGCCCTTGGCGAAGTCCCCAACCCGACGGGGATGGTGGGCATCACTGCTGATGACAAAGTCTACCCCGGTAGAAGCGGCAACCCTAATATATTCTAGTGTTGTATGGTTATGACTTGTGTTAATTTCCAAGGCGGTGCCGCACTTATGGCACGCCGTCGCCAGCTCATAAGTGTCGATATCCATATGCAGTCCAGGATGGGTGATGAAGGCCACCGGATGGCGGAAGGCGGCATTGATCAGAGCCTGGGTGTTTAGCTCCCGGACTTTGCAGCTCCCAAGCCTCCTGGCGATGGGCACTTTCACATAAAAATGCCAGAGGGAAGACCAGTTGCCTGGCCGGACCCAGCTGTGCAGGCCGGCGATCAAGATGTCCAACTGGGCGATTGTCCGATCATCTACGTCAAGACGGCCGTCAAGGTCAACCACATTGGCCTCAAGCCCCACCAGGACCCGGATGCCCGTCCGATCCTCCCACAGCTTAGCCTCCTCTTTGATGCGACCGACGAGGCCAAGGTGGGCAATCCCCACGCCGAAGAGGTGACCCGGGCCATGATCGGTGATGGCCACCTCCTTCAGGCCGCGGGCTTTCGCGGCCAGAACCATATCGGCCACCGTCCCCCGACCATGACTGTAGCTGGTGTGGGTATGATAATCTCCCCACAAGCGCAAAGGCAGCCCTACTCTCTCATCAGCAAGTATAACCGGCTGGGGTAGCCGGCGACGACTAAGCCATCCCCATCATGGAGGGAAAGGCGCGTCACCGAGACCAGGGCCCATCCAAGGTGGGGACCCCCTTGCCGGAGTTTCGGTTTCCCCTGGTCTAGGTCATACGCGGCCACCCGACCTCGATCATCGGCAGTAATCAAGGAGGCAGGACCTAAGGCCAAGGCAAAGACGGGGCAATTGCACAAAGCCGATGAGCTGAGCTGGCGAAACTCCCCATCCCACCGCCAAATCTGCACCTTCCCCGGCTTGGTGGCCGGCCCGACCTCAATGGCAATTTCCCCGCCTTCAGCAGCTAAAGCCCGGATCCGACCAATGGGGGGAGTCTCCCCCTCCTTGCGCCAGCCCTGGCCTGTCCAGCTAAAGGACGTCATCCCCTCCACGAGGGTATCAAGGCGAACCTCCCGCACATCCGTTATCACCAGGAGATCGGGACTTCCCCGCAGAGTGCCAACGGCCCCCGCCTCACCGGGACTTTTTCCTTCCCAGACCTTAACTAGACTGTCCTCAAGCCATTTATGAATGATGGCCCGATCGCCATTCAGGATGATAATTTCCAGGTCCTCGCTCTGGAAGCGGCCCACCGCCATGGTGTAGTGGCCCCCGGCCCCAAAGAGGTTCTCACTTCGCCCAAGGGTGATGAACTCCCCGCCGTTCCACCCCAGGACTTGCAGGAAGACCTCCCGCAGCTCATAGTTGCGCCCCAGGATCAAGAGCTCATCCTGTCCATCACCGGTGAGGTCCACGGCGCACACCTGCAAGAGGGAGTCCATGGGGAAATTATCCTCTTGCCACCTGATTTCATATCCCCAAGCAGGCATCGCCAGCAGCATGGTCAAACATAGGGCCAACCCGACTTTCACTGATCCGACCTCCTCGTCCAGGAAACCTCGCTCATAGGCAATTCTAACCCATCTCCTCACCGGTGACAACACTAGCCCGACCAGGGCGATGTATGCCAGGCCTGGGCAAGGTGCCTTCGTTCCTCCAGCTCCCACCTTTTTGCCAAGTACTTCACCACAGTGAGCACATAGGTGGAGTGGGACCAGGTAAGGGGGGTGACGGAAATGGGCGATCCTGTGTGAGGATGGAGCTGCTCAGGGAGAAGACCGCTGCCTAGGGCATGGTCAACCACCCAATGGAGGAGCCGCCGGGCCTTCTCCAGGTCCTCGGGGGCTTTAGCCCGGGCAATGTGGTACTCGGCCCACCACAAGGTACAGATGATCCAGGGATTGCCTGGGACGCCATCCCCGACCACCGCCCGCAGGTACGGATCCTGGTTGTAACGGGCAAGCCCCCCAACGGAGGTTTTCACCCACAGGCCCTCGGCCACCGCGGCCATGGTGCGGACGATGCGCTCATCATCAGCGGAAAAAACGCCAAGGCCAAATAGGCCATAGAGACTGCTTTCCAGGGTAGGGTCGGGGACAAGTCGGTCCCCATCCCGGTAGACTCCCCGGATGAAACGGCCCAGGCCCGGGTCGAAGAGATGGCGGAGCATCGCCCGGCGCATCTCCTTGGCCGCCTGCTCATACTGATGGGCGATCTGGGTGTGGCCAAAGAGGCGGGCAAACTTCCCCGCGGCCATCAGTCCCGCATAAACTGCCGCCGCGGTGAAGGTGAAAACCCCCCGTCGCTCCTCCCAAAGATCATAGGACTCCAGGGGCAGCTTGGTGGCCAGGTCACGATAGAAAAGGAGGAAATCGGCGGCTTTGCGAATGAAGGGCCGATAGAGGGATTCAATGAACTCCAGGTCCCTTTCCTTCTCGTAGTAGTGGCCTAAGGCAAACAGAACCAAGGCCGTTTCATCCTCTTGAATGGGCAGGACCGGTTCTTCCCCGCCCATCCAAGGGTGCCAGCTGGAGCCGACGGAACCGTCCGGGTTGTACTTGTGCCAGAGAAAGCCGCCGGTGGACAGGACGCGGCCGCAAAAGGCGAAAAATCGCCGGGCAAGTTCGGGGTAGCCGGCCTGGCTTAAGGCGTGGGCCACTAAGGCTCCGTCCCGGGGCCACATGTAGCTGTAGTGATCCCGATTGAACTGGAGGATATCTGTATCGTTGGCCGCCAGAATGGCTCCAGACCCATCCATCTGGGTCCGAATAGTCAGGAGGCTGCGCTTGTAAAGTTCGATGATGCGGGGAGGCAGGTATTCCTCCATCGGTACGGGAAAGGTTTTCATGCCCTTGTTGGCCCAGGAGAACCAGTAAACTTGCGTCTCCCGCATCAGGCTCGTCACCCCGCCTTCTTCCACCAGGCGGTTAAGATGGCGGACCTCTTCAAAACCGCGGCCCGCAGCCAGCCAGTAGGTCAGCTCCTTCTCCTCCCGCGGCCCCACTTTGAGCCTGAAGCTGATAGTTGAATCCACCGACCCTTGGGCGATGGGGTTCCCCTCCAGGACCCCGTCTTCTGCATCCCGCCAAGTGCCCTCCGCACCCCGAAACCTCTTCCTCCCGGTGGCGTACTGATAGATGCCCCGGCGGCCCACCTGCCCCTTAATCAGGAAACAGCAATCCCCCTTGTAGTGCTTGATGGCATCCAAGGTAGGGTCATACAGGGCTGTATCCCCAACGTCGATGCCGTTGATGGAAAAGTCGTGGGTGAAGAAGATCCTGACCTCCCGCTCCCAATCCCCTTCATTCCGGACGAGAATCCTCTTTAGATGGACGTTGAGCCGATAGTGGACCGCATCAAAGAGGCGAAGGGCCAGCCCCCAGCCGGGGTGGACGGCCCGGCAGTCGCCAACTAGGGTTTGCCGCTTGTAGCCCACCCGCTTTTCCCAGCAAGGCTCATGGAGCCAGCTAAACCCCCGGTCGCACCACACCCCAATGCTGTTTTTGTGCCCCATCAGATGGTTGGGCATGCCCACGTGGGGGTAATACAAATCCCTCACGTTTAGCGCCTCATCGAAGGTGATGAGGAGCTGATCATTGCCAATGACCAAGTGCCTTGGCACCTATGCCCCTCCTATGCCGCTGCTCAAGGCGGCGGCCGCGGCAAATATCTTTGGGTCGAGGAAAGAAAAGACCTTGTCCCGCTCTTCCACTTCCGCCAGGAAGGCTAAGAAGCTGTCGGACTCGTCTTGGCCCTCCAGGCCGTCGAGGAGCCGCTCAAGGCGGGATAGATGCTCGAGAAAGCGTCTGCTGGCATAGTCCTCCGCCTTTTGGGTGCTGATGAGGAAAGGCCAATCGGAGGACTGCATCAAGAGGACCTCCCGACCAGCCTGGGCCAGGACTCGCCTTGCTAAGGGCGAGGACCATCCCCGGGCTGCAGCTTTCTCCAACCGCCGCGCCGCCTCGTGGACCTGAGGCCACATCCATTCGGTCGCCGGGTTCATCCAGATGTAATGGCGCCCGCCTTGGCCCCAGGAGCATTCGGGAAGGTTGATGGCCTCCGTCGGCGGATGGGCCGCAAGATACTCCCCGGGGGTAGTCATCTGGACTTCCTCCGCCGCCGCCAGGCCCCTGAAAACCCCTTCGAGCCAACTGATGCCCTCCCGCCACCAATGGCCGAAAAGCTCCAGATCATAGGGGGCGAGGATGATGGAACCGGCAGGCACCCCCCCAGTGAAGCGGTCCTTGATGGACTGGACGAAGTGTTCCGCCTGCTCCTTGACCCGGAGTGCAGCCGAGTCCGGATCGTAGATGTCCTTGCCCTCAAGATCCACCAAAGGGCTTGTGATCCGCCAGTAGTGGAAGCCTGAGGTCTGGTCCCGTTTGTGGAATTCCCGGTAGGCGCCATCGGTGGGATAGCCCCAATCCTCGGACCATACCTGCAGGCCAGTCAATTGATCCCGTCCCAAAACGGCCACCTGGCTTTGACCGACGTAATAACCCTGCAGGGTGGTCCGGCCTTTCGAGGCCACCCGAGTGCTTTTCGTTGGTCCGGGGGCATGGTAGACGGCATCCACATATCCCCCCCGGATGGCATGGCCGTCCACGAGGAAATACTTGATCCCCAGTGCTTCAAGATATCTTTCCAATCCCGGTCGATAGCCGCATTCGGGAAGCCAAATGCCCCGGGGGGAGGTGTGGAAATAATGTCGGTAGGCCTCTTGACCCACGGCCAGCTGCGCCTGCAGGGAAGACTCCACCTCCAGCAAAGGCAAATAAGCGTGGGTCGCCGCCCCGGCTAGGAGCTCAATGACGCCTTCTTCCTGAAGGCGGCGCAAGACGCCCACCAGGTCCCGCTGCAAATCCCCATAATCCCTCGCGACTTGTCCGTAGAACCCCAAGTAACCTTCGGCCAGGGCGGCAAGCTTCGGTTCAGCTGCGGCAAAGCGCACTACGTCCTGCCGGGCCGCCTCCATTCGCGCCTCAAGATACTCCAGGAACCTGGTCTGCATGTAGGGGTCCTGCAGCTGTTCGAGGAGCACAGGCGTAAAGCCGAGGGCAACCTTCACCCCCACCTTCTCCTCCCGCAAACGACAAAGGAGCGCGAGCAGGGGAACATAAGTCTCCGCCATCGCCTCAAAGACCCACTCCTCACCGAAGGGCCAAACGCCCGCCTGGCGACAGTAAGGCAGGTGACTGTGGAATACTAGGGAGACGAAACCTTTTTTCATCAGACTTCCTCCCTTTGTCCTAGATTGTTCGTCCTTGGTAGCTTCCCCCCAACACTTCTGTGCAATACACGAGGCTGTTGCGGGAATAATGCCGGGAGGAAAGGTAGATATTAAGATGGACGACGGTAGAGCCCACAGGGAGGAGGAAGGTGAGATCTTGCACAGAGAGGATGTGGAGGACAGATCAATTGGGGCGGGGGCGGAAATGCCCGTTGAAACGAGTGACGCCCGGGCCATCAACCTTCTCGAGGAGCGATTCTACGCCGCCCATCGGGAGCCCGATGTGGCCCCCAGCCCATATGAGCTGCCTTCAGGCTACAATGATACCCGCTTAGTAGCCATGGTCCGGGATCCCCTTTGGTTATTTGCCTATTGGGAAGTCCAGGGGGACCTGATTGAACGGATCCGTTTGGAGGAAGGTCCCGACCATTGGGATGGGGGCAGCTGGACCATGCGGGTCATGGATCTGACGGACCAGGATGCTTTTGATGTAGGAATCGATGTTTACGCTCGCAACTGGTATCTTGAAGTTGGGCGACCTGGGCACCTCCTGCAGCTTTGCCTCGGACGCACCCTTCCCTCCGGCCGGTTCGTCCCCCTGGTTTATTCCAACAAGACCCAAGCTCCCCCTGCCGGCGTTTCGGATCTCATCGATGAGGAATGGATGGTCCTGGAGGAAGCAACCGTGATGGCGGCCGGTTCGTTTTTGATTGGGGCCACATCCCCCGGGATGGGGAGGATCATGCTGGAGAGGGAAATGGCCTCGGGGGCGATCATCAACGTCGGCAGTCCCGGCCTCCAAGCCAAGGTCGCAGGCCAGCCCTTCTGGCTGACGGTCAACACGGAGCTCATTCTGTACGGGGCGACGCAGCCTGGGGCCCAGGTCACCATCTTCGGTCAACCGATTAAGCTGCGTCCCGATGGCACCTTCACCGCCCGCTATGCTCTTCCGGACGGCACCTTAGTGATTCCGGTCCAAGCCATCAGTCCCCAGGGGACCGAATCGATCACCGTTACCCCGGTCGTTTCCCGGGAAACCTACAGTTAGGCACAAGGAGTTGATGCCCTTGGCACCAAAAGGCTATCTGGCAATTGTCCTCCACGCCCACCTGCCCTATGTTCGCCATCCCGAATATCCCAGCTTCCTCGAGGAGGACTGGCTGTTTGAAGCTATCACCGAGACCTACATACCGCTGCTGCACATCTTTGAAAGGCTGTGCCATGATGGGGTCCCTTGGCAGCTGACCATGTCCTTGACGCCGCCCTTGCTTTCCATGTTCATGGACCCGCTGCTCCAAGATCGCTACATCAACCATTTACAGCGCCTGATGGACCTCGCGGAACGGGAAGTGGAAAGGACCCGGTACCTGCCCGAGTACCATGGGCTGGCGATGATGTATCGGGACAACTTCCACAAGGCCTATGATTCCTACGTCCACCGCTACGGACGGGACCTGGCCGGAGCCTTCCGGCATTTCCAGGAGGAAGGCCACCTGGAGATCATCGCCTCGGCCGCCACCCACGGATACTTGCCCTTAATGGAAAGTCAACCTTGGGCCGTGCGCAGCCAAATTGCCATCGGAGTCGATTTTTATCGCAGCGTATTCGGCCAGGACCCGATAGGCTTTTGGCTGCCTGAATGCGGGTTCAACCCGCCCGATGCCCGCTTTTTGCGAGAGTATGGCATCCGCTACACCTTCCTCGACTCCCACGGCATCCTCCATGCCCGCCCTCGTCCGAAATATGCGGTTTATGCGCCCCTGATGACGCCCGAGGGCCTGGCGGTCTTCGGTCGGGACTGGGAATCTTCAAAGCAGGTTTGGAGCGCGGACGAAGGCTACCCGGGGGATTATGATTACCGGGAGTTCTATCGGGACATCGGCTACGATCTGGAGTATGAATACATCCGGCCCTATCTAAAAGACGGCATTAGATGCAATACCGGGATTAAATACCACCGCATCACCGGGCCGGGGAACCACAAAGAACCCTATAACCCCCGCCGCGCCTTGGACAAGGCTGCCGAGCACGCGGGCAACTTCATGTTCAACCGGGAAAAGCAGGTGGAGTACCTGGCGAGCAAAATGGACCGCCGGCCAATCATCGTCGCTCCTTATGATGCGGAGCTGTTTGGCCACTGGTGGTTTGAAGGGCCGGCCTGGCTGGACTTCCTCATCCGCAAGATAGCCTACGACCAGGATGTGATAAAGCTCACCACCCCCAGCCGGTACCTGACCGAGTACCCCCGGAACCAGGTAGCCACCCCTTCCATGTCCAGCTGGGGCTACAAAGGCTACAATGAAGTATGGCTGGAGGGGAGCAATGACTGGATTTACGCCCATCTCCACAAAGCGGCGGAGCGGATGCGCGACCTGGCCCTTTCCTTCCCAGACCCCGATCCCTTGATCAGGCGGGCTTTGAACCAGGCGGCCAGGGAGCTGCTCCTTGCCCAAAGCAGCGACTGGGCCTTCATCATGAAAACGGGGACCATGGTCAGTTACGCCAAGAAACGGACGACAGACCACATAGGCCGTTTCAACCAGCTTTACGAGCAGCTCCAGACCGGGTCCATCAACGAGGGCTGGCTAGCTGACGTGGAAAGCAAGGACAACATCTTCCCCCACATCGACTATCGCATCTACGCCCATCCGCTGGGAGAGCTCGTCTCGGCCCTATAGGGGGTGAGGCCATGTTCGAGGGAAAGTCATCACTCTTGCGAAAAGGATTATACCTGGCGGCGGGGGCCGCTTTGCTCAGTAGGCTCCCCCGACTCTTGGCAGGAATTCCCCTCAAGCGGGCCAGCAAGCGCCTCCTCCAGGACCCCTATCGGGAAAACCTGTGGGCGATGATCTCCTCCTTGAACCGGATGGGTCCCCAGGTGGCCTTGGAAAACAGCCTAAGGGCCCAATCGGGCAAGGCCATCAAGCGCCCCTTAGGCTCACCGCGAAAAACCATCACCTTCGATAGCCTGATCTTTAACATCGCGCAACTAGCCAGCCGTCCCACCGACCCGGAGCAAATGGTCGACACCTCGGTAGTAATCGGACCCAAAGCGGCGCGGCCTTTGCACCTGGACATACCCTTAATCGTGTCTGGCATGGCCTACGGCCTTGGCCTGAGCAAACGGGCCAAACTCGCCCTGGCCAAGGGAGCCTCCCTGGCGGGCACCGCTACCAACTCCGGTGAGAGCGGCTTTGCCCCCTGGGAACGCCAGGCGGCCCGCCACTACATCGTCCAATATGGCCGCGGGATGTGGCCCCAGGACCTTAGCTGGTGCAAACAGGCGGACATGATCGAAATCCAGCTAGGCCAAGGGGCCAGCGCGGGGACAGAGCATTTTACCCTTTATAAAGATTTGCCTCCCCATGCCAGGAAAAGCCTCAAGCTAGCTAAGGGCCAGCCGGCGGTCATCTCCACCGCGCCGAGGGGAATCCGACTGCCGGAAGGCCTAAAAGATCTGGTCCAGCGGCTGCGGGAGGCCAGCGATGGCGCCCCCATTGGGGTCAAGCTCGGCGCCGGCAATGATTTGGAGGCCGACATGGCCATCGCCGTTGAAGCAGGGGTGGATTGCATCGCCCTTGACTGTTTTCAGGCGGCCACCGTCGGCAGCGAGCCCGTCCTTCAGGATGCCTTCGGCCTGCCCACCCCCATCGCCCTGAGCCGGGCGGCAGCCTTCATCGAAGGGCAAGGCCTCAAAGGCGAGGTTAGCCTGATCATCGGCGGGGGCCTCTTTCACCCGGAACACTTCCTCAAAGCCCTGGCCCTGGGGGCCGATGCCATGTACCTGGGGACTGTGTGCCTCTTGGCCATCGTCCATCCCCAGATCGCGACGGCCCTGCCGTGGGAGCCCCCCACCTCCCTAGCCTATGCCATTGGGGAGTATCAGCATAAACTAGACATCAACAAAGGAGCCCTGGCCCTGGCCCGGTTCTTCCAATCATCGGTGGCAGAGATGATCGTGGGTGCCCGGGCCTTGGGCAGGGCTTCCTTCAAGGAACTGTCCAAAGGGGATCTGGTGGCCCTCGATGGGCGCACCGCCCGCCTGACAGGTGTTCAGCTGGTCCGCGGACCTACGGCTTTAGAACGACCTTCAAAGCCTTCTTCTGTTCGACGAGGTCGCAGGCATGGTTTACATTAGCCAATTTGTCAACGTGGGTGATGATGGGCTTTATCTGCAGCTTGCCGAGCCGGTAAAGCTCTATGGCCAGGAGATAATCTCCCCATTCAAAGCCCTGTAATCCTTTGATGCGCTTTTCGTCCCTGACCACATTCCATGGCTTGAAGCTGACTTCCTTGCCCAGAAAACCACTGCCCCCCATCAGGAGCAGCCCTCCGGGAGCCGTCATCTCGATCCCCTGGGTGACAGCTTCCACCCGGCCGGTAGCTTCGATGACCACATCGGCGCCGAGCCCCTTGGTCATCTCCATCACTCTCTCCACCGGATCCACCTCGTCACCCTTGATAACCTCGCCGGCCCCCAGCTTCTTGGCCAGCTCCAGCCGCTCCGCATCTGCGCTTAGCCCAACCATGACCAAGTTCTTTGGGCCTGTAGCCAATGCTGTCTGCAAGAGGAAAAGGCCAAAGGGGCCAGGACCGAGGACAACAATGAAGCTGCCGGGCTTTATCTCATTGACCCTAATGGCCCGGGCAGCAGTAGTTACAGGCTCAAGGATGGCCGCCTCTTCCGCGGGGATATCATCGGGCACCTGGAACAGGATGTCGTCGTGGACGGCCACATACTCGGCAAAACTGCCGTCGCTATCGATCCCCACGTGGTCCCACCAGTGGCAGCGGTGGAACAAGCGCAGCTGGCAGGGATAGCACTCGCCACAGCCCTTGATGTCGCTGCAAGTGACCCGATCCCCGACTTTGACGTTGCGGACCTTAGGGCCTACCTCCACCACTTCTCCGTAAAACTCGTGTCCGGGGACGATGGGCATCTTAACCGGGCCGTGTCTGCCCATGAAGACATTGCTGCGAATGGCCACATCGGTCCCACAAACGCCAGTGGCGATCACTTTAACCAATGCTTGCTCCGGTCCAGGCTTGGGAATTGGCCGGTCCTCCAGGATGTATTCCTTGCGTTCATCGACTTTTACTGCGGCTAACATGCTATGCACCCTCCTTAATCCTCAAGTTCGCGCAATTCAATTCGGCGTCCTTCTTCCGCCGAAATGTAGCTTGCATAGGTGACTTGGACCACTTCCAAGCCCAGCTGACCGTCAGAGACCGGCTCTCGCCCTTCGCTGAAGCACTCCATGAAATCCTGCATCTCCTGGGGATAGCCGCGCATCCAATCTTCATCGGGAGCCGGCAAGCTCCAGCCAGCCTTGGTTTCCTGCTTCTCCCGCAGATACTCGTCGCCGAAAATGTCATGGGCAGGGGCGTACACCTCGCACGCGTCCATACCGGACATCTTGCACTTGACGATGCTGTTGGAGAGATAAATGTCGACGGTGTTGACTACTCCGCCCAAAGTGGTATCGTTGGCGAAAACCGTCGCCTTCGTGCCGTCGGTGAAAGTCAGGAAGACTGCCGACCAGTCTTCAACATCCTGCCATTCATCGACCATCCACTTTTTCTCCTCGGCGACGAAGCCGGGGGCCTTAGTCAAATTGGCCATTTCAGCCATCACCGCCTGGACCTTGATGGGCTTTCCCTGTTTAAGCATGCCTTCGAAATGCTTCAAGTGGATCACTGCCCCCAATGGGTGGGAGCCAAGGCGCAACAAAGATCCCCCGCCGGCCAGCCGCCAGTGCCTGGAGTAGGCAGCATGGGAGCCGCTGTGGCTCTCCTCGGCCCGCATATCAAGGATAGTTCCCCCACTGACCTCAATCAGCCGCTTGGCCTTCACCAATGGGGGCGCATAAATGTAATCCTCCGCATAACCTAAAATGACTCCATTTTCCTCAACTGCCCGGAGGATCCGGCGGGCGCTGTCCATCGCCACTTTGTACATTTGCCTCTTGGGGACCGTATGGCCGATGTTTGTCACTTCCCCTGACAAGTCTTGTCCAAAGTAGCCTGTTAGTGGTTTCTCGCAGATGATGTGTTTTTTTGCTTCGGCGGTGTTGATGCAGACCTCCTCATGGAGGTTATTGGGGACACAAACATCAATGGCATCGATATCCTTATTATCGAGCAGATATCGATAGTCGGTGTAGTGATTTGCGATCCCATACTGCCGAGCAAAGGCCTCCGCGCGCTCCTTGGTGCGGGAAGCAACGCCGACGACCTCCACCTCCACGCCTGTTACTTGTCGCAAGGCGTTCATATGCAGGTGGGACACAAATCCACAACCGACGATCCCCAAGCGAACCTTCCTCACGATTATGCCTCCTTTGTTTGATGTAGTATCGGGCTCGGGGTCCTCTAAGGGAATGGACGACCGAGCCCAACTAATATGGGATCAGTAGAACCCCATAACTTTTGGCAGAAACATCGGTACCGCGGGGAAATAGGTGATGATGAACAACACCAAGATTTCTACCGCGACGAAGGGCCAGATCTCCCTCGTGATATCTTCGAGACTGATCCTCGAAATCCCGCAAGCTACGAACAAGCATAGTCCAACGGGCGGTGTGGCCAAGCCGATGCAAAGATTGACCACCATGATGCAGCCAAAATGGAGGGGATGGATACCGAGGGACTCCATCATCGGGGCCAGGATGGGCGTCAGGATGATGATCGCTGCGGAGGTATCCATCACGCAACCGACAAAAAGCAAGAAGATATTGACGATAAACAGCATCACTAACGGATTAGTAGTCAACGATAGGAAGAAAGCAGCTATCTGGGTGGGGATTTTCTGGGTGCTCAGCACCCAGGAGAGGATGCTCGCACAGGCCACAACCAACAGGATCATGCTGGTGGTAAGACCCGCCCGGACCATAATGCCCGGCAGATGTTCGAGCTTCAATTCCTGGGTAACGAACAGCCCCACAAACAAGCCATACGCGACGGCAACGGCGGCAGCCTCGGTAGGGGTAAAGATGCCGGTCAAGACTCCCCCGAGGATGATCATGGGCATTACGAGAGCGAGTAGCGCCCGCTTGAGGGTGTCTAGGAACTGCATGAAGGTAATAGGGGTTTCCCGGCGGGGATAGCCCCTCTTTTTCGAAATGAAATAGGCGACGATCATCATGCCGACGCCAAAGAGGACCCCCGGTGCAAATCCGGACAGGAACAATCCACCGATGGAGATGCCCGCGGTCACCGCGTAGATAACCGCGGGAATGCTTGGGGGAATGATGGGGCCAATCACCGACGAGGCAGCCGTTACCGCGGCACTGAAGTCCACATCATAACCCTCTTCTACCATGGCTGGAATCAGAATGGAACCTAGGGCCGATGTATCAGCGACGGCCGAACCGGTGATGCCGGCAAAAAAAACGCTAGCCACAATGTTCACATGGGCTAATCCGCCCGTGATGTGGCCGACGAGGGCATCGGAGAAACGAAGCAATCCCCGGGTAATTCCCCCAGTGTTCATCATCTCCCCAGCAAGGATAAAAAAGGGAATGGCCATCAGGGGGAATTGGTCGATGCCGGTGAACATGCGTTGGGCAATGACTACCATGGGAACCCTTCCCCAGAACTGCAAAGCCACCGCGGCAGTGACCCCCAGGACAAAAGCGATAGGCATACCGGCAACTAAGGTCGCGATGAATGAAACAACGATGACCTTTACCATCATGCATCCTCCCCGACCTGAATTGTTGTTGGCTCTTCCTTCGCGGTGAGCAGCTCAAGGGATGCATAAAGCAGATACACCAGGAAGATGATGCCACCGATGAAGACCGCGGTGTAGGCCCAGGACATGGGCACGCGGAGGCTTGGAGCGAACTGCCGGTGCACTCGCTTCACGATGGTATAACCGTGGCGAACGACCAGATAGCAAAACCAACCGATGACCAGGTTGTCTAGCAGCAAGATGAACTTCCTGATCTTGAAAGGCAATTTGTCGATGATAAAGGTCACGCCTACGTGGGCTCCTTGGTAAAAGGCGAGCCCCCCTCCCAGGTAGGCCGTCCAAATCATCAGATAGCGAGCCAGCTCTTCTGTCCAGACGACAGTCCTGTGGAGGATGTAACGACCTACCACGCCGTATAAGACTACAATAGTCATACACGTCATTAGGATCATGATACCAATTTCACAAACCCTTGTCAACAATTCCCGCGTCCGGTGGAGCTTCTCCATTGTTGCGTCCCTCCTAATGATGTGGGCAAAGGAGGCCTGGGCGCCAAAGCGCCCAGGCCCCTGTTATCATCTACCACATGGGCCACTTGCCGGAACCAACCCGGTATTTCTCCTCGGCCCGCTCAACTTCGGCAATGATCTTGTCGACCCAGTAATCGCCGATCTCCTCCCGAATCCACTTCTCAACAGGGGGGCCCGCCTTAGCCCGGAAAGCTTCGAGCTCCTCGGTGGTCGGGAAGTAGACCTCCATTCCCTCCTCCCGCAACCGATCGACGCCAGTGGCCGAGGTCCAAATCTGCATTCCCCGATGCACCAGGCCGGCCATGATGGCAGCATCCAGCACGATCTGCTGTAGATCCTCGGGCAGCGACTGGAAGAAGTCATCATTAATGAAGGTGAAGTCGATGGAATAGATGTGGCCGTCCATGGTCAGGTACTTCTGAACCTCGTAGAATTTCATGACCTCGATCAAGCAGACGGGGTTCTCCTGACCGTCAACAACCCCCATCTGCAAAGCGGTGTACAGCTCTCCCCAAGCGATGGGCGTGGGTGATGCGCCCATGGACTCCACCATCTTCATGTGGGCCGGATGCTCCATGGTGCGGAACTTCAGACCTGCCATGTCCTCCGGCTTTCTGATGGGCCGGACGGTATTGGTGAAGTTCCGGAAGCCGTTTTCACTTACCTTGAGGCAGCGAACGCCCGTCTGTTTTCTCATTTCCTCCATCAGTTCGGCAACGACGGGACCGTCCAGGACCTCCCAAGCGATATGCTCTGACCGGAACATGTAGGGCACGGCCAGGCACATGATCTCAGGGAAAAAGCCCGCCACCGAACCCTCGCTCACGTTGCACACTTCGATGCTGCCCAGCTGTACACCCTCGAGCAATTCTCGCTCAGAGCCAAGCTCACTAGATGGATAGATTTCCACTTCAATCCGTCCACCGGACCGCTCTTCGGCGTAATACTTGAAAATCAACGCATCACCGTGGGCCGGTCCCTTAATCGGGTCAGGGGGATCGCCGTGGGCATACTTGATGATGTACTCCGCCGCGTAAGCGTTCACAGCCAAACCGGCAACCAACAACAGGACACTCAAAAATACCCACCATTTTCTCACTTCTTCCATCCCCTTTCGATTTTGGCTTTTCCGGGCGCGTCCATGAGCACCGACTGCAGCTAACGTCAGGTTTGTCGCCTATGTTCCCTGTTATGTGCTGTATGCATATAATTCTTGTTTTTTCCCTAGTTTCCTCCCAGCTTGCTAAATTTGGGTTACTTTGCCACTAACTATAAGCATGACCCAAGACCATAGAATAGTGAATCTGGCCGCTATTGCTTTCGCGATAGGTGAAAGCTAGGGACTATTGGTTGGCTCGCTGAGGATGGGACCTGTTGGGACCGCCGGCGGCCGGCGGGAAAAGACAAGTGATGAAGGGGGCCGGCGGGGCCCCCTTCAACTAAGCTGCATTGCTTCGATCTTGTTCATGCAAGCCTCAAGGAGGGCATCGGCCTCCTCGGGGCTGGACCCTTCGCTGTAGATGCGAAAAACCGGCTCTTCCGAGTCGGGCAGGACCAAAGTCCAGCCTGTTTGGTGATAGACCTTGACCCCATCGATCAGCTCAAGCCTCCCTTGCTGGGCGCCATCTTCGATGAGCCTGCGCATCACCCGACCCTTAGATTCCCAGGGACAATTCACAGCTTCCTGCCGCATGTAGAACTCGGGGATCTGGCGGACGAGCTCGGAGAGGGGTCGGCCTTCCCGGCTCATCATCTCCAACACCTTGCCCAGGGAGACTAAGGCATCGAACACCGGTTGGAAGTGGGGCAGACCCTTACGTCCAAGGAAAACCCGCTCTTCAAGGGCCTTTTCCATGATTGACCGGGGATTTGTTTTGGTCCTGACCACTTTGCCCTTGTACCGGGCGGCCAGTTTTTCGATGGCCCCCGGTGCGGTAACGGGCACCGCAATGGTCCTGGCGCCGCCGCCTTTGAAAGCGAGGAGGGAAATGACGGCTAAGAAAAGCTCGTCGCTTAAAATGTTGCCCTTCTCGTCGACGAGGACCAATCGCTCCCCACTATTATCAACGGCAAGGCCTAGGTCCGCACCTTCTTGGACCACTCTTTCAGCCAAACGCTGGATGTTCGCCAAAAACCCCTGGGCTCCCCGCCAATCATCCCTCGGCTCTTCCTTCTCCTCGATCACGCAGGCGATGCAGCCAAGGCGCTCCAGGAACAAGGGCAAAAGCAGGGAGAGGGTAGCCGCATCATAATCCACAACGACGCGAAAACGCCGCCCTTTGATCCTCTCCCTGTCGAGGAGCTCCATCACTTCATCGACGTAATGCTCGATGATGCGGGGAAGGAAGGCAAGGCTTCCGACCTCATCGGCCGCGGCCCGCCGAAAGTCTTCGCAGAAGAAGACATTCTCCACTTTCCGCTCCCTGCCCTTATCGAAGTTCAGCCCGCGCTCATCGAAGAACTTGAAAACCGCGATCCGCGGGTCCCTCGCGGCCAAATGCACGTGGACCCCCGCCTGTGCGCCCCCCGCTACCACCGCATGGCGGGCGACGGGCGTAGTCACGCTGCCTAGATCGAATACATCAACTCCCGCCGACAGGAGCCCCGCGATCAAGGCCCGCTTGAGCATCCGACTTGACCGGTAATTGTCGGCTCCCACCACGACCTGAGCCTTGGGAGGCAAGGTGGACCCAAGGGCCGCCCCTAGTTTGCTGGCCAGCTCCACCGTCAGTTCCACGTTGACCAAACCACTTACCCCGTGGGAGCCAAAAATCGACCGGGACCAGCGATTTCCCCAGACGAGGTTCTCCGCCACGGTCACGCCGCTGTCAACGGACTTGCCGGGCCAAAGCTTAGTGTCGGGGCGGACCGTGGCTCCTTGGCCGATGGAGCAGTCATCGCCCACAACGGCCCCCTCGAAGATGGCCGCCCGATCCTTCAGACGGACGTGGTCGCAAAGGATGGCGCCCCGCACTTCCACCCGCGCGCCCAGGTACGCATGGTCCCAGAGGACGGAGCGCTTGATGCTGCCCATCGGCATCAGGACACAGTTGGCCCCCAGGACGGAACCCTCAAGATAGACTCCAGGACCCACCCGGCAGTATGGCCCAAGAAGCAAAGGAGCCTGCAGCTTGGCTTCCGGGTGGAGCCAAGCCCCTTCCTCCACCCTGATCCCCGGGGCGATTTCCTCCCCCGGAAGGGGGAGGTTGATTCTCCCCGCGAGGAGATCGTAATGGGCCTGGCGGTATTGCTCCAAGTTGCCGATGTCGGACCAATACCCTGGCGCCACATACCCATACAGGGGAGCTCCCTTGGCCAACAGCAGGGGAAAGAGATTCTTGCTGAAGTCGAATTCTTCCCCCGGCGGGATGTCGTTAAAGATCTCCGGTTCCAGAACGTAGATCCCGGTGTTTACCGTATCGCTAAAAACCTCGCCCCAACTAGGTTTTTCCAAGAACTGCTTAATGCGACCCTCGCCGTCGGTGATGACTACCCCATACTCGAGCGGAGTCTCCACTTTGGTCAAGACCAGGGTGGCTAGGGCCCCCTTTTCCCGGTGAAACCGCACCGCCGCCTGCAGATCGAAGTCCGTCAGGGCATCGCCGCTGATCACCAGGAAAGTCTCTTTCAGGAAGGAAGCTGCGTTCTTGACGCTTCCCGCGGTGCCCAGGGGCACCTCTTCGATAAAATAGGAAAGGTTAACTTGCCAGCTATATCCGTCCCCGAAGTATTCTTGAATGGCCTCGGGCAGGTAGAACATGGTCACGGCAACGTCCTGGAATCCCGATCTGGCAAGTAAAGAGACGATATGTTCCATCATCGGCCGGTTGGCGATGGGCACCATGGGCTTGGGTCGGTCACAAGTGAGAGGGCGCAGTCTAGTCCCCTTGCCCCCCGCCATGATCACTGCCTTCACTGACTTTCCCCCCTATTTCTTCAGGAGTTGTTCCAACAGGTTCTCCCCCGTGGACTGGTAGCGCCCCCGGTAGCGACTGAAGAAACTAGCCACCCGGGAAAGGAGCAGCTGTTCTTCTATCTGGGGAGGGGTCAATGGCCCTTCCCAAGGGGTGTTTTCGTATTCATTCAGGACCTTCGCGTAGACCTCCACCGTCTTGCGGGCGATCCTGGACCAGTTGTACTGTTCGATCACCTCCCTGTAGGCCCGTTCTTTCAGTTTGGCGGCCAGTCCCGGGGCCAACAGCAGCGCCAGGATGTTGTCGGCCAGGGACTCCGGGTTGCCCGGCAAGGCGTGGAGGCCATTCTTGCCGTGCTGGATGATCTCGGCAAAGCCCCCCACATTGCTCACCACCACAGGCACTTGCGCGGCCATGGCTTCCAGCGCGACGATGCCGAAGGGTTCATAAAGGCTGGGGAAAACAGCCACATCGGCAACATGATAGAGGTTGTTCCGCACATCATCATCGACAAAGCCGGTGAAGTAAATCCGTTCGTATACTCCCAGCTCCCTGGCCCTGCGCATCAAATAATCCTGCGCGGGGCCTTTGCCGGCGATGACGAACTTGCAGTTGGGGTAGCGGGAGAGAATGATAGGCACTGCCTCAATGAGGACCCCGACCCCCTTTTCGGTGACCATCCTGCCGATGAAGAAGACCATTTTCTCATCGGGAGCAGCATACTGGCGGCGAAACTCAGCCGGGTCGGGTGCATTTGGCAGGAAGTCCTCCGCCTTCACCCCGTTGGGAATGACAGTCAGCTTGTCTTCCGGCACTTGGAGAAACTGGTGGAGTTCATTGTACATGTAATCGCTGCAGCAGATGACGTGCCATGCTTCATAGGTCAGCCACCATTCTACACTGCTGATGTACCGCTGCAAGGGATTGTGCAAACCGCCGTTGCGGCCATATTCGGTGGCATGGATAGTCGCCAGGAGGGGGCGGCGGTAAGCGTGTTTGAGGGCCTTAGCCGCGTAGGCCACCAGCCAGTCGTGGGCGTGGATGATGTCGAAGTCGACTCCCTTTTCCCGCAGCCCCACTACCTTCTCCATCATGTTCAAATTGAACTGGAAGACGGAGTCGAGGAAATCCAAGGGTTGGGGGGAATACATCTTCAAACGGTGAACCCTGACGCCGTCCTTAGTGTCCAGTTCTGAAGTGCCAGCATGATCGGCGGTTATCACTTCAACTTCATGCCCCTGCTGCACCAACGCCACGGACAAGTCGTGGACGTGCCGGGCTAGGCCCCCGACGATCCGGGGCGGATACTCCCAGGAAAGCATTAAGATCTTCAAGTCTTTACAACCCCCTTCGTCATCCTGGTATGAACCATCTCAAGGACCTCCCGCCGCCCCACCAGGCCAACGAGGGCTTCATCCTCAACGACGGGCAACTGTCGCAGCCCATGTTCTAACATGAGTCCCACGGCCTTGCCTACAGAGGTCCCTCGACCAACGGCCACGATCCCGCGGGACATGATCTGGCTCGTTGGCAGACTCCCTAGTTCTTGCAGGACTTCTCCCCGCAGCCAGCCCCCATTCAAGTAGACGAAGACGTCCAAGAACCGAACTTGTCCAGGAAGACAGCGGCGCAGGACATCCCCGGCCGTCACCAGGCCCTCTAGTCGCCCCTGGCTGCTGAGGACGGGAATGCTATCCACATCATCGTCCAGGAGGAGCTCAATCACCCGACGGACGGGCGTTGCCCCCGACACCGTCCTTTTGGCATCGACCATCAAGTCCCCGACAAGCACATGCCCCACCTCCGCGACAATTGGGACTGCCGTCCTATTGCACCAAGTCCCGCCGGTGAATACGTTGGAGCAGGGGTTTGGCCATGAAACTGCCACCGGATGTCTTTCACCGCAAGACCGCGGTCTCGCTGCCCTTTGCCGACCGATTCCTCAGAGTGGTCGATCGGAAAGCCCTCGATGAGCTTCACCGGGAGCTGGAAAGGCAGTTCAGCCATCCTCTCCTGCGGCTCCCCATCCGGAAGGAGTCCGACGACCCCGCGAAGTAGGATAACCCAGTTTTGCCAGGACTATTAGCCAAAAAAAGAGCGCCACGCCAACGGAGTTGGCAGTGACGCTCACCCTCTAGATATTCCCGGCGTTCCTATCTACCCACGTATCTTTCCCGGACAATAGCCGGCGTATCCCAGACTCTGCCCAGGTGGGCTGATTTCAGGAGCCGGATGTATTCCGCATGGGCCCAAGCTAAGGGAGTTGCCCCCCCTGTCCCTTCGCCAGTTTCCTCCCACACCTGTTCCGCCAGCATATAGCCGTGGTTGGCCAGGGCCTCCATGGTCCGCAGGTAAGGGCTAGGATCCCGACCCAGGGCCAGTTCGTAGTGGCCCCGCTCGCCTACTAGGTGGGTCCAAAGGCGCCCTTTCCCCTGGCCTTGGTAGGGCCGGCCGTCCGCCGTCTCCCCGTAGCCGTCGTGGTTGTACCGATACCAAGCGCATCCCTTCGGGGTTTTCCACCTAATTACTTCATCGACGGCCTGGAGGGACTCGAGGATGTAAGGATCGTCGGGGGCCTTGACGCCCAGGCGAACTAGCTCCAAGAAACCCGCGTCAACGAGCTCCCGCTGGTCAAAGAGCCCTCCCCCGTTTTTCACCTCCACCACATGGGCGCAGTTAGGCTGTCCATGGGGAGCAATGCGGATGTAGTGGCGGCCGGTGCCATGCCAACCGGTGGTGGTAAAGCACCACTCTTCCACCCGGCTTTGCCACTCATCGGCCAAGGCCAAGTACCGCTCGGCATCCCCATCTTCACCCCACTGGCGAGCTAGATCCGCAGCACAGACTAAAGCCGCTATCTCAGCCGCGATGGTGGAGGGTGAATAGCCTCCGTTTTCCTCCCAACGCTCCTGGGGAGTGGCCGGTCCGTGGGTCGCGATGTAGTCTGCCGCCTTTTTCACCATCCCATGGTAAAGGTCCTTGCGGCCTAGTTCCCAGGCCAGAATGATGGGAACGGAGACTTCGTCCATCTGGACGCCGCCCCAGTAAGGCTGGCCGTTCAGCCAGGAGTTTTGTGGAAAACTGCCATCTGCCCGCTGCTGGACATGGGCCAGGTAGTCCAGGGCGCGATTGGCCGCTCCTCGATCCCCTAGAGCCATAAATGCCTGGGCCACATGGTACAAGTCCCGCGCCCACACCAAGTGGTAGCCGCCGGTGTTATCATCGCTCGCCGCCTCGCCCCAAGGCACGGACAGGGATGCGATCATGGCCCCCCGGTAAGTCTTATCCTCACAAGCCTTAAGGACCATGCCGCTGACATAATAAAGCTGGGTTGCCTTTCCATCTAGGCGATCAAGACCAGTACAATAAGCATTCCACCCGCGGATATATTCCATCTCCAGGCGGTTCCAATCATCGCGGAGGGAGTCCAGCGCCGTCTGGGCCGCCTCCTGAGGGTCTCGGCCGAATCCCATGACTACGGTGAACTCATCGGCGCCCTCGATCTTGGCGATATGGGCGATATTGCCATCGATGGCCTGATCGTAGGTGTGCTGCAGCCCAAAGGAGCGACGCAAGTCCTCGATCCCGTCGCTGCGGCCGCAAAAGCCGACGGAGGATTTCTCCCAAGGCGCGCTGCTGCCGACGGCCATCCAGATGGACCCTTCCCCGGCCCAGAATAGCTCTTGGCCCCGGTAGGTCCCGCAGTACCCCTCATCCTGCCACCCGGAGTTGTTCACATGGGGATCGGTGTACAGGTAAAGCTGATAATCATCAACCCGTCCTTCAAGGGCCATGAAGTTCACCTTGACTAACAGGCTGTTGCGGAAAGGATCAGTAATGATGGTCTTGATAAGGCGATACTTTCCTTCTTTGTCCGTGTTGATCAGTCGATAGGCTAGGGCCAGGGGATGGACCAGCTGCACTGACTGGATCGTATCCTCCGTCTCATCGTCGAGAAAGGTTCGTCCATCGGTGATGAAAAACTTCATCTCCCTGGTATTGGCTTTGTCCAAAGTTGGGTAATAAACTTCCGTGACAGCTCCGTGGGCTAGCGAAAACCAGACTTTGGACTGCAAGCCAGCCGACGTCCCAATCCCCACTTTCTTCGCCGATGCCCAAGTGGGTTTTGCCCCAGGCCAGCCTGGAGCCAATTTGCCTGTATCACGCCAGATGATTTCCCCAGACAGGGGGGTCGAGACGTGATGGAGTTTACTCACCGCGCTTCCCCCTCTTTTAATTTTACTCGGCCTTCTGACACAGGGGCTTATTGACAATAAAAGGGCTATTTCCTGGAAATTTCCCCGTAATGCTCGATCAGATGGCCAAATTCCTTAGTTTCCCCCGGCAAACTCATTGTAACCCATGAATGCAACCCCTTCAACCTTACCGGGCCAGTAACCTTTTCCCAGCCCCCCCATCTACCCTCCCCTGCATAATCCCCCCCTCCTCGGAAAAGACTGATGGTGGAGGTGAGAACCATGCGCAATTTGTACTGGGCCGCCGGCGTTGCCCTGCTGCTGTTTGCCGCCCTGGCCTCTTGGCGAGGCATCCAGCCCGGACGGATGGCTGAACCTTCCCCCGCGGCGGAGGAGCGGGGCACGGTAACGCCCAATGACCCAAGAACGACCACCATGCCCGGCATTCCCGGCATCACCGGGCCCGACCAGTTTGCCGAAGGGTGCGTCAGCTGCCATACCAAGACTGACGGCCAGGACCACCGGCTCAGCACGACCATGCAGGCCATGGCTAAAGAAGGCAGGCATCCCGATGTGACCGAGGATACCAGGACCAAGGAGCTGCCCCAAGATTGTGCCCGTTGTCACACTTCAGGGGGCGACCTAGCTCTAGCCGATCTCCTCCATGAAGCCCACTACGAGGGGAACGACAACGTCTTCGTCCTTAAGTATGATGGTCACTGTCTCAACTGCCACTCCTTAAATCGGGACCAAGGAGTTGTCGACATCAAGTCTGGCACCGAGGACGCCGCTTAGGCCCGCTCCGATCATGGCCAGACTTGGTTCAAAGAGGTACAGATAAAGGTCAAGGGGGCTTAGCTCGACCTCCCCGAGCGGAATAAGCCCCTCTTCCCACAGGCTCGTGTAGCGGCCGGTGGGAGTGATCGCGATCAAGTCGAAGGTGATCCCCCGACGGTCGGCCCACGCGGCCCAGAATCGTCCAAACTCGATATCCTCCCCGCTCAGGCGCCAGTTGCCCCCGGGATGATTATGGACCAGAAAAATCCGCTGGACATCCCCGGGAAGGAGCCTGGTCCAAAGGAGCTCCCAAGGGACGTAATAGAGGCTGCTCGCCATGCCTTGACTCACCCGGGCCGTCTTTAACACCTTTCCTTCCCCGTCGACGAAGTAGACGATCCCCGCCTCATAATCAAGCTCCCCTATCTCTTCCCACGCCGCCGCGGCCGCCCCGCGGGGGTCGTTAATCGGCTGGGCCCAAGCTGGGCACCCGATCAGGAAGACGGCCAGTAAAACCCCTAGCAACCGCAATATGAGTCCTCCCCTTAAGTTTGGAGACAAGCTTCGCCGGGGCCGTAGCTCCTTCCTACCGCCAGGGGCTGTAACCTTCTGACACCTGGACCATGATCAGGGGGCCATCCGCCAAGACGGAAAAAGTTTACCCAAAATAGAGGAAAATTCCTATTCAACTAGAAAATTGGTACTACCTAGCTATTTTTCTTGAGGAGGGAAGGCAAAATGAAGTGGAAACTCCTTGTGTTGCCATTGTTAATCGGGCTCTTGCTCATCGGCACCCTCGGAGCCGAGGCCAAAATGATCTTCAAGTTGGCCACCGCCTATCCCCCTGGCAACGAGGCGGTAGTGGTGGCGGAGAAATTTGCCGACTTGGTTGCGTCCAAGAGCAACGGCGCCATCGAAGTCCAAGTTTTCTCCGGAGGGGCTATGGGGGGTGAACGGGACACCATTCAAGCTTTGAAGATGGGCTCCGTCCAAGGAGTCACCAGCGGCATGATGCCCATCCACATGTTCGCCCACAAGTACGGCTTCATGGATGCCCCTTATGTCATGCGGGACTATGACCACTGGAAGAGCGTGTGGCAGGGAGCTATCGGCGAAGAAGTGCGCAAGATCCTGCTGGAAAACCGAATCATGGTCGCTGGCATCTACTACCGGGGAGTCCGCCACATCACGGCCAACAAGCCCATCACTAAGCCGGAGGATCTAGCTGGCATCAAGATGCGCGTCCCCCAGGACCCGTCCTGGGTGAAGATCTGGCAGGAACTTGGAACCTTGCCGACGGTCGTCGCGTTGCCGGAACTGTTCACCGCGCTGCAAACTGGCGTAGCCGACGCCTCCGAGGGGCCCGCCTCCCAGCTCATCTCCTACAGGCTGAATGAAGTGCAAAAATACTTGGTTCTCTCGGGACACATGGTCGCGGTGGGCGTTTTCATGCTCAATGAACCCTTTATCAAAGGACTCGATGAGACAGACAGGGCCATCATCCTCGAAGCGGCCAAAGAAGCCGCGGAATACGGAGATCGCTGGGCCCTGGAGACCGAGGCTAAGCTCATCGAGGAGCTGCAAGCAGGCGGCATGAGCCCCGTCATCCCCGATGCGGCGGCATTGCAGGAGAAGGCCAGACCGGCCATCACAGCTTTGTTCGCCTCGGAGTGGGATGTTACAACGTGGGATGAAATACTGAGCTATTGAACCGGGGGGCCCTCCCCCCCCCCGGAACCTATTGGGGGATTCATATGTGGAATAAATTCAACCGCGCCCTTGACATCCTCGGAACCGCCATGTTCTGGGCCCTTTGCCTGGCGGTTTTGCTGCAGGTGGTCTGTCGGTTCATCTTGAAAATCCCGTCCCCATGGACGGAAGAAATCGCCCGTTACCTATTGATCCAGATAACTTTCCTCGGCAGCGCCATCGCCGCCCGGGAAGAAAGCCATTTAGTGGCTGTGGATCTTTGGAAAAGGATACCTGCTGCTTCGTTCCCCGCGGGGATCATCATCAGGGGGGCCGTACTCTATTTTGCCTGGGCAATGTTCCGCGGCGCCCTCAGCATGATGGCCATCGCCGGCATCGAGACGGCCACGTCCCTTCTTTGGCTGCGCATGTCCTACATCTACGCCGGGATGGCAGCCAGCTTTTTCCTGGTTTGTCTCTACACCTTGATTAACATCCTGCGCACTCTAGTAGGAAAGGTACCCCACAGCCCAAGGGCGAAGGAGGGGCAATTATGACTTTGACTGTGCTGAGCTTCGTAGGCATTCTCCTTTGCCTGCTCGTCGGCGGTGTTCCCGTCGGGTTCGCCATTGGCCTTGCCTCCTTGATCTTGCTGAACATTGAATCAAGGGGCATGGCCGATTCTACCATCATCGCCCAGCGGCTTTTCAGCGGCATTGACAGCTTCCCCTTGCTGGCGGTGCCGCTGTTCATGTTCACCGGCAACCTAATGAACATCGGCGGCATTACAAAACGGATTTTTGACTTTGCCAACCACCTGGTCGGCCATCTGCGCCTCGGGCTCGGACAAGTGAACGTAGTGGCCAGCATGATCTTCGCCGGCATGTCGGGGGCCGCGGTGGCCGATGCATCGGGCCTCGGGCCTATCGAGATCAAGGCCATGCTGGACGCGAACTACGATCTCGGCTACAGTGCGGCCATTACCGCCGCCTCATCCTCCATCGGACCTATCATCCCGCCCAGCATCCCCTTAGTCATCTACGGCATCATGGCCGAGGCCTCCATCGGCCGACTCTTGCTGGGGGGAATCTTGCCTGGAATTTTCATCGGTATCTCCCTGATGCTGATGAATGAGTTTTACTTTGCCCGCAAGCTAGGTGCCGAGCGGGGCAAGTTTGCCGGTTGGCGTCCTTTGTGGCAGAGTTTTCGCCGGGCGTTTTGGCCCTTAATGACCCCGGTCATCCTCGTCGGCGGGATCCTCTCAGGGATCTTCACCCCCACCGAAGCTGCCGGGGTCGCCCTTGTTTATGCCGTTGCCTTGAGCATTGTCTACCGGGAGATTACCCTCAAGGAGCTCCTTGCCCTGTCGAAAGAAACCATGCGCTCCACCGCGGAGGTCCTAATTATCGTCGGTGCAGCGAGCGCCTTTGGCTACATGGTCGTTTCCGCCCAATTGCCCCAGATGATCTTGCGCACTGTCAGCTCCTTGACGATGAACCGCTGGGCAGTACTGGCCCTGATCAACGTGTTTCTCCTGATCATCGGCTGCTTCATGGAGCCGGTAGCCGCCATCACCATCACCGTTCCCGTGATGATGCCCCTCGTCCGGCAACTGGGGATCGATCCGGTCCATTTCGGGATGGTGGTGGTCTACAACCTAGTCTTAGGGCTCCTTACACCTCCCGTGGGACTGGTCCTCTTTGTCACCGCGAAGATCGCTGGTCTGTCCGTTGAGGAGTTGGTAAAGAACATACTGCCCTTTTTCATTCCGCTGCTGTTGAGTCTTCTCATCATCACTTATGTGCCAGGCATCGTCACCATCATCCCAGATCTGCTCATGGGTTAACCAGGCGAATTCGTTCTGTCACCTTGACGCGGGCTCCCAAGGGAGTCCGCCAAACACTCTACGAAGGGATTAGACGTCCTGGGGCCGCCGCCACGACCGCTTCCAACGAAAAGCTCCTAAGGCGCCCAGGCGATGATCACCGTCGTTGCTCCAAGGAAACTTTCACCGAAGTAAAGGAAACTTGCTTCTCAACTAGAAAATTAACACTATCCGGCCCTCCTAGGGCAGAGGCCTCGGCCGCGGCCACAAGTGTGCCAAGTTCAAAGACTCGTCGCGACCATCCAAGCCTTTTTGGGCTGGTGCCTCCTAGGGGCCGGCGCGAAGAAAACAGGCCCCGCAGAAGGGCCTAATTGGGCAAAAAGCCATCGTTGCCGGGCACCGTTCACCTCATCTTAGATTTCCTTGCGGGTTAAAGGAGGTTGTCAAAGTGAAGCTGTCAGGGAAAAAGGTTCTCATCTTGGTCGCCAACGAATTTGAAGATGTGGAGGTTACCTTCCCCTTCCTTCGGCTCAGCGAGGAGGGAGCCTGGATCACCCTAGGAGTCTTGGAGATGGGCTTCCATCCGCGGCCGGCCTTCCAGGGCAAGCCCATTACCGGCCGGTTTGGCACCACCGTTCCCTTCATCGTCAACAAGGAGGGAAAGCGGTACGACATGAGGCCCGTAGGCGAGCTTTCCCCGGATGAATTTGATGCGGTCATCATCCCCGGTGGGTTCGCTCCCGACTATCTGCGGCGGGACCCCCACACGGTGAACTTGGTCCGGGAGGCGGCCGCCCAGGGCAAACCTATCGCCGGGATTTGCCATGGTCCCTGGCTGATGATCTCCGCAGGGGTCGTTTCTGGCCGGCGGGTGACGGGGATCGTCGCGATCAAAGATGATCTGGAAAACGCGGGGGCTACCTTCGTCGATGAGGCAGTAGTGGTCGACGGGAACATCATCTCCAGCCGCAATCCCGACGATTTGCCGGAGTTTTGCCGCGCGATCATCGAGCAGTTATCTTAAAAGCGGACTCCCGACGGAGTCCGCTC
>ERZ773359.292-NODE-292-length-69011-cov-18.412437_pt1 | contig 69011 bp, 65 predicted proteins | sample MGYA00374955_ERZ773359 | MGnify/ENA primary metagenome ERZ773359 (study PRJEB29098, sample SAMN04486028) | biogas fermenter metagenome | study: EMG produced TPA metagenomics assembly of the Biogas fermentation microbial communities from Germany - Plant 4 DNA1... | reverse complement strand
GTATTGTAGCTGCCACCACCATAAAACTCAAACGAAGCTGCTGCAGACAGACTCAGGGCCAATACTAAACCTATGGCCAATACGGTTTTTTTCATCCTCGCTTACCTCCTTAAGACTTAAGTACCTACTAGAAGAACCTACCGGTCCTTTTCCTCGGACTGATAGACTCCCTCCCTTCCCACGGTGGTCCTCTTATAATGCCGATTTCGGGGATCCCCGATCATAGTCTACTACTTCCCTGACAGGCCAGTATTTTCCTGCCGGGACATGTAAAAAAATCACTATTGTTCTTGAACCCTAAGGGATCCTACGCATTCCTTGAGAAATCAGGCCTCCGGCAATTAGTGAAGGGCCAAAGTCCTGCCTAATCCTTGCCGAAGGGTCTAATTATCCTCATTGGACTTTCCTCGAACATCGCTATGGCCCTACCCAAATCAATTCCCGGTTGGACGATCCTTGGCAATCACCCCCCATGCCATGCTGGGCCTTGGCCATTCCCTACGGATAGAGTGACCCCATCAATGGGCTCAGCGAGGCTTGCGCTATAGAAACAGGTCACCTTGGTCTCATCGAGGGCGGTCACGCTTCCCCCTCGAACCATGATGCAAGACCTCGGCAGTAGAAACATCGGCAATCTCCGGCGTTAGATTTACGGTCCCCTTATGGTGGGCAGAACCCTAGGACTTCTTCCAAGGCGACCCCTACTTGCCCGCGAAGTCCATAAGTTGCCAGTAGACTCATCGGACCGAGGATGCGGATGAACGGCGGCTTCCTAGCTGCTGTTGCGGGCGACCATTGCAGCGGCGGGCATCTTGTTGAACTTCGTCGGCGGAACCCTCTTGGCTACCTGCAAAGCCACGTGGTGATCATTATTCCCCTTGGACATGGCCGGGCAAGCCCCATGGCTCACTGAGGGGGTGAAGTCGGCCGAGGAGACCAGCCGATCCAGCGCTGAATTCCCACCCTTCATAGCACTTCCATACTACGCGAAATCGACAAAAAATCACTATCTTAGATTAGATGCAGGAATGTACTTGTGAAGAGCGAAGGATCACCTATCTGAACGGCACGGCCTAGGATCGCCTTTCATCCGGCGGGCACTCGTAGATGTATTCGATGCCATCCGCTACTGGACTGTGCCGTCTTAGAGGAGGCCGAACGAGACAAAAAAGCGACAAGGGCTGATAAAAACCTGGGGGGATGAGAGGCTGCATAGCCGTTGACATTGAATTATACAGATAATAGACAAGGCGGCGACAGCTAGGGGAGGCGATTCCAACCCCAGGGTGTGAAAGCTCCTCCGAAGAAGATCGGGGCTACTAGGGGCTAAGAAGCGGCAAGAACCACCCTGCGGTGGAACGAATGAACCGACATATTCCCCAAAACCTATCGCAGCAACTAAGGAGGATGACCTTGCAAGGATTAGTACTCTACCCCGATGGAAGCTACCGACTAGAAGATGTACCAGAGCCGAAGATAGGCCAGAATGTGTACGCGCCGAAGGATGTGATCATTGAGGTCGAATACTGCGGCATTTGCGGCAGCGACATCCACAAGTGGCTCGATGCCGACAAAGAAGGAATCAAAGGACCATCCAAACCGACCGTCACCGGCCATGAGATCACCGGGGTGGTGGTTGACAAGGGTCCCGAGGTAGACAACGTCCAGATCGGGGATCGGGTGGTCTGTGAGATCGTCGTCTTTTACTGCGGCCGGTGCATCAACTGCAAACAAGGCCGCATCAACATCTGCGCCAACATGAAAGCCGCGGATCAGCGGGCCCACTACGTCACTGGCGGGGGTTTCGCTAAGTACGTGGCCTGGCCTGCCGATCACGTCCATAAACTGCCTGACAGCATCTCCTTCGAAGAAGCAGTCCTGATGGAGCCGACGGCCGGATCAACCCACAGCATCATCGAACGGATGGGGCTCCAAGCTGGAGAGTCCCTGGCTATTTTGGGACCGGGAGCGAGGGGCTTAATTACCCTCCAGATCGCCAAGGCCGCAGGGGCAGGGCCGATCATCGTCAGCGGCCTTGAGCGGGATTGGGAAACGAGGCTGAGACTGGCAAAGGAGCTTGGGGCTGATTACGTAGTCAACATCGAACGGGAAAGCTTGGAAGATGTGGTGCGGGAAGTAACGGGGATTGGGGTGGATGTGGTTGCCGAGATCACGGGAAGCCCCGATGCGGTGAGCCAAAGCCTGGACATCGTCCGGCCCGGGGGCAGGGTCTTGATTAGCGGCGGTGGGATCCGGGGAGGCATCACCGCCCAGATCGACACTCGCCAGCTCATCGTCAAAGAACTAGACGTGAAGGGTGAGATCTCCCATCTTTGGACCTCTTGGAAAACGGCCATTAAGTTGGTGGAGAAGGGGAAGGTGAACCTCAAGCCCTTGCTGTCCCACATCTATCCCTTGGCCCGCTGGAAGGAAGCTTTCGACTTGGCGGCAACTAGCCCCGAGGCCTTGCGGGTAGCTATTCGACCTGAGTAGTCCACCTTAGGGTGGACTTTTGTGGAAAGTTATCAGTAAATAAGTCAAAAAGGAGGAGTCATGGAGTGAAGAGGAAACTGTTAGCGTGCACAGTAATTTTGCTCATCGTCGCTTTGTCGGCTGCGGCAGCTCCCATTCGATTGCGCTTTGCCTCTAACGCACCGATCAACTCCCCAACGCATCTGGCGCAAGAAGAATTCGCCCGGCTAGTTGCGGAAAAGACCAATGGCGAAGTCATCGTTGAAGTCTTCCCCGCCAACCAGCTGGGAGGGAACCGGGAACTTATCGAAGCTGTCAAGATGGGCGCCATTGACCTGGAACTCCAGGGAAGCGCCAATACGATGTACCTTGGGCCGGAAGAGTACGCGGTGATGCGGGTTCCCTTCATGTTCCGGGATCAAGAGCATGTTTATAAAGTCCTGGAAGGACCCATCGGCCAGCGGTTGACTGAACAAGTTGAAAAAGCAGGGGTCCTCATCCTCAGCCAGCGCTGGGATCGGCTCCCCAGGCACGTTAGCGCCCGGGTCCCTATTCGCACCCCCGAGGATATGCAGAATCTGAAGATCCGCAACGGCGACCGGGCCTCCGTGGAGGGCTTCCGGATCCTCGGTGCAGCGCCGGTGAACATACCCCTCAATGAGATGTATCTGGCTTTGCAGCAAGGAGTAGCCGATGGGGCCAACTTGCCCTTGGACTACTTCTGGGAGCACAGCATCTACGAAGTCAACAAGTATCTGAACCTCCTCTACCAGAGCTTCGACGTACAAATGCTCTTGGCCAATGCCCGCCGCTTCAAGAGTCTATCGCCCGAGCACCAGCGGGCCTTGCTGGAAGCCGCGGAAGAGGCCGCGGATTACAACAACAAACTCACCTGGGAATCGGAGGCGGAGTACCTCGCGAAACTAGAAGCCGCCGGCATGGAAGTCGTGCGGGTGGATATCGAGCCTTTCTACAACGTCATCCGGGAGCGGGTGGATGAGATCTACGCGATTTACCCATCGACCAAGGGACTAGTAGAGGAGATCGACGCGGTTCAGTAGACCGGGGGCCAGAGGCCCCCGGCCCAAGAAAGGAGGGGAACCATGTCCAAGCAAAAAGACATCCTTACTACTATCCTCGAGAACTTTTGCGTATGGATGATGATCTTGCTGCAGACAGTGGTTTTTCTTGGCGTCGTCTTTCGTTACGCACTGAACAAACCCCTGATTTGGGTCGACGAACTGGCCTCCATCATCATGGTCTACATCACCTTCATCGGCTCGGCCGTAGCGGTAAAGTACAACCAGCATATGCGGATGACTGTTCTTGACATGGTGCTGTCGCCAAAGAACCTTGCCCGCTGGCAAAAGGTCGTTGACCTGTGCAGTCTGGTTTTCCTGGCCTTCTTGGTCTGGGTGGGCTGGCGCATGGTCGGCTTTGTAGGGGGCACGATGACGGACATCCTGCGGCTCCCCGTCAGTTTCGTGTATTTCGCCATTCCCCTGGGACTTGCCTTGATGGTCGTTTACATGTTAGCAGGAACCCTGGTAAAGGAGGATTAACATGGCAGCCCTGCTTATCCTAGGATTGCTCGCCTTGTTGGTGTTGGGGTTTCCCATCGGCATCTCCATGGGGATTATCAGCATCTACTACCTGGTTAGAGAAGGGATCCCCCTGGAGATCGCCATCCAGCAGATGTTTCAGGGAACTAATGTCTTCGTCTTGCTGGCCATTCCTCTGTTCATGATCGCCAGCAGCACCATGAACCATGGGACCATCACCGAACGGCTGATCAACCTGTGCGACTCCTTGCTTGGCCACATCCGCGGGGGACTAGCCCATGTGAACGTACTGGTGAGCATGATCTTTGCCGGCATGTCCGGCTCAGCCCTGGCGGACACCGCGGGGATTGGGGGAATCCTCATTCCGGAGATGATCAAGCAAGGTTATGACAAGGACTTCACCGTGGCTGTGACCGCAACCTCCTCCGTCATTGGCCCCATCATCCCCCCGAGCATCCCCATGGTCCTGACCGCGGCCATGGCGGGCGTGTCGGTGGGCAAGATGTTCCTCGGGGGAGCCCTGCCCGGCTTCCTTTTTACTGCCTTCCAGCTAATCCTGGTTGCCATCATCTCCGCCAAGAGGCAGTATCCCATTAAGAAGCGGGCGCCGCTGGCCAAGATGTGGCAGGACTTCAAACGGGCCATTGTCCCCCTTCTGATGCCCGTCATTCTCTTGGGCGGGATCTTCTCCGGCATCTTCACGCCAACGGAGGCTGCATCGGTGGCCGTGACCTATGCTCTCATACTGGGCCTTGTCATCTACCGGGCCATCTCCTGGGAGGATGTCAGGTCCCTTTGCCTGGAAGTTGCCCTTCATACGGCAGTGATCATGTTCATCGTGGCCATGGCCCAGCTCTATGGGTGGGTGCTGACTAGGGAGCGGCTGCCCCAGTATGTCTTCGGCCTGATGACCCGCATCACCGAAAACCCCCAGCTCCTCTTAGTGATCGTCGTCTTCGGTTTAGTGGTGGTTGGCTGCTTCATGTCCACCACCCCCACGTTGATGCTAACGATTCCCATCTTGATTCCCATTGCCAGGGAGCTGGGCTTCGATCCTTTGCACTTTTTCGTCGTAGTGACCCTGGCGGCCTGTCTAGGCACCATTACCCCGCCGGTGGGGCTGACCCTGTACCTGGCGGCCTCCATCGCCAAGACGCCGGTGGAAAAGACATTGCTCATGATGATCCCCTTCGGGGCCACATTGATCTTAGTGACGGTCATTGCCATCTACTTCCCGCCCCTGGTGACATGGCTGCCTAATCTGTTGATGGGCTAGAAGGTTTTACGGCCCTGTGGAAGAATAGATCGGCAAAGAACAGACAAAGGAGCGGTCGCCATGGAAATTGCCCTGCCTTACGGGCGAGATGAAGAGGTTATCATCAACGTTCCCGACGGGAATCTGGCTGGGGTGCTTTCTCCCCCTGATGTTAAGGGCGCAGCCGATGAAGATGAGCTCATCCGACGGGCCCTGGAAAACCCCATCGGCGCCCCTCCGCTGCAAGACGTGGTCCGGCGCGGCATGCGGGTGGCCATCGTCGTCTCCGATGCCTCACGGCCCAACATCGAAAGAAAAATCCTCCCCCATCTGCTAAGGGAGCTGGAGGGGGTGGGGGTTGGGCTGGAGGACCTCATCTTCGGCATCGGCACCGGGGCCCACCGCCAGGCGACCGAAGAAGAGCTGGTGGAAATGCTGGGGGAGGAGGTCTGTCGGCACTCGGCCATCATCAACCACCAAGCAGGGATAGACCCGATGGTTGATCTGGGCCGGACGAGTCAAGGATATCCCATCAAGATCAACCGGGCCATCGTCGAAGCCGACTTCAAGATCGCCATCGGCACGGTGCTCCCCCATCCCTTCGCGGGCTACAGCGGCGGAGGAAAGGCCATCTCCGTCGGCGTGGCCAGCGCGGAGACCATCGCCAGCACCCATACCCCGCAGACTCTGGAGCATCCCCGCACGGGCCTTGGGATCCTGGACGGCAACCCCTTCTACCTGGCCTCCTTGGAGATGGCGAGGAAGATCAACCTGGGGCTGTTGATCAATGCCACGGTGGATCCAGAGGAGCGGTTGGTGGACGTGGTTGCCGGCGAGGTGGAAGCTGCCCACCGGGAGCTGGTTAGAAGGTCCGCGGATGTGATGTTCAAGGTGCCCTTCCCTGAGCCGGCGGACATCGTCGTCGTCTCCTCAGGCTATCCCAAAGACGGCAACTTGTACCATGGGGTTGCCGAAGGGGTCTGCATCGTCGCCGGGGATGCCAATCCCACCCCTTGCGTCAAGAAGGGCGGGACCATCATCTTGGTTTCCCCCATGGAAGAGGGAGTCTACAACCAGGTCTTCGGCCGCTGCATGAAAGATGCCAAGGATCCCAAAGAAGTCATGGAGCGGGTGCTGGAAGAAGGGGTCACTGAACCGGGCCAGCACAGAGCTTATGGTGTGGCCAAGATCCTCATCGACCACGAAGTCATCTGCGCTCAGTCCCGGATGGACCCCGCCGAACTACGATCAATGCATTTCAAGGCGATGGACAGCGCCCAGGAAGCCCTGGATATGGCCCTCGCCAAGCATGGACCAGGGGCTAAGGTGCTGGTTTTGCAAAACTCCCACCGGCTGATTCCCGTTCGGGCTAGCTAAAGCGGCCCCGGGCGGCAACGGGCCAGGTGATTTCAAGTCTCCCGCCGCGCAGGCCGTAGTAGCGATCGTGGAGATTGATGGTGGTGCACCCGTGGGAGGGTATGAGCTGGACCTGATCGTTGACCTTGAGACCCTGGGCCTCGGGAGCAAGCTTCAAGATCCCGTGCTCCTCCGACAGGCGGACCAGCTCCGCCCCGGGGAGGGTCGCTTGGGGCAGGCCGAACTCCTCGGTGAGGGCTTTCTTGCCCGCATCGACGATCGCGAGGTGGGGTTCCGGCCGGCCGACTACGGTGGCCAGGACCGTCAGGGCCGGTTTGAAGCCAAGGCCCAGTTCTAGATAGCGAGCATCCATGAATAGATATGATCCCGCCTGGACCTCGGTGATTCCGGGGAAATCCCCCGCGATATTGTAAGTGCCGGTGCCGCCGGCGCTGACGATTTCAACGGGGATGCCGGCCTGGATGAGGGCATCCCGGACGGCCACCAGGCGGGCATTTGCTTTCTCCCCCTCCGCCTTGCGGGCGGCATAGTCCTTGATGAAGACGCAGTGGCCCTCATAGCCCATGATGCCCTTAAAACTCAGGCTGGGCAAGCTTTGGATGTACCTGGCAAGCTGGACCACATCGGGGATGGTTCGCACTCCCGACCGGCCCAGGCCCACATCCACCTCGATGAGGACGTTGAGGGAGGCTCCGGCGGCCCGGGAGGCCTCTGCCAGGTCCTTGGCGTTGGCTTGGCTGTCGCAGGCGACGATGATCCGGCTGTGGCGGGCAAGTCCCGCAAGGTGACGGATCTTCTTGGGGTGGGTCACCTGGTTGGCCAGGAGAACATCTTGAATTCCTGCCTGAACGAAGACTTCCGCTTCCGAAAGCTTAGCACAGGTAATCCCAATGGCCCCTGCCGCCAGCTGCTTCCAAGCGAGGAAAGGGCTCTTGTGGGTTTTCGCGTGGGGACGGAGCTTTGCCTTGCGGGATGCGAAATAGCGGGCCATCTGCTGGATATTCTCTTCCATCGCGTCTAAATCCACAATTAGGGCGGGGGTGGGGATGTCAAACAATGGAAACCCTCCTCGTTATCAGTCTTCACCTATATTTATACATCGTAGGAATGGCTTCCTTTATCGGGATTTGGACATTCTAGTCCTTGAAGATCCCAAAATAGTCGGGAGGGATAAGGAAGGAGATGGCGAATATGGGGAGGAGCCGCCATAGTCGGTGGCAAGCCAATAATCACCTGAAAGTGAAAAAATGCACACTGTCCTGGGTAGTTGGGAGGTGATGGTCTTGGCGATGGAGATCCTGCGGGAAATCGAAGGGACGGAAAGGCAGGCGGAAGAGATCATCCGCACGGCCAGAAGGGAGGCGGAAGAACTAATCAAGGAGGCAGAAAGGGACGCAGACAAGGAGGTGCGGGAGCAGCAGGCCCAGGCGGAAGAGGAAGCTAAAGCCCTCATTGCCCAGGCGGAAAAAGAGGCCTTGGCTAAGGCGGAAGCCCTCAAGGAAGAAGGGCGTAACGAAATAGCTAAGCTCCAGGAGCTGGCTGCTTCCCGCAAGGAGAAGGCAGTGCAACTTCTCTTGGCAAAGGTTGTGAGCATTCCATGGCAGTAGCACCAATGAAACGCCTCCTGGTCGCGGCGCATCGAAGCGAACGGGAAGAGCTGCTTCATGAACTACAAAGGCTAGGCGTTGTCGAAATCCAAGAATTAGACCCGAAGGATCTAGAGGAAGGCGCCAGGGTAGTCAAAGAAACCCCTGGGGATGAGCTTCTCTCCTTAGAAGACAAATTGGGAGAAGTCCGTTATGTACTTGATTTCTTAGATCGTCATTTCCCTCCCCCCAGGACCCTGATCGAACAGTTCGCCGGCTCGAAAGTTCCCATTGACGAAGAAGAACTGGAAAAGATCGGCGAGTTCGACTACGGGGAGATCTACCAGGAGTGTCGCCGCCTCGATGAGGCCCTGACGGAACTAAACAATAAGAAGAGCAGGCTCCAAACGAGCATGGAGCAGGTGGAACCTTGGCTCAAGCTGGACATATCCCTGGATGCTCCGGTGGAGACCGACTGGGTGCGCGTCCTCATCGGCAGCATCGCTCTGCGGGGGGAAGTTGAGGCAGCTTCTGAGCTGAAAGAGGCTGTTCCCGAAAGCTGCTGGGTGGAGGTGGATCGGGACCGGGACCGGGTCCGGCTGGTGATCATCATCCCCCGGGATGAGGCCGAAAAGGTGCAGGAGATCCTGGCCCGATATGATTACACGCCGGCGGTGCTGCCCCGCTACGGGGGTACGGCCCAGGAGTTCTACGAAGGGTGCCAGGAGGAAATAGCCCGGCTCGATGAAGAGGGCGCTAAGGTGATAGAGGCGATCAAGGAGTTGGTCGAATACAGGTTCCAGCTGCGGGCGTTGTATGACTACCTGGGGCTGTCCCGGGATCGGCTGCTGGCGGCGACCAACTTGGTGCGCACGGAAAAGGCATGTCTTTTGGAAGGGTGGGTCAAGGAAGAAGACGTCGACGAGGTGGTCGACCGGTTGGAGGGGCGGCTGGAAAGCGCTGCCGTCCAGGTGCGGGATCCCGAGCCCGATGAAGAAACCCCGGTTGCCCTCGACAACGGCCCTTTGAGCCGGCCCTTCGAAGTACTGATGCAGCTTTACAGCCTGCCCACCCGCTTCCAGTTAGATCCTACCGGTCTTGTCGCCTTCTTCTTTGGCCTCTTTTTCGCGATGGCCATGACCGATGCCGGCTACGGGATCATGCTGGCGGCCATTTGTTTCATTCTCCTGCGCAAAGTGCACATGTCGCCTTTAGGCGAGAGAACCTTCCAGCTCCTGTTCCTTGGAGGACTGGCAACCATCGTTGCCGGGGTCTTAAGCGGCGGCTGGTGGGGCGATAACATCATTACCATCAAGCCCCTCTGGTTCAGCCCCTCTGCCCAGCCCCTCACCTTTCTCCTGTTGTCCTTTGGCCTTGGAATCGTCCATCTATACGTGGGAATGGCCTTGGGCTTTTATGAGAACGTGAGGAAGGGCGATATCCTGGCGGGCATCTACGATCAGGTCCTCTGGATGGTGCTCGTGGGAAGCCTCATCCTGTGGGTTGCGGCTGGGGAGGCTTATCCCGGATTGGTGAACATTGCCAAATGGGCGGCCATCATCAGCTCCGTCGGCATCATCCTCACCGGCGGACGGGAGCACAAAAACATCCTCGTACGCCTCGCCGGCGGAATCTACAGCTTGTATAACGTCAGCGGCTACTTGAGCGATATTCTCTCCTACTCCCGCCTTTTGGGCTTGGGGATGGCGACGGGGATCATTGCCAACGTGATCAACATCGTCGCCATGATGGTCTTTCAACTGCCCGTCATCGGGCCCATCGGGGCCGTCCTCATCCTCGTTGGCGGCCATCTGTTCAACCTCTTCATCAGCGTCGTCGGCTCTTATGTCCACTGCAGCCGGCTCCAGTATGTGGAGTTCTTCGGCAAGTTCTATGAGGGAGGCGGGCGGGCCTTTGCCCCCTTTGCTCCCGAGACCAAATACGTGTACTTAGAAGAATAGAGGGAGGTACTTGCAGACATGGGATTGGGACTAGTGTTGGGACTCTTAGGAGCAGGGTTGGCGGTATTTCTTGCAGGCACCGGATCGGCAATTGGCGTGGGGCTCACCGGGCAGGCCGCCTCGGGCGCAGTCAGTGAAGACCCGGATATGTTCGCCAAGAGCTTGATCTTACAGATCATCCCCGGCACCCAGGGCATCTACGGATTCCTGATCGGATTCTTGACTATCCAGCGCCTTGGGTTCCTCGGGGGCGGTCTTGCCTCGATCAGCGTGGAAACGGGCCTAAGCCTGCTCATGGCCTGCTTGCCCGTCGGAATCGTGGGTCTCACCTCGGCCATCGCCCAGGGGAAAGTGACGGCAACGGGCATCAGCTTAGTCGCGAAGCGGCCCGAAGAGCTGGCGAAAGCCATGATTTTCGCCGTCATGGTCGAGTTCTATGCCATTTTGGCCTTCCTCGTCTCATTCTTGATGCTCCAGGGAGTGACTATTTAATGGCCAGCCCTGGCAAGCTGCAAGAACGCATCCTGGGGGAGGCCCGGGAAAGGGCAGCGGCGATCCTCCAGGAAGCTGAGGCGGAGGCGGCAAAGCTGCGGGCCGCCGGTTCGGGGAAGGCCCTGGCGGCGGCAGCTAAGATTCGCGAGCGAGGAGAGGCCGAAGCCGAAGAAAGGGCGCGCCGGATCATCACCCTGGCTCAGCTTGAGCTGCGCCGGGAGATCCTCGCGGCCAAGCAGGAACTGGTAGATGAGGTCTTTGCCCAAGTGATGGGGAAGCTCGCCCATCTGTCCGATGAGGAATATTTGGCGTGGATGGAAGAGCGTCTCCTAGAAGCTGTAGTCAGCGGGGATGAAGAAGTAATCGTCGCCGCGAAGGATCGAAAGAGAATCAACGGCAAGTTCCTGGCGGGCGTCAACGCGAAGCTGCGCCAGGCGGGAAAGAAAGGTGAACTGAAGCTCTCTGGGGATGTCCGGCCCATGACGGGGGGATTCATCCTCAAGGGAGAGCGGATGGAAATAAACAGCTCCTTCGAGGCCCTCATTGCCAGCCAGCGGGATGAACTGGAGCAGTTGGCGGCAGAGGTCTTGTTCGAATGAGGCAAGAAGGGGGAGTCCGATGGGGCAAGAGGGTAAGTACGCATATGCTGTAACCAGGATCCGGGTCCTCGAGACGCGGCTCCTCGATCGGGGCAAGATCGACCGCATGCTCGATGCCCGGGATGCCGCCTCGGCTCTCCGGGTCTTAAGCGAGACGGAGTATGCCGAGGTGATGGGTGAACTGGCGGAAGGGGAACGATATGAGGAGATTCTGGGGGCGGAGCTCAAGCGGGTCTACCAAGTGGTGGGCAGCTTCAGTCCCGATCCCGACCTCATCGATCTGCTCCGCAGCCGCTATGATTTCCAAAATATCAAGGTTCTGCTGAAGGCTGGCCATTTGGGCATCGACCGGGATGATCTGTTAGTCGCTTTAGGCTCCATCCCCCCCGATCGCTTGAAAGAAATGGCTGCCGGGGACTTCGTCGATTTGCCCCCCGCCTACCGCCAAATCGTGGCCGAGGCCCAGGAGGAGTTCAAGAGCACGGGGGATCCCCAGTTGATTGACCTGGTCATCGACCGGGGGATGTACGATTATCTTTACACCAACGCCCGGGTTGACTTCCTGCGGGGGTATTTCCTGCGGCTCATCGATTTGACCAACATCAAAACGGCCATGCGGCTGAAGCGAAGTCGGGCGGGGGTCATCCGCTGGGCCTTCCTTCCCCATGGGTCGGTGGACCCGCGCCTTTTGTTGGAGGCTGTCCGGGAGCCCTGGGATGCCTTTGGGCCGAAGTTCGCTGCGACGGACTACGCGGCCGTGGTGGAAGAAGGCCTGCGCCAGCTGGAGGCGAAGGGCACCTTGACGGACTATGAATGCTTGGTGGATGAGTATCTGCTGGCCTACCTGCGGCAGGCCAAGTACGTGGCCTTCGGGCCGGAGCCCATTTTAGCTTACCTTTTGGCCAAGGAGCTGGAAGGTCGGCTAGTTCGGCTCATCATGGTGGGGAAGATCAACAACTTGCCGAAGGAGACCATCAAGGAAAGGCTGTGTGATGTCTATGCATAGGATGGCCGTCATCGGCGATCATGACTCCATCATGGGCTTTAAGGCCTTGGGTGTGTCGGTTTTCCCGGTCCGGGACGGCCAGGAAGGGGCAGCGGTCCTGCGCCAGATCGGCAAGGAAGACTACGGCGTGATCTTCATCACCGAGAACGTCGGCGAAGAAATGCTGCCCGTGGTCCAGGAATTCGCCGCCAGGCCCCTGCCGGCGATCCTATACATCCCCAACAACCAGGGGAGCACCGGAATTGGTCTGGAGAAGATCCGCCGCATCGTGGAAAGGGCGGTCGGCGTTGACATCTTAACGGGAAAAGAGGGTAGCCAGTGATGAAAACAGGACGCATAATCAAGGTGTCAGGCCCCTTGGTGGTAGCCGAGGGGATGAGCGATGCCAAGATGTATGATGTGGTCCGGGTCAGTGAGAACCGCCTCATCGGTGAGGTCATTGAGATCCGCGGCGACCGGGCGTCCATCCAGGTCTACGAAGAGACCGCCGGCCTGGGTCCCGGGGAGCCTGTGTACCTCACTGGAGAGCCATTAAGCGTCGAGCTTGGCCCGGGTTTGATCGAGTCGATTTACGATGGAATCCAACGTCCCTTGGATGCTTGTCGCGAAGCGACGGGCGACCGGATCGCCAGAGGCGTGGAACTGCCGGGCCTGCGCCGGGAGCGGCAGTGGGACTGGCAAAGCCGCGTTGAGGTAGGGGACCAGGTGGTCGCCGGGGACATCCTAGGGGTGGTCCAGGAAACCTCCTTGGTTGAACACCGGATCATGGTTCCCCCAGGGGTGGCGGGCAAAGTGGTCAAGGTCCACCAAGGTCCGGCCACGGTGGAAGATGTAGTTGTGCAGGTGGAGACGGAGGAGGGCATCAAGGACATCACCATGATGCAGCGCTGGCCCGTCCGCCGGGGACGCCCCTACAAGGAAAAGCTGCCCCCGGAAGTGCCCTTGATCACCGGTCAGCGAATCATCGATACCTTCTTCACCGTGACCAAAGGGGGCACCGCATGCATCCCCGGCCCCTTCGGCAGCGGCAAGACTGTTGTGCAGCACCAGCTGGCCAAGTGGGCCGATGCGGACATTATCGTTTATGTGGGCTGCGGCGAACGGGGCAATGAGATGACCGACGTGCTCCTTGAGTTTCCCGAGCTCAAGGACCCCCGAAGCGGCGAGCCCCTCATGAAGCGGACGGTCCTTGTGGCCAACACTTCCGACATGCCCGTTGCGGCCCGGGAAGCTTCCATTTACACCGGCATCACCATCGCCGAGTACTTCCGGGACATGGGCTACAACGTCGCGCTGATGGCCGACTCCACCTCCCGGTGGGCCGAGGCCCTGCGGGAGATGTCCGGGCGGCTTGAGGAAATGCCTGGTGACGAAGGCTATCCCGCCTACTTAGGGTCGCGCCTTGCGGAGTTTTACGAGCGGGCCGGCCGGGTGAAGACTATCGGGAGCGAGGAGCGGGAGGGCTCCCTGACGGTCGTCGGGGCCGTCTCACCGCCCGGCGGAGACTTGTCTGAGCCCGTCACCCAGGCGACCCTGCGGATCGTCAAGGTCTTCTGGGGCCTCGATGCATCCCTGGCCTACGCCCGGCACTTCCCGGCCATCAATTGGCTCACCAGTTATTCCCTCTACTCCGCCCGGGTGAAGGAATATTTCGATCGCCACGTGGCTCCCGAGTTCCAGGAGCTGCGGGGGACGGCCATGAGGCTTCTCCAGCAGGAGGCGGAGCTGGAGGAGATCGTCCGCCTCATCGGCATCGACGCCCTTTCGGAGGAGGACCGGCTGGTCCTGGAGACGGCCAAGTCCATCCGGGAAGACTTCCTCCACCAAAACGCGTTCCACGAGGTGGACACCTACAGTTCCTTAGAGAAACAGCACCGGATGCTGCGCTTGGTCCTGCGCTTCCATGAAGAGGCCCAAAGGGCCATCGGCCACGGCGTACCCATCGATGATATCCTCCAGCTGGAGGTTCGGGAGGGGATCGCCCGGGCCAAGTACATTTCGGAAGAGGAATTAGATAGGCTCTCCGCCATCGAAGAAGATATAACCGCCGAAATCGACGGACTCATCCAAGGCATAGGGGGTGAACAGAGTGCTTAAGGAGTATATGACCATCCGGGAAGTCGCCGGTCCTTTGATGCTGGTCGAAGGGGTGGAGAATGTTAAGTTCGACGAGCTGGTGGAAATCCTCCTCTCCACCGGGGAGCGCCGGCGGGGCCGGGTCCTGGAGGCCGATGGGACTAATGCTTTGATCCAGCTCTTTGAAGGCTCCGCGGGGATGAACCTCCAGGGGAGCAAGGTGCGCTTCCTAGGCCGGACCTTGGAACTTGGGGTCTCCTTGGATATGCTGGGCCGCATCTTCGACGGCATGGGCAGGCCCAAAGACGATGGCCCCCGGATCATCCCGGAGAAGCGGCTGGACATCAACGGCATCCCCCTGAATCCCTGTGCCCGGGACTATCCTTCCGAGTTCATCCAGACCGGCATCTCCGCCATTGACGGGCTTAACACCTTAGTTCGAGGGCAAAAGCTCCCCATCTTCTCCGGCGCGGGTCTTCCCCACGCGGAGCTGGCGGCCCAGATCGCCAGGCAAGCCAAGGTCCTGGGCTCCGATGAGCAGTTCGCGGTCGTTTTCGGCGCCATGGGCATCACCTTCGATGAGGCCGACTATTTCATCAACGACTTCCGCCAGACGGGCGCCATCGAACGGGCGGTGCTGTTCATCAACCTGGCCAACGACCCGGCCATCGAGCGGATCGCCACACCGAGAATGGCCCTGACTGCCGCGGAGTACCTGGCCTTTGAGAAGGATATGCACGTCTTGGTCATCTTGACGGACATGACCAACTACGCTGAGGCCCTGCGGGAAGTCTCCGCAGCCCGGAAAGAGGTGCCTGGCCGGCGAGGCTACCCCGGTTATTTGTATACGGACCTTGCGACCATCTATGAGCGGGCAGGGAGGGTCCGGGGGAAGAAGGGCTCTATCACCCAGCTCCCCATCCTGAGCATGCCCGAGGATGACAAGACCCATCCTATTCCGGACCTCACCGGATACATCACCGAGGGGCAGATCATCCTCAGCCGGGAGCTCCACCGCAAGGGGATCTATCCTCCCATCGACGTGTTGCCGTCCCTTTCCCGTCTGAAAGATAAGGGGATCGGCCATGGCAAGACAAGGGAGGACCATGCCGACACCCTCAATCAGCTCTACGCGGCCTACGCGCGGGGCAAGGAGGCCAAGGAGCTCGCGGTGATCTTGGGCGAGGCGGCCCTCACGCCCCTTGACAAGCAGTTCGCCGCCTTCGCCGATGAATTTGAGCTCCGCTACATCGGCCAGGGGCTCCATGAGGATCGAAGCATCGAACAGACCCTGAATATCGGGTGGGAGCTGTTGGCTATGCTGCCCAGGGCAGAACTAAAGCGGGTCAGGGAAGAGTACATCGAGAAATATCTGCCCCGGGAGGAAGGCCAGCCAGTCCCGACCCGTTAGGGAAGAAGGTGATGGCAAATGGAGATCAAGGCTAGTCCCAACAGAATGCAGCTGCTCATGCTCAAGCGCCGCTTGACCATGGCCAGGCGCGGCCATAAGCTGCTGAAGGATAAACGGGATGAGCTGATGCGTCGGTTCATGGAGCTGATCGACCGCAACAGGGAGCTGCGCGATGAGGTTTTCGCCCAGCTGAACCAGGTCTACCAGGGCTTCCTGGTAGCCCGGGGAGTCATGTCTCCCCAAATGCTCGAAGAGGCCATCATGTTCCCTAAGGAGCGCCTTGCCCTGTCGGCCCGGGAAGAGAACATCATGAGCGTCCGGGTGCCCCGCTTTGAGTGGCAAAAGGAAGGGGAGGTGGGGGACATCTACCCCTACGGCTACGCCCATACCTCCGCGGAGCTGGACAGGGCCATCGAAGCCTTGTCGGAGGTCCTCCCCAAGATGATCGAGCTGGCCGCGTTAGAAAAATCCGCGGAGCTGATGGCCGAAGAGATCGAGAAAACCCGCCGCCGGGTCAACGCCCTGGAACACGTCCTCATCCCCAGGCTGGAGGAGACCATCAAGTTCATTACCATGAAGCTGGATGAGACGGAAAGGGCCACCTTAACCCGGCTGATGAAAATCAAAGATATGCTCCAGGCCCGGGGGGTCTAGAGCGGAGGGACGCTGCTGAGGCAGCGTCCTTTAATTTTGCCCCCTTTCATCAGAAAGGGGGCAAAAAGTAAGAATAGAGAGGAGGAATAAGGCAAGGTGGGCAGAAGAAGTAAACTAAGACATATGATCATCCGATGATATTATCAACCCCCCTGGAGGCGATTCCCATCGCTCGTCTCAAACGAATCAACCTATCCCATCAGATCGTCGCGGAGGTGAAAGCCAGGATCCTGCGCGGAAAGTGGCCGGTGGGGACCCGTCTCCCGACGGAGCAGGAGCTTTGCCGGGAATTTGGCGTGAGCCGCTCGCCCCTCCGGGAGGCCCTCAAGGTGCTGGAGGCAGAAGGGCTCATCACCATTCGCCACGGCGAGGGAATGTTCGTGAGTGAACTCCCCGAGGCCTTTGCCCGCAAGAGCGATTTTCTCACCCTCAAGGAAGGGGTGACGGCCCTCCATGTCCTTGATGTCCGCCGGATCCTGGAGCTGGAAAGCGCAAGGCAAGCGGCCAAGGCTGTGCCCCCCGTCGATGTGGGCCGTCTGCGGGAGCTCCTTGCCGTGATGGAGGAAACCAAGGAAAACATCGACCTTTTCCGGGAGGCGGACGTGGATTTTCACCTCACGCTGGGGGAGCTTTCGGGCAATCCGGTCCTTGCCCAGATCTTGCGGGAGCTTCGCCCTGTGTTCCTTGAGCAAGTGGCCCGGGATCCCCTAGTCAACGAGGCTTTAGCCGATCATGCCGAGATACTCCATGCCGTCGAAAGGGGGGATGTGGACCGGGCCCAAAGGGCGATGGAGCGCCATCTCGACAGGATGTATGATTACTATCTTGCTGATGGGGATGACAATCATCAATGGAGGGATGAACCTTGAAGATCACCGATGTACGGGCAATCTATCTGAAGCCGAAGGAAATCAAGGCGCGCACGGACAGCTCCCAGGATGCGTTGATCATCGAAGTTGAGACCGATGCCGGCATCATCGGCTATGGCGAAGTTGATTCCTGTCCCTTGGTGACCAAAGCCATCATCGAGGCCCCAGTCTCCCATACCTTGAGCCAGGGCCTTAAGGGCCTCGTCATCGGCGAAGACCCCTTTGAACATGAGAAGATCTGGCATAAGATGTATGAGGGGACCCTCTATTACGGCCGGAACGGGGCAGTCATCCAGGCCATGGCCGGGATCGACCTGGCCTTGTGGGACATCATGGGCAAGGCGCTAAATCAGCCGGTCTACAAACTCCTCGGCGGGGGCTTCAAAGATCGAGTGCGGGCCTACGCCAGCCATATGTTTGCCTTCAGCCCCGAAGAGACGGCGGAGGTCGCCCGCCGGGCTGTAGACCAAGGCTTCACCGCGGTCAAATTCGGCTGGGAGCCCATGGGACCGGACCCGGAGTTCGATGAAGCTTTGGTGCGGGCCATCCGCGGGGCAGTGGGCGATGAGGTGGACGTCCTCATCGACGGGGGCCTGGCCTGGGATCTCAAGGCGGCCATGGAGCGGGTGAAGCGTTTTGAACCGTACAACCTCTTCTGGCTGGAAGAGCCCCTCCATCCCGACAACTTGCAGGGCTACGCCCGCCTTGCCGAGTCGACTGGCATGCGGATCGCCGCCGGCGAAGAGGAGTGCACCAGAGCGGGCTTCCAATGCCTCATGGACGAGGGCAAGATCGATGTGGTCCAAGTGGACGTGACCCGGGTAGGCCTCACCGAGGCGCGCAAGATCGCCTTCGATGCCCATCAGCGGGGGCTCATTTGTGTGAATCACACCTTCACCACCGACATCAACACCGCGGCTTCCCTCCACTTCATGGCCTCCATCCCCAACAGCATCATCCTCGAGTACTGCGCCGAAGACAGCATCATCCGGCGCAGGACGGTGCGCAACCCGATCAAGCTGGAGGACGGCTATGCCTTGGTGCCCCAAGGCCCGGGGCTGGGAGTTGAAGTCGACCGGGAGTTCCTGCGGGAATACGAATACCGGGGCTAACGCTTGCTGGGGGGGATGGGAATGCCATCCCCCCTAGCTACGCTCAGCGGTTCAACTGATCTTGGACAAGACTAGGGATGTCCGGATGAGGTCCATTTTTCCCCAGTTGGCAAAGGCGATGAAGGAGGAGAAGGCTTTGGCAATGCCGAACATCCTGTTTGTGGGAGGTGATGAAATGGTCATCAGTCGACCTGTTGAGCGAGTCGTCATCAGGGAGGTCGACAAGTTCTTGTCGAGGCATGGGGAAATCTGTGCCTGTGAGCAATGTCGGAAGGACATCATCGCCTTAGCCCTGCAGAATCTGCCCCCGCGCTACTCGACCACCAAAAAGGGAGAAGTCTGGATCAACGTCGAGCTCCAATCGCCCCAACTGAAGATGGACGTCCTGAAGGCGATCCTGAGAGCCGCTGACCGAGTCACCCAGTACCCTCGCCATGACGCGTGAGCAGAGCCCAGCTTACGTCCCCTTGGAGCAAGTCACCCCCAAGGCGCCGCTGATCTTCACCTGATAAGGATCCATCTATCTGTAGCGAAAAAAGGAGCTTCATCCCTCCTTGGGAAACCGGCTTTGTCTTCCTCAGGTGGAGTGCCTTCTAGCTTAGTTCAAGTCCCAGACGCCTTCTACCCGATCTTTTCCCCTGGCCTTAGCTTGGTATAAAGCCCGGTCGGCTCCTTTGATGAGCCCTTCCACTGTGGCTCCATGATCGGGGAAGGAGGAGATGCCGATGGAAACGGTAGCCGGACACTCCTTCTTCACGGCCTCCCGAATGCGCCCGGCGACCTTGACGGCGTTTTCGGGGCCGGCCGCAGGCAGGACGATGGCAAACTCATCCCCCCCGTAGCGGGCAACGATATCTGTCTGACGGGTGTTGGCAAGGAGGATGTCAGCTATTTCCCGCAGCAGCCCATCTCCGGCCAGATGGCCATGACTGTCATTGAAGTTCTTAAAATCATCGATGTCGATCATCAGGAAGGATGTCCGCTTCCCCCTCCCCTGACGCGGGATGGCCTGCAGCGCCGTCTCGAGGAAGCGGCGGTTGTAAAGGCCGGTCAAACCATCTCGCAGGGCTTGTTCTTTGAAGTAGCGGCGGGAATGATTGACGGCCAGGATGATGATCACGAGGGCGATGGTGGCGGGGAAAAAGAGGGATACATAAAAATCAAAGCTCGATAAGATGTCCTGCAAGGCCTCCGTCAAGAAGGATCCGTAGGGCTTGCGGATGGTGATGGTCCAACCGGGAGTCGGCATTTCCGCACTGCCCGCCAAATGCTCCCTTTTCCCCACGAGGAGGCTAAGGAGCCTTAAGGGTAAGTCTGGGGGATTAGGCGCCTCGCCGCGCCAAACCACATCGCCCCCATGGGGGAAGGACAGCCGCACTTCACCCGCGTGGGTCCCCAGGATAACCTCCCTAGCCATTGCTCTCAGGTTGACCAAGGCAATTAAGAGTCTGTCCCCCTTGGCTTCAACGCCAATCACCAGGATATGCTGGGGAACATCGTCGATGTCGACCACCATGGGCCGGTAGCCCCGAGCCGCCGCACCGTCCCGGGTCACAAGAGGGCCAATGCCGGCTGGGACTTCCCCGAGGAGGGTGCCGTCGCCGGCGAAGACGGCCAACCCTTCATACAAGGAACAACGCTCCATGATTGCCGTCAGCAGGTTGGCTACCTCATCGGAATCCCCATGGACTAAAGGATTTAGCGCGATGATGTCCGCCCGCTCCCGGGCTTGGAAGATTCTTTCTTGCAAGAGGCTGGCCGCCCGGGCAGCTTCGGCCGCGAGCTCCTTTTCAGTCAGCAGGGAGGCATCTTGGATCCCCTCGATCACCAAGAAGAGGGCAAAAAGGAGGAGCCCGGCCGCCGCGACGATGAGCAGGGGCCAGGGGTTCATCTCACCAGATCTTCTTCTCACCTAGCAAACACCACCACTTCCTGGGGTTGGATATTGTGAACGTCCCTGGCAGCAGGGCGTTAATTACTAGAAATACAACTTTCAGCCCGAAAGTCCTATTGACTGAACAACCTGAGTCGAGAAAACCGACCCCTTTCAGAAGGCCGAAGGGGTACGTCCGCAACTATTCGTTTTGCCGCCGATGGCCGATGTGAGTGAGTAGTTGCCCATAATATACCAAGGGTAATCATTAACGGAATATTAACATATTTTAGGGAGGAATTGGTCTAAGCAGCGAGAACTAATAGAATTAGTGGGTTTGTTCCTTGAGTAACTAAAAATAATACTTAAGGGGTGAAAGGCCTTGCGAAAGTGGATTGGACTGATCGGGGCGTTGTTGCTCGTGGCCCTGATAGGAGCTGCAGCCTATGGGGCCGAGCTGGAGATCGGCATTGCTTCCGCCTTTGAGAGTGAGCACGTACTGGTCAAGTCGGCGGCCAAGTTCAAAGAGATCGTCGAGGAGCGCAGCGGCGGGCGCATCAAAGTCAACCTCTTCCCCGGAGGAGTCATGGGCGGAGAGGAACAGATTACGGAAGCCGTATCCATCGGAGCGGTGGAGATGCAGGTGGGGGGAGGACTTCCCATCTATTACTTTGCCCCCGAATACTACTTCTTCGATACGCCCTATGTCTTCAGGGACTTTGACCACTACATGGCCGTTTGGAATGGACCCATCGGTCAGGAGGCCAAGCAGCTGATCGAATCTAATGGCAACACCAAGATGCTCGGTGTGGTCTATCGAGGCATGCGCCACTTCACCTCGAACAAACCGGTGAAGGCTCCCGAAGATGTGCGGGGGCTGAAGCTGCGGCTGCCGATGCTGGAGACGTGGGTTGCCGTCTGGCAGGCCATCGGCGCCAGCCCGGTGCCCATCCCCCTCCATGAGCTATACACTGCTTTGGCCACCGGGGTTGCTGATGCTTCTGAGGGAGACATGGAGCAGCTGTGGTCCCACAAGCTCTATGAGGTGCAAAAATACATCTCCCTTACCCATCACCACGTACAGACGGGCAACATGTCCATCTGCGCCGACTTCTACTACAGCTTGGACGAGGACACCCGCAAGCTCATCGACGAGGCGGCCAAAGAGGCCACCGAGTGGGGAACCAGGCTGGTCCTTGAACGGGAGCAGGAGCTCATCGAGAATATGAAGGAACGGGGCTGCATCGTCCTGGAGACTGATACGGAAGCCTTCCGCCAGGCCGGGTCGCCCGCGGTGGAGAAGATGTTCAGCACCCACTTCCCCGTGACCACATGGGATGAAATCAACAAGTACTAAAAAAGGAGAGGGGCCGCCGCAGGGCGGTCCCCCTACAAAGGAGGGACGGGAGCAGATGGAGAAACAGCCGGGTATTCACCATGATGCCGAACTTGGCGTCCTGGAGAAAGAAACCCTAAGTACTACCGTGTTGGACCGAGTCCTAATCATCGTGTCGACCATCCTGTTTGTCATCATGCTCGCTCTAGTCCTCTTGCAGGTGTTCACCCGCTACATCACCGCGTATGTGGGAATTTCCTTCCCCTGGACGGAAGAGTTCGCAGGCTATCTCTTGACCATCACTACCTTCCTCGGCGGCGCCATTGCCCTCGCCCGGAGGGAGCATGTGACTATCACCACCGCTGTTGCGCGGCTGCCTTTGCGGCTGCGGTGGATCTTGGATACCATCAGCCATCTCTTGATTTTCTATTTTCTCCTCCTGTGCATTCGCGGCAGCCGGGTAATGATGGGGCGAACGTGGCGCTCTCCCGTTGGCGCCCTCACCACCCTCAAAGTGGGGCATCTCTACTTGGCGACGCTGATCGGATTGATTATCATGCTTATCTACTCGATCCGCTGGATCGTTAAGAAATTCGGCCAGGCGCCTCAGGTCTGGTCCCGTTAAAGGGGGTTGCGGGATTGGTCATCGGTACGTCAACGTTGTTATTGCTGTACATCGGCATTCTCCTGTTTTTCTTCCTGTTGGGTTTTCCCGTTGCCTTCTCCCTGGGGCTGACGGCCGTTGCCCTCATGCTGATGGGAATTGGCGGGGGACTCAATGAGGCCATCATTGTCAGCCGCATGTTTCGGGGCGTTAACAGCTTCGTCCTCTTGTCCATCCCCTTCTTTCTCTTTGCCGGCCGGATTATGAACGCTGGGGGCATTACCGAGCGGATCTTCCGCTTCTGCCAGGCCTTAGTCGGCAGCACTAGGGGAGGACTTGGCCACGTCAACGTGGTCGCCAGCATGATTTTCGCGGGCATGAGCGGCGTGGCTGTCGCCGATGCGGCGGGCCTTGGCCCGATCGAATACAAGGCGATGATGGACGCAGGTTACCCCCCGGAGTTCTCCGCGGGGATCACCGCTGCCTCGTCGACTATTGGTCCCATCATTCCACCTAGCGTACCGCTGGTCATCTATGCCATCTTAGGCAATGTGTCGGTGGGAGCCTGCCTCATCGGCGGCATCGTCCCCGGGGTCTTGATCGGCATCACCTTGATGATCATGGTGGCCTACACCGCCCGGGCTCAAGACTTCCCCCGGGGTGCGCCCTTTGACTGGGTTGAGCTCAAGGAAAGCTTCAAGAACAGTTTCCTGGCCCTGATTACGCCCTTGATTCTCATCGGGGGCATCATCTCAGGCTACTTCACCGCCACCGAGGCCTCGGCAGTGGCGGTTTTGTATGCCATGGTCCTAGCCCTGTTCATTTTCCGGGAAGTCACCTTCCCGGAGCTGTGGGAAATGGTCAAGGCGACCATGGTTGACTCGGCCGCGGTCACCTTCCTCGTGGCCACCGCCAACGCCTACGGGTATCTAGCCGTCAGGACCAGGCTGCCCATCATCTTGGCGGAACAGATGACGGCCATTACCACGAACCCTGTAGCCCTGCTCATGATCATCAACGTTTTCCTCCTCATCGTGGGGCTGTTCATGGAGACCATCGCCGCCTTGACTATCCTGGTGCCCATCCTCGCGCCCTTGATCAACATGGTGGGCATCGATCCTGTTCACTTCGGCGTGGTGATGGTTTTCAACTTGATGATCGGACTGCTCACGCCTCCCTTCGGCTCGGTCCTGTTCGTCCTGAGCAAGTCCATTGACTTGTCTTTAGAGAGGATCATCAAGGGAGTCGTACCATTTTACATTCCCCTGTTGGTGGCCTTGCTTCTCATGACCTTCTTCCCCGGTTTGGTTACCTGGCTGCCAAGCCTTTTCTTCGGATAGGGGCCGGATTTCCGGCCCTCCCTCTTTTCATTGACAATGGCTGGCTTCTGGTCTATAGTATACGTGAAGAATGTTACAAACTTTGCCCGCCCTTTTTTGAACAGTTGGAGGAGCCCGCCATGATCATTGAAGTCTGCGTGGGGAGTTCCTGCTACATACGGGGAGCGCCTGCAGTCATCTCCATCCTGCAAAGCCTGATCGCCAAGTATGGGCTGGAAGAAAAAGTCATCCTCAAGGGAAGTTTCTGCATGCAGCAATGTACCCAGGGAGTCACCGTCAGAATCGACGGCGTCGTCCACTCGGGACTAGGCAAGGAAGATGCATCGCGGCTTTTTCACCACATCGTCCTGCCCTCCCTGGAAGCTGTGGGAGGTGAGGACTAATGTCAGTAATCTACACGGTGAACGCTAAATGCCGCGACTGCTACAAGTGCCTGCGGTTATGTCCGGTAGAGGCCATCAAGTTCTCATCGGGCGGGGCCAACATGCGGGCTCAGGTCCTGGAAGATGAGTGCATCCTCGATGGGCGGTGCGTTGCCGTCTGTCCCCAGAAGGCCAAGAAAGTCCGGCGGGATGTGGATTTAGTCCAAAGCTGGCTCGCGGACGGCGAAAAGGTAGCCGTGAGCCTGGCCCCTTCTTTTGTCGTCGGACTGCCGGCGGATCCAGGGCTAGTCCTGGCGGGCCTGCGCAAGTCCGGTTTTGCCATCGTCCAACAAACCGCGCTGGGAGCGGAACTGGTGGCCCGGGAACAATATCGGCTGAGCCAGGGAAACGGGATCCTCTTAGAACCCCAGATCAACAGCAGCTGCCCCGTGGTGGTGAACCTGGTGGAAAGGCACTACCCAGGACTGATTCCTCACCTCGCGCCCTTGGTCTCCCCGATGGTGGCCCACGCGCGTTACCTGAAACAAGAGGATCCGGAGCTCAAAGTCGTCTTCATCGGCCCTTGCATTGCCAAGAAAGAAGAAGCCGATCGCCTTGAGGATGTGGATGCCGTCCTCACCTTTCAAGAGCTTTGGGATTGGTGGAAGGGAGGGGAATTCATCGCCGGCGAAAGCCCGGCCGTGTTCGATCCTCCCTACCCAAACCTGGGCCGGTTGTTCCCCATCGACGGCGGTATGCTGAAAACAGCCGGCCTCGATGGCGACCTGATCGAGGGGCAAAGCATCGCCATCAGCGGCATGGACAACTGCCTGTCCTTCATGGAGAGCCTTTCCCAGGGGAAAGTGGAAGGCATCCGGACTGTGGAGATGCTAGCCTGTCCGGGCGGGTGCATCAACGGGCCAGCTGCGGCCGCCCAGGCTCCCTTGAATGACATCGTGAACCTATTTCAGCGGCGGCAGCGGCTCTTGGCCTTCTACCGCAGCCAATCCCCCCAGGAGACTGCTTCCTTGGAGCTTGCTCCCCGCCTCCTCTACCGGGACTATGAGGATCGGAGCGTTAAGGGGCAGGTCCCGTCGGAAGAGGAAATCAGGGCGGTCCTCGCCCAGGTGGGGAAGGTAACGAAAGAGGATGAACTGAACTGCGGGGCCTGCGGCTATAGTTCCTGCCGGGACAAGGCCGTGGCCGTTTGCCGCGGCCATGCGGAGCTTGAGATGTGCATCCCCTACATGCGGCAGAAGGCCGAATCCATCGCTAGTTTGGTTTTGAACGCCCTGCCGGCGGGGGTAATCGTCGTGGACGCGGATCTGAGGATTAAGGAAATCAACAACGCTGCCCGGGAGCTGTTCCACTGCAGCGACAAGGTAATCGGGGGGGACGTGGGCGTCTTCCTCGATCCTGAACACTTTCGCCGGGTCCTTTACGGGCGGCGGGTGGACCGGCGCCGGGTCGCCTACCGTCGCCACGGTCTGGTCGTTGAGCAGACTATCTTCTTCGTGCCGGAACACAGCATCATCGTTGGGATCTTCACCAACGTCACCCAAGAAGAAGAACGGCTGCAGCAAGTGCAGGAAATCAAGAAGGCCGCGGCGGAGCGGGCCCAAGAAGTCATCAACAAACAAATGAAAGTGGCCCAAGAGATCGCCAGCCTCCTGGGGGAGACCACCGCGGAGACGAAACTCTCCCTCATCAAGCTGATTGAACTGCTGCGGGAGGAGCAATAGATGGAGCTTTTCGTTGAGATCGGGAAGGTGCAGCTGAATAAGGACGGGGAGGAGCTTTGTGGGGATAATATCTCCATCACCCGCCATAACGGCTCCATCATGATCGTGACGGCCGACGGCCTCGGCAGCGGCGTGAAGGCCAACATCCTCTCCACCCTCACCGTCAAGATGGCGGCCACCATGTTGGAAAAGGGGGCCAAGATCGAAGATGTGATCGAGACCATGGCCAATACCCTGCCGGTCTGCAAGGTGCGCCAACTGGCCTACAGCACCCTCTCCATTTTGCGGATAGCCCGGGATGGGGGGGCTTATCTTGTTGAATACGACAACCCCCCGGCCTTCATCGGCCATGGGAGTCAGCCTGTGGGTCTCACTAGAATGAAGCGGAGCATCGGGGACAAGACTGTCAGGGAAGCCTTCTTCTGCCTGCGCACCGGCGACTGGATCGTCTTGGTCAGCGACGGGGTCCTCAATGCCGGCATCGGGGGCATTTGGAACCTGGGCTGGGGATGGGAGCGGGTGAACAATTATCTCCTGTGGCTCATGGCTACCGATGTGGGGGCCCAGGAAGCGGCGGAGGAACTGGCCCGGGTGACCAACAAGCTCTACGATGGGCGGCCCGGCGATGATGCCAGCATTGTCGTGATCAAGACCCGTCCGCCCCGCTATCTGACCCTCCTGGTGGGCCCTCCCCAGGATCCTGCGCAGGATGAGCATGTTGTCGAGCAGTTGATGTCTTCCCCAGGCAAAAAGGTGGTCTGCGGGGGGACGACTGGCAACATGGTGGGGCGGGTTCTGAATAGGGAAGTGGTCGTCGATCTAAGCTCAATGACCAAGCGGATTCCCCCCATCGCCACCATCGACGGGATCGATCTGGTCACCGAAGGGGTGCTGACCCTCCTGGGGGTGGTGGACCGGCTCCGGGCGGACCAAACGACAGAGGAGCTGGAAGGGCTCTTCGATGGGGCAAGCCGCCTCGCCTATCTCCTCCTGGAAGCTGACTACATCCACTTTATCATTGGTCGGGCCATCAATCCTGCCCACCAAAGGGAGGATCTCCCCTCCAATCTGGCCCTCAAACAGAAGATCGTGGAGGAGATTATGGAGCACCTGACTGCCAAGGGGAAAGGGGTGACCGTTGACTACTACTAGCATGGTGTCTCCCCTTCCTTGGGGAAGTCAGAAGCGTAGTCAACGTTAAGGAGGCGCCAGAATAGCAGCCATATCGGTGTCAAGTATGTGGCGACTTATCTAGGCAGCGCCGCCCCGAGGCCAATGAACGGGAAAAAGGCTCTGCGGCTGTATTTGGCAATTGTCCATGCCGCTCCTGAGCCCCGGGTGAAGTCTCCAACATCGATCGCTAGGGGAGAGGGACCAGCTCCACCTGTCCCCAGGCGCCGAGCTGATCCCCGCAGACGATAAGGATGCCGATGATGCCTTCAATTCCGGCCGCGAACTCGATGGCGCGGGGGATATGATCCTTGCTTTTGACCAGGTTCCCTGCAGCCGTCGCGACGGCATCGGCTAAAGCCGCATCGGGGGAGAGGACAACGACGGCGTCGGCCTCCCCAAAGCTTAACGCGTGGCCCACCGTCCCCGATGAAGTGCAAATCCCTAAGGGGGTGAGGGTCGGGTCGATCCTAAGGCCGAGCCTTCCCGAGAAGGGCGACCGGCCAGCATAAAGGCCGACGCGGCGGGGCCGGCTGCTGGCCAGGAAAATGTCGCCGCCGTTTTCGATGATCAGTTCCGGCGATGCAGGCAGGAGAGCCTCCCCCACCGCTTCGGCGATGGCCCCGGCCACTGCCGCCATGGGGCCAACCCCCGCCTTCGCTGCGGCCTGGGCCATCCGGCGGATGAGGAGGGGGGCATCGGCCTCGACGGCCACAGGTTCGAGGCTCCATTGGAAGTCGGGGCGGCCCTTGATATAGGAGCGGAGGATCCGCCGCTCCCTCAGGGCCACCGCCTCTACTTCCCGGCGGAGGTCCCCCTCGGCGTAAACGAATAAATCCGTTTCCGAAAGGGTCACCCGAAAGCCCACCAAGTCTTCCGCGTGCATGGATTTCCGGTAAGTCCGCTCGTATTCCAACTCTAGAAGGTCGCCTCCAAGATCTGCAACGGACAAGCCGTGACGCAAAGTTCACAGACGATGCACTTGTTGGGATCAAAGTCCAGCTCCCAGTCGGGGCTCATGTAGAGGGCCTGGGAGAGGCAAACCGCGGTGCAGGCCCCGCAGTGGACGCAGGATTCTTGATCCCACTTGATTTCCTTACTGAGCCGCGTCACCCGGATCCCCTGTTCTTCCAGGAACCGCAGCCCCGCCTCCACTTGCTCCGTGGACCCGTCTTCAACCTCAAGGACTAGCTTGCCTTCTTCCTTGGGGCTGATGTGGGCCCGCATAATATTGATCTTCAAGTCAAAGTCCTTAACCAGCCGGTAGGTGATAGGCAGCTCAACTAAACTCGGCGGAAAGGTGAGAACTACACGGCGCTTGCTCAACGGACCGTCACCCCCTCAGTCCTGATCTCCAAAGGTTTTTGGGTTTGCTCCCGGGGAAGAAGCTGGACCGGCTCCTGCAAGAGGAACTCGCCCTGTTGGATCCACGCCTTCAAGGCGGCTGCGATCTCCCGGGCCTTCTTCAAGCTCGAAAGGGGCGCAGTGGGCACTTCTTTCCCGTTGATCTGGACGTACCCCTGGCGAAGCTGGGCATAATTCACCTGGCCATATGTGGGCCGCGACCGTTTGGGGACGCTGTAGTCGAAGATGGAAGTGTAGATGTCTTCATTCTTGACCCCTACGAAACGGGCCATCTCCGCATCCAAGATGGGGATGGGGATGCCTACCCCGACGAACAGGGTCGTGCCGTAGTTGTGGAAGCGGGCGGCCCGAATGAAGGCCGTATCCATTTTCTTCAAATCACCGATCAAGGCCAACGTTCCCGCCGCCCCTAGGGGCACGCCGTTTGGACCGCGGGGCGCGGATGGGTTGTGCTGGGTGCCCTCCCAAGCCACATAGCCCTGGGCGCCGCCCAAGAAGATGCGCGTCCCCACCCCGACAGTGCGAAAACAAGGGTCATTGATGAGGGGGCTCAGCTCCCCGGCGCTCGAGTAGGTGACATTGCCGAACCGGGGCAGCAGCGTGCCCATGTAAGTGTAAAGGGTCCTGTTCCCCGAGTTGACGGCCGCCGCGTAGTTCTGATAAGCATTCCGCGGGTTGAACAAATAGGCCTGATTCAATGAGTCTTTGGTGATGTAAGTTTCGATGGCCCGATTAGGGTAGCAGTCGGTTCCGTAGGAGGAGGCCCGCAGCAACACCGGCTTACCCGCAATCAAGTCCTCAATGACGTGGGCTCCGCCGTAAGCCATGCCTTTCGTCTCCGACAGCTCTGTGGCGCCGATATAGGCGTCCACCGCCGCCAGTCCCCCGTAGGCAGGAACATCGTTCAACCAGACTTTGGACATGCGAATTGGCGGGTCGGCATGGCCGAAGTTGAGGAACGCCCCCGAGGAGCACATGGGCCCAAAGGTCCCGGTGGTGACCACATCCACCTCTTCTGCAACCTTCTCTGGCCCTTTTTCCTCGACCAAGGGGATGACCTCCTCCGCGGTCAGGACTACCGCTTTGCCGGCTTTGATTTTTTCGTTGATCTCGGCAAAGGTTTTCTGTACCATTGGCACGCACCTCCCTCGTTATCCTAAAAGTAAACCCCTTCCGATGAGGAAGGGGCTACACTTCTAGTCTAGCACTCCTCTCATCTCTCAGGACGAGTCGTCCTGCAGGAATTGGCACCACTTGCGTTTCCGCCGGTTGCCGGGTTTCATCGGGCCAGTCCCTCCACCACTCTTGATAAGAGTCAAACACCGTATTGAATTTGAGAGCAATAATACCATCAACCGGTTCGGCTGTCAACGATAAAGTTTTCACAAATTGTGCTGGGGAGAGTCCCGGCAGCGGGCAAGTTGTTCCCGGCCGAAGGAAAAGGAGGGAGAAGGCGGGAAGGAAATCAGGGGACAAGTCCACGAGCCGTTGGAGGGCTCGAAGGGAAGAAATGCCCTCGCGGGTTTGTCGAGGGAATAGTGGGGCTAGAAGGGAAGGACGGGCCTATGCCTACGGGTGGGGAGAGGATCAATCTCGAACAGGCGCTGCAGCTTTGGGAAAGTGGCGATCCCACTTGGCTGGATTCAAGCTGCGCATCATTCCTCGCAGAACTGGCCATGGAAGTCTTGATCCACGCGCAGCAGATTTTTCGGGAAGTAGAGCAGGAACTGGCGTGCATCGAACAAAACCTGACGGTGACCGATGCGAGGGTCTTGGCCCACCTGGGCTTTGTCGGGTCCGATACACTCGCCGCCATGTCGCAGCGGCTGAGCATCCCCCGCACGACGATGCATTACGCTTTGCGCAAGATGGAAAGGCGAGGGTGGCTTGAGCGCCGCGAAGGTGAGCAAAGGGCCGATCAGCCAGTTTTCTCCCTGACATCCCGGGGTAAGAAGCAAATGGCCGCGGTGCTCAAGGCCTTTTTCCATCCTGTCAAAGGCAGCATCACCTACGATTACATCGCTCTGGCCAATGAACCCCTAGTGGCCGTCGCGATGGCTCTGCGGGCAATGACAAGGCTTAGATCTGGAGGTGAAGATGCTGAGCGGATCGCTGGCGAAGCGGAAAGGATTGTGGCCTTAGTTCGCCAAGTCCAGGACGAAGGCCTCAGAAGGTGACTTTGCCAAGGGCTTTAGTCTTCATCGAGAACAGTTGCCCCGCCCCTCAAGGCGGGTGATTTGTTTTTCATGGCCATGCGGCTTGCCAAGAATGGCTTTTACATAGCCTAGGGGCGGTACCACGGTCAAAGGGGCGAGTTGTACCAAATGGAACAAATGGCGAGGTGACCCTTGGTCCATTGCCGATCTCCAATGGCAATTGGACCAAGGGTTTATAGCAAAGTGACAGTGGACGCTTCCATAGCCCTAAAGAATTCTAGGAAAGGATCGACAATTCTTAGTAAGGGAGTCAAGATAGCTGGGCCTACTGTTCCAATTAGAACAGTAGGGTCGGTTGGCGGCATATCACACCGGCCGCCTTTTCTTGAAGACTATTGGGCTTCGACCATGGAGCGAGAGGTGCGGTGCATAAATACATGGCTAAGGGATTAATGCTGGCCCTGATGGGGGCAGCCGCCATTGGAAATAGGGTGCCCGTTAGCATTTTCTTCGGGTTTGACTGGCTTTGGGGAGGCATTGGGGTACTCTTGGCCATCCGCTATGGCCGGCGACCCGCGGGCAGTTTGGCAGCCTTGTTCGCTGGCCTTGGGGCCTTCTGGGGAGGGCGCCTCGGCTGGATTTATCTTTTCGAGGGCCTTTGGGTGGATCACTTCTGGCATCGGACGAGGCGCAACATGCTGCTCTTGGACAGCCTCTACTGGCTGGTCCTTGCAGCCATAATCGCCCTTTGCTATTTTGCCGGCTGGCTTCCCTTGCATCCACCAGCTTTTCTTTTCCTGCTGATGAAAGGGCTGGTCAATGGGGTGGTCAATGCTTTCATCGCTGAAGCCATCTCGGTGCTCCTTGATTCCCATAGCGGAGGAAGGCTGCCCTCCCTGCAGCGGGTCCTCTCAACGCTGCTCATCGCTTTCGTCTGTCTGGGGGCGCTGTTTTTGATCTCCTTCGGGAGCTGGCAAGAATTCCGCCATATGGAGGCGGACATAAGGGCCCAGTTAGAGTTTACCCACCGGACTGTTTCGGTGGCCATTCAAAACGAACTCCTCAGCCAGGCCCGGGCTGTGGCGCTCTTGGCGGAAGTTGCCGAGCCCATCCTAGCCGACCCGGGACTAGTGCAGCGTCACACCCAACTGATCCAAAGGGCGAACAGTGGACTCTTGGGTCTGTATGTGGCTGACGAAGATGGTGCGCGGATCGGCTTTGCGGGGGATGGAGAGTTGACCATAGGTCCCAATGGCACCGCAGGCGAGTATTACCTAGAACTGCTGCAGACGGAAAAGCCCAGGGTTTCTTCCCTGATCATGTCGGCAAATTTGGCGGGGGCGGATAGGACCGCGCCAGTGGTCATCCTAAGCTATCCAATCCTGGGGGAGGGGGGCATTCGCGGCTATGCTGCCGGCCTTTTGGACTTTGCCAAGATCCCCGCCATCTTAAGCCCCCTCATTCACGCTGACGATACGATCACTTTAGTCGATCGGGAAAGCCGGGTGATCGGGAGCAGCAACCCCGCGATCGCCCCCGGGACAGATTTCTGGGAGATTGAATCCCACGCGTCTCACCACCATCTGACTGAGGCCATCGAACACCATATGCCTTCCCGAGCGGGCTCGCCCCTGGAACGATGGCGGCTGAGCCATTATGTCTTTCGCCAAGAGATCATGACCGACGAAATCGCCTTTGACGTTCCCTGGAGCATCATCATCGAGCGGCCAATTGGAACATACATCGATAGGCTCTACGAATACTACAACGCCAGTCTGGCAAGCTTCTTGCTATTCTTAGCCGTCGCCGTTCTTGCCGCCCTTCTCGGCTCATACTGGCTGGGGAAGCCCATCAGGATCCTCGCCGCGCTCAGCCCCGATTTGCTGGCCAGAATCCGTCAAGGACAAGGGATCCATTGGCCCCAGGGCAGGGTGGTTGAACATGCGGCTCTCATCCGCAGCTACGAGGCGATGACCGAAGCCATCAAGGAACATGTGGACGAGATCGAGCTCTATTCCCGAAAGCTGGAGCACCTGGCCCAGCGGGACGCCCTCACTGGACTCCTCAATCGAGGCGCTCTATCGGACAGGCTCCAGGCCGCCATTGAGTCTGCCAGCGCTGATGATTCCTTCTGCGCGGTACTGTTCATGGATCTGGACAGATTCAAGCTGATCAACGACACCTACGGGCATGATGCGGGCGATGCCATCTTGGTGGAATTTGCCTCCCGCCTGGGGGCGGTTTTCGGCAGCACATCCTCCATCATCCGCCTAGGTGGAGACGAATTCGTGGTAGTGCTGGAGGAGGTCGCGGATGGGGAAGACGTAAGGGAGCTTATCGAATCCTTCTTGGCTGCCCTTCGCTCGCCCATCCCCTTGGGAGAGGTGGAAGTGGAGGTTAGGACAAGCATTGGGGTGAGTTGTTTTCCCCGCGATGGAACCGACGGCGATACCCTCCTCAGCCGCGCCGATATCGCCATGTATTATGCTAAGCAGGCGGGCGGCAGCGGCTACCGGTTCTACGAAAGGGAGATGGACAAGGGCTACCTCGATTCGGAGCAGCTAGCAAGTGACTTGCGGCGGGCTATCAACCGAGAGGAGCTCAGGCTCCATTTTCAGCCGATCGTCAGCTGCCGCACCCTCCAAGTGGTTGGGGTTGAGGCTCTAGTCCGGTGGCAGCATCCCCAACTCGGTTTGCTGTTGCCCGATGCCTTCCTGCCCGCAGCGGAAGACAGCGACTTGATCTTGGCTATCGATGCCTGGGTCTTGCAGAAGGCCTGTTCGGAGGTGCTGAGGCGCTTTCCCCGGGAGACCCCCCTGCTTTTTGTCAATCTGTCTGGTCGACACTTGCGCGATGGGGACAGGCTCCTCGATATGGTGAGGACGGTGCTCGAGGGAACCAGTTTCGACCCAAGCGCGTTGATACTGGAAGTTGCGGAAACCGCCCTCGTCGAGCATGTGGACTTGGCCGTAAGGAGCATGAACCAACTCAGAAGGATCGGCCTTCGCTTTGCCCTTGATGATGTCGGGAAAGGCTGCTCATCCCTAGCTTACCTTGCCCGCTTGCCCATCAGCGTCTTGAAGATTAGCCGCTGTTTCGCCGACGTTGAGGGCGAAGAGCTCGACACTCTCCTGGAGATGGCCAAGGGCCTGGGGATCATCGTCATCATCGAAGGCATTGAGACGGTCCATCAGTTGGATTTTTTCGCTGACCACCAGTGTGACTTGGCCCAAGGGTTCTTTTTCGGCATGCCCCGCCCCATTGGCGAGTTGGATGCCAGTTTCCGGTGCATCCCACCGGGCCGCGATGAGAACAAGAAACTTGGAGGGAACAGAACATGAGGGGTATTACTCTACAAACAAAGAGCATCATCACTAGACTCATTATACTCATCGGCTTTACCACATTAGCATTACTAGCCCTGTCCAGTTGGGTGTCCTACTACCAGACCCGGCAGATCATGGAGGAGACTATCTTTGACGCAGCGGCTGCCGCCGCGGAGCAAAACGCGCGCCTCATCGAGAACTGGCTCATCGCCACGGGCAATGAACTCAGCGCCTTAGCCAATACTGCGGCCATGCGCAGCATGGATTGGAGCCTGCAGCTGCCCGTCCTCCAAGAAGTGGCGGCGGCCCATGATGACTATGAAATGATGTACATAGTTGACGCCGAGGGCAGAGCCCGCTTCACCACCGGCGGACAGGCCGACCTTAGCGATCGCCCTTATTTCCAAGAGGCAATGCGAACTGGCCGCACGGCCTATTCCGATCCGTTGGTCAGCAGGGCCACGGGGGCTACGGTCGTCGCTGTGTTAACCCCCATTCGCCGGGAGAATAGCCGCGAAATCATCGGTGCTGTTGGCGCGGCAATTGAGCTAACCTACCTGCAACAGATTGTCGAAGGGATGCGCCTGCGGGGCTATGGGTACGGGTGGCTCATTGATGGCAACATGGTGACCGTCGCTCATCCCGATACCCGTTATGTGGGGAATAAGGACATTTTCCAGGGCAACGCCGAGCTAGAAAACCTGGCGAAGACGATGGTCAGCGGGAAGGCGGGAATGGATAGATACACATTTCACGGCGAGGCTAAAGGACTAGCCTATGCCCCGATCCCGCTAACCGGCTGGTCCATCGGCATGACGGCGAACATGTCCGATGTGCTCGCGCCAGCTAACCAGATGCGAAACATCATGGTCGTGATCACGATCATTGCCGTCGTTGTCGGCATCATCGTTGCCTATCTAATGGCCCTCTCCATCGCCCGGCCAATTGTAAACCTGAGGGAAATTGCCGCAATGGCCGCTGCCGGCGATCTTACCCAAAGGGCCCACCTCAACTCCAGGGATGAAGTGGGTCAACTAGCCAGCGCCCTTAACCACATGATTGGCAGCCTCAGTAACATGATTGGTGAAGCAGCTAATGCGTCCGCTCAGCTGACGGGAGCCAGCCAGCAGCTTTCTGCCTCTACCGAAGAGGCCGGCGCTTCCATCCAAGAGGTGGCTGGCACAGCCAATGAGTTTGCCAGCGCGGTCGGGAAAATGACCAGCAACGTGCAGCAGATGGCAAACACCGCTAGGGAGATCGCCAAGATGGCTGAAGATGGGGAGACGGCCGTCGACGAATCAATTAGGCAAACGGCCGAGGTGAAAGAGAAGGCCCAGGAAATGGCGACCATCCTGGAAGGACTTGGGGAAAGCTCCCAGCAGATCGACCGGATCGTCAATGTCATCAGCGAGATAGCCGACCAGACCAACCTCTTGGCCCTTAATGCCGCCATTGAGGCCGCTAGAGCAGGCGACCAAGGCCGCGGCTTCGCCGTAGTTGCCGAGGAAGTGCGGAAACTAGCGGAACAATCGGCAAAGGCCACTGAAGAAATCACCGCCCTGATTCAGAAGATACGGCAGGAGACGGAAATGGCTGTGGCCGGTGTGCGGGAGGGCGTAGCAAAGTCAGAAAAGACTTTGGACATCGTCAGCAAAAGCGGCGAGCGTCTTCGCGGCATCATCCAGGCTATCGGCGGCGTTGTCAAGGGAATTGAAGAGGTCAATGCGGCAGCTCAACAGATCGGTGCGGGGAGCCAAAGCCTCTCGGCCGCCACTGAGGAACAATCGGCAACAGTCGAAGAGGCCGCCTCCGCGGCAAATAACCTGAGTGCTATGGCTATGCAACTGCAGCGCCTGGTGGAAGGGTTCAAGGTGAACGACTAGGAGATGACTGCGCCTACTCCTCCCACTTTGGTGGGGGGAGTAGGCATGCACCATGCCGGCCCATCTTCATCTGCCCCTAAGCGGCCCCCCAGTAAGCAGTCCCCTAGGAAGGTTCAGCTTCTTCATCTCGACCAAGGTTGCCTCACGTGTGTCCCAGTTCCCCTTTGGGGCCGTTGACAAACCTGCTTTCGGGTCCGCAGGCCCATCCCCTACAGGGCACCCCCCAGCCGAGTCTTTTCTTGCCGGCTGCAAGTCCCGATAAAGACCCATAACCCGCCCCGGGGATTGGGAGGCGGTTCACTTGGTGCACCAAGTGAACCGAACCTGTTGTTCATGGCGCCCAACGCCCGGTCATGCATAGGAAAGGCTGGAGTGGAAGAAACTGAAGATAGTGTCTAGGCGCGGGGGTGTCCCATGTCCATCACCAAGATGTTAAGAAAGCTTGTGCGCAGACCTAAGAAAAAGCCCACAAGGCGGGGAATTCCCAAGGGGCTTGCGGCCAAGTTGGCAAAGTTGGACAAAGAGTTCGAGAAGGCCGAAGACCTTCTCGTGCGGAAGTTCGCCATCGGTCCGACCAAGATCCCCGCGGCCATCGCCTATTTCAAAGGCATGGTTGATGATGCTGTCATCTGTCAGGGACTCCTTAGAAACGCCATGTTGGAGCTGAGGCAGGTTGCGCCTGGCAAGGAACATGATGAGGGAAGCATCTTGGAGATGGTCAAGCAGGTAGTGACCGTCGCGGAAATGGAAGAGGTCAACAAGTGGGAAGACATAATCGTCCACCTGCTGAGCGGCCGTGCCATCTTGATGGTTGAAGGCATGGGTCCGGCCTTGTCCATCGATGTAACGGGCTGGGAGCACCGGGGTGTGGAGCAGCCCATCGCCGAAGCAGTGATCCGGGGTCCGCGGGACAGCTTCACCGAATCGATCCGCATCAACATCACTTTGATCAGGCGGCGGCTGCGGGATAGGAGCCTCAAAGTGGAGATGTACAAGCTTGGCTCCCGGACCAGGACCGATGTGGCCCTGATGTACATCGCGGACATCATCGATCCGGAAATCTTGGCCGAAGCCCAAAAGCGGCTGGAGGCCATCAAATTGGACTCCGTTCTCGATAGTGGGTACATTGAAGAACTAATCGACGACTGCTGGTGGTCCCCTTTCAGCACTACCCAGGAGACGGAGCGGCCCGATGAGGTGGTGGCGGGCCTTTTGGAGGGACGATTTGCCATTGTGGTGGACAACTCTCCCTTTGTCGTCCTCGCGCCGACGACTATCAATACCATCATGCAGTCGCCCGAGGATTACTACATGCCGTGGATGGTGGTATCATTAGTCCGCCTTGTCCGCTTCGTCGGGTCCTTCATCTCCCTCACCCTGCCGGCCGTCTACATCTCCCTCATCGGCTACCATCCGGAGATGATCCCCAGTCGGCTGGCCCAAAGCATCGCGGTGGCTAGGGACGGCATACCCTTCCCGTCGGCGACGGAAGCCTTCCTATTGGAAATGGCCCTTGAGCTCCTCCGGGAGGCGGGGATCCGGGTGCCTGGCCCGATCGGGCAGTCCATCGGCATCGTCGGTGGCATTATCATCGGCGATGCTGCCGTCAGAGCGGGCCTGGTCGGCCCCGTCATGGTCATCGTCGTTGCCGCAACGGCCATCTCCAGCCTATTGGTTCCCACCTACAGCTTCGCCCTGGCCCTGCGCAACCTCAGGTTCATACTTATGCTTCTGGCATCATTCTTCGGGCTCTTTGGCGTGACCATGGGGATGCTGGCCATCCTGGCCCACCTAGCAGCCTTGAAAAGCTTTGGCGTCAGCATGCTGTCGCCGTGGAGCCCCCTTAGGGTGCGGGATCTGCAAGACAGCTTGATTCGCCTGCCGATGATGGCCCTCCACCGGCGGCCCGGTCTTTTCCGAGTCCAGGACCCGACTCGTCAAGAGGATGAACGCCCGGAGGGGAAGGACCATTGAGAAGGCTATTGTTCCTCGTCATGTTGTGCCTGGCCTTGCTCCCCGGCTGCTGGGACCTGCGCGACATCGAGCGCCGGGCCAACATCACCGCAGTCGGCATCGACCTCATTCCGGAAGAGGAGCGGGAAGGGTTGACTGGGGAAGACCCTTTGGAGAGTAAGCATCGGCCCAAGTACAAGATGACGGTGGAGATCCCCGTCCTGGGGGAACTGCGGGGCGTGGAAGGGTCAGGGGGCAGCAGCGAGGGGGGGAAACCGGCCTGGGTGCTCGCCAGCACCGGGACCAGTCCCGCCCAGATCACGACCCTCCTTGACCTGCGCCTGTGGCGGGAGCCTTCCTTTGGCCACACAAAGGTGCTGGTCATCGGCGAGGAGGCGGCCAGGGAAAGCCTGAAGGACACTATCGACTTTTTTCACCGGCATCGGGAGCTGTCTCGTCGCATGAAACTGGTCATCGCCCAAGGAGACGCGTACCACGTCATCAAGGTGTCGCCGGAAATCGAAGAGCTGCTGGGGATCTACCTGGACAATCTAATCGAGTTGGTTACCCTGTCCGGCAGACTTCAGCGGAAAAACCTAGGGGAAGCCGCCCGGGAACTTTACTCAACGGGCAACGCCCTCCTGCCGCGGGCGCGGCCAGAAGAGACGGAAGTGATCGTCGGCGGTTCGGCCGTGATCAAGAACTGGCGGCTGGTCGGGTGGTTGGGGGAGCTGGAGACCATGGGGAGCCTTTTTGCCACCAACCAACTGCGGGTGGGCTTGCTGGTGGTGGGAAGTCCCGACAAGACCACCGGGGAGGTCGCCGTCACGATCAGATCTTCCCGCACCCAAATCAAGGTCTTGCCTGCGGGCGATCGGATCTCCTTCCAGTTCAACATCTTCACTGAAGCTGATGTTGTCGAGCAGCTGGGGGGAAGGCCGCTGGATGATTCATCCTTGATCCAGTCCATCGAGGATCTTGTTGAACAAGAGATCCTTGCTGTGACCCGTGGAGCCCTTAGCAAGCTCCAACGGGAATTCCGAGTTGATGCCCTTGGTCTTGGCGATTGGGTTTGGAAGCAGCGGCCAAAGATCTGGGAGCAGGTAAAGGACGATTGGGATGACTATCATTTCCCGCGAGCCGAGTTCCAGGTCCAGAGCCAGGTCCGCATCCGCCGGATCGGGGTGACTAGCTAGGGGTGGGGACATGGAAAACGATCGAATCACTTCTTGGCAAGTAATCGTCCTCCTGATCAGCGTCATCAACGGCACCCGCCTTTTGGATCTTCCCCGGATCCTCGTTCAAGACGCGGGCCCCGATGGCTGGCTGAGCCTCTTTTTCGGGCACATCCTTGCCGTTGGGGCCGCCTTTGTGATGATCAAGCTTGCCCAAAGGTTTCCCCGCCTCACTTTCGTGGAATACAGTCGGCGCATCATCGGTCCTTTCCTGGGGACGACCATCTGCCTTGGGGCCGTCTTTTTGTGGACCTTGATCAGCGCCAGGATCATCAGAGTCTTTGCCGATGTGCTGAAACTCTTCGTTTTTCCCCGCACCCCCATCGAGGTGATCATGTTGATGATGCTGCTCTTGAGCCTTTATGTTGTCCGCAATGGCCTTGAACCCATGGCCCGGACCATGGAGATCCTTTTCCCCGTAATCATCCTGACCATCGGCCTGGTAGTGCTCTTTGCCGTTCCCGAACTGGACCTTACCAATCTTCAGCCCGTGCTGGCCAAAGGCTTAGGTCCTGTGATCAAGGGAGGGATGCGCCAAGCTTTGGAACAGCGGGGGATCAAACTGTTCCTTTTGGTAATCCCCTTCATGCTGGCGCCCCAGCGGGTGGGAACCGTCGTGTTTTTGGGCCTGGGCATCAACTACTTCCTCCAGGTCATCGTCTTCATCGTGACTATTGGAGTCTTTGGCCTCCATACGGAAGACTTTCTCTGGCCCGTGAGCATGCTGGCCAAGTTTCTGGCCGTTCCCGGAGGAATAGTGGAGCATTTGGAGATCATTTTCATGATCATCTGGGTGACCGCGGCTTCCGCGAGTTTGATGGTCAACAACTACCTGGCCTGCACCGCCCTGGCGCGCCTTGCGGGTCTCAGCAAGCAGTATCCTTTGGCCTTTCCCCTGGCCCCCATCATTTTTTTCATTGCCCTGCTGCCGGATAGTATCGTGGCGACGGAAAGCATCCTATTGCTAGAGAGGATGTTGGGCTTCGTCATCGCGTGGATCACACCTGCGCTGCTGCTCTTCATCGCCTGGATCAGGGGTGTGAAAGATGTCTAGGGAAATTGTCAACTGGCTGGCCGAACACTTGGACGCGGGTCAGATCCTCTTCATCCTGGGGGCGGGCCTAGGCTCGTACTGGATCGACGGGCGCATCCTCCAAGCCCAGGGCTTTTTCCGGGAGGCGCGCCTTGCGAGGAAAATCGGCCTTGCCTACATCCTAGGAGGGATCCTCCTGTGGCTGGTTGTGCGCTTTCTCCTGTGGTTCACCTAGGGGCGTGCTTATCTTAGCCAAAAGCAGCGGCACATCCTCCGGGGAGAGGCGTCCAAAGGTCTTGTCGTTGATCATGACTACCGGGGCTAAGCCGCAAGAGCCAACGCAGGCGACCCGCTCCAGGCTGAACTCGCCGTCGGCGGTGGTCTCCCCGGCATCGATCCCCAAGGCGTCGGCAAAGGCGGCTAGGATCTCCCCGCTTCCTTGCACATGGCAGGCTGTCCCCTGACAGACCCGGACCATGTTCTCGCCCCGGGGGGCTAAGTAAAACTGGGCATAGAAGCTCGCGGTCCCGAAGACATCGCTCAAAGGGATCCTTAAGGCCCGGGCGATGTAAGCTAGGTTTTCCCGGGATAGATGGCCGAACCGGCGCTGAACGTCTTGCAGCACCGGGATGAGGGGGCCCGGGTCCTTTAGGTGCCTGGCCAAGATCTTATCGAGGACGTCGGTATCTTCCGGAGCCATGGCTAGATGCCCCAAAGTGTTGGTCATGTGGTGTAGACCACCTCCTGCAATGGTTCCTCCACTTGCCGTATCTTGGTCAAGCGGGCGGCACAGACCTTAAGCTCTGGAATCTGGGCTTTGGGATCCCGGGCTGGGTTGGTCAAGAGATTGGCCGGGGCCTCCCGGTAATGGAAGGGGATGAACAGGACCCGGGGACCCACCCGGTCGGTGATCAGGGCCTTCAAGACAATCTCTCCCCGGCGGGTGGCCACCGCAACGAGCTCTCCCTCTTCAATGCCAAGGTCCGCAGCCGTCCCCGGATTTACCTCCACATAAGCCTCTGGGCGGAAGGTCTCCAGCCCGTAGGAGCGGCGGGACATGGTCCCCGTGTGGTAGTGATAAAGGTGGCGGCCCGTCGATAGGATGAAAGGATACTCATCATCGGGAACCTCCGCGGGCACTTGGGGACGGACGACCGCCAGCCTGCCCTTGCCCCCGGCGAAGCGTTCATGGTGGAGGAACTTGGTGCCGGGATGGTCGCGATGGGGACAGGGCCACTGGAGACCCCGATCGCCTAGTCGGTCATAGCTTACCCCGCCGTAAATGGGGGTCACCGACGCGATCTCGTCCATGACCGCCGCGGCCGACGGATACTCCATGGGATAGCCCATACGGGCGGAAAGCTTGCTGATGATTTGCCAGTCGGGGAGGCTTTCTCCCACCGGTTCGATGGCCTTGCGTATCCTTTGAATGCGCCTTTCGGTATTGGTGAAGGTGCCGTCCTTCTCCGCGAAGCTCGCCCCCGGGAGGACTACATGGGCATACCTGGTCGTTTCCGTCGGGAAGATGTCCTGGACGATGAGAAAGTCAAGCTTCTCCAGGGCCGCCTCGGTCCCGGCCATGTCGGGATCGCTGAGGACGGGATTTTCCCCCATGATGTACATGGCGCGGATCTTGCCGGCCCGGGCCGCCTCCATCATCTCCAGGACCGTGAGCCCCCGATCGTGGGGCAAGGGTCTTCCCCACTTCTCTTCAAAAAGGGCCCGCACCTCCTCCTTCGCAACCCGTTGGTAGCCGGGGAGGTAGTCGGGAAGGGCCCCCATATCACAAGCTCCCTGGACGTTGTTTTGACCCCGGAGAGGATAGATGCCCGTGGATGGACGGCCCACATTCCCGGTCAACATGGCAAGATTGGCCAGGCTGGCCACGTTGGCGGTGCCGGAGGTATGCTGGGTGATCCCCATGGCGTAGAGGATGGTGGCCCGTTTGGAGCTTGCGTAGAGCCTCGCCGCCTTGATGATGTCCTCTGGGGGAACCCCCGTCATCGCCGCGACCTTTGCCGGGGGATAGTCGGGGAGGATCGCGGCCAGCTCAGGGAACCCTTCGCACCGCTCTTCGATGAACTCCCGATCGTGCAGCCCTTCGCCCACGATCACATGCATCATCCCCAGATACAAGGCCACATCCGTCCCCGGGGCCAGCTGCAGGAAAAGGTCGGCCTTTTCCGCGAGATCCGTCCGGCGGGGGTCGATGACAATGAGAGTCGCTCCCCGCCTCTGGGCCTGGTGGAGCCAAAAGCCGATGACCGGATGGGCTTCGAGGGTGTTGGAGCCGACAACCAAGATGAGCTCCGCCTCTTCCAGCTCCGCGATGGAATTGGTGGCCGCCCCGCTCCCGAAGGCGTAGCTTAGGCCTGTAATCGTCGAGGCGTGGCAAAGGCGCGCGCAGTGGTCCACGTTGTTTGTCCCAAGGACCAGCCGGATGAACTTTTGAAACAGATAGTTTTCCTCATTGGTGCACTTCGCGGAGCTAAGGCCCCCGAGGGCACCGGGTCCGTACTTGTCCTTGATCGCGAGGAGCCTGGCTGCAGCATAGCTCAGTGCCTCATCCCAGCTGACGGGCACTAGCTCGCCCCCTTTGCGGACCAAGGGTTCCTTCAGTCTGTCTCGGTGCTGGATGAAATCCCAGCCAAAGCGGCCCTTAACGCACAGAAGATTGTTGTTCGCCGGACCATTGGCCCCTACCGCGCCGATAATCTTCCCTTGATTTATTTGGAGGCTGATTGCGCAGCCGACGCCACAATAGGGGCAGACAGTCTGCACCTTGTCGACATCGAAGACCCGTCCCTGGCCCCTGATGAGCTTGGGCTGGAGGGCGCCGGTGGGGCAGACGCTGATGCAGTTGCCGCAGAAAATGCAGGGGCTGTTTTCCAGGCCGGTGTCCAGCCCCGCGGCGATCTTCGTTTCAAAGCCCCGGTAGGCGAAGGTGTAGACGTTGGCTCCCACCTTCTCCGCACACATGTAAACACACCGGCCGCACAGGATGCACTTGTTGTGGTCCCTGATGAAAAAGGGATTGTTTTCATCGGCATCGTAGTGTTTGACATCCCCTTGGTAAGAGCTTCGCTTCACCCCGTACTTGTAAGCGTAGGCTTGCAGGCGGCAGTCCCCTGTCTTCTCACAGGTAAGGCAGTCTTCCGGATGGTTGGCCAGCAAAAGGTCCAGGATCTGCCGGCGGGCCTCTATTACCCGGGGAGATTCCGTAGCCACCACCATCCCTTCCCGGACGGGGGTGCTGCAGGACGCCGGCAGGGCCCCCAGCCCTTCCACCTCGACGATGCACAGCCTGCAGGCGCCGATGACGGATAGCATGGGATGGTAGCAAAGGTGGGGCACCGTAATGCCTAGCTCCCGGGCGGCGTTGAAAATCGTGGTGCCCTCTGGGACCTGGGTCTGCTGGCCATCGATGGTTAAGGTGATGCCCAAAGGGCCTCCTCCTTTCTCTCCTTGACGCCTCCAAAGCACACGCCCGCCGGGCAGCGGCCTTCCAAGTGGGCCAAATACTCGTCTTGAAAATAAGTTAAGGTGCTGAGCACAGGATTAGGCGCGGTCTGACCAAGGCCGCAAAGGGATGTGAGGCGCATGGTCTGGCCGAGGCCCTCGAGCTTGGCCAGATCCTCCAACGATCCTCCCTGGGTAGTCAGCTGCTCGAGGATTTCCAGCATCCGAAGCGTCCCCTCCCGGCAGGGGGTGCACTTGCCGCAGGACTCATTGCGGTTGAAGGAAGTAAAAAACCGGGCCAGGTCCACCATACAGGTCTCTTCGTTGAGGACTACCATGCCGCCGGAGCCCATCATCGCCCCCACTTTCGTCAGGGCATCATAGTCCACGGGGGTAGAGAGCTTATCCTCAGGCAGGCACCCTCCCGAAGGTCCGCCGATCTGGACCGCTTTGAACCTCCCCCGGCGGACTCCCCCCGCAAGCTTAAAGATGATGGTATGGAGGCTCATACCCAGGGGCACTTCGGCCAGGCCCGTAGTCGCCGTCTTGCCGGTGATGGCAAAGAGCTTGGTGCCCCGGTTGTTCTCATTCCCATAGGCGCAGAATTGGTGGACGCCCCGGTCGATGATCAAGGGCACATTGGCCCATGTTTCCACGTTGTTGATGTTGGTTGGCTGCTCCCACAGGCCCTTTGCCGCCGGGTAGGGAGGGCGGGGATGGGGCATGCCCCGCTTGCCCATGATGGATGCCATCAGGGCCGTCTCCTCGCCGCAGACAAAGGCCCCCGCGCCTTCTTTGATGGTTACATCAAAGGCAAAGCCCGTCCCCAGGATGTCATCCCCCAGCAGGCCAAAGCGGCGGGCCTGGTTGATGGCGATCTTGAGCCTGCGGATGGCCAGGGGGTATTCGGCCCGGACATAGAAGAAGCCGTGGGCGGCCCCGATGGCATAAGCGCCGATGATGAGTCCTTCCAAGACTCCATGGGGATCTCCCTCCAAGAGACTCCGGTCCATGAAGGCCCCCGGGTCTCCTTCATCCGCATTGCAAACAACATATTTAGGCTCCCCCGGGGATTTTCGGGCCAGCTCCCACTTGCGGCCCGTGGGAAAACCGGCCCCGCCCCGGCCCCGCAGGCCCGCTTGGCTGATGGCTTCAATGACCTCTTCCGGAGTCATGTCCCGCAGAGCCCGAACTAAAGCGGCATAGCCGCCCCAGGCGATGTAATCTTCGATCCGCTCCGGATTGATGAAGCCCGAACGGCAGAAAACGTAGCGCTGCTGATAGCGGTAGAAGGGGAGATCGGGGTAGGGCTTGGCCGGTTCGGGGATGATCCCAACCAGCCACTCCTCAACGGGTTTGCCCTCCAGGACATGGCGGTCGATGACCTTGCGGGTCCGGTCGATGTCCATGCGGCCGTAGCTGTAGCGCTCCTTGCCGCCAAGCTGAACGTCAACGAGGACCTCCTCTTCATCGAGGCCGATGCAGCCTACCGGCACCAACTGGACATGGGGCGCCCGCTCCTTCAGATAAGAGCGCAAGAAGCGGAAGACTTCCCCCGAGCCCGCGGCCAGTCCGCAAGTGCCCATGCCAACGTAAAGGGCATCATCGGTCTTGGCTTGGTACCGGGTGCGGATTTGCTCTTGCAGTTGAAGGAATTCATCGAGTCGGCTCAAGCTGGCACCCCCAAGGTAGGAGTGCCCGGCCACGGGGAGGGCTATGTCAGGAGGAAAATGGGAAACCCCATCAGCCTTCCGATGGGGTTTCGGCAACTTTGATGAAGGAACCTAGGATCGTCTTCAACCCGACGGTTGCAATCACGGCGACGAAGGCGATGGTGCCCAGTTTGCCGCCGCAGCCGTTGCTGCAGTCGAGGACCGTTAGGTAAAGGAGCCCCGCTAGGAGCCCCGCGAGGGAGAGGTCATGGTAGCTGGGCAGGACCTTATTGCTGCTCATGCCCACATAGCTGCCGCAGCAAAGGGCCACAGCCAGTTGGCCGCCAAACTCCGGGAACAAGGCGGGCAAGATCATTCCCCCGGCTAAAGCTACCGCCGCGGAACCGATGACTGCCCCTAGTCCCCGCTTGATGGACAAGGTGTAGGCGCCGATGGCTCCTAGGATCACCGCGGCCACCAGGGCCAAGGCCAAGGGGAAGGGGGCGAGGGTTCCGGAAATAGGGATGCTGACGCCCATCAGGAGGGCGGTCAAATTGACGCCCAAGAAGGCGGTGGTGCCCAGCTTGCCGCCATATCCCTGGAAGACGGGTGAACTCAAGTGGAAAACAAGGGCAGCCAAGGATGCGGCCACCAAGACAGCCCAAAAGCTGTTTAGCACGTATGCCGAGGACATCCCCACAAAGGCCCCGCAGTAAATGGCTGCTGCATGCTTTGGCCAGATGAAAGCCCCAAGCAGGCCGGTCAGGCTCGCGGCCACCACTGTACCTAGGTTAAGCTGGACTCCCAGCCAAAAGGACACCACGGCCCCGGCCCCATGGGCGATGAAGAGTTCCATTGACTCCCACCATCCTAACTATGATGAACTTGCTTGGTTTGAGCTGCTATCTCGGGAAGGTAGTGGGCAAGACAGGCGATCAAGATGATGGTCAAAAACAAAGTGGAACCAAGGTGACCTGCCCGGGCGATGAAGGCCCTCGTTAACAAGATGGCTCCGGAGAGCAATAGCAACAGACAACGCATAGCCAAAGTCCAAACCTCCTGTCAACGGGGAATGTGACAGCTTTCACAGTCCTGCGCAAATGATACCATCTAATCGAACCTGTGTCAATCGCCACAAAGTCATTCAGCTAGAATACCCCATCTTTCAGCAAGAATTTACTTGGATCGGCCAAGGGGCTACCGAGGAGATTTTCCTTTAAAGGGGGAATATAGCGTCGGTGGAGGTGGTCCTTTGAGTCTGATCTTAGTGCTCGGCGGGGCGAGAAGCGGGAAGAGCACCTTCGCGGAAAGCCTCGCGGCCAAGTACGGTCCCCCAGTGACATATATCGCAACGGCCGAGGGGCGCGATGAGGAAATGATCCAACGCATCCAGCGCCACCGGGCAAAGCGCCCCCGGTGCTGGGAGACGGTTGAGGCCCCTTTTGGCCTAGTCGACGAAGTCCGCAAGCGACAAGATCGGGGCGCTATCCTGGTGGACTGTCTGACCCTGTACCTTTCCAATTTGCTCCTGCAAGAAGAAATGCAAGCCCTCGATGCCGACCAGCGGGAAGAGAAGATCCTTCACGAGGTGACGGCCCTTGGGGAGGCGGCCTCGAAGGCGGAGGCGACAGTCATCCTCGTCTCCAACGAGGTCGGCTGGGGAGTTGTGCCCGATTATCCTCTGGGCAGGGAATATCGGGACCTATGCGGGTTTGCCAACCAGCGCCTGGCTGCCTATGCCCAAGAAGTCTACCTGGTCGTGGCCGGGATCCCCTTGAACTTGAAAGACTTGTCTGTGGGGCGGTGAAGGGGATGCTGATGCCTTTTGCTTTGGCGGTCCAATTTCTGACCCGGCTTCCCTTTTCTGGCCCGCAGGAGCCAACGGCCCAAGATCTGGCCCGTTCCATGGCCTATTATCCCGCGGTGGGACTGTTGCTGGGTCTTATCCTGTCCGTAGAGTACCTACTCTTATCCTTGTGTCTGCCCGAAGAACCCCTCTCCCTGATGATAGTCTTGACCCTCGTGCTGCTGACTGGAAATTTGCACCTCGATGGGCTGATGGACACAGCCGACGGCCTTTTCAGCGGCCGGGATCAGGCGGGGATGAGGCCCATCATGAAAGACAGCCGGATGGGGGCCCATGGGGTCACCGCGGGGGTGGGGGCTTTGCTGCTAAAGTATACTCTCCTTGCCAGTCTAGCTCGATCCCAGATGATTCCCGCTCTCCTTAGCATGCCCATGATGGGGCGGTGGGTGATGGTCTACAGTGTCGCCCGCTATCCCTATGCCTGGGGCGATGGGGGCCTGGCCAAAGTCTTCACCGATGGAGTGGGGTTGCGGGAGCTGTCTTGGGCCAGCCTGACTGCCGCCTTAGCTTTGCTCACCATCTGGGGCTCGGTGGGACTTGGGCTCTTTGCCCTTTGGCTTTTCCTGGGCATCCTGATTGCGGGATGGCTGGCTCGTCGCTTTGGCGGAGTAAGCGGCGATATTTGTGGAGCTGCTGGCGAACTGTTGGAAATTGGAGTGCTCCTTAGTCTCGTTGCCATCAGGAGGTGGATATAGATGGTCGAATCCAGAGCGGTCGCCTGGTCTCCCGGCGCTTGCGGCGAGCTGGTGCAGGGAGTGATCGACGGACGGGATTTTCTGATTACCTGTCCTATTGCCCGCTACTCCCGGGTGAGTGTGGAAGTGGTCGGTTCGACCCTGGATGTGCCGGAGGATTGTTCCAAGCTGCGGGAAGCCTTGCAAAGGACTTTGGACCTGTTGGGGGCTCCTTTGGACCTGGGCCTGCGGGTGCAGGTGACCAGTGACCTTCTTCGCGGGAAGGGCCTGGCCAGCAGCACCGCTGACATCGCCGCGGGAGTTGCGGCTTTGGGACGGCTCCTCGGCAGGGAATTCACCCCTAGGGAGCTGGCCTCCCTGGCCCTGCAGGTGGAGCCAACCGATGGGCTCATGTTTCCGGGGCTGGCTTGTTTTGACCACCGGCGGGGCACCTGGCAGGAATCACTGGGATCGCCTCCACCTATGGAGCTCTTGGTCTTCGATGCTGGAGGCGAGGTGGATACCCTAGCTTTCAACGGGCGTGACGACCTAACCCAGATCAACTCGGCCAAGGAAGGCATTGTGCGAGCGGCCCTGGCCTTGGTCAAGCAGGGGATCCAAGAGGAACGGCCCGACATGATTGCCCGGGGTGCGACGATGAGCGCCCTTGCCAATCAAAGGCTCCTGCCCAAGAAAGACCTGGAGGAAATCATCGGCTTTGGGGTCCGTCGGCTCGGCGCCCTGGGACTTTGTATCGCCCACAGCGGAACGGTCTTTGGTCTCCTCTACCCTCCGTTGAAACAGTATCAGGTGGAAGAAGCAGTTGAGGCCATGGAGCGGGAGTATCCCCAACTGACTTTCCTTTACCACACGGCCCTGGTCGGAGGCGGGGTCAGGTGGGGAGAATCCCTGGAGGTGAACAGAAATGGGCAGGAGTACGGCGCCCCTTCATGGCGGTGATTTGCGCCGGGCGGCTGCCCTGTACGGCCCTCGGGAATTCATCGATTTTAGCGCCAATATTAATCTCTTAGGGCCCCCTCCTCAGGTCTGGCAGGTCCTGACCGAGAACCTGCAGGATGTGGTCCATTATCCCGATCCCCATCTGGAGGGGCTGAAGGCCGATCTGGCATCCTTCCTGAAGGTCGATCCTTCGTGCATCCTTCCAGGCAACGGGGGCGCGGAGCTGATTTATCTCCTTCCCCGGCTGGAGGGCGTCCGTCAGGTTCGCATACCCATTCCGACATTTTCGGAATATGCTGAGGCGGCCAAGGCTAGCAAAGTGCCCATCCGTTACTGCCTTGACCTTGATCATCTACAGCAGGGGGACATGCTCTTTCTCTGCAATCCCAACAATCCAACGGGGAAGTTGAGATCGAAAGACCAGATCCTGCAACTCGCCCAGCAGGCCGAAGAGCGGGGAGCATGGCTGGTTGTGGACGAAGCATTCATCGATTTTACCCCGGAGGGCCGAAAGGCAAGCGTGGCCCCCCAGGTTCAGGACTTTGAACGACTGATCGTCCTTTATTCCCTCACTAAGCTTTTTGCCATCCCTGGCCTCCGCTTAGGCTGCCTAGTCGCGTCCCCAGCCCTGATTGCTGCCTCCCGTCAGCTGCAGCCGCCGTGGAGCGTCAACTGCCTGGCGGAGCTTGCCGGACGGGCTGCCCTGGGGGATGAATCCTTTCGGGAGCGGACGAGGAAGGCGACCGCCGAGGAGCGGGAGTTCCTCTATCAAGGTCTCTTGGCCCAAAAGGGACTTAGGCCCTATCCGTCTGCCGCCAATTTCATTTTTGTCGCCATCGCTGATCCCAACTGGACCGGCACTACTCTCACCGATGCCTTAGGTCGGCGGGGGATCCTCGTTAGAAATTGCGCCAACTTCCAAGGCCTGGAAAGCGATCGGCACATTCGGGTTGCGGTCCGCACACGGCAGGAGAACGAGCGGCTGCTGCGGGAGTTGGCCGATCTATTAGGAGGTACCAGATGACCAGACTTTACCTTATCCGCCATGGGGAGACGGTTTACAACCGGGAAGGCCGCTACCAGGGCCGCATGGATGTGGAGCTGAGCACCCTGGGGAAAGAGCAAGCCCAGGCCCTCGCCCATCGTTTAGCAGAAACTCCCTTCACCGCGATCTACGCGAGCAACCTCAAGCGGGCCCAAGAAACGGCTGAGATTATCGCTGCCCACCACAACTTACCGGTGCAAGAAGAGCCGGATCTTCGCGAGCGGGACTTCGGCGCCTGGGAGGGCTTCACCTTCGCCGAGATCGAGGAGCGCTACCCCGAAGAGGCCAAGAGATGGCTGAAGGATCCCTTAAGGACAAAGATTCCTGGTGCAGAAGACTTTGCCCACCTGCAAAGGAGGGTCACCAAGGCCATCGAAAAGATCCAGACCAGCCATTCCGGGAAAGAGGTGGCCATCGTCACCCATGGGGGCTGCATCCTCGCCTTCCTCGCCCATGTCCTTGAGCTGGGGGATGATGCGATGCTCCGCATTCGGGTTGATAATGCGTCGGTGAACATCGTCGACTATTACGGCCAGACTCCAGTACTGTCTTTGCTCAATGATACTTGCCATCAGGACCAACCGGAATTTGCCTATTTTCGCTGGAAGTAGCCTGCCATAAAGGGGCAACTTAAGCCCGGAGGTGATCTTTTGCCCCGGGTGCAGATCGGCCCCACAACTCACCGACCGTCACCCCTCGTCCTCCGCTGGGCAAAGAGCTTCCCCCAATGGGGCATCCAGCGGATCCTCGACCTTGGTGCAGGCAACCTCCGCAATAGCCTGTACCTTGCCGACCTGGGCTTTGCTCTCTGGGCCGCGGACCTACCGGCCCAGCTTGCCCGCTTGGGAGCCAATCCTCCCCCCGTCCCCCTCCTTGATACTAGACTCTTGCAACGCACCCGTCTTAACATGGATCTCGTCCTTTGCACCTACGTAATCAACATACTCTCTCCCGAGGAACAAGGCTCCCTCCTAGCCCTTGCCAGCCGCAACCTCAAACAGGGAGGCTATCTCTGCCTGGAAGTCCGTCGGAAACACAAATCGGCCAGCCTCAATGCCCTTTCTCCCTCGGAGCTGGCAGCCATCGTCGAGCCATGGGGCTTTCGCCCCGCGGTGCAGGAAGAGGGTCCTACGTGGCTGGGGATGCTGTTCTACTGCGAGCATTCTGCAAGATGAATACTGAATGATGGCACGAGCTACGGGGATGAAACATCGTCTTGGGGCCATTTCTGTCTAGAGGGTAACCACACATGACTGCCTGGTGCTCTAATCGTTCTTGATTTCGCGCGGCGATAATGGACGGCCAATAAGGATAGACCCCACCATACATGACTAGGTGAGAGGAAGGTCATTTGAAGAGCCGTAGATGCTGGAAAAATGGCGGAGTTTTTCGCACAGTAAGCCTTCATGTGCACTCCTAAGAACGGTCTCTTGCAATCTGTCCGGCCGCGTGCTATCATTTGATAGCAGAGGAGTATTTCCCATCGGGTAGGACCATGACTCAATATTGCCCAACAACCTCAGAAGAATCCCTCAATGAGTTCTTGATATCGATGCGACTGCGGCTTGCCGAGGGAAGGTGGCAGCTTATTGAAAGGGAAAAGAACCTCCAGGCATTGTCGGACTTGAATATGCTCGTTTCTGACATTCCGTCGGTACTGCGGCGTATCACGAAACAGGACTATTGTGATGGCCCATTACAGGATGACAAAGGGCGTCCATTTCAGCGGTGGGTCTTTGGTCCGAAGTATAAGGGGGAGACACTGCACGTAAAGCTGACTTTGAATCGACAAGGTTGGCTTTTGTGCATGTCCCGTTACGCTATCCCTTCAAGGAGGCAGCGGACAAGTGATTCGTTACTGTGTCAATTGCGATGAGGAACGAACCTTGCAGGTAGAGCGACGCCGACAGTCTCTCGTCGTCAAGGGAGAACATATCGAGTTTGAGGCGCCGGTACTTGTTTGCAAGGAGTGTAGCGAAATAGTCGCCGATCCTGACTATGACGATGCAGTCTTGCGGACAGCGCATGATTTATACAGGGCGCGGCATGGCTTGTTGACATCGAGCGAGATCGTGGAGTTGCGGCGACGCTATGGCTTTTCCCAACGGGCCTTGTCCAGGCTGTTGGGTTGGGGCGAAGTGACCATCCAGCGCTATGAAAAAGGCGTCATTCAAGACCGGGCCCACGATGAAGTATTGCGTTCCCTGCGGGACCCCAGGCGAGTACTCGAATTGCTAGATAGGGGCAGCGGCAAGCTGACCCCAGCGGAACGAGAAAGGTTCCGCGCAAGGGCGCAGGCAATCTTGGAACAGGAAAGCTCCGCGTGGCTCCTGCGAGAGGCGGAGAGCGTGTTGCGCTACTGTGGACCCGACCTGTACAACGGTTTTCGCAACTTCGGTCTGGACCGCTTTACCGGTGCGGTGACGTGGTTCGCCACCCACGTGGAACGCCTGTCCAAGACAAAATTGGCCAAGTTGCTATGGCTTGCGGATTTTAAGCATTTCAGGGACCACGGTGTGTCAATCACCGGAGCGACGTACGCCCGGTTGCCTTTCGGTCCTGTGCCGCATCGGTTTGAACTCTTGTTGGGGCTCGCAGTTGAATCTGGCGCCGTTATGCTCGTAGAGGAGTCATTCGGTGATTACGTTGGCAACGTTGTGCTGTCGCGCAAGCCCGTGGACCAAGGGGTTTTTGATGAGAAGGAGCTAGCTGCGCTGGAATTCGTGCTCAAGAGATTTGGCCAATATTCGGCAAAAAAGCTAAGTGAGCTGTCGCATCAGGAAGCCGCATGGCTCAATAGCGCTCAAGGCGAGCCCATCAGCTACGACGGAACAAGGAGGATGCGGATACTCGACAGTCCACCAAACAGTCCACACCACGGGCGGGGTCACGATAAAGGGGAATAGGACGTGGAGGTGCGAAGGGGACTCACTAATGTAAGTTCTAGTTAGCTTTGTGACCCCTAGGGTGGGACTGGGGGAGTTCGGTTTCTTGGTTCGGGATGGCGATGAATTGCTGGTTCAGGCTCCTACTGCCGCTCCCCGTGCGGGAGCGTGGATTGAAATGAGAGGCGATAGAGCGCCTGACTTCGGATCAGCGAGTCCCCCGCCGGGAGGGGGGTGAGGCAATAAAAGGTGGGTCATGGTGCGCCTGCCTTGGGAGCAGGAAGTCACCCCCTTGTGCTAGAAGCATTGAGGAAACCCCTGCTGAGGAGGCGGCTTGTGTGAAAGCATTGACAGCAGAGGATATCCGAGCACTCTTGATGGCGGAAGGAGCAGTCAAGGTAGGCTTTGCCCCTGTGGAAAGATTCGCTGGAGCTCCCATTGGCCATAGACCGGAGGACTTTTTGCCGACGGCCAAGAGCGTTATTGCTTGGGCTGTGCGGGTGCCTAAAGGCGTTGTGGACTATGATCGCTACCTAAGTAGAGCCGAAGACTTTCCCCAGGACATACGACTGGAGATCCTCCACAACAACGTTTACGGGCGGCTTGGCTACTCGACGCTGAACATGATGCTGGATCAAATGACCATCCGCCTGCTGTGGGAGCTAGAGCGAAGCGGCTGCCGGGCCGTCGGCTTCCCCGCCACCTATAACGAATACCACGGGTCCCAAAGCGAGATTAAGCGTTCGGGCTACCGGGCCCCCTTCTCCCACAGGCATGCGGCAGTAGCCGCGGGCTTGGGGGAATTTGGCCTGAACAACATCCTGGTTACGGAAGAATACGGACCCTGGGTGCGGCTCAGCTCCCTCATCACCGATTTAGAGCTGCCGGCAAGCCCATTGGTTGATGAACCCATTTGCCTTAGAGACGGATGTCGGCTTTGCCTTGAAGGGTGTGTGGCTATCGAAATAGTTGAGGAAGACCTGGATCAGGTCTTCCTCCAGACCCCGTCGAGAACCGATTCCCGCAAGTGTCGGGAGGAACCGGGCTGTCAGACTAGGGGCAGTTGCTTGCGGGCTTGCCCGCTGGGACGGTAGCCTTAGTCTCATACGCAATGGCTTGAACCGGGCAGGCAAAGGCGCATTCGAGACAGCGAATGCATTCAGGGCCTGCCCGCTTTCCATCGCTCCAGGTCTTGCCTTCCAAAACGCAGATGCGCTCACACTTGCCGCAATCTAAACAAGCCTCCTGGCGATAAAGGTCGTAGTGGCTCGCCCGGCTCAGCAGGGCCCCGAGAAAACCAGTGGGGCAAAGGTGGGCGCAAAAGGCCCGGCGGCGATACAGGACCCCTAACGTGATGGCGGTTGCCATCATCGTCATCATGACGAGGAGGATGGGCCCTAGGGTGACGCCCCGCCAATTAAGGGCCAAGCCCCCGGGGAAGCGGTGCCAGAAGAAAACCCCAAGGCCGCCGAACAAGATCACCGCGGCGATGCGGGATGCCGGATGGCGAAGCCAAGGCGGCGAAGGCCGGTTGCGGGATATGCGGGAGATGAGATTGTCGAGCAGCCCTCCCATAGGACAAAGCCAGCCGCAATAGACGCGCCCGTAGCTTACGGCCAGGGGCATCGTCCCCAGCATCATGATCATCCCTAGGTACATGAGGCTGCCAAAGCGCTTGAAATTCCAGACAGCCAAAGCAAAGGCGATGAGCCAAATGGTAATGGTGAACCTTTGAATCAGATTACTCGCCAGCTTCGTTTTCACTCCTCAATCCCTCCCGTTTCTTCGCCGGCCAACAGATCCATTACTTCCTGGGTTTCCGCCAGGTATTCCCAAAGGACTTCTTTCAGAATATCGCAGGCCTGGAGGATTTTGGGGTTTTTCACCCGATAGAAGACGTACAGCCCCTCCCGACGGGAATCGACGAGCCCCTTTTGTTTCAGGAGGCTTAGGTGCTGGGAGAGGCTGGACTTGGCCAGGCCCGACAGCTCCGCGAGTTCGTCAACTGATTTTTCCCCCTGCCGCAGCCAGTGGAGGATTTCCAGCCGCCGGGGGTTGGCCAGGGTCTTGCAGACCTCCGCGTGGAGCTCGAAGAGCCGTCGCAGCTCTTGATCCATAGCACATCACCCATTTCACTAATTTAGAAGTTAATGAAATACTAACAGAAGTAGGTGCGAGCTGTCAACGATTTTTTTCTCTCACCGAGGGGGGAGGTGTTCGGTCGGTAGCGAAGAAAGAACAGTGTCAAGACTGAGCAGGAGGTAGCCCATGGTCAAGGTTATGGTGGTCGACGATTCTCCCTTCATGCGCCGGGTGATCGTCGATATGCTGCAATCGGATCCGGAAATCCAAGTGACCGCGGTGGCCAAGGATGGAGTCGAGGCCCTCGAAAAACTCCCCCACGTGGACTGCCACGTGATCACGTTGGACGTGGAAATGCCCCGGATGGACGGCCTTGCCTTTCTCCGCAAGATGATGCAGGTCCGTCCCCTGCCGGTAGTCATGCTCAGCAGCCTCACTTCCGAACACAGCCAAACGACCCTGGAAGCCTTAAGCCTTGGAGCCGTCGATTTTGTGGCCAAGCCGGGCACCTACCTGGGGATGGGGGCCGATGACATCAGGCAGGAGCTCATCCGCAAGGTCAAAGCTGCCGTTAAGGCGAGAGTCCTCCCCCGGGTGTTCCGCCGTCCAACCCTCCCCTGGGTTCGCCGCAGCCTCCCGGGGCAGGTGCAAAACGTGGTGGCCATCGCCTCTTCCACCGGGGGCCCCCGGGCCTTAGAGGAGATCCTAGCTGACCTCCCCGGGGATCTGCCCGCCGCCGTCCTCATTACCCAGCATATGCCTCCGGGCTTCACCAGGTCCTTTGCGGAGCGGCTCCATCGCACCGGCCCTTTGCGGGTCAAAGAGGCGGAAGCAGGCGATGCCTTGGCCAATGGTTTGGCCCTCATCGCCCCGGGGGACTACCATATGGTCTTGGGCGAAGACGGCCTGATCCACTTAGATCATGGTCCGCCGGTGGAGTATGTGCGGCCGGCAGCCGATGTTATGCTTAGCTCCCTGGTAAAAAACTTCCCCGGCCGGATCATCGGCGTAGTCCTGACGGGGATGGGTCGGGACGGTGCGCGGGGCATGGCGGCGGTCAAAGACCGGGGAGGATACGTTTTAGCCCAGGACGAAGAGACCTCCACCATCTTCAGCATGCCCAAGGCCGTCATTGAAGAAGGAGCGGCCCATGAGGTCCTCCCCCTAGGCGAAATCGCTCCGGCCATCAAACGTCTCTTACGCATGTAGAAAGGAGAAGGAAGACAGATTGGATTTGGCTTACACTGCCTTCCAACGGGCCTTTCTGAAAGAAACGGGCTTGGATTTGACAAGCTACAAACAACGACAAATGCAGCGGCGCATCGACCAGTGGATGAACCGCCACGGGTTGAACAGCTACAATGACCTGATCAAGCTCATCCAGGAAGACCCTGAGAAAAGGGAGGAATTCTTAGGTTATCTAACCATCAACACTTCCCAGTTTTTCCGGGACAAGAAAGTTTTTGACAACATCAAAGACCTAATCCTTCCCCAATGGCAAAGGCAAAACATCGCCCCCCGGATTTGGAGCGCCGGGACATCCATCGGGGCCGAAGCATACAGCATGGCCATCTTGCTGCAGGAGGCAAGACTCCACTACTCCATCCTGGCTACTGACATTGATGAAGAAGCTTTGCAGCAGGCTCGCAGCGGCTTTTACCGGGAACATCAACTGCAAGGGGTTCCGCCCGAGGTCCTCAAGGCCTACTTCACGAAGGAAGGGGACGGCTACCGGGTCGTCGAGAGCCTGCAGCGGGGGATCATCTTCCGCCGCCATAACCTCTTGGAAGACCCCTTCGGCCGGGCCTTCGACATGATCCTGTGCCGCAACGTTTTCATCTATTTCACCTGGGAGACCCAGGAACGCTTGCTGCAGGATTTCGCCCGGGCCCTTCGCCGGGAAGGCTACTTCATCAGCGGCAGCGCCGAACAGATGACTGACCCGGGCAAGCACGGCTTGAAGCGGGTTGCCCATTGCATCTACCAGTTGGAAAAATAGGAGGCAGACAAGTGGCAGCAGAAGTATTTTTCACCGATATGAGGGCAAGCAGCCGCCTCAACCTTTTGGATAAGCTGATCCGTCTCTTCCAGCGGGCAGGCCTGGGGGAGACGATCGATAAGGAGGATTTTGTGGCCGTTAAACTCCATGTGGGAGAGCCGGGCAATCTAAGCTACATCCGCCCTCCCTACGTGGGGCGGCTGGTCCAGGAAATAAGAAACCTTGGCGGACGGCCCTTTCTCACCGATGCCAACACTTTGTATCGGGGCGGCCGGGATAATGCCCTATCCCACTTCGAAACAGCTTTGCACAACGGCTTTAGCTACTCAACGGTGGGAGCGCCCTTCATCGCGGCCGACGGCCTGCGGGGGTTGGATTATGTAAGGGTGCCGATTAGCGGCAAACACATCCGGGAGGCTAGGGTCGCGGCCGCGATCTACCAGGCCGACAGCCTCTTGGTCCTGAGCCATTTCAAGGGCCATCTGGGGACGGGCTTTGGCGGCGCCATCAAGAATCTGGGGATGGGCTGTGCGAGTCGGCCAGGAAAGCAGGAACAGCATGATAATGTGCTGCCGCGGATCAACAAAGCCCGGTGCCGGGGCTGTGGACGCTGCCTGCGCTGGTGTCCGATGGACGCCATCACCCTCGATGGGGGTAAAGCTCGCATCCACCCGCCAAAATGTCAAGGCTGCGCCGAATGCATCGCGGTTTGCACCTGCGGTGCCGTGAGCTTTTCCTTTGCTGGCGACCTGGTCGTCCTCCAGGAGAAAATGGCCGAGTATGCCCTCGCGGCGACGGCGGACAAGGAAGGAAAGTGCGGCTACATCAATTTCCTCTGCGACATCTCCCCCGATTGTGACTGCAACTCCTGGAACGATGTACCTTTGGTCCCCGACATTGGCATACTAGCATCGAAGGACCCGGTGGCCCTCGATCAAGCCTCGGTGGATCTTGTCAACAAAGCTGCCGGCAAAGACCTCTTTGGCAGCCACCACCGGGGGACCGATTGGCGTGCCCAGCTGGAGCATGCCGAAGCCATGGGGCTTGGCAGCCGCACCTATCGGGTGATTCGGGTATAGGGCAGGCACGAGGGGTGAGGCGATTGAACAGAACCATCTGGATAGTCCTGATCCTCGTTAGCATTGGCGCCTGTTTGGGCGTACTGTATGCCTATCAGCGGGTAGTCAGGGAAATGACCATTGGGGAAGTGGACTTGTCCCAAGTCCCCGACGGAAGCTATGAAGGTTCCGCTAGTGCCGTTCTAGTCTCGGCCGAGGTGCGGGTTACGGTTGCCGACCATAAAATCACGCGGATCGACCTCCTGCGCCATGAACACGGTCGGGGCAAGGCTGCCGAGGTCATTGTTGATAGGGTGCAAGAGGCCCAATCCCTGCAGGTGGACTTCGTCTCCGGCGCTACCGCCAGCAGCAAGGTGATCTTGAAAGCCATCGAAGATGCTTTAACCTTCTAAAGGAAAAATCTTTCAATATGGCGAAACCCTCCCTGAAGAATTGGAGGTGGTTGGCCTTGGGAAGGGTAATCGCCATTGCGAATCAGAAGGGGGGAGTAGCTAAGAGCACCTCCGTCTACAACCTGGGAGCCGCCCTGGCTGACCTTGGCCAAAAGGTCCTGTTGGTGGATCTGGACCCCCAAGGGAGCCTCACCCTTTGCTGCGGCTTCGAACCTGATGCACTCCCCAAGACCTTATATGACGCCCTCTTCAAGCGCACCCCCGTCGAGGATGTTAAACTGACCACTAAGTTCGGCTGTGATTTGATCCCGGCCAACGTCGACCTGTCCATCGCGGAGATGGAGCTGGTCAACGCCATGAACCGGGAAAGACGCTTGAGCGGCCTACTTAGCAAAGAGCGGGATGCCTACGATTTTGTCCTCCTCGATTGCCAGCCGTCCATGGGGCTGTTGACCATGAATGCTTTGGTGGCCGCGGATGAGATGCTAGTCCCGGTGGCCTGCGAATACTTGGCCATGCGGGGGGTGCTGGTGCTCTTGAAGATGTATGGGAAGGTGCGGCTCCGCCTGAACAGCCAGCTGACCATCACCGGTTTTCTGCCTACCATGTATGATGCGCGCACCATCCACTCCCACCAGGTGCTAGATGAACTGCGCGAGCGGTTTGGCGGCAAATACCGCATCTTCGATCATATCGTCAACCGGAGCGTGCGATTCGCCGAAGCGGCCGCGGCCGGCGAGCCCATCTTTACCTACGCCAAGGGGGTGCCCGGCGCCCGCGCCTACCGGGCCCTGGCCGAAGAGATCCTGGCCGATTCTACTGGGAGAAAAGGCAAATGAAGCGGCTAATTGGATGTTTAGTTCTCCTTTTGCTCTTCGCCTCGGCGGCGGTCGCCCAGCTGGATGTCCACTTCCTTGATGTGGGCCAGGGCGACAGCATCCTCATCATCACCTCCCAGGAGGAGACGCTCCTCATCGATGGCGGGACGGAGGATGCCGGGTGGCGAGTAGTAGTCCCTTACCTCCAGGACCTAGGGGTGGAAAAGATCGACCTTGTCGTAGCCACCCATCCCCACGTAGATCACATCGGCGGGCTCTTGCCGGTATTGGCCGCCTTCCCCGTGGGTCGAGTCATCGCCGATGGTCAGATCCACACCACCCGGACCTACGAGCGCTTCTTGACGGCCATCCTCGCGAAGGACATCCCTTTTCACACCCCCAAAGGGGGGGAGTACATCGAACTTGCCGGAGTCGACGAGATCCTGGTCCTCCATCCGGGGGAAGACTTGCTGCCGGGGCTGAACAACAACTCCGTAGTTTTGCGCTTGGTTTACAAAGACGTAGCTTTTTTATTTCCCGGGGACCTGGAAGCCCGGGGCGAAGAGGTCCTTCTGACAAGGGGCCTGCCCCTTGGGGCCCAGGTGCTGAAAGTCGCCCATCATGGGAGCAGGACCTCCAGCACCTCAGCATTCTTGCAGGCAGTATCGCCCCGGCTCGGGATAATCCAGGTAGGGGCCGACAATGTCTATGGACATCCCGATGAAGCAACCTTGGCCAACCTTAAGGCCCTGGGGGCGACGGTCCTCCGGACCGATGAGCACGGCAGGATCCTGGTCCGAACGGATGGCAGGGAATGTCAGGTCTTCCTCGGTCCGCCCGTCGACCTGAACGCGGCCAGCCTGGAGGAAATCCAGGCTTTGCCCGGGATCGGCCCCGTTCTTGCCCGGCGCATCGTCGCCGGGAGGCCCTTTTGCAGCATCGATGAACTCGCTAAAGTCCCGGGCATCGGACCGGGGACGCTGCGTAAACTGCGGGGACTCATCACCTTGGGAGAGGTTGAAGCAGGATGCGCCTCCGTGCCGTGATCGACCGCATCGAAGGGGATTTTGCCGTCCTGGAAGTCGACTTTGAAGGGCAGTGCTATTATGTGGACTGGCCCGCTCGGCTCCTGCCTCCAGGGGCGGGGCCCGGCAGCTGGCTTTCGATCACCCTCGAACGGGACCTTGCGGGGGAAGAGGCCAGCCGGGAGCGGATCAAGGATCTCCTTCAGCGTCTAAAAAAGTGGAATCAGTGAGTCTTGCCAAGAGTCCTTTGACCTTCCTTCGAGCAAGATCGGTTGTCGCCTGCTCCGGGTAGGCGATGGCGCCTTCCTCGCGAAGCTCCAACCGCCAGATGTCCCCGGGGGAAAACACCCCTTCCGCCGGCAGGTGCAAAACGATCCGTTCATCGGCCCGCCAGACCAAGACCGCCAAGTCGCCTTCCACCCGGTCCACGGTGTAAAGGCCTGAGGGAAAGGTCGATGTTAGGCAAAGCAACAGACAAATACCCCACATATCCATGCCTCCTGGGGCATGGCCGGCAAATTACCTCTTCTAGCCATTTTCTACCTTTCCTGCTGGAAAGGAGTTCTAACTCGGGCTGTAGAATACTCACCTAACTGGCAGATAAGGGGAGAAGGCCCTGCTTTTGGCCATGGGATGCAGCACCGTTCAAGTAAAGACAACGCAAGTTAGGAAGGATGCCCATGCATCGCCGCAGTTTAATGGTGATTGTCTCTTTACTGTTGATCCCCGCTTTGGGAGGGCTGGCCCTGGCCGTTGACGTGGGCGCTCTGATCAAGGTTTTCGGCATCGGTTATGTGGTACATATGTTTGGTGATCAGCTGAACGCCCTGATTAATACCTTGACTTTCAACCATGGCCTTGAAGGGCAGGCAGCAACCAAAGTCGTCCCCATCGTGAGCATGGGGAGCGGCGTCCACATCGGGGCGGCCCAGGTAGCCGGGGACCCAGATGTGGTCGCCCAGGTGGCTGCGGTGGGCCAGCTGGAAGGGACCTTCATCGACGGTGCCTTTCGGGCCAAGGCTTTGGTGCCCATTGACAACCTAAACCCCCTGGCCGGGGTAAAGCGGGTCTTCGGCGTTGGCATCTCGGCAGTCATCGACATCAGGGCCGATGGCGGAGCGGCCCTGCCTTCCGATGAGCCGGAGGCGACGGCCGCCATGCCTTGGGAGCACGTCCTTTACCTGGGAGAAAAGCTCTCGGTCGACGGCAACAACAACCTAATCAAGGGCGATGTGAGCTGCCTTGAGGTGGTCGTCGCCGGCAACAACAACCAAATCGACGGTAAAGTAGCGGGTAGCCTCACCCTCCAAGGGAAGGGCAACAAGGTTGGCACCGAGGTCGGCCGGGCCGGACCCGGGTGGAAGCTCGACTGGGCTGGGCTCAAGGGGAAGGCGAAGCGAACGGTCAAAGGAGGCGCGAGGCTCGGCGATATAGCCGTCGACGGCATCCTCTATGTGAGGGGGGATGTGACCATCACCGGCCCCCTGCGAGGAAGGGGGGCAGTGGTGGCCGAGGGGAAGATCACCATCCAAGCCGAGCGCAAGGGGACCATTGGCGGGGACGTTTTCCTGATTTCCAAGGAAAAAGTGGTGATCAAGGGCAATAATGGACGCGTGCAAGGGTTCTTCGCCGGCCCGCTGACTGTACAAATTGAGGGAAACAGCAATAGGATATATGGGCTGATGGTTGCCGACTCTGCTCGGCTCCAGGGAAACAACAACGAACTTATCTATCGTGAACCGGAACGAAAACTAGTTGAGCTGGTGTTTCACTAAACGAAGGAGGTTGTAGCGATGATTTGGCGCGGTCGTCAACTTAAAGGAACGGTAATTCTGCTCGTTTTGTGCATAGCAGTTGTGGCGGCGACGCCCCTGGTAACCGGAAACCCGATTAACATCCAGAGCCTCATCAAGCTCTTCGGGATCGGCTACGCGGTGAAGACTTTCGGCCCCCAGCTGAACGATTTGATCAACACCCTCACCCTTAACCACGATCTGGAAAACAGGGATGCGACGAAGGTTGTCCCGATCATTACTGTCGGCACCGGCGGATACATCGGTGCAGCCCAGGTGTCGGGACCGAAGGAAAAGGTCGATGAAGTGGAAGCGGTGGCCCAGTTGGAAGGCAACTTCATGAACGGCCTGTTCCGGGCCAAGGCGCTGGTGCCCGTGGACAACATCAACCCGATGCAGGGCATCAAGCGGGTCTTCGGCGTGGGAGTGTCGGCAATCATCGATATTCGCCTGTAGAGCAAAGTGGTACGAGGGGGAAAGGTTGTGGACTGGCTGGCGGTCAAGGCTTGCTTTGTAATCTTGAGCTTGGTTGTGTGTCTGGCGCCTTTGCCGGGAAAGGCGGCACTGTCCGTTGAGGCCTTGTTGGCCGAGGCGCAGGATAAGTGGCAAGAACTGGTGGATATCTCCTTATTCCTTTCCGTGCGGCAATATGATGGACAGGGATCCTTGACTGGAGAGCTGAGCGGGTGGGTATGGGCCAGTCAGCCCTACCGGGTCATGCGCCTTGAAGTCACCGAGCCGGACATCCTAGAAGACCAGGTGTTCGTCTTGAATGAAGTAGAACAGACCTTGCGGATCTACATGCCGGTCACCGAGCAAGTCCTGGTTCGGAATCTGGGAGAGATATCCCGGGAGCAAGGTCTCGATGTGGACTTTGAACGGTTGACTAAGCTGCCAAGCCAGGAGAACTTCGACGTGGAACTCGTCAGGACGGAGAAAGTCGGCGAGGCCGAGCAATATGTTTTGCGGGTCCAGGGAAGAGAGGGGACCCCCGGGGAGCAGGTCCCCGGCGTCCAGTATTTCTGGGTCGATACAGTCGATCTTTTGCCCCGCAGGATCGAAGCTTACGGGGAAGATGACTGTTTGCTTGGGGTTTTGACCATCAGCGATGTGGTGGTCAACCCGAGTCTAGCCCTGGAAGATCTGGTCTATTTGCCGGAAGATGCCCAGATAATTGAACAGTAGGCAGGAACCTGGGACAAGGGCAACGAATAGCAGTGTCTATCGGCGATTTGTCTGCCCCTGGCGGCAAGGCAAGACAAGGGGATAGGTGAGATGCTAAAAAGGTGGATAATCATCACCCTTTGCGCTGCGGCCTGCTTTTGGCTACTACCGCTCGTTGGCGCATCGGCCAGGGAAGGCCTGGAGCTTTCCCTGATCCCAGGGCCGAGGACTATCGATGATGTGACATCGGTCCAGTTCAAGTTCGGCGATTCGTCCCAATCCTGGATGCCTCGCCTCGTTTTCACGGAAGGGGACGGGGGGACGGACCTGATGGGAGCGGGGATGACTGTCCAGTGGCGAGAGGCCCTGGGCCTGGTGGGTTACCGCACCGGGGTCGGTACCGGGCTGTTGCGCTGGCGGGACGGGCAAAGCGAGGTAGAAATGCTCGGCCTGGACTACCAGATAGTCGTCGGGAACCGCCAGGGCGGAGCTTTGCTTTACTATGCCGACAAGGGCATCACCCTAGGCCATGATTTGAACTTGGGCCGGGACCATTTTGGCGTCAATTTGGGGGGCCCCAGCTGGGATCACCGCCAAGGCTCCTGGGGGTGGGAGCTGGACGGCCGGGTGCGCCGGAGCAAGACGGAAACCCTCCTTTGGGAGACGGGATGGCGCCACAACCTGGATGTGGGCCATTCCGAGGCCTTCATCGGCTCCGGGCTGGAACTGAGGCAGACGGCCCAGGGCAAGGTGATCCTGGGATCCCGTTTCACCCTGCGGGAGTCTGTCCTTGGCTGGCTGGCCCGCCTCAACTACGAAGAGAAGAAAAACAGCAACCTCACCTGGATCGGCGGCCTGGAGTTTGAAAGCTGGAGCAATGAAGAGCCGGGGGCTGTGTTCAGCAGCCTTTGGCAGCGCACCCTGGGCGAATGGAATCTGGGAGTGGGCGGACGGCTGCCCTTGGCTGGGGACTTGGACCAGGTGGAGACGATCCTGCGGATGGAGCGGACGTCTGGTCAGGTGTCGGGGGAGTTGTCCTTTGACCCCAAGGACGGCCACGTCAATTTTGGCCTCCGCTACATATTCTAACGGAGGTGGAATGAAGGGCTAGACAGTGGGAAATAGATAAATAGAGCATCACCTCATTCCCTGGCGGTCGAAAGGAGTGGCCCAGGTACATGGATGTGGCGAGGGAAAAGAGGTCCGTGGGCATTCCCCGTGCCCTCTGGTATTACTATCTATTTCCCTTTTTCAAAGGAATTCTCGAAGAGCTGGGGGCTGAGATCGTCGTCTCCCCTCCTACCACCAAGAGACTCTTGGCAAACATCGATCTTTGCCCCACCGATGAGCCCTGCATCAGCATCAAGCTTCTCTTTGCCCACGCCGCCGCCCTCTGGACTAAGGGCGTCGATTTTATTTTCCTCCCCATCATCGTCAGCTTAGAAAAGGACAATTTCTGCTGCCCTAAATTCATCGGGGCGGCGGACATGATCATCCGCGGCCTGCGCCTGCCCCCCCATCGGGTCCTTGCGCCCATCATCGATTTTAGCCGGGGCGAAAAGTTTGTACTAAGGTCCCTGGCGGACCTGGGCCAGTCCTTAGGGGGCGGGGGCCTAAAAGCCGCGGCCAACGCTCTAGCAGCGGGCCGCCGCTTGCAAGGTGAGTACCGTCAGCTCACCCTGCAAGGGCTGACCACCACCGAAGCCTACGCCAAGCTCCATCCCCTGCGGGGCAGGGCCAATCCCCCTTTGCCCGCCGAAGGGATCGCCTACGATCCTGACCTGCGGATAGGGGTAGTCGGCCACCCTTACATCATCCATGAATGGATTGCCCACAATCTAATCGATCGCCTGCGCCTTTACGGGCAGGTCATCACCGCGGAAATGGTCCCGGCGGATGAAGTCCGGGCCCAGATCGGCCGCCTTTACGAAGGGACCCAGCTATGGCATCTGGAAGCCTTGCAGCTTGGCGCCGCGCTGGCCATGATCCAAAAAGGGATGGTGGACAAACTGGTGTTAGTCGGCTGCTTCGAGTGCGGCCCCGCGTCCATCATTGAGGTTTTCATCGAAAATGAAGCTGCGAAAAGGCATCTTCCCTTGCTGAACCTGCGCCTCGATGAACATACCGGGGAGGCGGGGCTCATCACCAGGATCGAAGCCTTCATGGATACCTCGCCCACCGGCGGACGGCGGCCCTCCTCCCTCCCCGGCCCTAGGCGGGGCGGGGAGACCATCGGCGTGCCAACGGTCGGCTATCTAGACATCCCCATCCGGGCGATGCTCGATGAATGGGGGGTCGACAGCCGCTTTTCCCCTCCAGTGAGCAGGACCATCGTCGAGAGGGGAATGGAGCTTGCCCCCGAGTTCATCTGCTTTCCCTTCACGGCCATGATCGGCCAGATGAGGCACCTCCTCGATGAAGGTGTGGGATCGATACTCATGGTCGGGGGGAAGGGGAAATGTCGGCTGGGATGGTATGCCCAGGCCCAGGAAATACTGCTGGCGGCAGCTGGCCACGACTTTAAGATGCTGCTCCTCGACTCGCCCTTCCCCTTAAAGAGCAAGGGCTCCTCATTTCTCCAGCACCTCAAGGGGCTCCTGGGGGGAAGCCCCTGGCCCCGGATAATGAGGGGATTCCACCTGGCCTACGCGAAGTTGGCCGCCTTAGACGAAGGGGAGAAGCTGCTGCGCTTTGGCCGAGCCTTTGAAGGAAGGCGCGGGTCGGCCGACCTCCTTTGGGCGCAGTTCATGGAACAGGTTCGGACGGCCTCCGGCATCGGCACCATCAACAGAGCCGTGCGGGAGCTGCGGGAAGCCATCGACGCCCTCACGGAAGAAACCGATCCCCTTCGGGTGCGGTTGGTGGGAGAGATCTGGGTCCTGATGGAACCTTACGCCAACTTAGGGCTGGAAGAGTTTCTAGGGACAAGGTCCGACCTTAGGGTCTGGGTGGACCGGGAGGTGAGCCCCCGCCATTGGGTCGATCTACACCTCCTGCGCCTCCCTCGGGCCCGCCGCCGGGAGGGGGAGCTCATGCGGGCCGCCTGGCCATATCTGCGAGAGCCCGTCGGGGGGCATGGCCTGGAGACGGTGGGACAGACTGTGTTAGCCCGGCCTGAGGGGATGGACGGTGTGATCCATCTTTATCCCTTCACCTGCATGCCGGAGATCGTCGCTCAAAACATCCTGGTCCAGGGGGCGGGCGAGCTGGACGTACCTTTGCTCACCATCATTGCCAGCGAGCAAACGGGGGAGGCGGGGGTGGAAACGAGGGTTGAAGCCTTCCTCGAACTACTGGCGCAGCGGCGCTCCCGCACCTCCGGTCTGTCGCGAAAGGGGGAAGACCGTCGTGCAAAGCTTTTATGCGGGCATCGACGTGGGCAGTGTGAGCACCAAGCTGGTGCTGATTGACGGGGAGCGGGAGGTGGTTTTCCACACGTACTTGCGGACGGAAGGGGGCCCCATCAATGCCATCCAAACAGCCTTCCGGCAGCTCGCGGAAGCAGGTTCGTGGACCATCGCCGGTCTTGGGGCTACCGGGAGCGGCCGGCGCTTGGCGGGGGTGATGGTGGGGGCAGATGCCATCAAGAATGAGATCACCGCCCATGGGATAGCTGCGGCCCACGTCGAGCCCCGGGTGCAGACGGTCATCGACATTGGCGGGCAAGACTCCAAGCTCATCATGATCAGGGACGGGGTTTGCGTCGGCTTTAACATGAACACCATCTGCGCCGCGGGCACCGGATCTTTCTTGGACCATCAAGCAAGTCGCCTGGGGATCCCCATTGAAGAATTCGGGGAGTATGCCTTGCGCTCCCAAAGTCCCGTCAAGATCTCGGGGCGCTGCGGAGTATTCGCCGAGTCGGATCTGATCCACAAACAGCAGCTGGGCTACCGCAAGGAGGATCTGATCGCCGGCCTCTGTCAAGCCTTGGTGGGGAATTACCTGACCAACGTGGCCCGGGGGAAAAAGATCGAACCCCCCGTCCTTTTCCAGGGGGGAGTAGCCGCCAACGTGGGCATCCGGACCGCCTTGGAAGAGCGGCTTGGCCAAAAGGTCATCGTCCCCGAACATTTCCGGGTGATGGGGGCCCTTGGTGCGGCCATTCTCGCTCAGCAGTCCATTGAGCGGACCGGTCGGCCGACTAGGTTCCGGCGCCTCGATGCCATCATCAATTTTAGCTGCTACCCTAAGGGTTTTGTCTGCTCAGGCTGTGCCAACAACTGTGAGATCAATGAGCTTTACATGGGCGGCAGCTTAATCAGCCGCTGGGGCAGCCGCTGCGCCAAATGGGACGATCTTTCCCTCCCCGCCCGGGATAGCCAAGACCCTACCAAAGAACCCCTCTTCGCCGAGGGGAGGTAAATGGGAGAAACCCCCTAAGAAGCTAAGTATCGACAGCTACAAACCATTGTGTTATCCTATACTTGTTGCCTGCAACAAGTATCACGTGGGGGTGAGAACATGTCGGTGCGGGAAGGCGTCAATCAAGTCAGACAAGCCCTTCGATGTCGGTCTTGGGTCACCATCACCCAGGTCCTTAAGGAGTTGCATCCCACCGATCAAGCAGAACTAATCAAGGAACTGACCCCCTCGGAACGTCAACAGGTATTCAGCCACATGTCTTATGAGCAGCTGGCGGAAATCGTGGCTGAGCTCCACTATGAGGAGCAGCAGGACGTGCTCAAGGAGCTGGGGCGGGATAAGATCCCCGGCGTCCTCGATGAGATGTCCTCCGATGATGTGGTTGACCTGTTGCGGGAGCTGGAGACGGAGCAGGCCCTGGAGCTCCTCGACCTGATGGGGACGGAGGAGGCCCAAGATGTCCGGGAGCTTCTCGTCTATCCGGAGCAGACGGCTGGGGCCTTGATGACGACGGAATATGTAGCCCTGCCCCATAAGCTCAGCGCCGGGGAGACCATCGACGCCTTGCGCATCATCTCCCCCGATGCGGAGATGATTTATTATGTTTACGTCATCGATGAACAGGAAAAGCTGGTTGGGGTCGTTTCCCTGCGGGATCTGATCGTCGCCAAGCCGGCAACGCCTTTGCACCAGATCATGCGGAAGAAGGTCATCTCTATCCCCGCAAGCATGGACCAGGAAGAAGTGGCCCAGTTGCTGGATAAATATGATTTTTTGGCCCTGCCGGTGGTGGATGAGGAGGACCGGCTGCTGGGGATCGTGACTGTAGATGACGTGATGGATGTCATCACGGAAGAAGCCACCGAAGACTTCATCAAGATGGCGGCCATCCACGGAATGGAGGACCTTGCCCTGAGTCCCAGAGAAGCGGCGCTGCATCGCCTCCCCTGGCTGGTTTTTCTGCTGGTTACCGGTTTTATCACCGGGAGTCTGATCACCCGCTTCGAAGATACCCTTCAGTCGGTGATGGCCCTGGCGGCCTTCATCCCCGTCATCGCGGGCATGGCGGGCAATACGGGCACCCAGGCCTTGGCGGTGGCGGTGCGCTCCATGGCTTTGGATAGGTTCGTGGGCAAGGAAGTGCTGAGACTACTGTGCCAGGAGGCCGGCATCGGCCTCATCATCGGCGCCATCTGCGGCGTGATAGTCGCCTTCTTGGCCTACCTGCGCCACGGCAACCTTTTCCTGGGCTTTGTCGTGGGCGCCTCCATGTGGGCCACCCTCCTTGTCGCCACGATGATCGGAGCGTTGATGCCGGTCCTGTTCAACGCCATGGGTGTCGATCCTGCCGTCGCCTCCGGGCCTTTCATCACCACGGTGAACGACATCGTGGGCCTCGGCATCTACTTCACCTTGGCCACCAAGTTCCTGACTTATCTCGCGGGGTGAGCGGCAACAGGGACCTATTTTCGTTCATTGGCCGCCAAGTCGTCCCAGGTAATGGCTAGTATCTCAAGGTGAAGACTAAGTGGACCATCGCGCCTGGGGATTCATCGAAGACGATGCGTTCCGGGCATGGGTTGGCGGCTTTTGCCACCGTACATGCTCGGGAGTACGGTTCGGGATCGGCCATGCGGGTCCCTTTTTTGATGCACATGGACGGCTCGCCAGTTTTCATAAACCTACCGTTCAAGGCGCCATGGCGTGTGCCGCCTTCCTAGCTGAATACTCCCAGCGAAGCGTGGCAATAGCTGAAAAAGACTCGTTTCCTGATGCTTTAAGGGTGGCTATAGTGGGCGTTTTCTGTCGGGTTTGCTTGGGTTCCCGGGAGATCTGGTATCCGCAAGATGCTGTGAAGGAAACTCAAACCCCGCCAGGAGGGCAGCTGCTTAGTGTAAAGTTACTGTAGGGTGCCCGGTAGGAATATTCTACCAGGGAGAGA
>ERZ773359.291-NODE-291-length-69182-cov-13.721542_pt1 | contig 69182 bp, 65 predicted proteins | sample MGYA00374955_ERZ773359 | MGnify/ENA primary metagenome ERZ773359 (study PRJEB29098, sample SAMN04486028) | biogas fermenter metagenome | study: EMG produced TPA metagenomics assembly of the Biogas fermentation microbial communities from Germany - Plant 4 DNA1... | reverse complement strand
TCGTCGGGCTCATAACCCGAAGGTTGTCGGTTCAAATCCGGCCCCCGCAACCATTTAATCCTATGTTTAGCGCAGACCGGTTGTAACCGGTCTTTTTTTTGGGAGGGAATCCAATGCCAGTACCAGTCATGGCCGCAATCATCCGCCATGAAGGGAAGATCCTTATCTGCCAGCGCAAATCAGGCGCACTTGCTGGCAAGTGGGAATTCCCCGGCGGGAAGCTGGAAAACGGCGAGTCGCCGGAAGAATGCTTGGTGCGGGAAATCCGTGAAGAGCTGGACGTTGAAATAGAAGTCGAACGTATCTACAAAGCAGTAAACATGCACTATAGTCATGGAGATTTCCTCTTACTCAGCTATTTGGCTAAGCTTGTCTCAGGCGAAATCAGCCTCGTAGTTCATCAAGACTATGCTTGGGTTGAACCACGGAGGCTGATGGAGTATGATTTGTCTAAAGCCAACATACCAATTGCCCAGAGTCTAGCAGAGGAAGGTCTAGTAGAATAGACCTATGGCCCCGGGCCCAGCGTGGGTTCCGATAGTAGGTCCTACCAGACCCTCAATGAGGCGCTTTGGCCGGAGCTGCTCTTTAACCATATCTACAAACTCGTAGAACAGGTCACCGGCGTTCGTGTGGGCAACAGCTAGAGTATCATTTGAATAGTCGCTTTGCTGCTCAAGAGCCTTGTCAATCATGGATTGCAGGGCTTTTTTTGTTGTACGAACCTTATCTGAGACTTCGACCGTTCCTTCCCTTGTGATTTGGATGATGGGTTTGATCTGCAGAATTGAACCAATAAGGCCTTGGGTTTTTGACAAACGTCCGCCACGCACGATGTGCTGCAGATCTTCTAGCATAACAAAACCGAACGCGCTTTCTTTGTGTTGTTCTAAGTTCTTTAGTATTTCTGTCGTAGAAAGCCCGCTGCGAGCCATTTCTGCGGCGCGCACAAGATACAGTGCTTCTCCCAAGGATGCGGAGTGAGTATCGAAGACGTGAATTCTGTCAGTCTGAAGCATCTCTTTTGCCATCACGGCGCTCTGCAGGGTACCGCTCAGTCTATGGGAGAGCCCTATATAAAGAATTTCACTGCCTGCGTCAAGATATGGGCGAAATGCCTCGGCGAAATCATGGGGGTTAACCTGGTTGGTGGCAGGAAACACTGTTTCAGATGTGAGTTTTTGGTAGAACTCTTCAGACGTGATGGTTACACCGTCTTTGTATTCATTGTCCCCAAAGACAACAGTTAAGGGAACCACGCCTACAGCGTACTCCACCTTGAGGTGGTGCGGCAGATCTGCCGCACTATCTGTAAACAACTTCAACTGGGGTTCCACAGATTTCACTCCTATTCAGACATATCTTCATAAGCTGACCATTTCTGCAGAAGCATACTATTTCCTTCGCACTGGTCATAGTATCTGGTGCTAATTCGGCCAGAGAAGCGTTAGGGTATAGAGTATGCAGAAGGCTCCATAGAATTGTGCCGTAGCTTTATCGAGATGGGTCAGCTTATCAAGGCGGAGGTGTTGATAGAGCTGTTTGAGCTGCGGTAAAGATCCAAAGACGATTAGACTGGCTGTGGGGAGAAACCCCTTGCTTACGTTGAGGATGACAGCGCCATAGGCGGCCAGGAGGCAGGCTGCATAGAGCCGTTTACCTTGCGCGGCGCCCAATCTGACCACGGAGGTTATGCTGCCCAACGCTTGATCAACCTCACGGTCGCGGATTTCATTAGCCAACAGGATGGCGGTCACGAGGACCGCTATTGGTACGAAAGCAAGAATGGTCGAGATATCAATCCAACCAGTTTGACCTTGAAACGCGGCTGCTGGCGCTGCTAAGCCCATGATCACAAACACACCGATGGACCCCCATCCCCGGTGCTTGAACGCGATGGGTGGTTTAGTATAATAAACACCACCTAGATAACCCAGCACTGGGTAAACGACTAATGCCCAGTGAGTCATCGCTCCAAAGGCGGCCGCAGTCGCAAAGGCAAGAATACGGATAATTCTCAGTGCTTTTTGCACCGCTTGAATGCCGTCTTGGGAGCCATCGATGAGAGGAATGGTCTGCGGGCTGCCGGGCCGATCGTGTCCTGACAGCCAATCATAGAGACTGTTTGTGAGATTGGCAGCTAAGTGAATGAGTACCGCGGTGAAAACAGCCACTGCACACACTGCCCAGTTTATTTGTGTTCCCTTCCATCCCGCAAGAATAGTGCCGAAGAGAGCGGGAAACGCTGACGTGACCAAACTAAAAGGGCGCATGCTTTTCCACCAGTCCGCCGGAGAATATCTAGACAATAGAGTTTCACCTCCCGTCAGTCTTGGTTAGTATTTCCCAAGAAACGGGGATATCAGTCCATTTGCTTGACTGAATGGGCTCTTCCTGGCTATAATAGGTACAAGATACATTCAAATAGTGCGTAATGCGCGATGAGGGAGAATAGTAGTCACTCTGGCTTTAGTGCAGAGAGTCGGCGGGTGGTGCGAGCCGAACTAAACCGGTGATGAATGGGCTCCTGAGCAGCAGCTTGAACCATCGTAAGGACCAGTAGGGCTGCCGGTTTCCCCCGATATCGGGACATGAGTGGGCTGGTTTTTCAGCCAATAAGGGTGGCACCGCGATCGATCGTCCCTTGCTTGGGGACGATTTTTTATTTGCCTTGGTAGAGAAGGGCAGGGCAGGGAAGGGAAGAGTTATGGAATATATTCGGGTTCGGAGTGCTGACAATTATTTCCAGCATATCGATGTGGTTAAGCGCAATCGCAGGAAACGCACTGCCTACGGCCGTTTTTTTGTGGAAGGTGTGCGGGCCGTTAACCAGATGGTGCAGAATAACTGGGAGGTTTACGCTTGGATCTATAGTGATGAGAGGCATCTGAGCGGTTGGGCCCAGGATATATTGGCTGCCGTACCCAGCGAAAAGCATCTGATTCTCACATCAGAGCTAATGGATCAGATAAGTGATAAGGAAGATACGTCTGAACTCTTAGCACTGGCCGTACAGCCTCCCGATACATTAGAACGAATCACTCTTTCTGAAAATCCACTGCTGGTCGTCTGTGATCGTCCAGCGAGTCCAGGGAATTTGGGCACGATAATCAGGTCGTGTGATGCCTTCCGAGCTGACGGGCTGATTGTCACTGGGCACAGCGCTGATATTTACGATCCAGTGACTATCAGAGCTAGTGTTGGTTGCTTGTTTAGCCTGCCCACCACTAGGGTACCGTCATATCGCGATCTACTACCGTGGTTTGAGAAACTAAGGGCTGATTGCCCAAATCTGCAGTTAGTTGGCACAACTGCCAAATCGGATACCGATATAGGGCAATGTGATTTTGCTAGGCCCACAGTCCTATTTATAGGAAATGAAACAATGGGGTTGAGCACTAACCTGAAGGAACTCTGTGACTATTTGGTACGAATCCCCATTCACGGAAGCGCCAGTTCGCTAAATGTGGGCTGTGCGGCTTCTATCTGCCTCTATGAAGCAGACCGCCAGCGTAGACTGGCTCAGCGATAATACATAGCGATGGATTGAAGGAGGAACTGGATTATGGCAACCCATGAGCAATTGGAATATGGCACATTTGAGGCTAGTTTAGAACGGAGCAGACAGCTAGAAAAGGACATTCAAGAGAATCCCAACAAGCACAGAATGCTCACCGGAGATCGGCCTACAGGTAGGCTCCACATCGGCCACCTGTTTGGATCGCTGCAGAACCGGGTGAGGCTGCATAAGCTGGGTGTACCTACTTATATAGTGATTGCTGATTATCAGGTGCTCACAGATAGAGACACCTACGAGAACATCGCGGAAAATGTGCTGCAGTTGACCATCGATTATCTGGCTGCCGGTATTGATCCACATGACGGTAAGACATTCATTTTCCCGCACAGCCATGTCCCTGAGCTTAACCAGCTGCTGCTGCCATTTCTAACGCTGGTCAGCACTTCTGAATTAGACAGAAACCCGACTGTGAAGGAAGAAATCAGTGCCGCAGGGCTGAAGAGCGTCAACGCCGGCATGTATACCTATCCGGTGCATCAAGCGGCGGACATCCTGTTCTGCAAGGGAACGGTTGTTCCGGTAGGGAAAGACCAACTCCCGCACCTGGAGCTTACTAGAACAATCGCAAGACGGTTTAACAGCCGGTTTGCCAAGGAAAAGCCCGTATTCCCAGAACCACAGGCACTATTAAGCGAAGCACCGATTATTCTGGGGCTTGATGGTTCGCAAAAGATGAGCAAGAGCCGAAATAACGCAATTATGCTGAGCGCTGATGAAGATGAGACGGCCAAGCTCATTAAAAAGGCAAAGACCGATTCGGAGCGTTTCATCACGTATGATCCAGAAAACAGGCCCGAAGTAGCTAATCTGTTGACTTTGGCTGCGCTGTCGACAGGCCGTAAACCAGAAGAAATCGCCGCAGAGATTGGTGATGCCGGTGCAGGACAGCTGAAGAAGGTTGTCACAGAGTCTTTGAATGAGTATCTGCGGCCGCTGCGTGCTCGCAGAAAGGAACTCGAGAAGAACCTCGATTACATCCGCGACGTTCTCAGAGCTGGTGTCGCTGCCGCACGTGAAGAAGCTATAAAGACACTTGACGAAGTTCGAGAAGTCATGAACATGACACTGTAGAACACACCTCATAGTTCTAAGCCAGAGGAGCCCTCGGAGGAGGGTTCCTTTTTTGATCTTGATGCGGTAAAAGCAGACTTGTCGATATGACTGTTTTCTGGTTTTAGTTTACATAATATCACTTATGCGAAGTTGCGGGTAGAATAGTCTCAGAATTGCTACCACAAGCCCATAGAAAAAAGCACCCAGATTTGGCTTGTAGCCCAATCGGGTGCTCTATAGTTATTGCTCATCGGGTGTCTCAATATGATCGCGGTGCCTCAGTCCAATGATACGGCTTACATCTAGTACAAAAGCGATACCTTTACCAGGCTTCTTCAGATTCGCCGACTCAACTACGGCGTTCAGAATATCGTCTGTCTGATCTTCTTTTGAGACAATGAGCAGAATCTCTCGGCCTGGTTCAACACTTAGGCCAAAGAATGTCTTCGCCTCGTGAGACCCTGTGCCGCGTGCCAGGAAAATCGTACCGCCTTGTGCACCTGCGTTCTTTGCATCCTCCATAACTCGGTCTGCTTCACCGCGAGGCAAGATTGCCACTATACATTCATATTTCAATTAGGTCACTCCCTTTGTGGTGTACAGTTGATCGCGTCTTACTAACGTACAGCAACACCCAATACGAGTAGACACAGAACTGAGCTAACAGTTACGATGGCGACCAGCCCAAGTCCGTCGATTAGCGGGTCACGGCCCCCAATAGCCGATGCCAGAGCCGGTCCAATGGCAAGAATGATAGGTACAGTGACAGGGCCTGTAGTAACGGCACCGGAGTCAAAAGCCAAACCCACAAAGGTTTTCGACGCAAATGGTGCGAGAATTACCGCTAATACGTACATGGGAATGATCACGTGCGTATACGGCCAGCCCATGATTACTTTCAACATGCCTATTACGAGCCCGATTCCCACGCCGAAAGCTACGAGCTGCACAACCAAGGTCTTAGAAACCTGCCCGGCTGAGTATTCTTCAACCTGTAGGCCCAGGGCTTGCAGAGACGGTTCAGCGAGCGTCATAGAATAACCTAAGATAAAACTGAATAATAGAATAACCCAAGTGTTTCCCGACGCAGTGAGGTTCTCACCGACTGTGGAGCCGAGCGGTAAAAGCCCTTTGCTTAGACCTTGGGTAAATATCCAAAGACCTATAACTGTAAGTACGAGACCTCTAAAAAGCTCTCTCGAATTTGGCAAAGGCTGTTTTAGTATGAATCGATTAAAAGCTAGTAGAAAAAGAACGACGGGCAGAACACTAATAAGTGTCTCCTTAAACGGTTCCCATAAGGCCACTATCGTTTCCCTCCCTCCAAATCGTCTTTGCTGCTGGGCCTTGTCCTGTTCTGACATCTGCTGCATCCCTCCTATCCTCGATAGCGCCCGTCGGTATATATTCTTTTTCTTCTGCTGGAAACCCTTTCTAAATCAGACAATTAACCTATATTAGCAATTAGTAAGCGTATTGATTGACAGCTAAGCGCAGAGTTGGCTGACCGTCCAAGGACGGGAGTAAAATGATCTGGCCAGGGTAGATCAAAGCATCAGGCAAATTATTAATGCTCTGAATAGCTTGAGATGCGAGACGCGGGTCAATCCCTGGAAAATGCTCCACGGCCAACGCCCAGATAGTGTCGCCGGGTTCAACTACTACAGGAGTGAAATCGTCATGCGAAAGACCTTCTAGAAAGGGCTGCGACAGACTTGGCCTGACCACTTCTGCTGCCAAGACGACCAGGGAAACACCTAAGACCAACACGAATGCGAAAGCCGATGCACCATTCACGAACCGCTTCAGTCTGTTACTGCGCATATCTGAGCCCTCCAAACATATGTTCTATTTCCTTGTCTTTAGCATAAAACAGAACATATGTTTTGTCAATCCAAAATCGAACATGAGTTTGACCTTGTGGGGCCCTGGATGTTATAATATAGAAAACGCACGGAGGGGTAGTATGAGTAAACTTAGCAAGCGACAACAGCAGATTCTAGAGTTTATCCGCAGTGAGGTTGCCAATAAGGGCTATCCCCCGTCGGTCCGGGAGATTGGCGAAGCCGTGGGCTTGAATTCTAGTTCCACCGTCCACGGTCATCTGCAAAAACTCGAGGAGTACGGCTTTATCAGGCGTGACCCGGCAAAACCGAGGGCGATTGAACTGCTCGACGACGAGTCAGGTGTAAATCGCGTCCGCGCCGTGCATGTTCCCTTGGTGGGTCGCGTTACTGCCGGCACACCAGTGTTGGCTGTGGAAAATATCGAGGAATACTACCCCATACCGATTGATTTCATAGATCACCACGATGATGTCTTCTTACTTCGGGTTCAAGGCGACAGCATGATTGAAGCTGGTATTCTCGATCAAGACTTTGCACTCGTGGAGAAACGCTCGACCGCTGATAATGGCGATATTGTGGTAGCCTTAGTCGATGGTGAAGAAGCAACAATTAAGCGGTTTTTCCATGAAGGGACTCATATCAGACTGCAGCCTGAGAACCAAAACATGGCTCCCATTCTGACTACTAATGTAACTATTCTAGGGCGTGTCATCGGAGTCTTTAGGAGGCTTCGGTAGGCCCAGCTTTGATAAGAAAAGGAGCAATGGACTATATAGTTCATTGCTCCTTGTATTCTGACCTGGGAATTAACCTCCCGTTTATAACATGGCTTTCGATTACTTGATAGCGGCGATCAAACTCGATTTCTGCCTCTATAGGTTTGTAGCACTTAGAGCCGATGATGGTTTTCCGCACATAGAACTCACCTGGCCCTCCCTCGCGCTCCACTCCATCGCGGCGCTGAATTTCACTTGTCTTGCGCAGCATAACCTTTATGTGCTCTCCGCAGTTCGCACACTCTACGAAGATCCACAGGGTCTGACCTGCATCCCTCGTCAGGCCTGGTTGTGCTTTGCCTTGATGAGACGCCCCTGAAGGCTTCTGTCCTGTAATCTTCTGCCAGATATTGGCAAGAAAGCTCATTTTACCGCCTCCGACCAAATTGAAGTTCATCCTTCTATTTGGGCATTGGCTGGCGTTTCTCCTTCTAACTCAGGTGGATTTACTCCTAAGATGGCGAAGAACCGCTCAAGTGCATCGCGTTGTCCCGTTGTTTTAGGGTCAGAACACTGAAGGGGTAGATCAGCGTACCGTTCTTGGGCAATAAGGTATGCTTGATCTACCCCTTGTGTCTGTACTATTTGAGATAGCCAGAGATAAACGCTCTTACGAGTGTTCGCCTGGACACGCCAGTACTCGGGATCAGCTGTATACTGGCTTACGTAGGCTGCATGCTCAGCAAGGCGCGAAAAGCGCTTCAGCCCCTTCAGGGCATCGTCACGTGCCAGCTCAATCAATCTGCTTAACCTCCTCTGCCTTAACGTAGACAAAGGTCGTCTCGCCATCGCAGATGACCTCATAATAGTCATATAGCTCTCCGTTCTTTGGATACGATCCCAGGTAGTGAGCAGTTCCTTCGAAGGGCAGGATCGATTGAGGTAGTTGCATCTCGGTCACGTCTCACCAGCTCCTTTCTGCCTTCACTCTATCCTATTCCCTACTGCAATAACGCGTGTTTGTCTTTAGTATTATGTCCAAACGTGTGGGATATACCATCCCATAGAAAAAGCCACGGTACTGAGGCCGTGGCTTAGTTGGCATCTTTGGGGCTGAATTCTACTTCGAGATGAGGTCTTAACTCAGGAATGAGCCTATGATAAGTCAGATCAAAATGGATGGGCGTAATCGAGACATACCCGGCTTGAGCCGCATAGTAGTCAATGGATAGGTCCTGGGAGTCGTCAAGTTCGCGGGCACCGGTCATCCAGTAATAGGGCCGCCCCTTTGGATCGAGTCTGGTTTCGACACGGTTTTGAAATTCCTGATTTCCCAGGCGTGTCAGGCGGATACCTAGAAGCTTGGAGAACTCCACCGCGGGGACATTGATGTTCAAAAGCCCATCAGGTGGGACTAGCCCATCATCGAATAACCCGAGATTTCTCTTGAACAGATGGGCGATAACCGCTCGAGATGTCTCTAGGAACTTGAGCTCCCCTCCTACCTGAGATACTGCTATGGCAGGAATGCCTAACAATACAGCTTCTATTGCTGCTGAAACAGTGCCTGAATACAGCACATCAGTTCCTAAGTTTTCGCCCATGTTTATGCCTGACACTACCATATCAGGCTGCAGGTCCAGCCCGTGAACAGCCATTTTAACACAATCAGATGGAGTGCCATCTACCATGTAGCAGCGTCCTTCTAGGCCAGGTATAGCATTGATTTTCTCCATGCGCAGTGGACGATCCACGGTTATGGCGTGGCTCATCCCGCTTTGCTCCCTGCTTGGAGCGATCACCGTCACCTCACCAAATTCAGTGAGCGTCTCGGCTAAAACACGTATTCCAGGCGCAAAAACTCCATCGTCATTGGTGACTATTATTCTCATGGGCTCAAACCATCCTCGAGGATTATTTATAGCTTGCTCTATGAACTCCCTGCAATGCCACTAGCTCATCAATGATCTGGACTCGGCGAGAGCGAGCGGCCAGTTCGATTTCCATCTCAATACGGGCTTCTCCTTCATCATCTGTGGTCAGCTGAACATTATGCACGTTTACATCGTGTTTGGCTAATACTCCGAACACCTTAGCCAGCTGACCAGGAGTGTCCTGAACGAGAACCGTAAGGATTTCGTGTTTACTCATCAGATAAGACCATTCTAACTTATTGAGGAGTACCAGGGTAGCCACAACCAAAATCGTTGTGATGACTGCGGCAAAATAGAGACCTGCTCCCACGGTGAGCCCAATACCTGCCACGGTCCACAAACTCGCCGCTGTGGTTAGTCCGCGGATATTGGCTCCTTCCCGCATAATTGTTCCCGCTCCCAAGAAACCTATACCGCTTACAACTTGTGCGGCAATTCGTCCTGGGTCACCGCTCATTCCAAGCGGGCGAAAGGCATAAATAGAGACAATCATAAGGAGAGTCGAACCCATGCCAACAAGGATATGAGTGCGAAAACCGGCCGGTCGGCCATGACTCTCCCTTTCTAGTCCAATTAGTCCAGCCAATACAAGGGATAGAATTAGACGCAGCGCTAGTTCAAGATTAGTGATCTGCAAGCGATCTACTCCTCCTCGATTATTTTCTTGATCTGCTGATTCTCCTCAGCAAGGGCTTGCAGTGCATACGCAATACCAATTTGAACATGCTGGCGAGACATACCGCCCTGCAGGTAGCCGATATATGGTTCCCTCATGGGTCCGTCAGCACTTAGTTCAATCGATGACCCTTGAATAAACGTCCCCCCTGCCATCACAACCTCATCATCGTAACCAGGCATTTCACTGGGCACTGGCAGAAAATGGGCATCTATGGGTGCTGCACTCTGGATGCCGCGGCAAAAGGCCAGCAGCTCCTCTTTATTGCCAAACCGAATAGCTTGTACAACGTCCGTACGCTGCTCATCAAAGCGCGGTGACACTGGGTACCCAAGCCTTTCGAAAACCGCTGATGTCAGCAGAGCTCCATACAAGGCTTCTCCAACTACATGCGGTGCTAAGAAAAAACCGTGGAGAAGCTGTCGAGTCAAGCCGAAAGTCGAGCCAAGGCGGCCTCCGAGATGTGGTGCCGTAAGTATTTCAGCGCACAGCTCCACAAGCTCACCGCGGCCTACAATGTACCCACCGCTTACGGCGAGTGTTCCGCCAGGGTTTTTGATGAGTGAGCCCGCGATAAGGTCGGCCCCAGCCTCCAGTGGCTCGTAAGGCTCGACAAACTCTCCGTAGCAATTATCGACAAAAACAATGCAGTTGGGATTCTTTTTCTTGACGATCCGCACCGCTTCACTGATCTGAGCAATATTGAGTGGCGGCCTCCAGCTGTACCCTCTTGAGCGCTGCAGCGCCACCATCTTAGTAGATTTGCTCACAGCCTGCTCAATCGCTGCGAAGTTCATGGTACCATCATCGTTGAGAGGAACTTCGTCATACCTAACTCCACGGGCTATGAGGCTGCGTCTTGAATGTCCACGCGTCCCGATTACTGACTGCAGAGTATCATAAGGAGAGCCACTAATGGATATTAGTTCATCTCCGGGATCGAGCAGTGACAAGCAGATCGAAATAGCATGCGTACCCGACACAATTTGCGGCCTTACTAGTGCCGCTTCACCGCGAAAGACGTTTGCGTACACGGCTTCTATGGTCTTTCGGCCAAGGTCATGGTAGGCATAACCTGTCGAATCAGCAAAACAGTCACTACTAACCCGTTCTTTATGGAAAGCCTTGAGCACCTTTTCCTGGTTGAATAAAACGATTCTTTCAATTGCTTCGAAGTGTGGGGCAATCTGTGCCTTCGCTTCCTCAATTATACGCATTGTCATCATTCATCATCATTCAATTCATGGACTGATGTGCCAAAGGCGGCCTTAGCTTGGGTGCGTTTTCCAGGAACTTGGTTCAGTATGCTTTCCCGAATGGTCTTCTCGGAGTAGATGTTCAGGCGATATTTCTTGTTAGAAGTGGCGGTCATTTCCAGTTCGCCGGAAATACCGTGTTTTGTCCACAGCTTCTTCGCTGCTTTCAGCATTTCTTCTTCGGTTTCAAATTCAAATCCGACTGATTGCACTCGTTACGTTCCTCCTATACTAATCTCTATAGATAAAATTCGTTGTAACAGGCTTAAAGTCCTTCTCTGACGGCATTTGTGACAATCTGCACAGGCTCACCAATAGCTCCGGTACCGGACTGATTCACCTTGAACATCTTGTTCTAGAATGGTAATCAACTCGTCAACACTTACATTGGCCTTTCCCATGAGCCGGACCGCCTGCATACGGATGGTCTTCTCCACGATGTTCCGGATAGTTCGGGCATTCCCGAAGGTTATGGGGTCACGGGAACGCATCTGGCGGATTAGATCAGCCAGCCTTCGCCGAGCACCCTTGCTTAAGACATACTGACGCTGTCCAAACATAGACTCAGCAATCTTAAATAGCTCCACATCCGTATAGTCAGGGAACTCAATCATCAACGGGAAGCGGGAATGCAGTCCGGGATTCGTGCGTAAGAACGCCTGCATCGGTTCAGGGTAGCCTGCCAATACTACCACAAACTGCCCACGATGGTCTTCCATGGCTTTGACTAGAGTATCGATCGCCTCTTTGCCAAAATCTCGTTCGCCACCGCGAGCTAACGAATACGCTTCATCAACAAAAAGCAAGCCTCCCATTGCCTTCTTGATAGCTTCCCTGGTTCGATGGGCGGTCTGCCCAATATATTCGGCGACAAGGTCTGCACGCTCCACCTCAACGGTATGTCCCTTTTCCAAAATGCCCATTTCAGCAAGCATCTTGCTGAGAAGCCGTGCTACCGTGGTCTTTGCTGTACCGGGATTTCCGATGAATATCGTATGTAGCACGATGGGCTGCGACGTCAGCTGCAGAGCTGAACGCTTACGCTGTATCTGGGCATATGCTTGAATTTCCCGAATGGTGGACTTAACGGACTGCAGCCCGATCAGCGCGTCTAGCTCTTCTTGGAGCGCTTGGAGCCGTTCTTCAGATGAAGAGCGGTTTCCCGAGTTGCGGCTTTCCGGCTTAGGCTCCGGTTCTGTTTTCCGTTCGATACGTGCAAATCGCTTCTTCCTGAGCACAGTCGGAGACACCACCTTCACCTACTATATATACGTGGGAAGGCAGTCCAGGGTGATAGTTTTCCTACCGGAGCCCTTCGAAAAGCTCCTGCCATAGGCTGGTCACGGTTTTTATCACATCGTATTCCGCGGTATGGCTCAGGTTAAACCAGCGGATGCGTTCATCCCGCTTAAACCAAGAAAGCTGCCGCTTTGCATATCGGCGGGTGTCTCTTTTTAGGAGTTCCACCGCTTCTGCCATTGTTTTCTCACCGGTTAAGCCCCAGATAATTTCTTTATATCCGAGTGCCTGCAGTGCGGTCAGCTTGGCCGGATCATCTGCGGATTCGAGAAAACGCTCCACGAGAGTGCGAACCTCCTCGATCAGCCCTTCGTCAATCATCTGATCGACCCGCAGGTTGATTCGTTCGTAGAGCTCTGCGCGGTCCCGTGTCAGGCCGATATACAGCAGCTCATACGGGCGTTCTGTCGTGCTCGCTTTCTTCTGCAAGGTACTGATTGGCTCACCTGTCCGGTAGTAGACCTCAAGTGCCCGAACGACGCGGCGAATATCGTTAGGATGAAGCCGTTGGGCGGTTTCTGGATCTACGTCTGCAAGCTCTTTGTGAAGCGCACTGGGGTTTTCCCGTCCGCGCTGTTCTAGTTGGCGCCTCAACTCTGGGTCGGCGCTTGTATCAGGAAAAAGGAAACCATCAATTAGGGCATTGACGTAGAGGCCCGTTCCACCTGAGACTATCGGGGTGTTGCCCCTAAGAGTGATGTCTTGGATGGCTTCCTCTGCAAGCATCACCCAGTCCTGAACGTTGAAAGCCTCAGTGGGGGGTACCACATCTATCAGATGGTGCGGTATTCTTGCTTGTTCTGCAGGGCTTGGTTTGGCCGTACCGATATCCATTCCCTGGTAGATCTGCATCGAATCAGCTGAGATGATTTCTCCCTTCAGTTCTTCCGCTAGCTTAAGCGAGAGGGCAGTCTTGCCCACTGCAGTTGGCCCTACGATAACAAGCAAAGGTATCTTAGTCATGTCTTCCACTCCAGATTAGTTGTGCCTTGTCCTACGCTCTACCGAAACGGCGCAGAATTTCCTGATGCTCAAGCCGCACAATGATCGGCCTGCCGTGTGGGCAGGTGAAGGGGTTCTCGGTCTTGGCTAGATCCAACAGGAGTGCCTTGATGGCGCGAGTGTCTAAGTAATCCCCTGCTTTCACAGCACCTTTACAGGCAAGGGTCACAGCCGCTGCCTGCAGAAAATGGCCGCCCTTTTCGGCAGCTTCGGCAATCTCGAGAATGTCGCCCTTCCATCCTCCAGTCTGACTTAAGAAAGTGGGGACTCCTCGAACAATAAACGCATTCACTCCAAAGGGTTCTAGTTCAATGCCAACCGCCCTAATCTCCTCGAGATGTTCTTGGATTCGTGCATATTCTGCAGCGCTGAGCTCAAGGACCTCAGGAAGAATCTGCTGAATGTGCACCTGTCGGCTAGTAAACTCTTTCACCAGCTGTTCATAGAGGATGCGTTCATGAACGATGTGCTGGTCAAGGATCCACAGACCGCCTCCCTGGACTTCGAGAAGGATGTAGGTTTGGTGCAGCTGACCAACGATCCGTCCATTCTTGAGGGCAGAGCGTACATCATTGTCATCTGCTATTATACCCGTCTCAGCTGCGTGGGCGTCAGTAGAAGCAGCACCGGTATCAGCAGCACTTGTCTCTCGATCATCCCGGGGGGGTGTTTCCGCCACAGCAAGTGGTGGTTTAGGTTTCGCGGCACTTGGCCGGTACTGGCGCAGCACTTCATCAAGTGTATCCCAGGTGCGAGGTTCCCAGGTGATTTCTGCTTGTTTGGGTTGTGGTTTGTAAAACTGCACTGGCTGCGATTCACGCTGTCTTGCTTCAAACTGCTGCCTTACTTCAAACTTAGGTGCGATATTCTTAGAAAGAACAGCAGTACGTACCGCATCAAGCACGTCTCTGAACACAGTCTGATCGTCGGCAAACCGCACTTCGCTTTTGGCAGGGTGTACGTTGCAGTCTACGAACTTAGGATCTACATCAAGCACTAGCACAAAGAAAGGATATACCCTAGACGGAAGTAGGCCTTGGTAGGCCCTCTCAGCTGCAGCTCGAATGGTAGAGTTCTGTATGACCCTTCCGTTCATAATGATCAACTGGCCTGTACGGCTGCCTCGTGCCAGCTTGGGTGTGCCAGCATAGCCTGTGACCTTAGCCCATGGATAGGTGGATTCAATCGACAAAAGCTCGCTTATCAACTTTTTCCCGTGAATCAGCAGCAGCGTATCACGCAAACTGCCACTACCTTGAGTAGAAAGGACAGTTTTGCCATCACGCACCAGCGTAAAGGCAATGTGCGGGTGTGCTGCTGCCATGTCAGTTACCAGCTCTAAGACACGCCTTCCTTCTGTGGCGGGAGACTTAAGGAACTTGTATCGCGCGGGCACATTGTAGAACAGCTGGCGCACTTCGATGGTTGTTCCTTGCGGCGCACCACAGGGTTCGGTATGGATACTCTCGCCTTCTACAACGGCACGGACACCGCTTTTCTCGGCTGCTGTGCGGGTTGTGAGGGTGAGCTTTGATACACTCGCGATGCTGGGTAGTGCTTCTCCCCTAAAGCCCAAGCTCGACAGGCTGAAGAGATCTTCAGTCTTGCTGATTTTGCTGGTTGCATGGGGCTGAAAGGCCATCTTTACATCATCAGGTGCGATGCCTTCACCATTGTCCTGGACACGGATATACTCGATGCCTCCGGACGTAATCTCTATCTCAATACGGCTCGCTTGAGCATCTATCGCGTTTTCGACGAGTTCTTTTACAACCGAAGCCGGCCGTTCAATGACCTCGCCGGCGGCTATTTTGTGGGCAACCTCATCGGGCAGCAGTGCAATTCTACCCATTATGCCTCCTCCTTCAGTGCCTGCTGCCATTTTGCCAGCAGCTGCAGGGCTTCTAAAGGTGTAAGGTTGTTGACATCAACGGCCCGAAGCTCCTCGAGCACCGGATTGACCGCTGCGTCTTCTGTTGGTTCTTCGAATACAGTGGTATCATACTGCAGACTGGCGAATAAGTCCAGCTGTACTGGACGATCGCGGTCTGCTTCTAGCTCCTGCAGCAGCTTTAGAGCTCTTTTTAGTACAGGGCTAGGTATGCCGGCCATACGGGCGACGTTGACGCCGTAGCTCTTGTCAGTGCTGCCCCGGGCAACATGATGGAGAAAATACACCGTTCCATCTTTTTCTTCCACCTCTACACGATAAGTCGCCAGGTTGGGCAGCGACTGTTCAAGCTTAGTCAGCTCATGGAAGTGAGTCGAAAAGAGTGTACGGGCTCCAATTCTATTGTGGATGTACTCAATCACTGCCTGAGCAATCGCCATTCCGTCAAAGGTGCTGGTTCCGCGGCCCAGCTCGTCCAGGACGATGAGAGATCTATCGGTGGCATTGCGCAGCAGATGCGCAGTCTCGGCACACTCGACCATGAAGGTGCTCTGCCCCGAACCCAGGTCATCAGCAGCTCCGATGCGGGTAAAGATCTTGTCGACTAATCCGATCTTGGCTGCGCGCGCTGGGACAAAGCTTCCGATCTGGGCCATGATTACGATTAGTGCTGTTTGACGTAGATAGGTGCTCTTCCCTGCCATGTTAGGCCCAGTAAGCAGGATGATCCGTTCATCATCGCTGAACGAGATATCATTGGGGACAAACCCACTCTGCAGTGTTTCAACGACTGGATGTCTGCCTTGTGATACCTCTAGGTTGGAGTCGTTAGTGATCTCGGGCCGTACGTAGTTGTATCTAACCGCTGCTTCGGCCAGGCTCTGCAGCATATCGAGAAAGGCTAGAGTCTTCGCATTGGCTTGGATGGCTGCAGTATACTCCTTTGCCTGATCCCTAATCTGGTAGAACAGCTCGTATTCTAGATCAATGATACGTTCATCGGCGCCCAGAATCAGTGCCTCTTTTTCTTTCAGCTCTGGAGTTACAAACCGTTCGGCGTTAGCTAGGGTCTGTTTGCGCTCATAGTCTTCTGGAACAAGGCTGAGATTGGCTTTCGTGACTTCAATGTAGTAACCGAAGACTTTGTTAAACCCTACCTTAAGAGACTTGATGCCGGTGCGTTCTCTTTCGGCTCTTTCCAGGTTCTTAATCCAGTTCTTGCCTTCACGGCTGGCTCGGCGAATTTCATCAAGGTCTTCGCTGAATCCTTCCTTAATGAGGCCCCCTTCTCGAACGGAAATAGGAGGGTTGTCGACAATCGCTTTGGTGATCAGGGCTGTCAGCTCATCCAAAGGGCGAAGATGTTGTTGGAGTTCACCAAGAAGGTCTGCCTTTATCTCTGTGAGCAGCACTTTAATTTGCGGAATCACCTCTAGTGAGGAACACAGCGCTGTCAGGTCACGAGCATTTCCGCCTCCGACGGCAAGACGTCCCATTAGGCGTTCTAGGTCGTATACCTGATCCAAGAGATCTTGCACTTCGAGACGAACAGCCGTGTTATCAACTAAGGCCTGTACTGCTTCTTGTCGCCGCTTGATCTCTACTATGTCGACAAGCGGCTGTTCAAGATTCCACCGGAGCATGCGCCCGCCCATACTAGTGCGAGTGTGGTCAAGTACCCCTAACAGTGACCCGGTCTTGCGGCCATCGCGCAGCGTGCGGGTCAATTCCAGGTTCCGGCGGCTGTTAGCATCGATCTGCAGGTATTGCTCTAGTGTATATGACTGCACGGCGATTACGTGTTCCAAAACGCTTTTCTGAGTTTCCTGTACGTATGCCAGTGCGGTTCCTGCCGCGGCGATCTTGGCCAGCGAATCCAGTCCAAAAGGTTCGAGGGTGCTGACCTGAAAATGCTCGATCAGTATCTTCTGACACTCCGCCCACTGGGTTTGCCGCTGATCTATTGTGGAGATCGTAATCTGCTGTTCCTGGGCAAGCTTCTCCAGTGAGTAAAGCAGGTCCGATTTGTCACCCACAACCATCTCCGCGGGCTGTAGTCGCTGGAGTTCATCTAAGACTTGGCTGAAACTCTGCAATTCGGTGACAAGAAACTGGCCTGTGGATAAATCTAAAGAAGCTACCCCAAAAGAACCATCGACATGAGTCACTGCCGTTAGGTACTGGGAGCGCTTCTCGTCGAGAGAACCTTCTATATAAGTTCCAGGAGTGATCACACGCACGACGTCGCGCCTTACTACTCCTTTAGCCTGCTTTGGGTCCTCAAGCTGCTCACATATGGCAACTCGGTACCCTTTGGAAACGAGCTTTTCTAAATACCCATGCACTGCATGGTAGGGCACACCACACATGGGTATTCGGCCTTGCCTCCCTGCTTCTCTGCTGGTCAGCGTAATCTCGAGCTCTCTTGCAGCAACTTTTGCGTCCTCACCAAACATTTCGTAGAAATCGCCTAAGCGGAAAAACAGGAGAGCATCTGGATACTGCTCTTTTATTTCCGTGTACTGCTTCATCATTGGTGTCAAAGGAAAATCAGCCTCCGTGCAAAAAAGGAGTGTGTGACAATGCCACACACTCCTAGATTCCGCTCATTGATGGTAAATTCCTGCTACTGTTCCCAGTACGGAGTCGAGTCCACCATTTGGTAGATCTTCTCCTCGAGGTTGCGAGAGATTTCGGTCTGAAATGCGGGAAGCTGTTCTAAGTCCGCAGCCGAAACCCGGCAATACACCACCTGATCGATGGCTAACACAGTTTCACAGGGTACCAGGAAACGCTTCTGCTGCCCAGGCGAAAAAGCAACTAGGTATCGTACGAGGTACTCATTGGGTTCTACGATCTGTCCGATTACGTTACCTAGGTACTCGCCATCTTGGCTGAGAATGGGCAGTTGCCATAGATCCCGATTGCGTTCTTCCCACAGAGTCTTGTTCTCGTCAACCCACATCAGGACGCCTCCTATTTTTCGACCAGCTCTCCTTTTAAGCTCCAGGTGCTGGCATTGGTAATGCGTACGGTGGTCAGCTGTCCTACAAGGCTGGGATCCCCAGTAAAGTGTACCTGCCGGTTTGTTCTGGTCCGGCCTACTAATCCCTCACTGGTTAGATCTTCAATCAAGACTTCCAGCTCTTGATCCAAGAGCTGCTGCATATACTGGGCACTAATCTCATTTTGGAGATCGATTAGGCGGTAGATGCGCTCTTTCTTGATCTCTTCTGGAACCTGGTTGTGCATTTTCGCGGCTGGAGTACCTTTACGCGGCGAGAAAATGAACGTAAAGGCCGAATCGAACCGCACCTCTCTTACTAGAGAAAGCGTTTCCTCAAAGTCTTCATCAGTCTCACCTGGAAAACCTACAATGAGGTCTGTAGTCAAGCTGATGTTAGGAACGGCTTTGCGGACTTTTTCGACAAGTTGGAGATAGTATTCCCTGGTATAACCCCTGTTCATACGGCGAAGAATACGATTACTCCCAGCCTGTACAGGTAAGTGCAGATGCTCGCAGACTTTGGGAAGATCTGCCAGAGCCTCAATTAGATCATCGCCCATATCCCGGGGATGGCTTGTAGTAAAGCGGATACGCTGTAGCCCATCGATATCGTTCAACTCGCGCAGGAGGTCGGCAAAACTGGTGTTGATCTCGAGGTCTTTACCGTAAGCGTTGACGTTTTGCCCTAGGAGAGTAACTTCTTTGAAGCCCTGCTGGGCAAGGCCACGCACTTCTTCGACAATCTTCTCAGGAAGACGGCTATGCTCCTTGCCTCTTGTATATGGCACGATGCAGTAGCTGCAGAAATTCGTGCACCCGTAGATCACGTTAACAAAGGCCTTGACGTTATGCCTGCGGACTACAGGTAGCCCGTCGCGGCTGTCTTCACCAGGTGCAGCTTCAGCCTCATCCCACACTTCTACCACCCGTTCCCCGCTCTGTGCCCGTTCTAACAGCTCAGGCAGGCGGTGGATGTTGTGGGTTCCAAAAATGAGGTCCACATGGGGCAGCTTATCCAGAATACTCTCAAGCTCGTCTCTCTGCTGCGGCATACATCCGCAGATGCCGATAACCAGCTCCGGCTTGGCTTCTTTCAGCAAGCGAAAAGCACCTATGTGTCCGTATACCTTTCGTTCGGGGTTTTCCCGCACAGAGCATGTATTATATAGTATGAAATCAGCCTCTTCTAGTTCGTCGGTGGGCACATAACCCAACGAAGCTAGAATACCAGCGATAACTTCCGAATCGTGTTCGTTCATTTGACAACCCATTGTCTTGAGGTAATATCGCTTCATCGACTCTCTCCTTACTGCTGAAACTATTATAACTGGGGGAATTCCGCATGCTGATCACTTTTGCACGCAGTGTCTTACTGTACATTCTGGTGGTAGTCACCATGCGGGTCATGGGTAAACGCCAAATCGGTGAACTTGAACCCTACGAACTGGCGATCACGATCATGATTGCGGAACTTGCGGCAGTACCAATGCAGGACCGTCAGATTCCACTTGTGAATGGGTTTATTTCAATTATAACACTTTCCTTCATTCAAGTCTGCCTGTCTACCGTCACTTTGAAGTTCCATTGGGCCAGGCATATCTTGGATGGAAGCCCGAGCATAGTCGTGCGCCAGGGACGCATAATGGAAGATGAAATGCGGCGAGCCCGCTATAACCTGAATGAACTGCTTGAGCAGCTGCGCATCAAGGGGTTTGCCGATCTTTCCGATGTGGAGATTGCTGTCTTAGAAACGAGCGGCGAGTTAAGTGTCATTCCGACTTCTCAGTCTCGTCCAGTCACCCCTAGCGACTTGGGGCTCGATACAGGAGATGAAAAGCTACCCATTCCACTCATCATGGATGGGCGGATTATGGACAACAACGTCAAAGAGGCTGGGTTAACCCAGGAGACTCTCGAATCCAAGTTGGCTGAGAAAGGGCTCAAGCCAGCCGATGTCTTCTTTGCCATGCTCGACAGCCGGGGAGATTTCGTGGTGCAGCCGCGTTCTGGGAGGGGCAGCTGATGCGCTTATTAGTAATCTTGACACTAATTATGGTCGCCATTGTTGGCCTTGGGTTTTATGTGGAACACGGCTTATCTAATCTGATAGAAGGCGTGCTTTCCGATCTAGATGAGGGTGAATCATACCTCAGCACCGGACAGCGAGATGCTGCACTCGAAAGACTCACCAAGGCCCACCAGAAGTGGCAGAAGGCCCAACATCGGTGGAACCCGTTTATCTACAACACTGATCTTGATGAGCTCGAAGCAGCCCTATCTCGCTTACTTGCCTTTGTAGAGACTGACAATTTCAGTCATGCTCATGTTGAACTAAGCTATATCCGAACGCGGCTGAGGCAGATTCACCAACAGGAACGCTTAAGTCTTCAGAACGTACTCTAGGATGGGCGGTAGTACTTGTTGAGCTGGTTTACAGCTAGACCGACAAACACCCCAGTAGGAAGTGCAAAAAACAGCATGTAAGGAAGATATAGGGCAATGAGCATGGCCTCTACCACAAACGCTGCCACCAAAATCTGGGCGACATTATGGGTCAAAGCTCCTAGAACACTGATCCCTACTATACTGAACTGTTTTGGAAGCATGCGGTAGGCCAAACCCATCACAATCGTGCTCGTAATTCCACCGGCAAAACTAAAGTAGAACACAATCGTCAAAAACGTCCCTGACAAAAGAGACCCTAAGACGGTGCGGAGCACGGTGACAGTAAGCGCATCTCTCATGCCGAAGTTCATTACCACATATAAACTGATAATATTCGCTAGGCCCAATTTAGCACCTGGAACTGGCACAGGCATGGGAATAAACGACTCGAAGATATGCAGGCCCATGGCTAAGCCTGTCAGTAGGCCAAGATATACAGTTCTGCGTGAGTTAGAGTGTTTCACAGATTCAACCTTTCTTGCAATGCTTATTGCTGCTACCCGCCCACTACTTTGACTCCATCGGCGATCACGTGGAGGACACCATCGGATAGATACGCATGTACTCTCGACGCTGGTTCATCAAAACGAAAACGCTGCTGAGCGATACACAGGGTGACATTTGAATGAACCAGTTGACTTTTGATGCGCCCATTTGTAACAACGGTAGCGCTGGTGGCAACGCCTGTGGGCCCTCCCAATTCTTTGGCGACAATCTCGCCATCATTGACAATTATCTCGCCGCCGCGGAACAGGCCGCGCTCCATCTGAAACCCCTTCCCCGCGATTACCGTTGAGTAATACGCTTCCTGTCCCTCAATTATAACAGAACCAGCTGCTTCTAGGTGACTATTTTGTATATAGCGCACACGAATATCAGCATCCTGCGAAGCTGCCCTCATCAAGCCTTCTTCCTCAGCAGCCAGTGTTTCCAACAGGCGCCGCACCGTCTCAAGTGAGAGCGTTCCCCGCGCCCTCTTTGGCCCGAAGTGAACTATGATCCGAGCAACAGCTTCGTGAAGCTTTGGTTCGAGTTCTTGAGCTATTTCACTGAAGAAATCGCTCAAGAGCTCTGTTTCACGCAGCAGATGCGAGAACTTCAAGTCGATGAGGTGTTCGAGAAGAGCACTCTCGTTTGTACTTGGAGGACTGTGCCGCACTATTGTACGGAATGCTGTCTCTAGTTTCTCCAGTTGTGCTTTAATGCGGTTGAGTATAGCCATCAGCCGAATGTGGACGATGCTCTTCCCACCAGCTTGCAGAAATGATGAAACCACGTTTTTCCGCACCACAATTGTCCCAAGGCTTCGAATCGTTGCTCCGCTAACGAGGCCACCGACGTAAACGGTTCCTGATATTGATTCGACTTTGACATTATCGTGGACATTGCCATGGATCAGCACCGCGCCATCGAATCTGATGTTCCCCGTAGAGATATCGGCATCAGATTTTAGCTCGAGCATAGGTAGTACTTCGAGGATATCACCGTTGAGGTGCGGTAAGCCAGCTATGGAGGCGGTGGCGGTTAAGCCATCAAGAGATAGCTCAACGCCCTTGCCACATTTGATACTGCGGTCTTTAGGCTGCGGCACATGTATAGGTCTTCCGTAGACATCAATGCCGGGCTCGCCAGCCTGCGCGGGAACCTTACGGGCTAAGACGGTTCCCATTTGGACGCTGGAAATACCGTATACTTCATAATGGTCTATGCGGATCGAATCGGGATCGATGTCATTCTGCTGTTTGTACGTGTACTCAATTATTGCGTCCTGTGGAGGAACGGGCTCCGTTCCGCGTGCTACGACGATGGAACCCTGTGGAGCTCTAAAGATATCTGGATTAATAGTATCGAGAAGCAGGCCGTAAGTAATGCCTTCTGATTGTACTGTTAGACGCACATCGTCTATAGTAATGGGCCTTGGGGGCAGGCTTTCTTGGATAAGCTTTAACTGCGCAGAGGTTGACGTGGGTTGATCGGCCAAGCTGTACTTAGTACCCGGTACCTGTTGCCAAACTAGCTGAGCAGTTAATCCATCCTTGTCTACTACGATATCTAGGTGAGTGAATGGTTCAGTATCTTCGGGAAGGATGATCTCGAGGCCTGACAATCCCTGCTCGAGTTCTACAACCCGCTCGATTCTCTGCCCCTGATAGACTACAGTGATTTTTCCATCGATGATAAGGCGCGGGGCAGCCCCTCCATCGCGCGGAGGCTCGTAACCGAGCTGACCGTTTTTTACCCATACCTTTCCGTTAAGGTCTTGGGCGATAGACTCAGTATCGTCTTGCTCTGCCCGCTCTACAAGCTGCACTACCGCCTCTGTACGAGCAAGGCCCAAGAGGCGTCTCTTGGGCTCTTCGAGGACTATGATATCTACCTCTTCCTTGGTTACGCCCAACTCCTGAAGGCCTTTGGCCACAGCTTCGTCGATCGTAGAACCGCGACCCACCCATTTTCTCATCTGAATGAAGACCCCTTTACAATTTGGAATAAATGCAGTAACTCTGTCTTTCCAGTCCAAATCGAGCTGGATCCATAATGTGCTCTGCCGAACCTACAATGAAGAAACCACCGGAAACTAAGGAATCAACGAATTTATGAATGAGGCGCTCCTGGGTTTCGGCAGTGAAGTAGATGAAAACATTACGGCACAGAATTAAGTCAAAGGGCTTTGGGAAAAGATCGCGCAGCATGTCGTGCTTCTTAAAGGTTACCATCGTCCGGACTTCCTCGGATAGCACTAGATGATTCTCATCGTTTGTGAAGTATTTCTCTATTAGGGCAGGTGGTACGTTCTGCACTTCGTTGGGCGAATAACGCCCTTTTTCTGCGCGATCCAAGATGGCTTCATCGATATCAGTGGCCAAGAGCTGCTGCGCCCGCTGGTTGTACTTTTTCAGCAGGAGTGCTATCGAATAGATCTCTGCCCCGATTGAAGCGCCTGCGCTCCAGATTCGAGGGCGCTTCCCTCCCGCCGTTATACGGGGCAGAACCATGTTTTCGATATCATTGAAAACTCCCAGGTCACGGAAGAACTGGGACGTATTTATCGTGAGATAGTTGGTGAACTTCTCGCGGTGTTCGGCATCACTCTTAATACGCTCAACCAAATGGGCGTAGTCTTCTAAGCTGTAGCGTGTCAACCACTGATCGATACGCCGGCGCATCTGTTGCTCCTTATAGGAATTCAGATCGATCCCCAACACTTCATAGATGCGCCGTTTCAGAAAATCATAATCCATCCTCAAGGCTAATAACCCCTTTAGTGACTCTGTATGGCATGAACCAAGCGAATGATGCTTTCCCCAATGCGATCGAGTGAGAGGATATAGTCAGCATGACCTTCATCCGCGACCGCCTTGGGCATGCTGTAAATTGTCGATGTCAGGCGGTCTTGCGCGATAGTCAACCCACCGGCCTTTTTAATCAAGCCCATGCCATCGGCTCCATCACGGCCCATTCCTGTGAGAATCACTCCTACAATTCTCGATCCAAATACTTCTGGAAGGCTTGCCATCGTGACATCAATGCTGGGGCGCACGAACTGCACCGGTGGATCCTGATTTAGACGTATGCGTTTATCTTGATCCACAACCATATGGAACGATCCTGGAGCTAACAGCGCCATACCGTTCTGGACCACATCTCCCTCTTCGGCTTCTTTAACAGCCAGTTCGCCGATACCATTCAAGCGTTCAGCAAAGCTCTTAGTAAATGGTTGCGGCATGTGTTGAACAATAAGAAAGCCAGCGGGAATGTCTTTTGGGATGCTGGCTATAACCTGCTCTAGTGCTTTGGGCCCGCCGGTGGACGAACCTATGATAACGACTGCATCAGCCGCGATACCACGAGGTACTGTCGTTTGAACCGGCTTTCGCGGAGGGGGTGGTGTAACTGTCTTCTCGGGTTGGGGAGACGATTTATACGCAACAACACGAGCACCAGCTGCAGCCTTTACTTTTGCAATTAGTTCTTGTGCGATAGTGTCAATATCTAGAGAAATCTCACCCGAAGGCTTGGGAACGAAATCTACGGCACCTAGAGCGAGGGCCTGGAATGTAATCTCGGATCCTCGTTTCGTTCTGCTGCTCAGCATGATGACTGGTTTGGGGTTTACAGCCATCAACTCACGCAGTGTATCCAGCCCGTTCATGACTGGCATCTCAACGTCTAAGGTGATGACATCGACCTCGGTTGAAGTGAGTTTTTTTAGAGCATCCGCTCCATTCCGGGCGGTTGCGGTTACTTCGATACCGGGGTCGGACGTCAATATCTGCGTAATCATCTTTCGCATAAATGCGCTGTCATCAACTACTAATACTCGGATGGACATCGCGACCACCTCAAATATCAATTGGTTCTTTACCAATAGCCGTTACTGTAACGCGGCCGTCTTCGACAAAAAAACGCATCTTACGTCCATGACTGCCTGACACATCCTGACCAACGACCGGTATATCGTGTAACGCCAAGTTTTCCAGTACAGCTTTAATGTTCTGACTGCCGATGTTTCCATTACTCGTCGTGAGGTTAGGAAACAGATTGGCACCGCCAGCAAGTTTTGCCCATAGGCGGCGCTTCTGAGCGCCCAACCTGACCGCTTCATCGATCAGCGCCGGGATAGCGGTGTCTGCATACTTCCCCGGCATATCCACCGTCTCGTTCCGCCGGCGGGCCGTCGGCAAGAATACATGCCCCATTACTCCCACTTGAGCTACGCTATCGTACAGAGCTACTCCCACACACGAACCCAGGCCAACTGTTGTTAAGACACCCGTTCTCGCTAGAGCCCGGATCTCTCCCATATTGACAAAGACCTCTTGCATCAGAAATCCTCCAGGCCGAGGGCATGCTCAATCTTCTGGAACTCCTCTTCATCGGGAAGCAGCACAATATTGCCCCCGATATCCACGCCATCGGCAGAGAAATCAGTCCGGATAATCGTCACCGCTTCATCAACCAGAGCCCCTGCAAGCACGCTTTCCCAAACGGCTCCTGCCATGTCGATCGCGAGGGCTGGGATACTTGGGGACATGACAAGATCTGTTAAGGCGCTGAGAGCGTTAAGATAAGAAGTAATCATAATATTCCCGATTTCTTCCAGTGCGGAGCGGCCTAATTCATCAAATATCTCTTCGTCAGTCCCATGCCGTTGAGTCAGCAATTCCACTAGTGTGCGGGCGCTTTCGATCGGGAGTATAAATGCCATGTGACCAGTAACGTCACCTGATATCTGCATAAAGATGCCGGCCACGATTTCGTCTAGGCCACCGATATAGGCAGCCGCTTCTTCGAATGGGAGTATACGGGCATCCGGAACCACAAGGCGCAGAAGCTTGCCCTGCAGCATTTCAGACAGAGCTGTAGTTGCGTGCCCAATTCCGATGTTCCCTAGTTCGCGCAAGAAGTCTAGTCGTTCCATTCAGCCTCCTCCTACGGAGCAGCTTTGCGCAGTGCTTCGATGACACGATCAGCGTCAAATGGCTTCACCAAAAAGTCCTTTGCTCCTGCATTCAGAGCTTCGATAACCATCGGTTTTTGCCCCATGGCGCTGCACACAATGATTCTGGCATTAGGATCGTGGCGCATGATTTCTTTAATGGCTGTAATTCCATCCATTTTCGGCATGGTGATATCCATAGTTACCAAGTCGGGGCGGAGTTCTAGGTACTTAGCGACGGCCTCTTCACCATCTGCTGCTTCGCCCACGACGATGTATCCATTCTTTTGGATTACATTTTTCAGCGTCATGCGCATGAAGGCTGTGTCGTCTGTAATGAGTACGGTCTTTGGCATGCCACATCATCTCCTATCTTAGTAAGGTGCTGTTATCTAATATTAGGGCGACCTGGCCGTTTCCTAAGACAGCGGCACCGGCGATTCCTTTTACTTCACCAATTAAGTCGCCGAGACTCTTGATTACAATCTCCTGCTGGCCAATTAGGTCTTCTACAATAAAGGCCGCCTTCTGACCCCGTGTCTCCATCACAATAACCGACAGACTCTCATCTTGTTCTGGCTGTAATGGTGTAAAGCCAAGACATTCAGCCAGGTCGTACAGGGGCAATATCTCGTCTCGCAGTACAATTACATCGTGCTGCTGCACGGTCTTAATCTGATCACGTGTAATCTGAAGGTTCTCTCGAACCGCTTGGATTGGAATTGCGTAGGTTGCCCCATCGGCTACAACCAAGAGAGCCTTAATGATTGCAAGGGTCAATGGCAGTTTGATCACAGTCCGGAGATACTTTTCCGGTTCAGTTTCTATTTCAATTGTTCCACTCATAGACTCGATTACAGACTTAACGGCATCCATGCCCACGCCTCGGCCAGAGATATCGGTAACAACACTGGCGGTACTGAATCCAGGCTGGAACAGAAGGTCTATAGCGGTCTGCTTTGAAATCTCTCCAACGTCGCTGGGAAGCAGTCCTCGTTCGATCGCTTTGGCTCGAATCTTCTCCACATTGAGCCCGCCACCGTCATCTTCCACCGCAATGACAATGTGACTACCTTCGTGACGCGCGCCAACCCGGACCGTTCCTGCAGTTGGTTTGCCCCTTGCGATGCGCACATCCCTTGGTTCGATACCGTGGTCGATCGAGTTGCGGATGAGGTGCACAAGAGGGTCGCCTATTTGATTGACGAGCGAACGGTCGAGTTCCGTATCTTCGCCATAGATTTCGAGGTTAATCTCTTTCTGGCTGGCCCGTGCCAAGTCCCTTACCATACGCGGGAACCGGTCAAAAACCTGTTTAATCGGGACCATTCTTAGGCTCATAGCTGCATGCTGCAGTTCAGTTGTGACGCGGTCAAGCTGATCGGCTGCGCTTTTCTGCTCTGTGTCAACCACATCACGCATGATCTCAATAACCTGCGTGCGGCTGATCACCAACTCGCCGACCAAATTGATCAGTTTATCCAATCGCTCCGTCTCGATACGGACATATTTGTCGCCACTGCGCTGTTGGAACTGGGTAGTTTTCACCAACTGTGAACCTTCTCCTGTAGGAAACTCTACCTGGAGTTCTTCCTGCGCCGCGGCAGCTTCTATATTGGGAGTTGGTGTTTGCTCGAGGTTGATGGAGTATACCTTAACGGCATCGATCTCAGAGATTCCCTCAATAACTTGCTGCACTGTTTGAGCACTTTCCCTCGTCAGAATGAGGAGAGAAAAATCAAGATCAAATCGTTCCTCCTCAAGATCTTGTGCTGGAGGATCGCTCTTGACGATCGTCCCGATATTCTCTAGTGCTTGAAAGACTGTAAAAACCCGCACCGATTTGAGTAGAGTGTTCGGCCGCAATGATACTTCGGCTGCATAGGCATTGAGCCCCTGTTCCTTACCCTGCTTGATGGTCTCGCGGTCAAACTCGTTCAGCTTAAACCCCGCGTCAAGTTCGCCAACGCTTCGAGAGGATGACGGTGTTGGCGGAGCACTTGTTAATGAGCGCAGGCGCTGAGTTATCTGTTCGTGATAAGCAATGGGTGAACCATCAATGGTTGCTTCGAGGAGCAGCTCGAGGGTATCCACAGCTTGGAAAAGCACGTCTACAACTTCCTGAGTTGCAGTGAGGGAACCGGTGCGGAGGAGGTCGAAGACACTCTCCATCTCATGGGTAAACTCTGCCAGCTCTCGGAACCCCATTGTGCCTGCCATGCCTTTTAAGCTGTGGGCCGCACGAAACATCTCATCTAAGATATCGCTGTTGCTAGGATCGTTTTCCAGCCGCAAAAGATCGTCATTGAGCGATTGGAGATAATCTCGTGCTTCAGCTGCGAAAATCTCTTTGAATTCACTAGTATCCAATAGCCCACCTCTTCTCTTGACCTAACGTACACTGCCGATTCTGTCTTGGGGTGAGGCAATCTCTGTCACCCTAATGCCAAACTGTTCGCCAACAACGACCACTTCTCCCCGGGCGACCAGTGTATCATTTGCGTAAATCTCAATGGGTTGTCCGTGGAAAGAATCCAACTCGACGATATTACCAGGCCCAAGGCGCAGAATGTTCTCGATCGTCATGTGTGTGCGGCCGAGAACTGCTCTGACCTGAACCGGAATATCTTTGATGAGATCAATTTTGATATTCCCTAAGTATTCCTGCGCTGCATCCGGCGCTGCTGCTTGTGGCGTCGGAGCTCCTGTTGGTGGCGTAACACTCAAGTCATCCCATGTGACCTTTTGTGTCGGTGAAGGGTATGCAGCTCCGACGTGCGCTGCGGCATCCGAAGCAGCTGCGGCTTCATCTTCTTCACTAGGCATTACCTTGGCTACCATTCCTTTGGCAAACTCCACATCGATAATCTGAAGCATGGTACTGTCGACAAGATCGTCTATCTCAATCCGAAACGCCACTGTGACTACAGTGGTGCTTTCAGAAATGTCTTCAGTTAGGGGTTCCTGAGCTAAGTCCCTGAGCTCAGCTGTAGGCGGAGAAATGTCAATCGCATCATGGAAGAGCTCAGACATCGCGGTTGCTGCCGAACCCATCATCATATTCATGGCTTCGGAAACAGCGCTTAGATAGATTTCGTCGAGTTCCTCTGGAGGGTTTGTCCCATCTTCACCCATCATCAAGTTACCAATAATGAGAGCATCTTTTTCTCTGATAACGAGAATGTTCTCGCCCTGCAGCCCAGATAGGTACTGGACATTGACAAGTAAACAGGGTACCGGATATGACTCCCTCACTGAGCCTATGTCGCTCAGGGTTACCTCTGGGACAGTAATGCGCACTTTCCTATTAACCAACGTACTGAGCGCGGTTGCTGCCGAACCCATGGATATATTGCCAATTTCAGCGAGCGTGTCCCTTTCTATATCTGTAAGCTGTAGCTTCATTCTTGTTCGCCTCCTCGGCTTTGGCATACCGCAGTGATAACTATACCGATCTTCGAACCAATCCGTCCGGGCGTCGCCTTGAACTTAGTCAACGTTCCTATCTTGACGTCAATCGTTTCATTTGTTCTGCGATCTAATGTAATCACATCACCGACGTCCAGATCGAGGAGGTCTTGCACAGTGACCGTTGTCGAACCTAGTTCGACCTCTACTGGCAGCACCGCAGAACGCACTTTGGCTTTGAGGCGTTCTATCTGTGCGGGATCGGGACGCCTGAGAGACTCAAACATCCTCGCCTGGCTCAGGTTACCAATAATTGGCTCGAGTGTTCGAAACGGCAGGCAGATGGTCATCATGTCATGCAGTTCGTTCAGGCGGAAATTAATCGTCACCAGGGCAACAACCTCGCGAGTTGAGGCAACCTGGAGAAACTGCGGATTGCTCTCGATCTCGGTTAGCCCGAACTCAAGAGGCTTGACTTCATGCCAAGCATCCTTAAGGAGGTTGTTTAGTGCCTGCAGCACCTGTTTGCGGAAGACAGCAACCTCGATGTCGGTTAAACTTCGAGTGCGTTCAGGTACGCGTCCGGGCCCGCCGCACAGGCGATCATGAAGCACAAACGCGATCTCAGGTGTGAACTGCACCACTATCGAGCCCTGGAGAGGTGAGACATCAAATACCGTTAGAACTGACGGATTAGGCAGTGAACGGACATAGTCACCAAACGTGAGCTGCGTAATAGAACTGACGCTCAACTCAAGACGACTGCGCAGTTTAGCTGACATCAAGCCAGCAAAGGTCCGGCAGAACTGTTCATGGATCCGCTGCAGACCTCGAATATGTTCTTTTGAAAACTTGTTTGGACGGCTGAAATCATACGTATCTATCGCCTGGTCGTCTACAATGAGTTCAGCTTCGTTCGCTTCTTGGGGTGCGGTAGCTGCTTGAATTAGTAGATCGATTTCTTCTTGAGATAGAATATCATGCACGCCGCTCACCTCTCGTTTTTCATTCTCTGTCTATTATCGGCACCACAAGGACGAAGCTTGATACCTATTGGACTGCTTCGGCATCAGCGTTGATCGTTTGGAGCTCGATTTTCTCTTCAGTGGTCAAAATCTTATCTACTTCTAGGATGATGATCAGCCGATCGTCGTGTTTGCCAACACCAGCGAGATAGTCCGATTTAAGGCCTGCAATCATGCTAGGCGGCGGGTCGATCTGAGATTCGGGCAGGCGCAGCGTTTCGGTAACTGCGTCTACGATGAAGCCCACTTGGTTTTCGTTAACCTCCAGGATGATAATCCGTGTGTCTTGGGTGTTTTCTTGTGCTTCTACACCAAAGCGTTTGCGCAGTGAAATAACGGGAATGACAACACCACGGAGATTGGTAACGCCTTCAATGTAGTCACTTACATGGGGCAAACGCGTTATATGCCGCGGCTTTATGATCTCTCGCACTTTAGTTATTTCAACACCAAACTCTTCGTTGTTCAGCTGGAATACTACCAGTTGCCTTTCGGCCATAAATATCGCCTCCATTGTCATGGCAAGAAGTAACATACTATCATCTATTTCGCTTTACCCTACTGTTCTCCTGCTGCGCGACTGCACGCAAAAAAGACCCCAGTATCGTCCTGGGGTCAATCGCGAGGCCTTGACGCGATAGCCATTAAGCTGCCGAAAACTACTGCTGCTGCAAGTCCGAGGCCCGTTATCTCAAAAGCTCCTGTAAATAATCCTTCCCATCCGAGCCGCTTTATTTCCGAAAGCATCCCTCGTGTGATAGAGCTGCCGAACCCGCTCACTGGGACCAGCGCACCCGCTCCTGCGAACTGCAAAAAGGGTTCATAAATCCCGATTCCTGCAGAAATGGCGCCTAAGACAGTTAACCCTACCAGTACATGCACTGGAGCCAGCTTGGTATACTCTAGGACTAGTTGAGCTGCTGCACAGATCAGTCCTCCAACGACAAAGGCAATCAGGTACTGCATGGCATCACCTCTATTCGCTCCTTACGCCTCGATAGCAACTGCGTGCGCAATGGTAGGTATTGAGTCACCTTGTTGTACAGTTAGTTGGTTTAGGAGGGCACCAGTACCAACTAAGAGAAGTCTCCGGATTTTTCCTTCTCTTAGTAAAGAGAGTCCATAGCCGAGCGTCATGACCGCTGAACATGCTGCACCGCTCGCCCCTGCACCGTACTTAGGATCTTCGCCGTAAATGAGAACTCCCCCATCCTGCAGGTTAGTGCCCAGCGCCAGCCCCTTCTTCTCTGCGATAATCTTCAGCATCTTAAAGCCCTGCCGCCCCAGGTCGCCGGTTAGGATCAAGTCGTAGTGATCAGGGGAACACTCTATGTCCTTCAGATGCTTCTCAAGTGTATCGAAGGCAGCAGGAGCCATGGCACTACCCATATCATTTGGGTCCTTGAGGCCCATATCGACAATCCTGCCAAAGGTAACGTGTGTGATCTTTGGGCCTTCTCCATCGGCCGATAAAACGCAGGCCCCCGCTCCTGTCACAGTGTGCTGGTTCGTCGGCCGATGCTGGATGTTCAATTCTATCGGATAGCGGTATTGGCGCTCTGCTGTTTGGTAGTGGCTCGAAGTAGCAACCAAGACTTTGCTGGCGAATCCTCCGTGAAGTAGTATGCTTCCCAGCCCTAAGCTCTGAGCGAAAGTACCGCAGGCGCTGAAGATGCCCAGAAATGGAATCGCCAGGTTGCGGGCACTGAAGACCGCTGAAATCACTTGATTCAGGAGATCTCCGCTGACGTAGTACTGAATATCTTTGGGAACCAGTCCGTACTTGCTGAGAGCTTGCTCGACTGCTTGTTGTAGAATCTGGCGTTCAGCCTTTTCTGCGGTGGGTTGTCCCAATAAATCGTCCTCGAGGATTTCATCGAAGTATTCGCTGTATGGCCCCTGCCCCTCGTTTTTCCCGACGATAGTGTGGGCAGACACCAACTTGGGTAGGTCTTCGAAGAAAATGGTCTGGCCTCCCACCCTTCTGGTAGCCAATCTGCTTCCCCCCTTAGAAATACCCCAGTACTACTGATTTGATCAGTGCAACCAAAAATCCAGACAAGATGCCGTAGACCAAGACAGGGCCCGCGATCACAAACATCTTGGCACCCATACCAAGAATAAAACCTTCGCGGCGAAACTCCATGGCTGCTGCAGTAACAGTGTTCGAAAAGCCAGTGATGGGGACTGCGGCGCCCGCTCCACCAATCTCGGCAATTTCGTCATAGATACCCAACCCCGTCAGCACCGCACCTATAAGGATCATGATGGCCAGGGTAATTGCCGAAGCCTCGTCAGTGGTTCTTTCCACGCCGCTGACGAAATCAAGAACGATCTGCCCTATAAGCGAGAAACTACCACCCACCACGAATGCCAGGATAACATTTCTCCAGGTTCTCCTTGGTGGTTGGTTTTCTCTTACCAGCTGCTGGTACTCTTGTGGTTTCATGTACGCTGCCTCCCAGTTAAAGCTGTCATTAGTATAGCTTTGCAGGAGGCTGTTTATGCCCAAACAAAAAGAGACAGCCCGCAGGCTGTCTCGAAAATATGCGTTCGGTATTAGTTTGCTCCTCCGGGGCTCATTATCAACCCCACAACGACACCAATGGCTCCCACCACAATACCGATAGTGGCCATAGTCTTGTTGGATTTCAGCTGAGCTTCGGTTGTCTGTTTGTAGTTCGCAAACTCTTCTTGAAGCTCGTCTATCTGCCGCTCGAGACGCTGCTCTCGGATTAGGGCAGCATTCATCTCGAGACGGACCTGATCGCTGATCTGCGAGCGCAGCGAAGCCATTTCTTCCTCTGAGAGGCCGATCTGTGTTTCTAAGGATGCCATTTCAGCACGAATTTGGTCAATAGCTGTGCTCATTTCGCCACGACGCTGTGTCTCGCGCTGGAGCAGTACGGCCAGGTTCTGCAGATCCTTTTCGATCTCAACGGAGCGGGCTTGCAGCGCAGCGATTTGAGCCGCGGTGTTTTCGTGCTCTGCATCAGATTCAGATACCATAGCAGAAAGCTCACTTAATCGTTCATCAGTCTCCTGTGTCAGGCTGGCCAGTTCCGTTCTAATCTGAGCAACCTCTTCATTGAGTGCCGCATCTTGATGCTGTAGGGCAGCCAGTACAGCACTCTTCTCTCCGGCCCAGTTCTGCAGAGCATTGATGTCTGCCTTGTGTGTCATGAGACTATTCTCGATCTCCATCAGAGCTGTCATAAGCTCACCGAGGCGTACCTGCTGCTCCCGTAGTTGCGCCATCTGCTCGTTGATGCGCATTTCATGCTCGGACAGCACGTCGCTGTGTTCGCCTCTGTACGAGCAAGGCCCAAGAGGCGTCTCTTGGGCTCTTCGAGGACTATGATATCTACCTCTTCCTTGGTTACGCCCAACTCCTGAAGGCCTTTGGCCACAGCTTCGTCGATCGTAGAACCGCGACCCACCCATTTTCTCATCTGAATGAAGACCCCTTTACAATTTGGAATAAATGCAGTAACTCTGTCTTTCCAGTCCAAATCGAGCTGGATCCATAATGTGCTCTGCCGAACCTACAATGAAGAAACCACCGGAAACTAAGGAATCAACGAATTTATGAATGAGGCGCTCCTGGGTTTCGGCAGTGAAGTAGATGAAAACATTACGGCACAGAATTAAGTCAAAGGGCTTTGGGAAAAGATCGCGCAGCATGTCGTGCTTCTTAAAGGTTACCATCGTCCGGACTTCCTCGGATAGCACTAGATGATTCTCATCGTTTGTGAAGTATTTCTCTATTAGGGCAGGTGGTACGTTCTGCACTTCGTTGGGCGAATAACGCCCTTTTTCTGCGCGATCCAAGATGGCTTCATCGATATCAGTGGCCAAGAGCTGCTGCGCCCGCTGGTTGTACTTTTTCAGCAGGAGTGCTATCGAATAGATCTCTGCCCCGATTGAAGCGCCTGCGCTCCAGATTCGAGGGCGCTTCCCTCCCGCCGTTATACGGGGCAGAACCATGTTTTCGATATCATTGAAAACTCCCAGGTCACGGAAGAACTGGGACGTATTTATCGTGAGATAGTTGGTGAACTTCTCGCGGTGTTCGGCATCACTCTTAATACGCTCAACCAAATGGGCGTAGTCTTCTAAGCTGTAGCGTGTCAACCACTGATCGATACGCCGGCGCATCTGTTGCTCCTTATAGGAATTCAGATCGATCCCCAACACTTCATAGATGCGCCGTTTCAGAAAATCATAATCCATCCTCAAGGCTAATAACCCCTTTAGTGACTCTGTATGGCATGAACCAAGCGAATGATGCTTTCCCCAATGCGATCGAGTGAGAGGATATAGTCAGCATGACCTTCATCCGCGACCGCCTTGGGCATGCTGTAAATTGTCGATGTCAGGCGGTCTTGCGCGATAGTCAACCCACCGGCCTTTTTAATCAAGCCCATGCCATCGGCTCCATCACGGCCCATTCCTGTGAGAATCACTCCTACAATTCTCGATCCAAATACTTCTGGAAGGCTTGCCATCGTGACATCAATGCTGGGGCGCACGAACTGCACCGGTGGATCCTGATTTAGACGTATGCGTTTATCTTGATCCACAACCATATGGAACGATCCTGGAGCTAACAGCGCCATACCGTTCTGGACCACATCTCCCTCTTCGGCTTCTTTAACAGCCAGTTCGCCGATACCATTCAAGCGTTCAGCAAAGCTCTTAGTAAATGGTTGCGGCATGTGTTGAACAATAAGAAAGCCAGCGGGAATGTCTTTTGGGATGCTGGCTATAACCTGCTCTAGTGCTTTGGGCCCGCCGGTGGACGAACCTATGATAACGACTGCATCAGCCGCGATACCACGAGGTACTGTCGTTTGAACCGGCTTTCGCGGAGGGGGTGGTGTAACTGTCTTCTCGGGTTGGGGAGACGATTTATACGCAACAACACGAGCACCAGCTGCAGCCTTTACTTTTGCAATTAGTTCTTGTGCGATAGTGTCAATATCTAGAGAAATCTCACCCGAAGGCTTGGGAACGAAATCTACGGCACCTAGAGCGAGGGCCTGGAATGTAATCTCGGATCCTCGTTTCGTTCTGCTGCTCAGCATGATGACTGGTTTGGGGTTTACAGCCATCAACTCACGCAGTGTATCCAGCCCGTTCATGACTGGCATCTCAACGTCTAAGGTGATGACATCGACCTCGGTTGAAGTGAGTTTTTTTAGAGCATCCGCTCCATTCCGGGCGGTTGCGGTTACTTCGATACCGGGGTCGGACGTCAATATCTGCGTAATCATCTTTCGCATAAATGCGCTGTCATCAACTACTAATACTCGGATGGACATCGCGACCACCTCAAATATCAATTGGTTCTTTACCAATAGCCGTTACTGTAACGCGGCCGTCTTCGACAAAAAAACGCATCTTACGTCCATGACTGCCTGACACATCCTGACCAACGACCGGTATATCGTGTAACGCCAAGTTTTCCAGTACAGCTTTAATGTTCTGACTGCCGATGTTTCCATTACTCGTCGTGAGGTTAGGAAACAGATTGGCACCGCCAGCAAGTTTTGCCCATAGGCGGCGCTTCTGAGCGCCCAACCTGACCGCTTCATCGATCAGCGCCGGGATAGCGGTGTCTGCATACTTCCCCGGCATATCCACCGTCTCGTTCCGCCGGCGGGCCGTCGGCAAGAATACATGCCCCATTACTCCCACTTGAGCTACGCTATCGTACAGAGCTACTCCCACACACGAACCCAGGCCAACTGTTGTTAAGACACCCGTTCTCGCTAGAGCCCGGATCTCTCCCATATTGACAAAGACCTCTTGCATCAGAAATCCTCCAGGCCGAGGGCATGCTCAATCTTCTGGAACTCCTCTTCATCGGGAAGCAGCACAATATTGCCCCCGATATCCACGCCATCGGCAGAGAAATCAGTCCGGATAATCGTCACCGCTTCATCAACCAGAGCCCCTGCAAGCACGCTTTCCCAAACGGCTCCTGCCATGTCGATCGCGAGGGCTGGGATACTTGGGGACATGACAAGATCTGTTAAGGCGCTGAGAGCGTTAAGATAAGAAGTAATCATAATATTCCCGATTTCTTCCAGTGCGGAGCGGCCTAATTCATCAAATATCTCTTCGTCAGTCCCATGCCGTTGAGTCAGCAATTCCACTAGTGTGCGGGCGCTTTCGATCGGGAGTATAAATGCCATGTGACCAGTAACGTCACCTGATATCTGCATAAAGATGCCGGCCACGATTTCGTCTAGGCCACCGATATAGGCAGCCGCTTCTTCGAATGGGAGTATACGGGCATCCGGAACCACAAGGCGCAGAAGCTTGCCCTGCAGCATTTCAGACAGAGCTGTAGTTGCGTGCCCAATTCCGATGTTCCCTAGTTCGCGCAAGAAGTCTAGTCGTTCCATTCAGCCTCCTCCTACGGAGCAGCTTTGCGCAGTGCTTCGATGACACGATCAGCGTCAAATGGCTTCACCAAAAAGTCCTTTGCTCCTGCATTCAGAGCTTCGATAACCATCGGTTTTTGCCCCATGGCGCTGCACACAATGATTCTGGCATTAGGATCGTGGCGCATGATTTCTTTAATGGCTGTAATTCCATCCATTTTCGGCATGGTGATATCCATAGTTACCAAGTCGGGGCGGAGTTCTAGGTACTTAGCGACGGCCTCTTCACCATCTGCTGCTTCGCCCACGACGATGTATCCATTCTTTTGGATTACATTTTTCAGCGTCATGCGCATGAAGGCTGTGTCGTCTGTAATGAGTACGGTCTTTGGCATGCCACATCATCTCCTATCTTAGTAAGGTGCTGTTATCTAATATTAGGGCGACCTGGCCGTTTCCTAAGACAGCGGCACCGGCGATTCCTTTTACTTCACCAATTAAGTCGCCGAGACTCTTGATTACAATCTCCTGCTGGCCAATTAGGTCTTCTACAATAAAGGCCGCCTTCTGACCCCGTGTCTCCATCACAATAACCGACAGACTCTCATCTTGTTCTGGCTGTAATGGTGTAAAGCCAAGACATTCAGCCAGGTCGTACAGGGGCAATATCTCGTCTCGCAGTACAATTACATCGTGCTGCTGCACGGTCTTAATCTGATCACGTGTAATCTGAAGGTTCTCTCGAACCGCTTGGATTGGAATTGCGTAGGTTGCCCCATCGGCTACAACCAAGAGAGCCTTAATGATTGCAAGGGTCAATGGCAGTTTGATCACAGTCCGGAGATACTTTTCCGGTTCAGTTTCTATTTCAATTGTTCCACTCATAGACTCGATTACAGACTTAACGGCATCCATGCCCACGCCTCGGCCAGAGATATCGGTAACAACACTGGCGGTACTGAATCCAGGCTGGAACAGAAGGTCTATAGCGGTCTGCTTTGAAATCTCTCCAACGTCGCTGGGAAGCAGTCCTCGTTCGATCGCTTTGGCTCGAATCTTCTCCACATTGAGCCCGCCACCGTCATCTTCCACCGCAATGACAATGTGACTACCTTCGTGACGCGCGCCAACCCGGACCGTTCCTGCAGTTGGTTTGCCCCTTGCGATGCGCACATCCCTTGGTTCGATACCGTGGTCGATCGAGTTGCGGATGAGGTGCACAAGAGGGTCGCCTATTTGATTGACGAGCGAACGGTCGAGTTCCGTATCTTCGCCATAGATTTCGAGGTTAATCTCTTTCTGGCTGGCCCGTGCCAAGTCCCTTACCATACGCGGGAACCGGTCAAAAACCTGTTTAATCGGGACCATTCTTAGGCTCATAGCTGCATGCTGCAGTTCAGTTGTGACGCGGTCAAGCTGATCGGCTGCGCTTTTCTGCTCTGTGTCAACCACATCACGCATGATCTCAATAACCTGCGTGCGGCTGATCACCAACTCGCCGACCAAATTGATCAGTTTATCCAATCGCTCCGTCTCGATACGGACATATTTGTCGCCACTGCGCTGTTGGAACTGGGTAGTTTTCACCAACTGTGAACCTTCTCCTGTAGGAAACTCTACCTGGAGTTCTTCCTGCGCCGCGGCAGCTTCTATATTGGGAGTTGGTGTTTGCTCGAGGTTGATGGAGTATACCTTAACGGCATCGATCTCAGAGATTCCCTCAATAACTTGCTGCACTGTTTGAGCACTTTCCCTCGTCAGAATGAGGAGAGAAAAATCAAGATCAAATCGTTCCTCCTCAAGATCTTGTGCTGGAGGATCGCTCTTGACGATCGTCCCGATATTCTCTAGTGCTTGAAAGACTGTAAAAACCCGCACCGATTTGAGTAGAGTGTTCGGCCGCAATGATACTTCGGCTGCATAGGCATTGAGCCCCTGTTCCTTACCCTGCTTGATGGTCTCGCGGTCAAACTCGTTCAGCTTAAACCCCGCGTCAAGTTCGCCAACGCTTCGAGAGGATGACGGTGTTGGCGGAGCACTTGTTAATGAGCGCAGGCGCTGAGTTATCTGTTCGTGATAAGCAATGGGTGAACCATCAATGGTTGCTTCGAGGAGCAGCTCGAGGGTATCCACAGCTTGGAAAAGCACGTCTACAACTTCCTGAGTTGCAGTGAGGGAACCGGTGCGGAGGAGGTCGAAGACACTCTCCATCTCATGGGTAAACTCTGCCAGCTCTCGGAACCCCATTGTGCCTGCCATGCCTTTTAAGCTGTGGGCCGCACGAAACATCTCATCTAAGATATCGCTGTTGCTAGGATCGTTTTCCAGCCGCAAAAGATCGTCATTGAGCGATTGGAGATAATCTCGTGCTTCAGCTGCGAAAATCTCTTTGAATTCACTAGTATCCAATAGCCCACCTCTTCTCTTGACCTAACGTACACTGCCGATTCTGTCTTGGGGTGAGGCAATCTCTGTCACCCTAATGCCAAACTGTTCGCCAACAACGACCACTTCTCCCCGGGCGACCAGTGTATCATTTGCGTAAATCTCAATGGGTTGTCCGTGGAAAGAATCCAACTCGACGATATTACCAGGCCCAAGGCGCAGAATGTTCTCGATCGTCATGTGTGTGCGGCCGAGAACTGCTCTGACCTGAACCGGAATATCTTTGATGAGATCAATTTTGATATTCCCTAAGTATTCCTGCGCTGCATCCGGCGCTGCTGCTTGTGGCGTCGGAGCTCCTGTTGGTGGCGTAACACTCAAGTCATCCCATGTGACCTTTTGTGTCGGTGAAGGGTATGCAGCTCCGACGTGCGCTGCGGCATCCGAAGCAGCTGCGGCTTCATCTTCTTCACTAGGCATTACCTTGGCTACCATTCCTTTGGCAAACTCCACATCGATAATCTGAAGCATGGTACTGTCGACAAGATCGTCTATCTCAATCCGAAACGCCACTGTGACTACAGTGGTGCTTTCAGAAATGTCTTCAGTTAGGGGTTCCTGAGCTAAGTCCCTGAGCTCAGCTGTAGGCGGAGAAATGTCAATCGCATCATGGAAGAGCTCAGACATCGCGGTTGCTGCCGAACCCATCATCATATTCATGGCTTCGGAAACAGCGCTTAGATAGATTTCGTCGAGTTCCTCTGGAGGGTTTGTCCCATCTTCACCCATCATCAAGTTACCAATAATGAGAGCATCTTTTTCTCTGATAACGAGAATGTTCTCGCCCTGCAGCCCAGATAGGTACTGGACATTGACAAGTAAACAGGGTACCGGATATGACTCCCTCACTGAGCCTATGTCGCTCAGGGTTACCTCTGGGACAGTAATGCGCACTTTCCTATTAACCAACGTACTGAGCGCGGTTGCTGCCGAACCCATGGATATATTGCCAATTTCAGCGAGCGTGTCCCTTTCTATATCTGTAAGCTGTAGCTTCATTCTTGTTCGCCTCCTCGGCTTTGGCATACCGCAGTGATAACTATACCGATCTTCGAACCAATCCGTCCGGGCGTCGCCTTGAACTTAGTCAACGTTCCTATCTTGACGTCAATCGTTTCATTTGTTCTGCGATCTAATGTAATCACATCACCGACGTCCAGATCGAGGAGGTCTTGCACAGTGACCGTTGTCGAACCTAGTTCGACCTCTACTGGCAGCACCGCAGAACGCACTTTGGCTTTGAGGCGTTCTATCTGTGCGGGATCGGGACGCCTGAGAGACTCAAACATCCTCGCCTGGCTCAGGTTACCAATAATTGGCTCGAGTGTTCGAAACGGCAGGCAGATGGTCATCATGTCATGCAGTTCGTTCAGGCGGAAATTAATCGTCACCAGGGCAACAACCTCGCGAGTTGAGGCAACCTGGAGAAACTGCGGATTGCTCTCGATCTCGGTTAGCCCGAACTCAAGAGGCTTGACTTCATGCCAAGCATCCTTAAGGAGGTTGTTTAGTGCCTGCAGCACCTGTTTGCGGAAGACAGCAACCTCGATGTCGGTTAAACTTCGAGTGCGTTCAGGTACGCGTCCGGGCCCGCCGCACAGGCGATCATGAAGCACAAACGCGATCTCAGGTGTGAACTGCACCACTATCGAGCCCTGGAGAGGTGAGACATCAAATACCGTTAGAACTGACGGATTAGGCAGTGAACGGACATAGTCACCAAACGTGAGCTGCGTAATAGAACTGACGCTCAACTCAAGACGACTGCGCAGTTTAGCTGACATCAAGCCAGCAAAGGTCCGGCAGAACTGTTCATGGATCCGCTGCAGACCTCGAATATGTTCTTTTGAAAACTTGTTTGGACGGCTGAAATCATACGTATCTATCGCCTGGTCGTCTACAATGAGTTCAGCTTCGTTCGCTTCTTGGGGTGCGGTAGCTGCTTGAATTAGTAGATCGATTTCTTCTTGAGATAGAATATCATGCACGCCGCTCACCTCTCGTTTTTCATTCTCTGTCTATTATCGGCACCACAAGGACGAAGCTTGATACCTATTGGACTGCTTCGGCATCAGCGTTGATCGTTTGGAGCTCGATTTTCTCTTCAGTGGTCAAAATCTTATCTACTTCTAGGATGATGATCAGCCGATCGTCGTGTTTGCCAACACCAGCGAGATAGTCCGATTTAAGGCCTGCAATCATGCTAGGCGGCGGGTCGATCTGAGATTCGGGCAGGCGCAGCGTTTCGGTAACTGCGTCTACGATGAAGCCCACTTGGTTTTCGTTAACCTCCAGGATGATAATCCGTGTGTCTTGGGTGTTTTCTTGTGCTTCTACACCAAAGCGTTTGCGCAGTGAAATAACGGGAATGACAACACCACGGAGATTGGTAACGCCTTCAATGTAGTCACTTACATGGGGCAAACGCGTTATATGCCGCGGCTTTATGATCTCTCGCACTTTAGTTATTTCAACACCAAACTCTTCGTTGTTCAGCTGGAATACTACCAGTTGCCTTTCGGCCATAAATATCGCCTCCATTGTCATGGCAAGAAGTAACATACTATCATCTATTTCGCTTTACCCTACTGTTCTCCTGCTGCGCGACTGCACGCAAAAAAGACCCCAGTATCGTCCTGGGGTCAATCGCGAGGCCTTGACGCGATAGCCATTAAGCTGCCGAAAACTACTGCTGCTGCAAGTCCGAGGCCCGTTATCTCAAAAGCTCCTGTAAATAATCCTTCCCATCCGAGCCGCTTTATTTCCGAAAGCATCCCTCGTGTGATAGAGCTGCCGAACCCGCTCACTGGGACCAGCGCACCCGCTCCTGCGAACTGCAAAAAGGGTTCATAAATCCCGATTCCTGCAGAAATGGCGCCTAAGACAGTTAACCCTACCAGTACATGCACTGGAGCCAGCTTGGTATACTCTAGGACTAGTTGAGCTGCTGCACAGATCAGTCCTCCAACGACAAAGGCAATCAGGTACTGCATGGCATCACCTCTATTCGCTCCTTACGCCTCGATAGCAACTGCGTGCGCAATGGTAGGTATTGAGTCACCTTGTTGTACAGTTAGTTGGTTTAGGAGGGCACCAGTACCAACTAAGAGAAGTCTCCGGATTTTTCCTTCTCTTAGTAAAGAGAGTCCATAGCCGAGCGTCATGACCGCTGAACATGCTGCACCGCTCGCCCCTGCACCGTACTTAGGATCTTCGCCGTAAATGAGAACTCCCCCATCCTGCAGGTTAGTGCCCAGCGCCAGCCCCTTCTTCTCTGCGATAATCTTCAGCATCTTAAAGCCCTGCCGCCCCAGGTCGCCGGTTAGGATCAAGTCGTAGTGATCAGGGGAACACTCTATGTCCTTCAGATGCTTCTCAAGTGTATCGAAGGCAGCAGGAGCCATGGCACTACCCATATCATTTGGGTCCTTGAGGCCCATATCGACAATCCTGCCAAAGGTAACGTGTGTGATCTTTGGGCCTTCTCCATCGGCCGATAAAACGCAGGCCCCCGCTCCTGTCACAGTGTGCTGGTTCGTCGGCCGATGCTGGATGTTCAATTCTATCGGATAGCGGTATTGGCGCTCTGCTGTTTGGTAGTGGCTCGAAGTAGCAACCAAGACTTTGCTGGCGAATCCTCCGTGAAGTAGTATGCTTCCCAGCCCTAAGCTCTGAGCGAAAGTACCGCAGGCGCTGAAGATGCCCAGAAATGGAATCGCCAGGTTGCGGGCACTGAAGACCGCTGAAATCACTTGATTCAGGAGATCTCCGCTGACGTAGTACTGAATATCTTTGGGAACCAGTCCGTACTTGCTGAGAGCTTGCTCGACTGCTTGTTGTAGAATCTGGCGTTCAGCCTTTTCTGCGGTGGGTTGTCCCAATAAATCGTCCTCGAGGATTTCATCGAAGTATTCGCTGTATGGCCCCTGCCCCTCGTTTTTCCCGACGATAGTGTGGGCAGACACCAACTTGGGTAGGTCTTCGAAGAAAATGGTCTGGCCTCCCACCCTTCTGGTAGCCAATCTGCTTCCCCCCTTAGAAATACCCCAGTACTACTGATTTGATCAGTGCAACCAAAAATCCAGACAAGATGCCGTAGACCAAGACAGGGCCCGCGATCACAAACATCTTGGCACCCATACCAAGAATAAAACCTTCGCGGCGAAACTCCATGGCTGCTGCAGTAACAGTGTTCGAAAAGCCAGTGATGGGGACTGCGGCGCCCGCTCCACCAATCTCGGCAATTTCGTCATAGATACCCAACCCCGTCAGCACCGCACCTATAAGGATCATGATGGCCAGGGTAATTGCCGAAGCCTCGTCAGTGGTTCTTTCCACGCCGCTGACGAAATCAAGAACGATCTGCCCTATAAGCGAGAAACTACCACCCACCACGAATGCCAGGATAACATTTCTCCAGGTTCTCCTTGGTGGTTGGTTTTCTCTTACCAGCTGCTGGTACTCTTGTGGTTTCATGTACGCTGCCTCCCAGTTAAAGCTGTCATTAGTATAGCTTTGCAGGAGGCTGTTTATGCCCAAACAAAAAGAGACAGCCCGCAGGCTGTCTCGAAAATATGCGTTCGGTATTAGTTTGCTCCTCCGGGGCTCATTATCAACCCCACAACGACACCAATGGCTCCCACCACAATACCGATAGTGGCCATAGTCTTGTTGGATTTCAGCTGAGCTTCGGTTGTCTGTTTGTAGTTCGCAAACTCTTCTTGAAGCTCGTCTATCTGCCGCTCGAGACGCTGCTCTCGGATTAGGGCAGCATTCATCTCGAGACGGACCTGATCGCTGATCTGCGAGCGCAGCGAAGCCATTTCTTCCTCTGAGAGGCCGATCTGTGTTTCTAAGGATGCCATTTCAGCACGAATTTGGTCAATAGCTGTGCTCATTTCGCCACGACGCTGTGTCTCGCGCTGGAGCAGTACGGCCAGGTTCTGCAGATCCTTTTCGATCTCAACGGAGCGGGCTTGCAGCGCAGCGATTTGAGCCGCGGTGTTTTCGTGCTCTGCATCAGATTCAGATACCATAGCAGAAAGCTCACTTAATCGTTCATCAGTCTCCTGTGTCAGGCTGGCCAGTTCCGTTCTAATCTGAGCAACCTCTTCATTGAGTGCCGCATCTTGATGCTGTAGGGCAGCCAGTACAGCACTCTTCTCTCCGGCCCAGTTCTGCAGAGCATTGATGTCTGCCTTGTGTGTCATGAGACTATTCTCGATCTCCATCAGAGCTGTCATAAGCTCACCGAGGCGTACCTGCTGCTCCCGTAGTTGCGCCATCTGCTCGTTGATGCGCATTTCATGCTCGGACAGCACGTCGCTGTGTTCGCCAATGATCTCGCCCTGGCGGGCCAGTAAAGCCTGCTGCGCGCTTAGGGTTGTGGCCTGCTCTGCAGTAGCTGTTTCGAGCAGTGCAGCTTCTTCACGCATCTGCTGCATCAGTTCATTCTTAATCGCAGCTACTTCGTCCTGCAGCTGAGTTTGCGCTGTCACTACCCGGTTCAAGCGATCCTCGGTAATTACAAGCATGCGTTCGGCATTGCTTACCTTGTCTTCTAGAGCTGCCCGATCTGAGTACCATGCGACGAGCTCTTCGGTAAGCTCAGTGGTGAGTTCTCGAATTAGGGTCAGATCTTCCATCGAACCCTGAACTCGCCCGGCCTCAATATCATCCAGGATGCGGGCTAGGGTTACCGCCAGCGTGTAGCGGTCTACCGGTCTGGACCCCTGGAACGTACCGTCTTCGTAGACGGCTAAGTACCCTTTGTTGACAAGTGTCACCACCGCGTGATACGCCCAATGATCACTGGGCACGTCGCTTAAGTTAGCTGCGACAGGAGCTGCTCCTAATGTGAACAGCAGAACAGCAAGAACAAAGCCAAGCATTACTCTCTTATTCATATAATCCGCCTCCTTCATTTTACCGCCTGCATCACAGTAACGCTGCGCTGTGGGATTAACTCAAATTCACAAGGTTGATTCACGCCATCAAAAATACGCACATTGTCAAGAGTAATCTGAGCATCTCCCGGCCCTTTTGCCCGGAAATGAAGGGTTACTAGCGTTCCGTAGGCTCTCGTTAAGGGCTTGCTGGGGCTTCGGTCTCCTCGTATACCCTGCACCGTACCGGCAGCGTTATCAACGACAGGCATGGTCCATGAAAGCTTTGCTGGTGGTGTCACAGTATCATCGAGGAATAATGTTCCCTGCGTAATGTCTAGTGTCTTACCAACCAGTTCGACCACATCTGGGTTAAAAGATAGATCGAGCTCTGCCCGTGCTAGGTTGGCAACATTTGTAGCCCAAACGGAGATCGAGAAGTAGTCTCCTGGTGCGATCTGTGTGCGGCCATATGTCTCTGGTTCGCCAATCCATACCTTAGGCCGCAGCTCCGGCACAAAGATAAAGCTGTTCTGGAGTGCTGGTTCTCCACCGTGCAGAATTGATACCGAATATGGTAGGCTCCCAGACACACCTGTCGGAACCAGCGACCATGTGAGGCGTGCTTCAGCACCTGCATCAATAGTTCCCACGAACTTGTCTCGGCGCTCACCGGGTGCGAGAAGTAGGCCGATGGGATGGAGTATACTGGCATGTACGTTGTGCGCAGCGGTACCTCCCTCATTGCGAATCAAGGCTTCGATGGTAAAGGGCGACGGGTTGTAAAGCTCGTTTACAACAGAAAGCGCTGGTGGCCCACTGAGACGGAATATCCGCAGGCGAGCGGGACTGACAATAGACACAGCCCGGCTGACGCTGTTGGGCTCGCTGTTGATTGCACGTACTGAAACTCGGTAGGTCAGATCGCCACTTATGCTTCCGGTTGCTGCAACCTGCCAGCCTGTTTGCTGTGTTTCGCCGACATCCAAGTTACCTAGTCTGCGGGTCCGGCTGCCTGTCACAAGCTCTAACCCTTGAGGAAGCTCGATCTCAGCTATTACGTCACGAGCCTCGCCTGAACCAGCGTTTTGAACATATGCGATCACGGAGAATGTTTCGGTGCGATCGCTATCTGCTGTTACCTGCGCCGGCGATGTTACGCCTAAGACGAGTTCACCAGCTGCTATGGTCACGCCACCTAAGCCGTAGTGGGCCACGTAGCTGCGTGTCTCATTAGGGCCTAGTGGAGCTGAATCCCAGAAGAGGGCAATAGCACTGTCTAATTCGAACTCACCCCGACGCGTAAAATCCCGGCCAGGCGTAAAGTCGAAGTTCCAGAGATCATCTGCCACACTGCCCCAGTTGGTGAAATAGACCCGATCAGGCGTTGAGACACCTCTACCCCGTAGGGTACCTTGGGACATAACACGAGGGTTTGCTAGAGAGTCAAAAGCCTGCCAAAACTCCGGCATTTGATTTGCATAGAAGACTGTATCACTCAAGAGTGCTTGCTCATTCACACGGAAGGGTGCACCATCGTTGGTTCCTAACATGGTATCGAGCATGATTCTTAGGCCGACCATATGCGAGACACTGTCCGCGTTGTGCAGCTGATACTCGATTCGTGCAGTGTCCATTAGCCCCGTTGTGGTGCTGCGGGCAAAGCTGAGAATTTGGGTTACCTCGATGGGCCCTAGGCGCCAGACACTCTTAATTGCGTTGTCTTCAACGGTGGGCGGCAAAACCATCTCGCCGTACTTTCCACCCTGCCCCGCACGGCGGTTGGTTGAACCGCCGAATACCCAGTTTTCGTTACCGATACGCACTGTGGTATAGGACGTCCACGGATTCTCTCCACCGTAGATAAGGTGCTGATTATTATCTTCGAGGCGGTCAGGGTCGCCGCCCGTAGTCATCACAGAAAAGCGACCCATATTATGTTCAGACGTATTGACTATAATGCGGATGTACTCGTTGGCGACTTGGATAAACCCGGTCTCCTGCCCCAGAGCAGCGGCGGGCAGGATCAGCACAGCAGCCAACACGACTAAGAACCAGCATCGTTTATGGTATCCCATGTTTTCCACGCCCTCCTTATGGTGCAGTTACCCGGCCTGTCTCGCCAAAGCGGATGTCCGCACTGAACTGGTCGTCTTGGTATCTAAAATCGACAAAGACTTCCGCCCAGTAAACATCCACATCCGACGGCCACGGATAGTTCGCCGCAACAAGTCCTGCATGGGTATCCAAGAGTGTGTGTCCCGAAGAACGTACCAAGGTGATATCTAAGACTTCTCCAGATGCACTGATGAGGGCCTGAAGCTGGACGGTTCCCTGCACACCTAAGTGTTCAGCATTCTTCGGATAATTTACCCTGAAATTGCCAGCTGCCGCACCGATAACCCTGCCTGTAGGCGGTGGTGGCGGTGGCGGCGGTGCAGCATCTGCCTCGCCGGTACCCGATTGCGAGGTACCCGCACTATCGTCTTCCCCCTGAATACCGGTACCCGAACCGCTTGCTCCCACGTTAGCTTCGCTCGCAGGAAGTTCCTGCGGTTGGGGATGAGGCTGCGTAGGAGGAATAACTTCCTCACTGCCAAGACTGCTATCTGGTAGGACAACTTCTGGCCCTGATTCGCTTGTGAGCAGTTCACCTTCGCCCACCGTTGCCGCTGCCGTACTTTCGGCCTGTGGCTCAGCTGGCTTTGGCACTTCCGGAGTGGGAATCTCAGATTCGGCTATCCTTTCTGGAATCGTAGGCTCCTCCATTACCGGATCGGGTGTCGGGCTGGGCTGCGGTGCTGCTGGCTCGGGCACTTCTGGCGGAAGTGGCTGTGCAACAGCGTTTTGCACCGGCGGCTGATCGGGCTGCGGCCGTGGCTCGGTTACCCGCGGCCGTGTCGTCTGCGATACAGGATCAACGACAGAGCTCGGCAGGGATGGAACGGTGCTCTGTACACTGAAAACCTGAATCACCCCTCCATCACCAGAACTCGGAAGATCCGACTCAAAGAGTGAGCTCCATTGGGGATAGGTGAGGAAGACAATTGCATGGAGAACAATGGAAATCAGTAGAAAACGGTTGAATTGCTGTTCTTCTCCATAAGGATTAATCACACCTAAGCCTCCCTTCCACTATGAGCTCTGTTCAACTGCTAGGCCCAGCTTGTGACCTCCAACTGCTCTGATGTGATCAAGACAGTTCACAACATGTTCATAACGGGCCTGCTTGTCCGCTTTGACAATGACAAACAGGTCCGGATTGCTGAGCAAGCTCTGCTGCACTTGAGCGCGCAGTTCTGGGCCGCTTACCTTGCGGCCTGCAACATAAAAGCTTCCATCGGCCCGAACACTGACCTCAAATGTCTGTCCGTTCTGGGGCGCTCCAGTAACCGCCTGCGGAAGTTCTACGTCCATCCCCAACGGTGTACTGCTGACATTATAGAAGACCATAAAAAATATCAGCAGGAAGAAAATGACGTCGATCAGTGGAACGATGTTCGGGCCACTTGATTTTCTTCGCGGACGCTCGAATCTAATCATTCTTCACCACTTCCCTTAAGAAGGGCCAGCAGCTCTGTGGAATGCTTCGACATTGCTGCGGTGTTCCGGTCAATGAGTGTGTTTAGATAAGAATAGACTGCTGAAGCCGGGATGGCAATAATGAGACCTGCCGCAGTTGTAATCAGCGCCTCAGCAATTCCCATCGCGAGCAGGGCATGATTTGATACGCCTTCAAGGCCTGCCAAGACATTAAAACTATCAATAATTCCAGTAACAGTTCCCAGAATACCAAGCAGTGGTGCAATCGTGATGATGGTATCCAGGGCACTTAAGCGGCGCTCCATCTTGAAGATCTCTTCTCTACCCACAACTTCCATATGGGTCTGGATTTCTTCTTTGCCACAATCATAGTAAGCGATGCCTGCGGCGAGGACGGCGGCAACGGGCCCTCTGCTGCGCTTAGCAATCTGCATTGCCTCAAGTACTTTACCCTGTTCCAAAGCCAAGCGGATGTCTTCCATCAAATCTTCCGTGTCAATTCTACCGCGCAGAAGATACCACAGTCGCTCGATAGAAATAGCCAGGGCAAACACTGAGCACAACAGCAGCGGGATCATTACCGGACCACCAAGAACAATTACGTTTAGCATTCATACCCCTCCATTGACTAAACATACAGCTTCTTCTCAGTTCGACATATCTGTCTATAATCCTTGCCTTCATGAGCAGGTCGAGAGAAAACTACAACAGTACTTCGCCTATTAAGCTAGGGATTTAGGGGGAGAAAAGAAAAAAGCCGCACTAGGCGGCCCAAGTTAAACGGCGGTGGTCTGTGGATCTTCCTTGTCGAGGTACTCAGAACGAGTAATCCGCATCAAGAGAATTTTACCATAACGGCTGTTTAGCCTGCCTTCTCCTACAAAGCCAGACTTGGTGTAACAGCGGATTGCGCGCTTATTATGAGCATAGACGCGCAGATAGATGCGGGTAAGGTTTAGCCGCTTAAAGGCATAGTTAAGCATGGTTTCTACCGCGTCGGTTCCGAGGCCCTGATTCCACAAGTCCTTTCTACCGATGCGGATGCGCATCTCCGCGTCTCCGCTTCGCCAAGCGATGTGATCAAGCTCAATATCGCCAATTACTTCGTCATTAAGAACGATCACGAAGTACTTTCGGTAGCGATCGCTCAGGATTTGCGTCAGCCATTCTTGGGCTGCGGCCATTTCAGCCGGATAATCTCCATCGGCTAAACTATTGATCTCTTCATCTTGATTCCAAGGAAGTAGTTCAGGCAGGTCTTCTGCTGTTATTGGGCGCAGCTGCACCCAGGTCCCCCGTAGACTAGACATGTGGCTCCAGCTCCTTCATTATGCGTCAAAATAAGAGTGCGAATAGTGCTGCGTATTGGTGCATCATGTTCATTTGCCTATTTCGGTACTGGAGCGCTATAACCTTCAAGGAAATCCTTCCTGCTCTACTGCCGCATTTGCCTCAGGCTCTCAACCCAGCTGCCTGGTATTGTGAACTTGCCGAGGAACAGAGAATCTTTGCCTCCCGGCCCATGGCAGTCTGAACCCCCACTTGGCAGAAGCTTGAGTTCATTGGCTAGCTCCGCATAATACTTCGTCTGACTTTCAGAATGGGAAGAATGGATTACTTCCATCCCTACCAACTTGTGCCGGGCGATCTTTGGAATGATACTCTGATCATTTATAAGACCTGGATGAGCTAGTACGGGCACTCCTCCTGCAGCGAGTATTAGTTCAACTGCTTCTTCTGGAAGCATTTTGGGGCGCGGCACATATGCAGGTTTTCCTGTACCGATCCACTGATCGAAAGCCTGCGCTTTTGTCTGCACATATCCTTCATGGAGCATAGCTGCAGCGATGTGACTGCGGCTTACAATTTCCCTCGGGGTAAATTTCAGCACATCTGCGAAAGTGATATTAATCCCATTTTGGTTCAATCTTGATACAATCTGCTGGGCGCGATCTACGCGGATAGTGTGCATTCTCTTAATGTACTCCAAGAGAGCAGGGCTCTGCGGATCGATCCAATAGCCAAGAATGTGCACTTCATCGCGGTGACCAATACTTGTACTGATTTCAATACCCGGAATAAGCTCCACGCCTGGTGGAGCTGCTTCTTGGGCAGGAATTACTCCTGATACGGTGTCGTGGTCCGTAACCGCAATTATGTCCAGGCCGCGCTTTTGCGCTTCACTGCCGATTTGCCGTGGGTTCCACGTTCCGTCTGATTCGGTTGTGTGAATGTGTAAGTCAGCTTTCATGCAATCAAATCCTTATCTAGGGCTAGAGATGGTGCCTCAGTTGGGCAATAATTCGCTTTTCAAAGCGCGAGACTTGAGCTTGTGAAATACCCAATGATTGAGCCACTTCGGTTTGACTTTTCTCAGCGAAGTAGCGCAGCAGAATGATGCGGCGTTCGAAAGGATCTAGGCTTTCGAGGGCAGTCCGAAGCTGCCATCTTCCTTCGCCACCTGGTGCTGGAAGTACGTCCTCTAAGTGGACGGATTCATCGTCACTGTCTGCCACGACTTCCTGCAGCGAATGGACGGGTGAAACCGCATCAAGGGCGGTAACCAATTCTTCCACAGATATTGCCAGATGCTGTGCTAGTTCTGAAATGGTTGGGCTACGCCCCAGCTCACTGGCGAGCTGATCCTTAGCCGCGATGGCTTTGGCCGCTAATTCCTTGAGAGAACGCGATACGTGTAGCGGTGCATCCTCTCTTATGTACCGTTTAATCTCGCCCATGATTTTCGGTACAGCATACGTAGAAAACTGTACATCATAGCTGAGGTCAAAATCAAGTATCGCCTTTAAGAGCCCAAGCGATCCGACCTGGAACAGGTCGTCGTAATCATAGCCGCGGCTGAGAAAGCGCCGAACAATACTGGCCACCAGAGGGAGATTAGATTCGACCAGTTGCGAGCGGGCCTCCATGTCACCAGCTTGAGCCAGCCCGATCAATGTGCGCGTTTCTTCCTTCGATGGTTGCCCGGTCATATCTCTCACCCGGCTTGCCGCGCTGGAATCTGCTTAACCATAACCACCTTGGTTCCCACTTCTACTTCAGAGTAAATATGCAGCTCATCCATGTACTCGCGCATGAAGGTGAGCCCTAATCCCATCCGCTCTTCAGGTAGTGTTGTATAGCCTGTTTCTTGCGCTACTTCGATATCGGGGATACCGTGTCCGAAATCTTCTACTATAATTTCAAGGCGCGATTCTTCATAGGACGCCCTAATTACTACGTTGCCCTCTTTTTCCCGATAACCATGGACAACACAGTTCGATACCGCTTCTGATACGGCAACCTTAATGTCCTCTAACTCGTCGAGGGTAATGTCAAGCTGAGCAGCGAAATGCGCAACTACAGCTCGAGCGAAACTGACATTAATCGAAGTTCCGGGAAATACTAATTCGATCCAGTTTTTCATCATTTTTCCCCTCCTACGCTCGGTTCAGGACTTCTGTTGTAGAATCGACAAACTCTGAGATACGGTGCATACCCGCCAGCTTCAACACTCGCTGCATATGCGGGCTTGCTTTCACAAAAAAGAGCTTGCCTCCCCGAGCCTGAACAGCTCGATATCGCCCCAAGATTACACCGAGGCCCGAGCTGTCTATGAACGTCAGGTTCTGCACATCGAATACTAAGTTTTTGACGTTAGAGTTCGTGTCGAGGGCCTTTGTGAGGGCATCTTTAAACTGTGGGCAGGTGTGTAGATCTAAATCGCCGTCCAGCGTGGCGATGAGGGCTTGTCCAATCACAGTTATGTTGAATTGCACCTTTCTCCCTCCATTTAACAACAGTTTACTGAATCTTTCGAGCCTAATGTACACTTTACCTGCTTGTTTTCCAAAAAAACGCGGAAGCATCTAAAAAGCTGCTTCCGCCATTGATTTCAGCGTGCGGCCTACAAGAGCGGCAAATCCTGCGCGCTCCACCGCTTCGCCTACAACCAGGGGGGCGCTTCCCAGTATCTCGCCGTCCAATTTGGCCGTCAGTGTACCCACTATTGCCTGTGCGGCCAGCGGTGCGCGTATCTCTGCGAACAACTCGGATTCGAGCTCCAGCTCTCCCTCCCGGCCCCGTTCGACGGTGACCGCAAATGGCTCACCCAAAACGACTTCTACCGAACTGGGATTTCCGTTCCAGATCTGCAGTTCACCCAGTACAGTGCCTTTTTCTGCCGCTGTATAGTTGTAATACCGCCGAAAACCCCAATCAAGGAGGGTACGAACGTCCTGTTCTCTTGCCGCTTCACTAGGGCTGCCTAAGACTACTCCAATCAAACGCAGGCCATCACGCACTGCACTAACGGCAATACAGTAACCCGCCTTAGTTGTGAATCCTGTCTTGATACCATCCACGCCACTGTAGCGGCGTAGGAGTTTGTTGTTGTTCCACAAAACAGGGATTCTTGTGGTGTCGCGCCGCATGGTGTATTCGTAGGTTGAGACGTATTCCATCATACGGGGTACGGTGAGCGCATGCCTAGCAAGATTTGCCACATCGCGAGCCGTCATGGAATGTTCGGTCCCGTCCTCAAGGGGCAGGCCGCTGGAGTTGGCAAAATAGCTGTTCTCTAGGCCCAACTCTCTAGCTCGCTGGTTCATGAGGGCTACAAAGCTATCTTCGGAGCCAGCGATGTACTCGGCTACGGCTACGGCAGCATCGTTAGCTGAACCTACTGCGATGGCATAGAGCAGCTCGTTGAGAGTCATCTGTTCACCGGCTTCCAACCAGATCCGGGAGCCGCGCTTCGAAGCTGCGTGAGGACTGGCGGTAATCACATCGGTCAGCTGAAATTCTCCCCGGTCAATGGCTTCTAGGGCAATAGTCAGTGTCATCATTTTTGTAAGGCTGGCTACTGGTAGTGGTGTATCAATATTCTCGGCGTAGAGGATGCGGCCAGACCTGGCGTCCATGAGCAGGGCTGCCGCGGCGTCAAGATCCAGAGCAGCGGCCGCGGTGGGTATGACAGCGAAAGCAAACACAAGGGATAAGATCGGGAGCAGCATTCGCTTGTCTTTCACAGAGAATTCCCCCTTCCCTTAAATGCATATGGGGCCAAAGGCCCCATTATACATCATCAGAGGTTATTCTCTTATAAATCAGAGGGGGTATCTCGGGCTTATCCGGCCTTATCTCAAAGGCTGCTAAGATACTCCGTTCGGCTTCGGAAATGTGTTCCTCTCGATCAGCATGGACAACTGCTAAGGTATCTCCCTGTTTTACAGGGTTACCGATCTCGCGTTCGAGGACAATACCTACCGCCAAATTGATGGGGCTGTCCTTTGTTTCTCGCCCCGCTCCAAGCCGCATTGCGCTGACTCCGATCTGCATCGGATCAACCCCATGGATGTAACCATCTGCTGGTGCTTTAACGGCGAATGTGAACTTCGCCTGCGGCAGAAGGGTTGGATCGTGGACTACTTTCGAATCGCCTCCTTGCGCGGCAATCAACTTCTCAAGCATCCTGAGGCCCGCACCCGACTGAAGCTGCTTTTCGACTTGTTCGCGAGCCTCCTCTTGCGTATCAGCAACGCCAGCAAGCAGAATCATTTCTGCTGCAAGGGCGATACAGATGGCAGTGAGCCTCTTAGGACCTTGGTTCTGCAGGGTGAGAATGGCTTCGCGCACCTCTAGAGCATTGCCGACAGCCATTCCTAGAGGTTGGTTCATGTCGGTAACCAGAGCGGTAGTTGTTCTGTTGGACTTCGCCCCAATGGACACCATCGTCTTGGCCAGCTCAACAGCGTCATCTAGCGTCTTCATAAAAGCACCTTTACCTGTTTTCACGTCCAGGACAAAGGCGTCAGCACCTGCTGCGAGCTTTTTACTCATGATAGACGAGGCTATCAGTGGGATTGACTCAACCGTAGCAGTCACATCTCGCAGGGCGTAGATCAACCCATCAGCTGGGGCAAGTTGCGCTGTCTGGCCAATTATGCTGATCCCTAGGTTAGTAACCTGTCTGATAAACTCCTCCGACTCTAGATCAACGCGAAAACCCGGAATGCTCTCAAGTTTATCAATGGTTCCACCGGTATGGCCCAGCCCGCGCCCGGACATTTTGGCCACCGGGACCCCTAAGCTTGCTACCAGCGGAGCTACTACCAAGGTAGTTGTATCGGCAACTCCACCTGTCGAGTGTTTGTCTACCTTAACACCTGGTATGGCACTCAAATCAAGGGTCTTCCCTGATTGAGCCATGGCCAGTGTCAGAGCAGTCGTTTCATTACTGGTCATCCCCTGAAAATATACTGCCATGCAGAAGGCCGCGATCTGATAATCAGGAATTGAGCCAGCTGTGGCACCTTCGATCATGTATTGGATTTCCTCAGCAGTAAGGATACCCCCGTCGCGTTTTTTGCGAATGATATCAACTGCATGCACAGTGGATCACCCTCTAGTCCTCAACAATGTACGCAAAACTCCTGCCAGAACAGACGAACTCTACACCAAAGAGCTCTGCAATCGACTGGGCAGTATCAGCAAAAGTCTCTCTTACACCGAGGTTTTCTGGTTTCACATTCTCACCGGCCACAAGTAGAGGGACATATTCGCGAGAATGGTCAGTGCTTGTCGTTGTGGGATCGCATCCGTGGTCTGCCAGAATTATGAGAATATCATCGCGACGAAGGGCGCTGAGAATATCGGGTAGGCGCTCATCAAACTCCTCGAGCCCGCGGGCATATCCTTCCACATCGTTGCGATGGCCCCAGAGCATGTCAAAATCAACACAGTTAGCAAAGATTAGACAGGGTTCGTCCTTGGACTGCATATAGCGCAGCACTCCATCGACGACTTCTTGGTTGCTGCTGGTCTTGGTGCTTTCGGTAATCCCCCGGCCAGCAAAGATGTCCTTAATCTTACCTACACTATAAACTGGGACTCCATTTTCTACCAGCACATCGAGGATTGTGTTTGCTGGTGGCTCTAAGCTGAAGTCTCTGCGTGCGCTTGTCCTTTTAAAGCTGCCCGGTTCTCCCACAAAGGGCCGAGCGATAACACGCCCCACCCCATGTTCGCCCTGCAGCTGTTGGCGGGCAATCTCACACCACTCATACAAGAGTTCAAGTGGGACAATCTCTTCATGAGCAGCAATCTGAAAAACGCTATCTGCAGACGTATATACGATGGGATAGCCTGTCTTCATGTGCTCTTCACCCAGCTCCTCAATGATCACAGTACCCGAGGCTGGGTAGTTCCCTATTGTCTTGCGGCCAATGGCCTTCTCAAACTCAGCGATCACTTCTGGGGGGAACCCTTCTGGATAGGTGGGAAATGGTTTGTCCAAAATCAACCCGGCGATTTCCCAGTGACCGGTCGTTGTGTCTTTCCCGGCTGACTGCTCGGCCATTTTCCCCCATGCGCCTTTTGGTTTGTCGGTGGGAGGTACTCCCTCGATAGGAATGATGTTTCCCAGGCCTAAGCTGCCCATATTCGGGAGGTCTAAACCTCCGCGTACCTTAGCGATATTACCTAAAGTGTTGCTGCCTTCATCGCCGTAAAGAGCGGCATCAGGCAGTTCGCCGACACCAACGCTGTCAAGCACAATCATTATAACTCGCCGCATATCTAATTATCCTCCTTAAGAGCTCGGGGATGTGCTTTGAGATATACATCCCGGAGATGGCTCTTCGTCAAATGTGTATATATTTGTGTTGTTGATATATCTACATGGCCCAGCATTTCTTGCACAGCCCGTAGGTCAGCACCGTTCTGGAGCAGATGAGTAGCAAAGGAATGCCGCAGTGTATGTGGTGATATTTCTTGTTTGATTCCGCAGTCCTTTGCATATTTTTTCAGCATCTTCCACACCGACTGACGCGTCAGTCGTTCTCCGCGGGCGTTGAGGAACAGCGCGCTTTCGCGCGGGTTTCTCACCAAGCGGGGCCGAGCCGACTGTGTGTATAACGCGACTGCTGTGAGGGCACTTCGTCCGATGGGGACAATGCGTTCCTTACTTCCTTTCCCCATACAGCGTACATAACCGAGCTCGTCTACATCGTCTAGATTAAGCTCAACTAGCTCTGACACTCTCAGGCCAGCGCCATAAAGCACTTCGAGAATTGCCCGATCCCGGTATCCTGTAGGCTTGTCCAGGCGTGGTGTGTTCAAGAGTTTGTCCACTTCTGGAATGCTGAGCACATCAGGTAGAGTCATGGTAAATTTGGGCGATTCGAGGTCGCCCGTGGGGTCAGAACCAAGTACGCCCTCATCAACTAGGTATTGAAAAAAACCACGCAGTGCTGCGACTTTACGAGCACGGGTACGGGCACTTAGCCCGGTGCCACCGATGTAGGCAAGAAACTCGCGAACATGGTGCTGCGTTACCTCGTGCAGTAAGAGCCTTTCCGCTTGGCAGTATTCATAGAACTGAGCCAAATCTTGCTCATAGGCAGAAATAGTGTTTTCCGAAAGGCCACGTTCCACGCGTAAGTAGGCCAGATATTCTAATAGTAGTTGCTTTGACACACCCATAGATCATCTCCTACGCCAACAGCCCCCGCGTAAGCTGGACGAAGACGGGGGTGATGTAAAGCTCCACTGCTGCAGCCAATACCAAGAGACAGGCACTAAGTGCTGCCAGCCCAGTTGTCTGGGCGAACTTCCCGTATATGCTCTCGCGGCTCACGCCGACGAGCGTCTTTAGGGCTGAAGCAGAGAAACTCAAAGCTCCACCAGCAGCCAGCAAAACAGCGGGCACAGCCAGCAGATTATGGGGCAGAACCGAAATCAATGATAAGATGATGCCCCTAAAATGCATCTGATCAATCATGAAGCCGACTGTAAAGCCTAAGACAAAACCACGCAGAAAGACAATTCCCAATACGAGTGGTGCTCCAATTACCGTCAATCCTAAGAGCCATATCAGCCCGGCCGTTTTCAACACGTCATCAGTTAGGCTGTACCACGATCGGCTCGGGCCTAACAACGACCCGGTGTTGCTGGTCAGGCGAGCAAAAACACTAGCTACATAGTCAGACAAATCTGCACGCTGCGAATCAGAAAGGCTTTGGGTAGCAAGTGCCCCAAATCCGACTCCCATAGCAAAGAGCACACACAGTGCGATATAGAGCGCTAGGTGACGTATGAAAAAGCTGCGCATTATCTCTCCAACACGACCCGCGATAACCATGCTCCTGTCTCACCCCTCTGCTACATGATCCTATGAGGGGACAAGAGCTGTTATGATAACAGGTGGGCAGTACTATTAATGAAATGTACCCGCCAAATGCAGCTGCCGCGGCCAGGGGCAAACTGGAGGTGTGAAATACCTGCATTCTCCATGTGCAGGCAATATGCCTTCTCCATAGGCATTCCTAGAAGTTCAGCGATCAACAAGCGCAGTGCTCCTCCATGGGACACACACGCCACCTTTTGGTTTGGGTGGCGTGAAATAAGGTCTGAGATAAAGTCCATTAAGCGGTCCAGCACTTCACTGGGAAGCTCGCCTCCGGGGACGCGCACGTTCAGGGCATCGTTGAATCTGGCAGTATAGATGTCAGGATAGCGGGCCTGCACTTCAGCCCGCGTGAGGCCTTCCCACTCACCGAAGGCGACTTCTCGCAGTCGAGGGTCCGGAATAGGTGTCAGCCCATGGTGCCGCGCAATTACCTCAGCAGTCTTCTGTGCCCTCAGCAGATCGCTGGTATAAACTGCATCTAGTTTGAAACGACTCAAAAACGCGGCTGTCTTCTCGGCCTGAACCAGACCTGAGCTCGAGAGAGGGCTGTCCTGCTGCCCTTGGTAGCGCTGTTCCAAGTTCCAGCTGGTTTCTCCGTGGCGAATCAGTAAGAGGTCCATCCTTTCACCCCTTTTCCTGCCATTTCGTCACTTTCCCGTATTTTCCTCCTCCACCAGGAATTAGCCCCAACTTTCCTTGCCTAGCTCTCATTATCTGCAGGGCAGCTGACTGCCCTACTACTCCCGCCAACTCATCAAGAGGTTTCTTATAGAGAATTTCGATCTCTGTTCCTGTGCGGTATAACTTCTGCCTCTTTTCTCGACCGACTTCAGGAATCATTTCTAACGGAATGTGCGAGACATAAGGAGGACGTTCAGGTGCGTGCTCAGATGGAACGGCAATGGATAGAATTCTGTCCCAGACACCCAGCACCACATCTCCCCCGCATTGTGGGCAACTAAGGACAGGTTCCTCCTCATGGGCGGTCCGTCTGCAGGCTGGGCAGAAGCTGCGATGGTATTTTCCAAGCAGTGGCTCCATGCCGTGTGTCGCCAAAATCCGCCCATTCTCGCCCTGCAGAGCGCTCACCCAGGAGGCGAAGCTCAGTTCGGGAAGCTCATAGATGGTGAATTCGCGCCCGATTTTCTGCAGTGAATGGGCGTCAGAACTGCTGATATAACTATATGAGTGTGTATCCGGAATGAGTTCGGCCATTTGAGTGTCTGCACTCAATCCGAGCTCTATTGCTGTGAACTTCTCGGGTTTAGAGAACATCTCCTCGAGGCGGGAAACACAGTTACCGTATACTCCTTTGTGAGGGGTAAAAGCGTGGGCGGCGATGGCAACCCCGTGATTATCAATGACGAGATCAAGCCAGTCATCGGGCGATAGGCGGGTCTTCTGCGTGCCGAGGTAGGCATTGGTCAGGAATTTTCGAGCCTCGTTAGCATAGGCCTTGATGTCACTCATAGTGGGAAAAAACCCAATGAAGTGAGCGGCCCTTCTTGTTTTGGGATGGGCTAATTCGACTTCACTCCCTAGAAAAAGTGCGACTCGACCATCGGAAAAGCCTCCGCCGTTGAGTGGCTCAATTATGCCTAAATCAGCAGCTTTTTCTAGGTCGGAGATTACTCCTAAACAGGCAGCATCTACGATGCCCACCAGCTGCAGGCCTTTGATCTCATAGGCAGCGCGCAGGATGTTTTTTAGGGTCAAATCGGGTGAAGTTGGTATCTTGACTGCTTGCCCGTTGTCTGTTTTTCCGATGTGAATATGAAGATCAGCTGCGACTCTCATGGTTCCCCCTTTGCTTGGCGTAGTGGGCGGCTACACATCCTCCGGCAAGTGCAGCGTGGAAAAATAACGCATCTTCGTGCGGTGTGCGTCCCATTGTGGAAAGCTCGAGCCCAGACTCGAGCATTGTGCTAAATAACTCCTCTGTATTAACAAAAACCAGGTTATGACGTTCTTTTACAACCGACAGACAGTCATCACGTTCTGCTAGACGTTCCGGTAGCGGCACAACACAGCCTGGATGGGCCAAGTCTTGGAGCACAGTCATGGTATGATGGCTGATCCCGAAATGTCGAGGCCGTTTATCAGCTTCGCTCATACGCACGAGAGCAACAGGCACACCTTTCAAAGCCTGCACTGCGTTGAGATAATATCCCTGTTCGAGAGCTGTCGTACCCCATTTGGTGCTTGTCCCAACCACACCGGGGCCCATCAAAACAACTGCCGCATCGCCGCGGCATACGTGTCTGGCTGCCAACAGCGCGCTGAAGATATTTACAGCCTCGCGATCACCGCCAAATGCATGTCCGAAGGTGACTACTTCATCAATAAGCCCTCTTTCCTTTAGTATCGGCACAATCTTGCTTAACGAAAGAGGCAGAGCTGCACCATCGGACATCAAATAGATTAGTCTCTTATCCGGACAGCAGTGTCTGAAGGCAAAGGCGAACGGAGCGAGCATACTGTGAAGAGTGCCCACCGCGGCAGGCATGCCTTCAAGTGTATAGTCGCCTTGAAAAACATGATGATATGGGCTGTCCTCTTCTTCAACAGAGTGTACGCGGCCTTGTACGGGTGTATAGCGTACCTTCATGATGTGCCCACTGCCGTGGAGGCTGACACTCCGGCCATACACTGCCATGACGAAATGCCAGCCTCCAGTTCCTAGGTTCAGGTCGACTGCCGTTGTGTTGATTGTAACAGTGTCTCCCACTTGGCAGGGGCCAGTCAACTCTAAGAGGTTAATAGCTCTTGCGCTTCCTGAGTCTGTTACGATCACTATGTCCTGCCGCTGTTCTGACTCAAAGAGAATCTCTTTGACAGTCCCAGCTTTGAAGGCGACATCCATGCATACCCCTCCTAGAAAGATTCTAGTATTGGTATGCCCGGCCCCGTTCTAAAGCTTGCACATTAAGTGGAATAAGCCCATGGTGGCGTTCAGAGAGCACATGAGACAGTGATTCGACAATACTCTTAGGAGAAACTACTTTGGCCGCCTCAAGAAACGCTCCTAGTGCTACCATGTTTGCGATTCTCGTGTTCCCTAACTCGTCGGCAACTTCATTAGCCGGCACGGGGATCACGCGCAGGTCGGTGCGCTCTAGTTCCCTGTCAATTAGGGTACTATTGTACACCAAGATACCACCCGGCTTGAGCATTGGTTCGAACCGGTCCAAAGATGGCCGGTTCATGATGATTGCAGCATCTGGTTCTACAACAATGGGTGAGCCGATTTCTCTTTCACTTATGACCACCGAGCAGTTGCACGTTCCGCCCCGCTGCTCTGGGCCATATGATGGGTACCAGGTAACTTCTTTGCTCTCGAGCATGCCGGCATAAGCTAAGAGCTGCCCCATTACCAATACGCCCTGGCCGCCAAAGCCGGCGATGATAATCTCGGTCATGCCTGCTCCTCCTCCCTGGTAACGTCTTTGAAGACTCCAAGTGGATAATAGGGAACCATGTTATCACGCATCCACTCGAGAGCTTCTTGCGGACTTAGGCCCCAGTTGACTGAGCAGGTGGATAATACTTCGACTAGGGCAAATCCTCTGCCTTCTAGTTGCATAGTAAAGGCCTTCTTGATTGCTTTACCTGCCTGCATTACATGTTTAGGATCATGGGTAGAGACACGTTCGATATAAGCTGCACCGTCTAGTGTGGCTAGAAGTTCACTCATACGAATAGGATAGCCATTGTCGTGGACAGTCCGCCCTCGTGGAGTAGTGGTAGTTTTCTGGCCCAGCAGCGTGGTCGGTGCCATCTGACCGCTGGTCATACCGTAGATGGCGTTATTTACGAAGATCACGGTTATGTTTTCTCCCCTGGCTGCCGCGTGCACGATTTCTGCGGTACCGATCGAAGCCAGATCGCCGTCTCCCTGATAGGTGAAGACCACCCGATCGGGAAGAACTCGCTTTATGCCGGTGGCTACTGCTGGAGCGCGTCCATGTGCAGCCTGCTGCATATCACAGTTGAAATAGTCATAAGCAAATACCGAACATCCCACACTTGCGACACCAATGGTTTTCTCTCTGATCCCTAACTGATCGATGGCTTCTGCAGTAAGTCGATGAATAATACCATGAGTGCATCCAGGGCAGTAGTGCATCTGTTTTTCAGTTAGGCTTTCTGGCCTCTCAAAGACTCGCATCACTGAACTTCGCCCCCCTGCAGAATAGCCTCAATCTTGCTGTAGATTTCTGGTGGAGTGGGAACCATGCCCCCGAGACGGTTGATGAAATGGACGACTCCGCGGCCATTTACCGCCAAGCGCACATCTTCTATCAGCTGCCCCATGCTCATTTCCACTACCAAGAACTGCCGCGTACCATCGGCTGCCTCTGCGAACGGAGCAGATGGGAATGGCCAAAGCGAGATCGGCCTAATCAAGCCCACTCTCATTCCTTTCTCGCGAGCCATATCGACTGCTGAACGAGCGGCTCGGGCTGATGTGCCGTAGGCGGCGATTATCAGATCTGCATCCTCGATCTTGTACTCCTGCCAGCGTGTTTCTTCGTCAGCGATACGAGCGTATTTCTCAGCCAATGCGTAATTGCGCTTTTCTAATGACTCAGGCACAATATCGAGTGTGTTGATGATGTTTGGCTTACGCCCCTCGGCGCCTGTAGTGGCCCAAGGTTTCGGGACCATCTGTGGTTCTCTGTCAATGAACTCTACTGGTTCCATCATCTGACCGAGGAGCCCATCGGCCAGGACCATGACTGGATTGCGCCATTTGTCTGCCAGATCAAAGGCTTCGAAGGTTAGATCAGCCATTTCCTGAACAGAGCCTGGAGCAAGGACTATCAGGCGGTAATCTCCGTGGCCGCCGCCTTTTACTGCTTGGAAATAATCGCCTTGACTGGGGTGGATTCCGCCTAGGCCTGGGCCACAGCGCATAACATTCACTATCACGCAGGGCAGTTCGGCTGCAGCGATGTAAGAAATTCCTTCGGCTTTCAAGCTGATGCCCGGGCTTGACGATGAAGTCATGACGCGTACACCACAGCCAGCTGCGCCATATACCATGTTAATGGCTGAGACTTCGCTCTCGGCCTGTAGATAGACACCACCGCGCTCGGGGAGGTGGAGCGCCATATAGTTGGGGATTTCATTTTGAGGCGTAATAGGATACCCATAGAAGGCTCTGCAGCCAGCGCGAATCGCAGCCTCGGCGATGGCTTCATTACCTTTCATCAGGACTTTCGCCAATGGGACCAACTCCTTCCCTTCTGATTTATGAGGCGCGTTCTACTGTAATTACAACATCAGGACACATAATTGCGCATAGCCGGCACCCAGTACACTTCTCCGGATGAGCAGCCTCGGCAGGATGAAAACCCCGCGAGTTGATACTGCTCGATATTCTCAGCACACCAAAGGGACAGGCGTTGACACATAGACTGCACTCTTTGCAGCGCTCAGCTTCAATAATAACGCGGCCCTTAGCCATCGAGTCACCTCCTCATCAACGCTGGTAAATCCGTGGTTTTTCAATGCCGCGCAGCACACGGATGGCTGCATGGGCGAGTGCTTCGAGCTCGTTTTCTCCAGGAAGCACAATCACCTGGGCAATGAACTGGACGTATTCGGCTATTAGGTCTGTTAAGGCCTTTGAGTATGCCATTCCCCCGGTTAGAACGACGGCGTCTACGTGATCATGCAGTACAGCACTGGCTCTTCCAATCTCTTTACTGATCTGTAATGCCATCGCACGAAAAACGACTTTAGCTTGATGATCCCCTGCTTCCATTCTCTTTTGAACCTCTCTTAAGTCATTGGTTCCGAGATGGTTGACAAGTCCACCCCGCCCCACAAACCGGCGCATCAACTCATGGGGCGAAGCCATCTCATCGAAGTAGTAGTTGACCAGGGCTGTTGCAGGTAGTGAACCGGTTCTTTCTGGAGAGAGAGGGCCCTCGCCGTTGAGCGCGTTATTCACATCGATCACATGCCCGTAGCGGTGAGCGCCGATGGAGATGCCACCGCCCATATGGACTACGATGAGTTTCAGAGCTGCATATGGTTTGCCCAACTGTTCAGCAGCGCGGCGCGCTGTGGCTTTGTGGTTTAGGGCATGGAAGATACTTATGCGGGAAATCTTCGGGTGGCCGCTGACGCGCGCTACGGGCTGCAGTTCATCGACGACCACGGGATCGGCTATATAGCAGGGAATGTTGAGACGTTGACCGATCCCAAAACCGATCAGTCCAGCCAGGTTGCTGGCATGCTTTCCATAACACCCACTTCTTAGGTCGGCCACCATGTCTTCGTTAACTTGATATACGCCGCTGGGAATAGGCTTCAAGAGCCCACCCCGACAGACAACGGCGGTAATACTGCCCAGACTGACTTCGATTTCGCTCAGCCAGTTGAGGAGCGCCTCCGTGCGGAAATCGATCTGGTCGACAATATCGGGAAACTGGGCTAGATCTGCCGCTGAATGATTTATCGTAATGCTCGCATGTAGTTCTCTGCCGTCATAGATAGCTAGTTTGGTGCTGGTTGATCCGGGGTTAATCACAAGCAACCTTTCCAAGACGTTCCCTCCAGGCTAGAACAAGTTTCTATGCACTGCCCTTTCCAGCACAGGCCGCCACCAGAATAGCGTTTAGCTTGCTTTCTTCACTGTCTGATCTGGATGTAAGGACGATCGGGCACTGTGCTCCCACCACAACTCCAGCCGTAGGAAAGCCTGCTGCATACGTAAAGGCTTTGTACAGTATGTTGCCAGCTGTTATTTCTGGGACCACAAAGATGTCAACTTCGCCTGCCACAGGTGAGTTGATCCCTTTATGTTCAGCGGCCTCTTTAGAATAGGCATTGTCGAAGGCCAGTGGCCCATCGATTATGGCTCCGGGCCGGAACTGTCCGCGAGCTCCCATCTGAGCGATCGCTGCCGCATCGACTGTCTCTGGCATTTTCGGGTTAACTGTTTCGACGGCGGCGAGAAGAGCTACCTTAGGGGTCTCCAGCCCGATGGACCAGGCAAAATCAATTGCGTTCTGGACGATAGCCACCTTCTGTTCAAGGTCTGGCCTGATATTCATCGCGGCATCAGTTAATAGGGCAAGCCGTTTGTCAGGCATTTCGACTATGGCAATATGACTGAGAAGCGAGCTGCCTCTAATCCCCCGTTCCTTGTTGAGGACCGCACGGAGGAGAACAGCAGTGTTCAGCATTCCCTTCATGAGCAGGTTGCACTGGCCTACACGTACGAGTTCAACCGCCTTAGCCGCTCCTTCTTCAGGAGAGGCAGCTGACACAATTGTAAACAGAGAGGGCTCGATACCCGCTTGTCTGCAGGCGGCCTTGATGACATCTTCGGGACCGGTCACCGCAACATTTCGCACAAAACCTTCTTCTAGAGCCCGCGAACAAGCCAGTAGTACTGCGGCATCGGTGCCCCAAGCAACAGCTAAGCTCATCTGGCTCGTCTTACCAAGCCTATTACGGAGTTTGGCAAAGCCCATGGTGATTCCCCTTTCTAGAGTTAATCAGTTCTCGTCCGAAGTGAACAGCTGCTCGAAGCGATAAGTCTCCTGGATAGAGGAGCAGAACTGAACTACCGAAGTAAGCACTGAGGCCTTTCAGACCATTAACGGGCAGACTAGGGCCAGTGAGCACCAATGCATCAAGCTTACCTTGAAGAACCGTTCTATAAGCCCCTATCTCCTTCGCCAGTTGATAGACAAACGCCGAATAGATCAGATCCGCTTCGTGCTTTTGCAGTGCTAACTCTTCTGCCTGACTTATGCTATCCACGCCCAAGTACCCCTGCAGCCCTGATTTTTCTGTAACTTCCTGAAGCGCATCTTGACGGCTGGGTGCAGAGGCGCAGAGTTCTAGCAGCGCGGCAAAGGGCAGCCCACCACTGGAGCGGACCCCAAACGGCCCCTCGTCATACCATGCGCTCATATCGATAATTCTTCCCCCCGCAACAGCCGCCGTGGAAATAGCGTCACCGAGGTAAGTCACAACAAATCTGCTTGTGTTGAGGGGGATCTTAAGTTCCTCAGCTGCCAGCCCTGCTGCATAACACAACTCTAGCTTAGGCCCACGCAGAGTCCGCGGCATAGCTGAAAACCCTGTCAGGTGGGCCTCTTCTAGTACGGATTCGAATAAGATGTCGTTGAGAATGCAGGTAGGCACTTCAAATAGAGTCTGCAGCTCATGTTGGAGTCGGGTAGGAGATATATACGGAGGAAAATCGCCAGCGATGACAACAGCTTCAAGCTGAGCTTCGGTTAAGGCATCGGGGAACAAGTTTGCAATTGTCGGCACAAGCTCTGTTTCATCGGTCATAAGAGGGATACGGGCCGTCTGAAAACCTTGGTCACTGCTTATACCGACAGAAATGCTGTTTGAGTGGGAGATTATAGCCAGGAACGCCATGGCTTACCACCCCCTATGAGAGTGTTGAAAAGACACAAAAAGCAGGTATCTATTCATACCTGCTTCCTCATTCCTTCATCCATATAAAATCATTTCGACTTATTTGCGTCGTCTTCCTCTTTAGGAAGAAGCTCTTTTCGCGAAAGATTGATACGGCCCTGCCGGTCGATTTCGATGACCTTGACCATGACTTCGTCTCCGATGTTGAGCACATCTTCGACCCTTTTCACCCGTCCATGATCTAGTTGGGAGATATGGATCAGTCCTTCTTTTCCGGGTAGGATTTCTACGAAGGCACCGAAGTTCATGATGCGCTTCACAGTCCCCAGATAAGAAGCACCAACTTCCACGTCTTTTGTGAGGCGTTCAATCATTGCGCGAGCCTTTGGGCCACCTGTGCCATCAGTCGAAGCGATGTAGACGCGTCCGTCATCTTCGATATCAATGGAAACACCTGTTTCATCGATAATCTTGCGGATTGTCTTTCCACCTGGCCCGATCACATCACGGATCTTGTCTACAGGAATCTCCATGGTAATAATCCGCGGTGCATGTGGCGAGAGTTCCGGCCGTGGTTCGGTAATCGTTTCGGCCATCTTGTCTAGGATGAACAGCCTTCCAGCACGAGCTTGTGCAAGAGCTTGCTCGAGAATATCCCGGCCTACACCTGTGATCTTAATGTCCATCTGCAGTGCAGTGATCCCATCACGAGTTCCGGCAACTTTGAAGTCCATGTCGCCGAGGGCGTCTTCGATCCCCTGAATGTCGGTGAGAATGGTAAACTCATCACCGTGCATAACCAGTCCCATGGCAATACCTGCTACGGGTTTCTTAATCGGTACACCTGCGTCCATGAGGGCTAGTGTACTTCCGCATACACTCGCTTGCGATGTAGAACCGTTGGACTCAACGACTTCACTCACGAGCCTAATCGTGTATGGGAACTCCTCTTCTGAAGGGATAACTGGCACCAGCGCCCGTTCTGCTAGAGCACCGTGCCCGATTTCGCGCCTTCCCGGCCCGCGAATTGGCCGTACCTCACCTACGCTATATGCTGGGAAGTTGTAGTGGTGAATGTAGCGTTTGCTTGCTTCATCGGTTAAGTTGTCCAGCTGCTGTTCATCAGATTTTAGCCCGAGGGTACAGACAGTCAGAACCTGGGTTTGCCCCCGCCTGAATAGGCCTGAGCCATGAGCCCGCGGCAGAATTCCTACTCTAGTGGAGATGGGGCGAATCTCATCGGGACGGCGTCCGTCTGGCCTTGTCTTTTCAAAAATGATAGACCGCCGTACTTCTTCTTTCATCAATGAGTCGAAGACAACCCCTACGTCTTTTGCCTTCTCTTCAAAGATTTCTTCGCCAAAAGCTTCAATATAAGCTTCGTTGAGTTTTTCTCTAACAGTATCGACTGCCAGCTCCCGCTCCTGCTTGTCACTCGCGCGCAGAGCTAGTTTAAGTCTTTCAGTGGCGAAATCGCGTACCCACTGTTCCATCTCTGGTTCGGGTTCGAAGAGCTGAACTGCGACCTTTTCTTTCCCGATCTGTGCGCGGATTTCTTCTTGGAGGAGGCAGAGCTCCTTAATGTAATCATGGGCAAACATGATAGCACCCAAGGCCTGCTCCTCTGTTACTTCCTTTGCACCTGCTTCTACCATCATGACCGCCTCTTTGGTCCCAGCGACGGTCAAATCGAGGATGGACTCTGCCTGCTGATCAAGGTTTGGATTTACAATGTACTCGCCGTTCACTAGGCCGACGTTGATCCCCGCTACAGGGCCAGAAAATGGGATGTCCGACACATGTAGGGCTGCACTGGCCCCAATCATGCCTGCGATGGTAGGGTCGTTGTCGTAATCGACAGACAGGACTGTCACTACAACCTGGACATCGTTGCGGAAACCGCTGGGGAATAAAGGCCTTAATGGCCGGTCAATCATGCGAGCGGCTAAGATCGCATTTTCGCTAGGCCGCCCTTCCCTTCTACCCCATCCTCCGGGAATTCGTCCGACTGCATACATCCGCTCTTCGTAGTCGACAAGAAGCGGGAAAAAGTCAATGCCTTGCCGTGGCTCTTTGCTCATGGTAGCGGTGACCAGTACTACTGTATCACCGTATCTGACCAGCACTGAGCCATTGGCCTGCTGCGCTAGTTCGCCGAACTCGAGGACAAGAGGCCGCCCTCCCAGTTCCCGACGAAATTCTAATGCCATGCTATAACCTCCAGTTATCCAATTCTTTAGGCCATGATCAGTTAGTCTACTGAACTACTGATAGTATAGCCCAAATCGTTCTCCGTAACAGATATTCAAAAAAGAGCGGGGGTTCCCGCTCGTGATCTTATCTGCGCAAACCGAGTGCGTCAATCAAACTCCGATAGCGCTCAATGTCTTTCTTGGCAAGATAGTTAAGAAGACCCCGGCGTTGACCAATCATTTTGTAAAGGCCACGGCGTGAATGGTGATCATTCTTATGGGTCTTAAGATGTTCGGTCAGTTCGTTAATCCGAAAAGAGAGAAGCGCGATTTGCACCTCAGGCGAACCTGTGTCACCTTCGTGCCGCTTAAATTGGTCAATGATTTCTTGCTTTCTTTCCTTTGTTATCACGTATAATACACCTCCAAAATTCTTGAAACACCACTTCCCAAGAGCAGCGCTGGAGCACACGCAGCTCCTAGAAAAGGGCTTTCTACCTCATTGTAGCACAATTCGATTTCCCTGTAAATGAAATCTGTCAATTAA